>WNFQ01000967.1_pt1 | contig 43640 bp, 37 predicted proteins | sample 5400171 | NCBI WGS metagenome assembly WNFQ01 (sample SAMN13153356, study PRJNA577476) | soil metagenome | isolation source: 20 cm soil under Madrone tree | place: USA:California | collected 2016-06-14
GCAGCTGGGGGTTTCCGGTCACGGTGGAGCAGATGCAGGCGCTCGCCAGCGCCATGGGCGAGCGCACCCTGTTCGCGCGCAGCGGCGGGGCGCCGTCGCTGGCGGTGGGTATGGCGAGCATCTTCGGCAACACCTTCGGCAAGGGACTCCTGGCGCTGTGGTATCACTTTGCCATCATGTTCGAGGCGGTGTTCATCATGGCCGTGCTCGATGCCGGCACCCGCGTCGGCCGCTTCATGCTGCAGGATCTGCTCGGGCACCTGTGGCAGCCCCTGGGGCGTACCTCGTGGTATCCGTCGGTGCTGCTGGCCAGTGCGCTCATGGTCGGCGCCTGGGGTTACTTCCTGTACATCGGCGTGATCGACCCGAACGGCGGTGTCAACATCCTGTGGCCGCTGTTCGGCATTTCCAACCAGATGCTGGCCGGCATCGCGCTGTCGGTGGCGACCGGGATCATCATCAAATCAGGCAAGCTGCGCTATGCGCTCGTGACGCTGGCGCCGCTGGCATGGCTGGCGCTGATCACCACGACCGCGGCCTGGCAGAAGATCACCAGCAGCGATGCCCGCATCGGGCTGTTCGCCGCGGCCGATGACCTGGCGCGCAAGCTGGCCCTGGGGGCGCTGCCGCCGGAGCGCGCCGCCGTGGCCCCGCAACTCATATTCAATCAGCGCCTCGATGGCTGGCTGACCATGCTGCTGCTGGCGATCCTGTGGTTCGTGATTCTCGACATGGCGCGGGTGTGCGTGCGGCGCCTGCGGGGCCGGCCGCTGCGCTCGAGCTCGGAAGCGCCGTATCAGTCGAGCCGCCTGCAGGGCGCGGCGGCGCAGGCGCGTCCATGAGGCGCGCGGCACAGTGGCTGAGGCGCCGCGCCGCCTGTGTCTGGAGCGGGTTGCGCACGGTCTCGGGCGATGACGCCTATGAGCGCTATCGCGCTCACCAGGCCGCGCGGCACGCGGGCGAGCCGCCCTTGAGCCGGCGCGCGTTCTACGAGGACACGCAGCGGCGCAAGTGGAGTGGTGTGAGCCGCTGCTGTTAGCTCACCCGCATGTTGCGGATCAGGCGCCGGTCGATGTACAGCCGTGCGTCCAGCACCAGGCGATCCTGGGCCTGCTGCAGCTGGTGCAGGCAGAACATGACCAGGATGCAGGCGATCAGCGCGGTGAGGGTGGCATTGAAGGTGATACCCAGCCCGAGCGTGACACCGGAGATGTCCCCGCGCAGCGCACCCTGGGCCTCCTGCAGGGCGCGGCCGATGCCGCGTACCGTGCCGACGAAGCCGACGGCCGGGATCGCCCACGCGGTGAAGCGCACCATGGACAGCTGCGCGTCCAGGCGGTCGAGCTCGTTCTCGCACTCGGCGCGCACCGCCTCCGCGGCGTCCTGCACGCTGCGGGTCGCTCCGAAGCGATTCAGCGCCACCATCAGCGCGCGCGGCAACAACATCTCCTGCTCCTCGCGCGGCAGGCTTTCGATCGGTCGGCCGTAGGCGCGCGCGTCATCGGGCAGCACCACGTGCCCTTCGCCGAGCTCGATGTAGGGCTTCTCCAGCAGGCGCCGGTTACGGGCCACAGCAAGCGCCTGGTACGCGATCAACGACAGCGCCCAGGTCGCCAGGATCAGCGCCGCCTCCTGCTCGTAGTCTTTCAGGATCACGAACGGGGAGCGCAGGTTGTGGGGCACGGGCTGTCCGGGCTTCAGCTGGTCCTGCGGGATCGCGGGCTCGGCGAGGATCGCCTCGGCGCGCGGGCGGATGACGGTGGCGTAGAGCGACTGCACGAGGATCACGCTCACCAGGAGCGCCGCCAGGCTGAACAGGGCATCGCGGCCAACCGAGCGCATGTACTCATCTCCTCATCCTGCCAACGCGGCCGCCGGCGCTCGCGCGCTCTGCGGTTGCGCGCGCCGGGCCGGCGCCGGCCGAAAGTGCCGGAAAATGCTAGCATTACACGCCTCACCTTGGGGCGTTGTCGGACGCTCGCCGGCGGCGCGCAAGTGCGTGGAAGGACGGGTATGGCACTGAAAATAATGATTCTTGGGGCAAACGGCTTCATCGGCAGCGCCCTCACCAATGCGATCCTGCGCACCCGGCCCTGGGAGGTATACGGCATCGACCTGGCGGACAACAAGCTGGGGGATCTGCCCAAAACCCCGCGCTTCCACTTCGTCGAAGGCGATATCACCATCAACAAGGAGTGGGTCGAGTACCACGTCAAGAAGTGCGACGCGGTGGTGCCGCTGGTGGCGATCGCCAACCCGGCGCAGTACGTGACCCACCCGCTGCGGGTGTTCGAGCTCGACTTCGAGGCCAACCTCGACGTCGTGCGCCACTGCGTCAAGTACGGCAAGCGTCTCATCTTCCCCTCGACCTCCGAGATCTACGGCATGTCGCCCGATGCGCTGCTGGATGAGGAGAATAGCCCGCTGGTGTATGGCCCGATCAACAAGCAGCGCTGGATCTACGCCGCCTCCAAGCAGTTGCTCGACCGCGTCATCTACGCCTACGGGGTGCGCGACCACCTCGACTACACCCTGTTCCGGCCGTTCAATTTCATCGGTCCGAATCTCGATAATGTCGAGGAGCCCAAGGAAGGCAGCTCGCGGGTGTTCACCCAGTTTCTCTCCAACGTGCTCTACAAGCGGCCCATCAAGCTGGTCGACGGCGGCAGCCAGAAGCGCTCGTTCACCTACATAGACGATGCCATCGAGGCCCTGCTCACGATCCTCGAGAACAAGGATGGCTGCGCCAGCCGGCGCATTTTCAACATCGGTAATCCGAACAACTGCATCTCGATCCGCGATCTCGCGCAGCGCACCATCAGGATTGCGCAGGAGTTCCCGGTGCTGCGCGACAACGCCCGGGCCACGGAGATCGTCGATGTCTCCGCCGGGGAGTACTACGGCAAGTACTACCAGGACATCCAGGTGCGGGTACCCAACGTCGAAGCCGCCCGGCGCGATCTCGGCTGGCAGCCGAGCACCGACATGGATACCGCAATCCGGCGCACCATCGAGTTCTACGTGAAGCAGGAAGGCTTCGGCACGCGCGCGGCGGCGATGGCGGCGGGCATCTAGCAGCGCGACCGCCGTCGGCATGGTCAGTGACATGGGGAAGGGGCGGCGCGCCGGCCGGCTCGGCTGGCGGGTGTGGGTCATCCTCGGCGCCGCCTGGTTCGCGACCCTGCAGGTGCGGCCGCTGCTCGATCCCGACGAGGGCCGTTACGCCGAGATCCCGCGCGAGATGCTCGCGAGCGGTGACTGGATCACGCCGCGGTTCGATGACCTGAAGTACTTCGAGAAGCCGCCGCTGCAGTACTGGGCGACGGCCGTGGCGTACCGGGCATTCGGCCTCGCGCAATGGAGCTCGCGGCTGTGGGACGTGGGACTGGCGTTCGCATGCCTGCCGCTGGTGTTTGCGTGGGTGGCGCGCCTGTACGGGCGCGACAGGGCGCTCCTCGCCCTGACCGCGCTCGCCGTCAGTCCATTCTTCCTCATCGTCGGCCATCTCAATCTGCTGGACGGCGCCTTCACCTTCTGGCTCACGGCCGCGGTGTTGGCTTTCACCCTGGCGCAGACCACCCCGCCGGCATCCGCGGCCGAGCGGCGCTGGATGCTGGGCGCCTGGGGGGCGGCCGCCCTGGCGGTGCTGTCCAAGGGGATCGTCGTCGGGGTGCTCGCGGGAGCGGCGCTCATGCTCTACACGCTCAGCGAGCGTGACACGCACACCTGGCGGCGGCTGCACCCGGGGGCGGGCCTGGCTCTGTTCACAGCGCTCGCCGCCCCGTGGTTTGTCGTGGTATCGCTGCGCAATCCCAGCTTCCCAGGATTCTTCTTCGTACACGAGCATTTCACCCGCTTCCTCACGACCGTACACCAGCGCGTGGAGCCGTGGTGGTACTTCCTGCCGCTGCTGCTGCTGGGGGTGCTGCCGTGGATCGCGCCGCTGGCGCGGGCCTGCCGTCGCGCTTGGGCTGGAGCCGCTGCCCCCGACGCGGCGGCCGTGGCCGGCGCCGCAGGCGGCGGGCTGCCGCAGTTCAAACCCCTCAAGTTCCTGCTGATCTTCGCCGCCGTCACGCTGGTGTTCTTCTCGGCTTCCGGATCCAAGCTCGCGCCCTACATCCTGCCCATGCTGCCGGTACTGGCGGCCGTCACCGGCGCACGCAGTGGCGCCGGGGGCGAGTTCGCGCGCCACGCGGCGCGCATCGGCGCCGGAATGGTGCTGTTCGTCGCGGCGGGACTCCTTGTCTATAGCGCCCGGCGCAACAGCTACGTGCCGCATCAGGCGCTGTGGTGGGCCCTGGCGGGCGCGCTGGCGGCGCTGGTGGCCGTGGCGGTCAGCTTCAGCAGGCAACCAACGCAGCTGCCTGCCTCGATCGTGACCGCCGCGAGCGCGATCCTCGCGTGGCAGTGCCTGTTGTGCGAGTACACCCTCATCCCGCCGGCCCGCTCGGCGCGCGATCTGGTGAGCACCGCGCGCTCCTTCATCGGTGCGCGCACGCCGCTCTACAGTGTCGGTCAGTATCGCGAGACGGTGTCACCGTACCTGGGGCGCACGCTGCAGCCGGTGGGCTTCGAGGGAGAGCTGCAGTTCGGGCTGCAGGAGCAGCCGGACAGGCGTATGACACTGGCGGAATTCGCCGCCCGCTGGAGCGCGGGGGGCGATGCCGTGGCATTCTTCGATCCCGGAGTGTGGGATGCATGGCGGCGGCGCGGGCTGCCCGGGCGCGTGATCGCCGCCGACAACTACACCGTCGCTGTGAGTCGCCTTTGAAGCTTGCCGATTTTGCCATCCTGTCATGTGGCGTGCTGCTGAACGCCCTGGCGCAGCTGGGGCTCAAAGCTGCAACCCGCGTGAGCGGCCCGCTGGTTGCCGGCGACGCCGGCGTCTGGCAGAAGGGGCTCGACCTGCTGGTCGTGCCCTCGCTATGGTATGCGCTGTGCGCCTACGGCCTGAGCGTCGTCGTATGGCTGGTGGGCCTGTCACGGGTGCCGGTGAGCCAGGCGTATCCGCTGCTGTCGCTCGGCTATGTCATCAATGTCGGCCTCGCCTGGTGGCTGCTGGGCGAGATACCCAACGCCCAGCGCGTGGCCGGAATCGGCATCATCATCCTGGGTGTGGTACTGGTGGCCCGCTCATGAATGATTCGACCAGGCAGGTGAACCGGATGTTGCCCTTTACGCGCCCCTGGATCGACGAGGACACCATCGCCGCGGTCGCCGAGGTGTTGCGCTCGGGGTGGCTGGCGAGCGGGCCGAAGGTCGCGCAACTCGAGCAGGAGCTGTCGAACTACTGCGGCGGACGGCCGGTGCGCACCCAGACCTCCGCCACCGCGGGCCTGGAGATGGCGCTGCTCGCCTGTGGCATCGGCCAGGGGGATGAGGTCATCACGCCGGCGCTGAGCTTCGTGGCCACCGCCAACGTCATCGTGCGCGTGGGTGCCCGCCCGGTGTTCGTGGACGTGGGCCTCGACTCGCGCAACATCGATCTCGAGCAGGTAGCGGCGGCGATCACACCGCGCACCCGCGCCATCCTGCCGGTGCATTTTGCCGGCCTGCCGCTGGACATGGAGCAGCTGTACGCCGTCGCGGGCCGGCACCGGTTGCGCGTCATCGAGGATGCCGCGCATGCCATCGGCTCCGCCTGGCGCGGGCGGCGCATCGGCAGCTTCGGGGACCTGGTGGTTTTCAGCTTTCACCCCAACAAGAACATCACCACCATCGAGGGTGGCGCGATCTCGGGCGGCTCGCCCGAGGAACTCAGGGCGATCGAGTTGCACCGCTGGCACGGCCAGGTGAAGTCCGGCCCCGACGGGTTCGACACACTGCTGGCCGGCGGCAAGTACAACCTCTCGGACGTCGCGGCCGCGGTGGGGCTGGGACAGCTCAAGCGGCTCGAGGAATTCAACGCCCGGCGCCGTGCGCTGGTGGCGCGCTACTTCGAGCTGTGGGCTGCGGATCCGCCGCTGCGCCTGCCGGAGCGCGGGGACGCGGGCCACAGCTGGCACGTGTTTACCCCGCTCTTGCCGCTGGCGCAGCTGCGCATCTCGCGGCGCGGGTTCATCGAGTCCATGAAGGAGCGCGGCATCGGTGTCGGGGTCCACTACCCGGCGATCCACCTGTTCAGCGCCTACCGGGCGCTCGGCTATCGCGAGGGGCAGTTTCCCAACGCCGAGCGCATCGGCCGCGAGACCGTGACACTGCCGCTGTTTCCGGCGATGGAGCTGCACGAGGTCGAGCGTGTGGTGCAGGCGGTGAACGCCATCGTGCGGGGAGCTTAGCGCATGAACCCGCAGGTTTCGGTCGTCATCCCGGTGTTCAACGAGGAAGAGGGGCTGCCGCTGCTGTTCGAGCGCCTCTACCCGGCGCTCGATGCCCTGGGACGCTCTTACGAGGTGGTGTTCGTCGATGACGGCAGCTCGGACGCCTCCGTCGCGGAGCTGCGCGAGCAGTTCCAGCGGCGGCCGGACGTGACGCGGGTCGTGCTGCTGGCGCGCAATGCCGGCCAGCACCTGGCCATTCTCGCCGCCTTTGCGCAGGCGCGCGGCACTTACACGATCACCCTCGATGCCGACCTGCAGAACCCGCCCGAGGAGATCGGGCGACTGATCGCCGCCATGGACGCCGGCGCGGATTACGTCGGCACCATCCGCAAGACCCGCCAGGACGTGCTGTGGCGCAAGGCGGCCTCGCGGCTCATGAATCGAGTGCGCGAGAGAACCACCTCGATCCGCATCACCGATCAGGGCTGCATGTTGCGCGGCTACCATCGCAGCGTGGTCGATGCGCTCAACCACTGCACCGAGATGAGCACCTACGTGCCCGCGCTCGCCTTCACCTTCGCGCGCCATCCGGTGGAGATCGAGGTGATGCATGCGGAGCGCGCGGTCGGACAGACCAAGTACTCACTGTATCGGCTCATCCGACTCAACTTCGATCTCATGACCGGATTCTCGGTGGCGCCGCTGCAGTTCTTCTCCATGGCCGGCGGGGTGATCGCGCTGAGTTCCCTGATCCTGGTCGTCTACCTCGTGATCCGCCGCCTGATCGTCGGTCCCGAGGCCGAGGGTCTGTTTACCCTGTTCGCGATTGCCTTCTTCCTCATCGGCGTGGCGCTCATCGGCCTGGGCGTGGTCGGCGAGTACGTGGGGCGTATCTACGAGCAGGTGCGCCAGCGCCCACGCTACATGGTGGCGGCAGTCCTCGAGCAGGCCGAGCACGGCGCAACCGAGCGGCTCGCACCGCCCGGTGCCGCGCAGCTGCCCGCGCCGCTGACGCCGGCGGTGCGCGTGCGGGGAGCCTCGGAGTGAGCCGGGCGCGAGCCGTCGTCTTCGCCCATCACGATGTCGGAGTCCGGTGTCTCAAGGCCCTCATTTCCGCGGGCGTCGAGATTCCCCTGGTGGTCACCGTGCGCGACGATCCGCGCGAGACGCAGTGGTACGCGAGCGTCGCGGCGACCGCGGGCGACCATGGACTCACGGTGATCGCACCCGCGGAGGCGAACGAGTTGCAACTCGAGCGCGCGCTTGGCGAGCTGCAGCCGGACTTCATCTTTTCCTTCTACTACCGCTCGCTGCTGGCTGCGCCGCTGCTCGCCGCGGCCCGCCGTGGCGCCCTCAACATGCACGGCTCGCTGCTGCCGAAGTTCCGGGGGCGCGCGCCGGTGAACTGGGCGATCCTCAAGGGCGAGCGCGAAACGGGCGCGACTCTGCACTACATGGTCGAGCGCGCCGATGCCGGCGACATCGTCGATCAGCTCGCCGTCCCCATCCTGCAGGATGACGACGCCCGCGAAGTGTTCGCCAAGGTCACGGTCGCCGCCGAGACCATCCTGGCGCGCTCGCTCCCGGCTCTGATCGCCGGTACCGCGCCGCGCCGGGCCCAAGTGATCGAGCCCGGTCAGTACTTCGGCCGACGCCGCCCCGAGGACGGACGCATCGACTGGAGCCGGCCGGCGCTGGAGATCCACAACCTGGTGCGGGCGGTGGCGCCGCCGTTCCCCGGCGCGTTCGCGGACGTCGGCGGGCTGCGCTGGCAGATCCGCCGCACCCGCCTGAGCGTGCCGACACCCGCGCCTGCGCCCGCGGGCGAGGCAGCGCTGTTCGGCCGCGATGGGGGGCTTTACGCGGCCTGTGGCGACGGCGGCGTGCTGCGGCTGCTGGACGCGGCGGACGAACATGGGCCCGTCGACCTCGTGACAACCGCGCGTGCCCTGACGGGCCGCCCCGTGCCGCTCTCCTGACCGTGCCGCTCGTTGCCCTCAAGATCGACGTCGACACCTATCGCGGCACGCGCGAGGGCGCGCCGCGGCTTGCGGATCTGCTGCAGCGCCTGGGCGTGCCGGCGACCTTTCTCTTCAGCCTCGGCCCCGATCACACCGGCCGTGCGATCAAACGCGCCTTCCGCCACGGCTTCCTCGGCAAGGTGAGACGCACTTCCGTGCTCAAGCACTACGGCCTGAAGACGCTGCTCTACGGCGTGCTCCTTCCGGGCCCGCACATCGGCCGGCGCTGCGCCGCGCAGCTGGAGGACATTGCACGGCGCGGGTTCGAGGTCGGCGTGCACACCTGGGATCACGTGAGCTGGCAGGACCGCGTCGCCCGGGCGAGTGAGCCGTGGACGCGCCGCGAGCTCACCCTCGCCTGTGATCAGTTCGTGGAAATCTTCGGCCAGGCACCGCTGGTGCACGGCGCGGCCGGATGGCAGACCAACCGCTACGTGCCGGCCCTGCAACGCGAGCTCGGCTTCCACTACGCCTCCGATACGCGCGGTACCGGGCCGTTTGTGCCGCTGCTCGATCACGGCGCCGCCGCCGTTCCGCAGCTGCCGACTACCCTGCCGACGCTCGATGAGCTCATCGGCCGCGCAGAGCTGCGCGGCGTGGATCCAGTCGATCATGTGCTGGCCGTCACGGCCGCCGTGCCCGCGCGCGACCACGTGTTCACACTGCACGCCGAGCTCGAGGGTGGCGCGTATCTGCCTTCGTTCGAGCGGCTGCTGCGCGCCTGGCAGCAGCGCGGTACGCGCCTGACGGACCTGGCGACTTACGCCGGGGAACTGGATTTCACCCGCCTCCCGCGCTGCGGCATCGTGGCCGGCACGGTCGAGGGGCGTTCGGGCACGCTGGCGTTGCAGTCGCAATGGAAGAAGTGAAGAGGCTTCGGTTCCCCGGCGGCGCCCTGGGACTCATCGCGGCGCTGCTCGGTGCCTGCGCCCACTACACGCCGTACCCGCGCCCCGCTGCACGCGTCGCCGTCGACTTTACCCAGCGCACCTTGAGCGATCCGCAGCTGCGCGCCCGGCTCGATCAGCAGCTGCCCGCACGCGCCTGGCCGCGACCGCAATGGGACCGCGCGGATCTGCTGGTTGCCATGTTGTATTTCAATGACGGCCTCGCCGCCGGGCGCGCCGGCGCGCGGGTCGCGAGCGCCGGCACCCGCACCGCGCGTGAGCACCCCAATCCGACCGTGACGCTCATGTCCGAGTATGCAAACCAGCACGACGGCTCGCCCCTGTGGCTGTGGGCCGTCGTCACCGATTGGCTGCTGGACGCGGGAGCCAAGCGCGGCGCGCGCATCTCGCTCGCCGACCTGAGCGCGCAACGGGCCGGTTACGATCTCGCCGAGCTCACCTGGAAGCAGCGTAGTGCGCTACGGCGCGCGGCCGCGGACCTGCTGATCACCGAGCGGGAGATTGCCCTGCGTGAAACGGTCAACACCGACCGCCAGGCCCAGCTCGACATGTCTCGCCGGCGCCTCGAGGCGGGCGCCGCCGCCCGCGGCGATCTGGACCGCCTGGTGCGCGATGCGTTACAGGACGAGCAGCAGCTGCACGACGCCAGACGGCGTGCGAGTCTGGCGCGCAGTGCGCTGGCGGTCACGGTCGGTGTGCCGGTGAAGGCGCTGGAGAGCCTGAAGCTCGGCTGGGAGCAGCTCGATGATCCGCCGGCGTTCGATGCGCTGCTGCTCGAGCGCGCTCGCGATGACGCGTTGCTCGCGCGCGCCGACGTGCACGGCGCGGTGGCCGCTTACAGCATGGCCGAGCAGGCGTTGCGCCTGGAGGTCGCCAGACAGTACCCGGACGTGCACCTGGGGCCCGCCTATACCTGGGATCACGGTATCAGGCGCTATCAGTTCAACCTCGGTCTCACGCTGCCGCTTCTGAACCGCAACGCCGGCGCGATCGGCGAGGCGGAGGCGCGGCGCGAGGAGGCCGGCGCGCATCTGGAGGCCACGGTCGCGCTCGCCTGGCAGGAAATCGATGAGGCGATCCGCCAGTGGGGGCTGGCGCGCGCGCGGCTCACCGAGGCGCGCGGGCCCGTCTACGACGCTGCGCGGCACATCTACGCCCAGACTGTGCGCGGCTTCGAAGCCGGCGCCAACGACCGCACCGAGCTGGTTGCCGCGCGCGTGGCGCAGACGCTCGCCGAGCTGCAGGTGCTGGACTCGTTGCGCACCGCCCAGGAGGCGCTCGCAGCCCTCGAGGATGCGCTGCGCCGCCCGCTCGAGGGACCGGAGCTCACGCTCACCGCAACCCTGGCGTCCCCGCCGGTGCCCAACGACGGAGTCACCCGATGAAGAGGTACGCGCGCGTGCGGTGCAGCTTCGGTGTGCTGCTGGCCCTGGGCGTCGGTGCGGGCGGCGCGGGTTACGCGCAAGGGGGCGACGTCCCGCCGCAGCCGATCACGCTCAGTGCCGCCGAGCAGGCGCGGCTTGGAGTACAGACGCAGATCCTCATCGCAGCGCCCGCGCCGCCGGGTCTTGCGATGACCGCACGGGTGCTCGACCCGGGACCGCTGATCCAGCTCGATGCCGATCTGGCGGCGGCGTCCGCAAGTCTCGCGGCCTCGCGCGCCGAGGCCAGCCGCACGCGCCAGCTGTACGCGCAGGATCGCACCGCTTCGGCGCGTGCACTGGAGATGGCCGAGGCACAGGCGCAGGCCGACCTGCAGCGCGTGAACGGCGCGCAGCGGCGCCTGTTGCTCGAGTGGGGCGACGGTGTGGCGCGCCTGCCGGCCCGGCGCCGCGCCGCGCTGCTGAATGATCTGGCGCACGTGCGCTCGGAGCTGGTGCGCATCGAGCTGCCCCCGGAGGCGCCGGCGCCGCCGGCGGGCGCCGTCGTGCGCCTGCAGAGCAGCGCCGCAGCGACCCCGATGCAGGCGAAGGTGCTGGGCATGTTGCCGGTTGCGGACCCGCGCCTGCAGACGCGCGGGGTGCTGGCCGAGCTCAGCGGCTCGCAGGCGCAGCTCGCGGTCGGGCAGATGCTCAGCGCGCACCTTCCCGCCTCCGCTTCAGCGGCGGGAGTCGTCGTGCCGCGCGGCGCACTGCTGCGCAAGGCCTCGCAGGTGTGGGCGTACGTGCAGACGGGCCCGGCCACTTTCGTGCGCCGCGAGGTGACGGGCTTCCAGCCGGTGACCGAAGGGTGGTTCGTCTCGGGCGGTTTTGCGTCGGGCGAGCGCGTGGTCACCGCAGGCGCCGCTGCGCTCCTGGGGGTGGAAGCTCCCGCCGGCGGCGGGGACTGACGTGCTCGCCGCGATCGTCCGCTGGTCACTGCGCTTTCCGGCCGTCGTGTGCGTGCTGGCGGGGATGCTCGTCCTGTACGGCGTGCTGGTGCTGGCGCGCGCCAGGTACGACGTGTTCCCGGAGTTCGTGCCGCCGCAGGCGGCGGTGCAGACCGAGGCGCCGGGGCTGGTCGCCGAGCAGGTCGAGTTGCTGGTGACGCTGCCGATCGAGCAGGCGATCAGCGGCGCGAGCGGGGTGCAGGCGGTGCGCTCGGAAACGATCTCCGGGCTGTCGGTGGTGATCGTGGTGTTCCAGGAGAACATCGATCCGTACCGCGCGCGGCAGATCGTCGCCGAGGCGCTGGGTCAGGTCAGCGCGAGGCTGCCGCTGGGCGTGAAGCCGCCCAAGCTCGAGCCGCTGACGTCCTCGACCATGGACCTGTTGAAGCTCGGCTTCGTGAGCGAAGCTCTGTCGCCGATGCAGTTGCGCGATCTGGTGCAGTGGACCATCCGCCCGCGGCTGCTCGCGGTTCCGGGAGTCGCCCGGGCGACGCTCTACGGGGGCGACGAGCGGCAGCTGCAGGTGCAGGTTGAGCCGCGTGAGCTGAACGCACGCGACCTGGCTTTCGGCGATGTCGTGGCGGCGGTGCGGTCCGCGACCGGGGTGCGCGGCGGGGGTTTCATCGAGACTCCCAACCAACGCGTACTCATCGAGAGCCGCGGCCAGACGCTCGATGTGGCGGCGCTGGCGGCCGCCGTGGTGCCCGCTGCCTCGGTGGTGCCCGCCGCGGCGGTGGCACCCGCTACCCCGGCCCCTGCCGCAGCTGGGACGCCCCTGCGGCTGCGCGACTTTGCGACCGTCACGGACGGGGTGGCGCCGAAGTTCGGCGATACCCTCATCATGGGCAGACCGGGCGTGCTGCTGAACCTCTCCAGCCAGTACGGCGCCAACACGCTCATCGTGACGCGGGCGGTGGAGGCGGCGCTCGCGGAGCTCGCCCCGGCCCTGCGCGCGCGTGACGTGACGCTGTACGCGGGGCTGCACCGACCGGCGAACTTCATCGAGAACGCACTCGCGGGCATCCGCCTGGACGTGCTGCTGGGTGCGGTGCTGATCACGCTGGTGCTGTTCCTGTTCCTGCGCGACCTGCGCAGCGTCGCGGTGACGTTCGTCTCCATTCCGCTCGCGCTGCTCGCCGCCGTGATCGTTGTGGACGCCGTCGGCTGGACCATCAACACCATGACCCTCGGGGGGCTGGCGGTGGCGCTCGGCGTGGTGGTCGACGATGCCATTATCGGCGTGGAGAACATCGTGCGGCGCCTGCGTGGCACGCACGCCCACGGCCTCGAGGCCCGGGACGTCATTCACAACGCAACGGTCGAGGTGCGCGCGCCGGTCGTGTACGCCACCTTCGTCGTGGTGCTGGTGCTGGCGCCGATGCTGCTGCTGTCCGGGCTGCAGGGCAGTTTCTTCGCGCCGCTCGCCGCGTCCTTTTCGCTGGCGACCCTGGCATCGCTCATCGTGGCGCTCACCGTCACACCCGCCGCCGCCTGGCTGCTGCTGATGCGCACCGAGCCGCATGCGGAAGCCGCGTGGCTCACGCGGCTCAAAGACCGTCATGAGGCGCTGCTGCGCCGCTGGAGCGCCTTCCCGCGCCGCGTGATCATCGGCTCCGCACTCGTGACGCTGCTCGCCGCGGCGGCGTTGCCGCTGTTTGGCAGCGAGCTCATGCCACCGTTTCGCGAGGGTCATTTCGTCGTGCAGGCCTACGCCACCCCCGGCACCTCGCTCGCCGCCATGAGGATCCTGGGCGCGCGCGTGGCGCGCGAGCTGCTGGCGATCCCCGGCATCGTGACCGTCGAACAGACCATGGGTCGCGCGGAATCCGGCGAGGACACCTGGGAGCCGAACCGCAGTGAGTTTCACGTCGAGCTCAAGCGCATGTCGGGCCGCGCGGAAGGAACGACCCAGGCCGCCATCCGTGCCGTGCTGCAGCACTATCCGAGCCTGCGCACCGAGGTACTGACGTTTCTCGGCGACCGCCTGAGTGAGTCGCTCTCCGGTGAGGCCGCGCCCGTGACCGTCAACGTGTTTGGCCCGGATCTGGACGAGCTCGACCGGGTGGCGGATGAGATTGCTGCCGTCGCGCGCACGGTGCCGGGAGCGAGCGACGTGCAGGTGCAGGCGCCCTCGGGGGCACCGTTCCTGCGCGTGGACCTGAAGCCCGAGCAGCTCGGCCAGTACGGCTTCACGGCCGCCGACGTGCTCGATACGGTCGAGACCGCTTACCAGGGTACGACCGCGGCGCAGGTGTATGACGCGAACAAGGTCATCGATCTCACCGTGCGGCTGCCGCCCGCCGAGCGTGTCGATCCGGAGGCGATCGGGCAGCTGCTGGTGCGCACCGCGAGCGGCGTCACCGTGCCGCTGAAGGACCTCGCCACGCTGTCGCTCACGGAAGGGCGCACCAGCATCATGCACGAAGGGGCGCGGCGCCGGCAGGTGGTGACCCTCAACCCCACGACCTCTGACATCGGCGGTTTCGTGGCGCAGCTGCAGAAGGCGATCGCGCGGCGCGTGAAGCTGCCACCCACGGTGTACCTGGAATTCGCCGGCGCCGCGAGCGGCGAGCGCCAGGCGCGCCATGAGCTGCTGGTGCACTCGGCGCTCGCGGCGCTGGGAATCATGCTGCTGTTATCGCTGGCGTTTCGCGACGGGCGCAGCGTGCTGCTCATCCTCGCCACCGCGCCGTTTGCCCTCGTCGGCGGGGTGCTCGCGGTGGCCCTCACCGGGGGGACGCTCTCGATCGGCTCGCTGGTCGGCTTCGTCACACTGTTCGGCATCGTCGCGCGCAATGCCATCCTGCTGATTGCCCACCTCGGGCATCTGATGGCGGTCGAGGGTGCGCAGTGGTCCCTGCCGACGGTGCTGCGCAGCACGCGCGAGCGGCTGGTGCCGATTCTCATGACCGCTCTGGTGACGGCGCTGGGGCTGCTGCCGCTCGCGCTGGGGAGCGGCGAGGCAGGACGTGAGGTGCAGGGGCCGATGGCGAGCGTAATCCTGGGGGGCCTCGCCACCTCGACGCTCATGACGCTCGTCGTGCTGCCGATCCTGATCTGGCGGTTCGGACCGCTCGGGCGCGCGGATGCCAGCGGCGCGCATTAGACGCCCGCGGCCGTTGCCGGCCACAATATTCCCCGCCGTCAGTCGTCTTAACACCAGATGTCTGCCGCGCTCAAGCACCCACTGACCGCTGCCGCGCAGGACCGCGAGATCGCCGCCACCGTGCAGCGCGAGCGTGGGCGCCTGCTGGCGTTCATCCGCCGGCGCATTGCCGATGCGGCTGAAGCCGAGGATGTCCTGCAGGATGCGCTGTACGAGCTGGTGCTGGCCTACCGCATGATGCAGCCGGTGGAACAGGCGCGCGCGTGGCTCACACGGGTGGCGCGCAACCGCATCATCGACCGGTTTCGCAGCAGGAGCCGGGAGCCGCGCGCGGTTTCGCCGGCGGCGGCGGGCGAGGAGCTCGACGACAGCACATTCGAGGATCTGCTGCCCGCGCCGGACAGCGGACCGGAGGCGGCCTTCATGCGCGAGTTGCTGCTCGAGGAGATCCAGACCGCGCTCGAGGAGCTGCCGCGCGAGCAGCGCGAGGTGTTCGTGGCGCACGAGATCGACGGGGTGTCCTTCAAGGAGCTGTCGGCACGCTCGGGGGTGAGTGTCAACACGCTGCTCTCGCGCAAGCGCTACGCGTTGCTGCACCTGCAGCGGCGGCTGCGGGCGGCCTGGGACCACTGGTTGCTGACATGAGGAGAACGATGTGAGAGGTCGAGCTCGTTGGGTAGTGAAGGGGTTCGGGTTCCTCGGGCTGGCGATCGCCGCCATGGCGCTCCTGAGCCTGGTGGTGATGAGTCTGTGGAACTGGCTGGTCCCGAGTCTGTTCCACGGTCCGGCGGTGCAGTACTGGCAGGCCGTGGGCCTGTTGCTGCTCGCGCGGATTCTGTTCGGGGGTTTGCGCGCACGGGGCGGGTGGCATGGTCACTGGCGCCAGCGCATGTGGCGTGAGCGCTGGGCGAACATGACGCCGGAGGAGCGCGAGCGGTTGCGGCAGAGGTTCCAGCATCGCTGTGGCCGGCGCCTGGACCCGGCGCAAGGCACGACAGTGCCGCCGACCTCATGACCCGCCGCGCGCGGATTTGACGCCGGGCGCCGCGCCTCTCAACATGCCGCGCACCGTGATTCCACCCACCATGACCGCGGTCGAGATTCGCGAACCCGGGCCACCCGAGGTGCTGCACGCGGTGCAGCGACCCGTGCCGCAACCGCTCGCCGGGGAGGTGTTGATTCGCGTCGCCGCGGCGGGCGTGAACCGGCCGGACGTGCTGCAACGCAAGGGCCTTTACCCGCCACCTCCCGGCACCACCGACATTCCGGGGCTGGAGGTTGCCGGCGAGGTCGTGCGCCTGGGTTCCGGGGTGCGTGAGCCGCAGCAGGGCGCCCGGGTCTGCGCGCTGGTGGCCGGCGGCGGCTATGCCCAGTACGTCGCCGCGCCGGCGGTGCAATGCCTGCCGGCGCCCGCACAGCTGAGTCTCGAGGAAGCCGCGGTGTTGCCGGAGACCTTCTTTACCGTGTGGCTGAACGTATTCGAGCGGGCACGCCTGCAGCGCGGCGAGACCCTGCTGGTGCACGGCGGCGCGAGCGGCATCGGGACCACCGCGATCCTGCTCGGCAAGGCTTTCGAGGCGCGCGTGATGGTCACGGCGCGCAGCGCGCAGAAATGCGCCGCGTGCCGCGACCTGGGAGCGGATGTGGCCATCAACTACCGCGAAGCTGACTTCGTCGAGGCGACGCTGCGCGCGACCGAGGGCAGGGGGGCGGATGTCATTCTCGACATGGTGGGCGGGGAGTACCTGGCCCGCAATGTCGCCGCCGCCGCCCTCGAGGGGCGGATCGCGCTCATCGCCACGCAGGGCGGCACCAAGTCGGAGCTCGATCTGCGGCCGCTCATGGCGAAACGCCTGACGGTCAGCGCCTCGACGCTGCGCTCGCAGCCGGTGCAGAACAAGGGCCGCCTCGCGAAGGCGCTGCTGGAGAACGTGTGGCCGCTGTTCGCCTCCCGCGGGCTCAAGCCCGTCATCCACTCGCGTTTCCCGCTCGCCGATGCGGCGCTCGCCCACGAGCTGATGGAATCCGACCTGCACATCGGCAAGATCGTCCTGGTCGTCTGAGGGGAGCCGTGCGCGTAACGCCGCCGGGCGCCAGGTGCCCTGGCCCGCGCCGGTGGCCGCAAAGTGTGAACTGCGGCGGCGGCGCAGCAGGAACTCGCCATAAGGTCACGGAATTGCCGTACCCTTTGGCGCCAGACTCGCATAACGATCCAAGGAGAGCGTCTGCATGAGTCTCTCGCCCTACGGCCTGGTCGAGCTGCCCGTCTGGGGGTATGCGCTGGTGACCTTCGCCACCATCCAGACGATGTTTCTCGGGGTGACGCTGTACCTGCACCGTGATCAATCCCACGGCGGCCTCATCCTGCACCCGGGGCTGCGGCACGTGTTCCGCTTCTGGCTGTGGTTCAGCTCCGGGGCGGTCACCAAGGAATGGGTCGCGGTGCACCGCCGCCACCATGCGCACGCCGATCAGCCGGGCGACCCCCACAGCCCGGTGGTGTTTGGCTTGCGGCGCGTGTTGTTCGAGGGATATGAGCTGTACGGCGTCGCGGCACACGATGCGGAAACTCTGAAGAACTACGGGCGCGGCACGCCGCAGGACTGGCTCGAACGGCGTCTCTACGGCGCCTACCCGCACTTCGGCATCGTGGTGTTCGTCGCCGCGCACCTGTTGCTGTTCGGCGTTCCGGGCATCGTGATGATCGCCGTGCACCTGGTGGCGCAGCCGTTCTTTGCCGGCGGCGTCATCAACGGGCTCGGCCACGCGGTCGGTTACCGCAGCTTCGAGATGCCATCCACCGCGACCAACCTCGTGCCCTGGGCGCTGCTGCTCGGCGGCGAGGAGCTGCACAACAATCACCACGCGTTCCCGCGCTCGGCGCGTTTCGCGGTACAGCGCTGGGAGATCGACGTCGGCTGGCTGTGGATACGGCTGTTCAGTGCCCTGGGGCTGGCGCGCGTGCGCTGGGTCGCTCCACGCCCGCAGTTCCAGCGGCGGCGGCGCGACCTGGACGCCGACACCGTGAACGCGCTGTTCACCAATCGCATGCACGTGCTGCGCGACTACGCGCGCCGCGTGGTGCTGCCCGTGTGCCGTGAGCTGGCGCGGCGTGAGCCTCACGGCTCGCTGCCGGTGATCGCGCCGAAGCTGCTGGTGCGGCATCCGACGCTGCTGGCCGATGAGGCGCGCCGCAAGCTGCGCGAGCTGCTCGAGCGGCACGAGGTGTTGCGCCGGGTGGTCGAGTACCGCGACAGCCTGCAAGCTCTGTGGAACGGCTCCGCGAATCCGGCCCGCGCCGTGGCGCAGCTGCGTGAGTGGTGCAGCCGCGCCGAGAGCAGCGGCATCCGCGCGCTGCGCGACTTCGCGCAGGGCCTGCCGGCCTACGTACGCGGCTAGCGCTAAGCGCGCCCCATCGAGGGCTACCTGTCCGGAAGACTCGTCGCGCGCGTCACGGTGCGCATGGCGAAGCTCGAGTGAACGCGGGCGACGCTCGGCAGGCGCGTGAGATGCTGGTTGTGAATGCGCTCGAAGTCCGCCAGGTCCGCGACCACCAGCCGCAGCAGGTAGTCATGTTCCCCGGTCATGAGATAGCACTCCATGACCTCCGGCACCCTGCGCACGGCGCTCTCGAAGGCCTCGAGTCCCGCCTGGCTCTGCCGATCGAGCGTGATGTTCACGAACACATTCACCGGGAAGCCGGCCTTGTGCTGATCGATCAGCGCGGTGTAGCCCTCGATGAGTCCGGATTCCTCGAGTGCGCGCACGCGCCGCAGGCAGGCCGATTCGGACAGATTGACCTTCCCCGCGAGCAGCGTGTTGGTGATGCGGGCGTCCTGCTGCAGCAGGCGCAGAATGGCGCGATCGTAGCGGTCAAGCTCCATGGGCGCAAAATTCCTTCACAGAAGGGCCGATAGACCGCAGATTCTGCCACAGCCGCGGGCTCGGACCTTGGATTTAGCAAGACTCACCGCACGCTGAAACCTAATCTGGCTGTCAATCAAGAAGGGGAGACAGCGATGCGCGTCGGGGTTCCGCGGGAAATCAAGGTTCATGAATACCGCGTCGGCCTGATGCCGGCGGGAGTGCGCGAGCTGGTGGCCGCCGGACACGAAGTGCTCGTCGAGAGCGGCGCCGGCAACGGCATCGGGGTCGACGACGCCCAATTCCGGGCCGCCGGAGCTGCGATCGCCGCGCGCGCCAGCGAAGTCTTCGAGCGCGCGGACATGGTGGTCAAGGTCAAGGAGCCGCAACCGGCCGAGTGCGAGATGCTGCGCCAGGGCCAGGTGCTGTTCACTTACCTGCACCTGGCCGCCGACCCGGTGCAGGCACGGGGTCTGATGAAATCCGGCGTCACCGCCATCGCTTACGAGACGGTCACGGCGCCCAACGGCTCGCTGCCGCTGCTCACGCCCATGAGCGAAGTGGCGGGCCGTATGTCGATCCAGGTGGGAGCGGCGAGCCTGCAGAAGGCCAATGGGGGCTTCGGCATCCTGCTCGGCGGAGTGCCCGGCGTGCCGCCGGCGAAAGTCGTGATTCTCGGCGGCGGCGTCGCGGGTACCCACGCAGCGGAGATGGCCGTCGGCCTGCGCGCCGACGTCACGGTAGTGGACCGCTCGGTCGATCGCCTGCGCGAGCTGTCGTCCATGTTTGGATCGGCGCTGCGCACGGAGTATTCGACCACCGCCACCATCGAGCGGCTGGTGCGCGATGCCGACCTGGTCGTCGGGGCGGTGCTGGTCGCCGGAGCCACCGCGCCCAAACTCGTGACGCGCGCCATGATCGCGACCATGAAACCCGGCGCGGTGCTGGTCGACATCTCCATTGACCAGGGCGGCTGCTTCGAGACCAGCCGGCCCACGACCCACGCGGAGCCGACCTTCGTGGTGGATGGTGTCATCCACTACTGTGTCGCCAACATGCCCGGCGCGGTTCCCCGCACCTCGACGCTCGCGCTCACCAACGCGACGCTCCCCTACGTGCGCGCGCTGGCGGACCTGGGGTGGCAGGCCGCCCTGCGGCGCGACCCGGGACTGGCCGCGGGTCTGAACGTGCACGCGGGGGAAATCACGCACGAGGTCGTCGCGAAGGCGCTGGGCCTGAAGGCACGTCCGGGGACCCGCTAGCGCACAAATGCCCGGCCGTAGCGCGGCTCCCTACAAAGGGAGGTGGCCCCGTGCGCCGGGTGCCGCTACGCTACGCGGCCGTTGCTACACCCTTCGGAGGCTCCCCGTGATCAAGACTGCGCTGTCGGCCGCCATGCTGACGCTCGCGGCAGGTGCCGTGCTCGCCGAGCCCGTGACCTACCAGATCGACCCGGACCATACCTATCCGAGCTTCGAGACGGATCACTTCGGTGGGATGTCGGTGTGGCGCGGCAAGTTCGACAAGCGTTGAGAAGTACTCCACCGCGACCTACAAGGGCACGCTCACCGGCTTCAAGAACGGGGTGCCGACCGCGGTTGACGGGCAGTTCACGCTGCATGGCGTGACCCATCCCCTGAAGCTGACCATCAATCAGTTCAAGTGCATGACTTACCCGGACAAGAAGGAGCACTGCGGCGCCGACGCTTCGGCGACCTTCAACCGCGCCGATTACGGCATCAGCTACGGCGACAAGTACGGCTTCAAGATGGATGTGAAGCTCGCGATCCAGGTGGAAGGGGTGCGCGGCAGCTGAAGCCGCCCGCGCGCTCGTCCCTCAGCTGATCCGGGATGCGACCTCGCTGGCGATGGCGAGCGAGGCCGTGAGGCCTGGCGACTCGATTCCAAACAGGTTGACCACCGGCGCCACGCCGTGGGTGCGCGCGTCGTCGATGCGAAAGTCCGCGGCCGGCTCGCCGGGGCCGGAGATCTTCGGCCGCACGCCGGCGTAAGCCGGCTGCAGCGCGCCCTCCGCGAGGCCCGGCCAGTAGTGGCGGATGGCCGCGTAGAACACCGCGGCGCGTCGCTCGTCCACGGCGTATTCGCACGCCTCGATCCACTGCACGTCCGGTCCGAAGCGCGCCCGCCCCGCGAGGTCCAGGGTGAGGTGTATCCCGAGTCCGCCCGCTTCGGGCAGCGGGTAGATCAGTCGCTGAAAGGGCGCTGCGGTGTTGAGCGTGAAGTAGTTGCCCTTGGCAAAGTACGCCACCGGAATGTGCTCGGGCGGAAAGCCCTCCATCAGGCGGGCCAGCGCCGGTGCCTGCAGCCCCGCGCAGTTGACGAGCGTGCGGGCACGCAGCGCAGCTGCGGCGCCGTTTACGCCGATGCGCACCGTGTGCTGCTCGAGCACCACGCGCGTGACGGCGCTGGCGCACACCAGCGTGGCGCCGTGGTGCTCCGCCTCCCCGAGGAGCGCCAGCATCAGACCCTGCGCATCGACGATGCCGGTGAGCGGTGAGTGCAGCGCTGCGGCACAGGAGAGTCGTGGCTCGAGCGCCAGAGCCTCGGGACGCTCCAGCAGCGCCAGCTCCACGCCGTTGGCGCGCGCCGCGGCGCCAATCCGGGTCAGCTCGGGAAGCTGGCCTGCGGTGGTGGCGACGATGAGCTTGCCGCAGCGCCGATGGGCGATGCCGCGCTCGCGACAGAACTCGTACAGGCGCTCGCGGCCCGCGACGCACAGGCGTGCCTTGAGCGAGCCGCGCGGATAGTAGATGCCGGCGTGGATCACCTCGCTGTTGCGCGAGCTGGCGCCGGTGCCGAAGCGCTCGGCCGCCTCGAGAATCAGCACCTCGCGGCCCTGCAGCGCGAGTTCCCGCGCCACCGCGAGCCCGACCACGCCCCCTCCGACCACGACCGCATCCGCGCTATCCATTCGCGGGCCAGTGTAGCCTCAGCCGCCTCGGGGCGGTGTCACAGCGCCCGCGCGGCGTGCGCCGGGTCGTACAATGCGCACAGTCGCGCCGCTGTCGCCGACAGGAGAGATCAGTGCCTGCCGTGAATTATCGCCTGGACGGCGAGGTCGCCGTGCTGACGATCGCCAATGCTCCGGTGAATGCCCTGAGCCTCGCGGTGCGCGAAGCTCTGCTGCAGGGGCTACAACGGGCCGAGCACGAGGCGGGAGTGCAGGCCATCGTGGTGACGGGGGCCGATGGCACGTTCTGCGCCGGCGCGGACATCAACGAGGTGGCCTCGGGCCTGGTGCTGAAGTCGCCCATCACGCGCGAGGTGCAGGCGCTGATGGAGGCGGCATCGAAGCCGATCGTGGCCGCGATCGAGGGCGTGGCTCTGGGCGGAGGCTTTGAGCTCGCGCTCGCCTGCCACTGGCGCGTCGCGGCCCGGGGCGCAAAGGTCGGCCTGCCGGAGGTGAAGCTCGGCCTGATCCCCGGCGCGGGCGGCACGCAGCGCTTCACGCGCCTCGCCGGGCCCGAAGCCGCGCTCGAGTCGATCACCGCGGGGGCACAGATCCCGGCGGCGCGCGCGCTCGAGCTGGAACTGGTGGACGCGCTCGCCGATCCGGCCCTCGCCGGCGCGCTCGCTCTCGCCCGGCAGGCCGTTGCAGAAAAACGCCCGCTGCGGATCACCAGCGAGCTGAGCGAGCGCATCCGCCTGGTGAGTCCGGACCTGTTCGCCGCGTTTCGCCGCAAGCTCGAGCCGAAGGCCCGCGGGCAACTCGCACCCTGGAGAATCGTCGACAGCATCGAAGCCGCCTGCACGCTGCCGAAAGAGGCGGCGTTCGCGCGCGAACGCGAGTATTTCATCGAGTGCCGCGACAGCCCGCAGCGCCAGGCGCTGGTGCATGTCTTTTTCGCCGAGCGCGAGGCGCGCAGGATCCCGGGCCTCGACGCACAGGTGACGGCGCTGCCGATCCGGCGCGCCGCGGTGGTCGGCGCCGGCACCATGGGTACCGGCATCGCCATGACGTTCGCCAACGCCGGCATCCCGGTGTCGGTGCTGGAGCTGTCGGGCGAGGCGCTCGAGCGGGGCTTGGGCCTCATCGCCAAGAGCTACCAGGGCTCGGTGGCGCGCGGCAGCCTGACACGCGAGCGCGCGGACCAGGCGCTCGCGCTGATTCGCGGTGTCAGCGATTACCAGGCGCTCGGCACTGCGGACATCATCATCGAGGCGGTGTTCGAGGACTTGAAGGTGAAGCAGCAGGTGTTCGCCAGGCTCGAGCAGGTGGCCCCCCGGCACGCCATTCTCGCCACCAACACCTCGACCCTGGACATCGACATGATCGCCGCCAGCACCTCGCGGCCGCAGCAGGTGGTGGGCACTCATTTCTTCAGTCCCGCGAACGTCATGAAGCTGCTGGAGAACGTACGCGGCACACACACCTCCGCGCAGACCATCGCGACCGTGATGACGCTCGCCCGGACCCTCGGCAAGATCGCCGTGCTGGCGGGCAACTGCGACGGCTTCATCGGCAATCGCATGCTGATGTTCTACGGGGCGGAGGCCGAATTCCTGCTCGAAGAAGGCGCAACGCCGGAGCAGATCGATCGCGTCATCGAGGGGTTCGGTTTCGCGATGGGGCCGCTGGCGGTGCGGGACCTGGCCGGCAACGACGTGGGCTTGGCTATCCGCAAGGGCCGCAGGCTCCCACCCGATGAGCGCTGCTCGCCGATCCTGGAGCGCCTGGTGGGCGAGGGGCGTCTGGGTCAGAAGGCGGGTAAGGGCTTCTACCGCTACGAGGGACGCACGCGTATCCCGGACGCGCAGGTACTGGCGCTCATCGAGGGAGTGTCGCGCGATCTTGGCATTCAGCGCCGTCAGATCCCTGATGAGGAGATTCTCGATCGGCTGCTGCACCCGCTGGTGAACGAAGGCGCGCGCATCGTCGAGGAGGGCATCGCCATTCGCGCCAGCGACGTGGACGTCGTGTATGTGAACGGCTACGGGTTCCCCGGCTACAAGGGTGGCCCGATGTACTGGGCGCAGCAGGCGGGGCTCGCGCGGGTGGTGCACACCATGCGCCGCCTGGCGCCGACGCATGGTGCGCGCTGGCGTCCGGCACCGCTGCTGGAGCGCCTGGCGGCCTCCGGCAAGGGTTGGGGAGTCATGTCACGCGCAGTCACGGTCGCGCTGATCACGGCCATGGTGCTGGTGAGTGCCGGGCACGCGGACACGCCGGCGGACGACAACCACGCCGCGGCCGGCGTGCCCGCAAGCGTTGCGCAGTGGGCTCACGGGGCGTCCCTGTTTCAGGGACTGGGTGATTTTCACCGCGCGGTGACGACCTCCGTGCCGCTCGCGCGGCAGTACTTCGATCAGGGCATGCGCTTCTTGTGGGCGTTCAATCACGATGAGTCGACCCGCTCCTTTGCCCGGGCCGCCGAGCTCGATCCGGCCTGCGCCGCCTGCTACTGGGGCGTGGCGCTCACCGTGGGACCCAACTACAACCTTCCGGCGATGGCGGAGACGCGCGCACGCGTCGCCTGGGAGGCGCTGCACGAGGCACAGGAGAACGCGGCGCCGGCTTCCCCCGTGGAGCGCGCGCTCATCGGCGCGCTCGCGGCGCGCTATCCGGCGCCGCAGCCCCCGGCAGCCGCGGACCCCGACGCCCTCCTCAGCGCCTACGCCGCGGCCATGCGCAACGTAGCCGAGCGCTTCCCGGATGATCTCGACGTGCAGACCCTGTGCGCCGAGAGCGAGATGAACGTGCATGCCTGGAAGCTGTGGAGCGCCGACGGTCAGCCGGCCGCGGGGACGCTGCAGATCGAAAAGCGGCTCGAGTCGGTGTTGCAGCGCAGTCCCGGCCACCCGGGCGCGAATCACTACTACATTCATGTCATGGAGGCCTCGCCCGATCCCGGCAAGGCGCTGGCGTCCGCCGAACGGCTGCGCGGCATGATGCCGGCGGCGGGGCATCTGGAGCACATGCCCGCTCACATCATGCAGCGCGTCGGGCGTTACGAGGACGCGGCCGAGGCGAACCGCCGCGGCGTGGCGGCCGATGAGGCGTACTTCCGCACCACCTCGGCGCCGGACTACTACCGCATGTATCTCGCTCACAACTACGCGTTCCTCGCGTTCTCGGCGGCCATGGAGGGACGCAAGGCGGAGACACTCGCCGCGGTGCAGAGCGTGCTGCAGACCATCCCCCTCGACATGATGCTCGCCATGGGCGACTCGGGCTGGAGTCTCACACAGCAGTACGCCGCGCTGGTGCGCTTCGGACTGTGGGACGAGATGATCGCGCAGCTGGCGCCGGATCCGCGCGCCAGCGGTCTCACGGCCGGTTATCTCTATGGCCGCGGCGTGGCGCTCGCCGCGCGTGGCCGGCTCGATGAGGGGAAGGGCGCGCTGGCCGCGTTGCAACAGCTGGGCGGTACGGTTCCGGCGGATGCCGCGGCGGGAATCAACACGCTGCGGGACGTGCTGAGTGTGGCACAGCCGATCGTGGCGGCGCGCATCGCCGCATCCGAGGAGCGCGCCGCGGACGCGATCTCGCTCCTCGAGCAGGCGGTTGCCGCCGAAGACCGGCTCTCGTACAACGAGCCCGCGGACTGGTTCTTTCCCGCGCGCGATCTGCTGGGCGCGCAGCTGCTGCTCGCCGGGCAGGCCACGCGGGCGGAGCAGGTCTATCGGCAGGATCTGCGGCACAACCCCGGCAACGGCTGGGCGCTGCAGGGACTTGCCGCGGCGCTCACCGCGCAGGGCAGAGCCGCAGATGCCGCCCACGCGAGACACGAGTTGCATGCCGCGTGGCGGCACGCCGACCTGCGGCCGCCGGGGTCCGCCTTCTGGTTCGCCGGCGCCGACAGGAGCGACTGCGCCTGCCAGCATCAGCTCAGGTGAGCGGTAGCCGGGTGGTGAATTTCTTGGTACGCAGCACGAAGCTGGTGTTGACCGAGCGCACCGCGCCCAGCTGCAGCAGCTGCGTCGAGAGGAAGTGCTCGTAGGCCTCCATGCTGGCGGCGACGATGCGCAGCAGGTAGTCGTTCGCGCCGCTCATGGAGTGGCATTCGAGCACCTCGGGGCGCTCCTTCACCAGCTGATCGAATTGCCGCACCGATTCGGGGTGATGGTTCTCGAGCGAGACGACGGCGTAGGCGAGAATCGGCAGGCCGATGGCCGGCGCCCGCAACAGCGTCGCGTAGCCTGCGATGAATCCGGCCTCCTCCAGCCGCCGCAGGCGCCGCCAGCAGGGCGCGGGCGACAGTCCCACGCGCTTCGCCAGCTCCTGGTTGGAGATGCGCGCATCCGACTGCAGCTCTTCGAGGATCCGCCGGTCGAGGCGATCGAGGGTTCGGGTCAAAGCTCGTGCGCCCATTGCGCAATAATATTGCCAGAAGCGTGCCCAAGAGGGCAATTGAAGCAAGGTAATTGCACACCTTAGAGCATAAGCTCACCCGCCATGTCTGCACGGCCTGCCGCGATACCCGACGCCTCACGCGCCAGCGTGACCTCGGTGCTGCTGAGCGAGTGGGCTCGTGTGGTCTCGCTCGTGCACGCCTCGCGGGCCCTCGATGACATCGAGGAGACCCGCCTGGTGCCCGAGCGCAAGGTGCTCTACCAGTTCTCGGCGCGCGGTCATGATCTGGCGCAGATCCTGCTCGGGCTGCAGCTCACCGACGCGCACGACGGGGTATCGGTTTACTACCGCTCGCGCCCGCTGATGCTCGCGCTCGGAGTGAGCCTGGAAGATGCGGCCGCCGGCCCGCTCGCACGCAGCGGCTCCTTCAGCGGCGGCCGCGATATCGGAGTGGTGTTCAATCTGCCGGGCGACGCCGGCCCGAGCGTGCTGCCCGCGTGCGGCGGCGTCGGGACGCAGTACACCCCAAGCGCCGGCTGGGCACAGGCGATTCGTTACCGGCATGAGGTGCTGCGGGATGCCTCTTACGCGAGCAGTATCGCCGTGGTGCTGGGCGGGGACGCCTCCTGCGCCACCAATGGCTTCTGGTCGGCGCTCAACATCGCGACCACGCTCAGGCTCCCCATGCTGTTCTACATCGAGGACAACGGCTTTGGCATCTCGGTAAGCTCGCATCTGCAGACACCGGGCGGCAACATCGCGGCGAACCTGCGCTCGTTTGCCGGCCTGACCATCCTGGAGGGAGATGGGACCGATCCGCCCGCGGCTGCCGAGCTGACGCGACGCGCGGTCGCGCGCGTGCGCGAGGAGCGCTCACCGCTCCTGCTGCGTCTGACGGTTCCGCGCCTGTCCGGTCATTCCGGCCAGGACACCCAGGCTTACAAGTCGGCGCAGATCCTCAAGGATGAGCGCGCCCGTGATCCGCTGACGCACCTGCATGAGTTTCTGGTTCCGGCCGTGATGGCGGAGTCGGAATGGACTCGCCTGGCGAGCGAGGCGCGGCATGAGGTCGAGCGGGCGATTGAGCGCGCGCTGGCGCGACCGCCACCCGATCCGCAGCAGCTCACGCGCCATGTTTTCTCGCAAGGCTCCGACGGTGCGCACTCCCTGCAGCTGCAGGGCGGGCTCGCGCCCGAGGGGCACGTGTTCGCCCCTTCGAGCCTGACGGCGCGACCCGAAGCCACGCGCATCAACATGCTCACCGCGATCCGCCGCACGCTCGACGTCGAGCTCGCCGCCAATCCCCGCATGCTGGTGTTCGGCGAGGACGTCGGCCCCAAGGGCGGCGTGCACGGGGCGACGCTCGGGCTGCAGGACAAGTACGGGGCGGAGCGCGTATTCGACACCAGCCTGTCGGAGGAGGGGATCATCGGACGGGCGGTCGGCATGGCGCTCGCGGGGCTCCTGCCGGTGGCGGAGATCCAGTTCCGCAAGTACGCGGATCCTGCGGCCGAGCAGTTGAACGACTGCGGGACGCTGCGCTGGCGCACGCACGGTCGGTTTGCCGCCCCGATGGTGGTGCGCATGCCGGGCGGCTTCTTCAAGTGCGGCGACCCCTGGCATAGCCAGACCAACGAGGTCGCGTGGGTGCACGGGGTGGGCTGGCAGGTGGCGATGCCCTCGAACGCTGAGGACGCGGTGGGCCTGCTGCGGCGGGCGTTGCGTGGCAACGATCCGGTGATCTTCTTCGAGCACCGGGCGATGCTCGATGGCGCCTGGGCGCGGCGCCCTTATCCGGGCGACGAGTTCGTGGTGCCCTTTGGCCAGGCACGGCTGCTGCGCGCCGGCACCGAGGTGACCGTGGTCAGCTGGGGCGCCATGGTCGAGCGTTGCGAGCTCGCGGCCGCACGCTCGCAGGTCGACGTGGAGCTGCTCGATCTGCGCACCCTGTCGCCCTGGGACAAGGCCGCCGTGCGCGCCTCGGTAGAGAAGACCCACCGTTGCGTGATCGTGCACGAGGACAACCTGACCGCAGGCTTCGGGGCGGAAATTGCCGCGACCCTGGCGCAGGAAAGCTTCTTCAGCCTGGAGGCACCGATCGAGCGGCTGGCCATGCCTGACATCCCAAGTCCCCACAGCCCCGTGCTGCTCGATGCGGCGGTGCCGGATGTCGGGCGCATCATGCAGTCCATTCAGCGGCTGGCGAGCCTGTGAGCCTGCGGTGAGCGGCGGCGTCGAGATCAGGGCTCCCGCGGAGCAGACCGAAGGCACGCGCTCGCAGATCCTGCGCTGGCTCAAGCAGGTCGGCGAGCCGGTCGCCGAGAACGAGCCGCTCCTCGAGATCGAGACCGACAAGGTCACGGTCGAAGTCGCCTCCCCCGGCACGGGCGTGCTGCGCGAGATCATCAAACACGAGCAGGAGGAGATCGCCCCCGGGGAGCTGCTCGGCCGCATTGACGCGGTCACGACAGCCGCCGAGCCCGCGCCGGCGCCCCGGCCCCCTGCCGCGGCTGCGGCGAGCGCCGGTCCCACCGCCGTACACGCCGCCCCCCCTACGCGCGCTCCCGCCGGCGGGTTGAGTCCGGCGGTGCGCCGCCTGCTGAGCGAGCGCGGGCTCGATCCGTCCGCGGTTCCCGGCACCGGCCCGGCGGGCCGCATCACGGTCGAGGACGTACTGCGGGCCGCCCCCGGAAGCGCGTCGGACCGCCGGCGGGATGCAGCCGCCGCGCGCGCCGCACCATCGGGCGCAGCGGAGTCAGCGACCGGCGCGCCTGCCGCAGGGGTCGGAGCCAGCCGTCGCGTGCCGCACACTGCGGTTCGCAAGCGTATTGCAGATCACATGGTGCAGAGCCTGCTGCATAGCGCGCCGCACGTGACGACGGTATTCGAGGCGGACATGAGCGCGGTGCTCGCCGATCGCGCGCGCCAGCGCGACGAGTTCGCACACCGCGGGGCGCCGCTCACGCTCACCGCCTACTTCGTGCAGGCCGCCGTGGCCGCGATCCGCGCCGTGCCGGAAGCGAACAGCCGCTGGACCGACACGGCGCTCGAGATCTACGAGTCGATCCATATCGGCGTGGCGACCGCGGTGGAAGGCGTGGGTCTGGTCGTGCCGGTGCTGCACGATGCGCAGGCGCGCGATCTATTCGACACCGCGCGTGCGCTGGATGAGCTGGTGAAGCGTGCCCGCGCGGGCAACCTGACACCGGCCGACGTGCGCGGTGGCACGTTCACCATCTCGAACCACGGCGTCAGCGGGAGCCTGCTGGCGGCACCGATCATCATCCACCAGCCGCAGGCGGCGATTCTGGGAGTAGGCAAACTCGAGAAGCGCCCGGTGGTCCTGGAGGAGGGCGATGAGCAGAAGATCGTGGTGCGGCCGCGCTGTTACGTCACGCTGACCCTGGATCACCGCGTGATGGACGGCCACCAGGCCAATCACTTCCTGCAGGTGTTCGTGCAGACCCTCACCGACTGGCCGGCATGAGGGATGACGGGCGAGCTTGAAGCGATCGAGCGCGCCAGCCAGGACGAGCTGCGCGCCCTGCAACTGCAGCGCCTCAGGTGGTCGCTGCGTCACGCCTACGAGAACGTGCCCCTCTACCGGGGCAAGTGCCAGGGGGCCGGGGTTCACCCGCACGACCTCAGGACGCTCGCGGATCTCGAGCGTTTCCCCTTCATGCAAAAGGACGATCTGCGCGCGGGCTATCCGTTCGGCCTGTTCGCCGTGCCGCGCGAGCAGGTGGTCCGCATCCACGCCTCGAGCGGCACCACCGGCAAGCCGACCGTGGTGGGCTACACCCGCCGCGACATCGACACCTGGGCGGCGCTGGTGGCGCGTTCCATCCGTGCCGCGGGCGGGCGCCGCGGCGACATGGTGCACGTTGCCTATGGTTACGGACTGTTCACCGGGGGTCTCGGCGCACACTACGGCGCGGAGCTCCTGGGTTGCACGGTGGTGCCGGTGTCGGGGGGACAGACGCAGCGGCAGGTGCAGCTCATCTGCGACTTCCGGCCCGACATCATCATGGTCACGCCGTCCTACATGCTGTCCATCGTCGAGGAGTTCGTGCGCCAGGGGCTCGATCCGGCGGCGAGCTCGCTCCGTACCGGTATCTTCGGCGCCGAGCCGTGGACCGAAGCGCTGCGCGCGCAGATCGAGAGCCGCGCGGGACTTCAGGCCCTGGACATCTACGGCCTGTCGGAGGTGATGGGGCCCGGGGTGGCGAGCGAGTGCATCGAGAGCAAGGATGGGCCGGTCATCTGGGAGGATCATTTCTACCCGGAGATCGTCGACCCGGCGACCGGGGCGGTGCTGCCCGGCGGCGCGCCGGGCGAGCTGGTGCTCACCTCGCTCACCAAGGAAGCCCTGCCGGTGATCCGCTACCGCACCCACGATCTGACCTCACTCCTGCCGCCGACCGCGCGCTCGATGCGCCGTTTGGCGAGAATCACCGGGCGTTCGGACGACATGCTGATCATCCGGGGCGTGAATGTGTTCCCGAGTCAGATCGAGGAGCTGCTGCTGAAGCTCCCGGGCGTCGCGCCCCACTACCAGCTCGAGCTCACGCGCGAGGCACACCTGGATCAGCTGGCGGTGAAGGTGGAGTGTCTGGAGAGTATCGCCGCAGATGGCCCGGCGCGCTCGCGCCTGCAGTGCGACCTGCAGGGCAGCATCAAGGCGATGATCGGCATCTCGACGCAGGTCGTGGTGTGTGATCCGGGCTCGATCGAGCGCTCGGCGGGCAAGGCGCGGCGCGTGATCGACAAGCGGCCCGCGCGTTAGCCAGAATGTCGAGAACCTCTGGCTGGCAACTTTCCCGCTCAGGCAGTGCTGAACGCAGTGCCTGCGGGTGGACGGCAAGTTCTCCCTGGTCGGTGAGTCTCCCTACCGATATAGGATTGTTCCGACAGGCAGATGGGCAAGCGCCTATTCACAAGCGTCCTTCCTCCTGACTAGCATTCGTCCCTAATAAAGATAGCACCGCTACTGTTATGGGTTGAAGCCGCGCATCCGGGCGAGGCAAGGCACGTCCGAATTCCCAGTCAGGGAGCAACAATTCATGAAGAACCTACGGATGTTGTTGTTGGGAGGTACGTTGCTGCTTGGCGCCGCTCCGCTGGCCGCCCAGAACAGTGTTGATGTCCTTGGCGGCGGGCCACAACCGGCGAACACGATCGGCTGTGTCTCCCCCCCGGGGAACCCAAATTGTATTCCGGCGACGTGGTCCACGACCTCCTACGGACTTTCCGCGTGGAACGAGCGGGCAAATCTGCCTGGCCGATACCCGTGATCTTAGCGGGACTACCCTGTTCGCCGTAATCGCCACAAACTGTCAGGGCGCAAGAGGCGTCGCCCTCCTGCTCATACGTGACAGTGCAGTCACTGCCCCATCGACCATCCCGGTATTCACCATATCCACGGCGAACGGGGACTTTCTGAGGAATACCGTCGGCTTCAACGCGACGACCGGGGCCTCCAATTTCCCGATTCGCATCAATGTTGCTAACGCTGCTCCCCCCAGCAACCCCACCGGTCAGCACAACTGCCCGAGTGGTCAGGCCGTCCCGGCATACGTTGGTCCGGGAACCGCGAATTACACTCCCAATGAGAGTCTGTGTCTGCCCGCGGGGGCAGGCCAGGCGGTCGAGCCCAGCATGACCGTGGACTCGCAGGGAACGATCTACGTCGAATCCATCCGCGGAGTTCCCGGGGGCCTCGACCTATGGCGCTGGAATAAGACTGCGGACGGAGGACCGAACGCTAACGGAACCCTGCGGTTCAAGTACGAAGGTCAGCCTGATTGCGGCATCTTCGTAACCACTTTTTGCACGACGAGCGGGTTGGCGCCGGGAGGAGGCGATGGGGACGTCGCCGTGAACGCTGCGAACCCATTAAACAACGTTCCAAATCTAGCCGTGGTCAGCCTCACCGCAGCGGAAGTTACCGGCAGCCATTCCACCAACCGCGCCGATACCTTCAGTACTCCGGACGTGGCCGCGGCCGGGGTTCCCTTCGACGATCGCATGTGGATCGACGCCTTGGACGATCCGAATCACGTCTACATGGAATATCACGATTTTGGAACAACCTCCCAAATCTTTGTGCAACGCTCGAACGATGGAGGCCTAACCTATACGGACGTCGTCCCGGAGACAGCCGTTGTTGACGCCACGACAGCGCTGAGCGTCGGTCCTCCTACCGGCAACATCGCCGGCCAGATCAAGGTGGACCGCAGTAGTACTGCAAGCCACGGCAACCTGTACCAGATCTTTGTGGGCCCCGACAACCCTGCGGACAACGCGAACAACAGCGCCAACTTCCTCAACGCCGTCTATGTTGGCGTGGCTTCGGGCGTGAATCTCACGAGTCACACGCTATCGTTCACTGTCTACAAGATCTTCAGTTGCGGTGCCGGTTCGACCTGTCCTAGTGGGGCCGGCCTCGGCAATCTGTTCCCCGCGCTCGCGGTAGACGACTTCGGCTACGTGTACGCCGTCTGGTCGGACAACAGGGACATCTATTACTCGTACTCGACGACTCATGGGACGAGCTGGTCTCCGGCCATCATGGTGACGCAGAACACGTCCCAAGCTGGAAAGTCGAACGTGTTCCCCTGGGTGGCGGCCGACGCGAACGGCCACGTGGCCATCGCGTGGTATGGTGCCGATCTAGTCGGTAATTCGAACACGATTTCAGCAAACTGGAACGTCTACGTTACGGAGACCGTCAACGGCCACGCTAGCGCGCCGGTTTTCACGCTGAGCCAAGCTACCGACCACGTCAACCACACGGGGTCGATCTCAACCGGCGGTCTCACTGGCAGCTCCGACCGCAGCCTTGCCGACTTCTTCCAGATCGCGATTGACCCGACGAACCATCTCATCAACATTGCCTACGCGGATAACCATGCGGGTACGTCTGTCACGTACTTCACGCGGCAGAAGAAAGCAACCGGCGGCATCTGCCGTCGAGTAGATTGCCGCTCGGGCCACTAGCCCGAACTTCGGGCGGCGGCTGGGAGACCGACACACAGCCGATCTCCCCGCCGACCAACGGTCGAGGGCCCACGTCGGAGCCCCCGGGGTGCCCGCCGCCGCCACGGCGCCTCAGCGCGGCGCGATGCCGCCGAAGCGCGCGTGTGCCGCGGAGTTTGTGGCCGGCAAGGGCCGGTGCAGCTGGCGCGCGCTCGCTGACAGGTAACTCTCGGCTGCGGGAAACACCCGCGCGTACAGGCGGCGGCACACCTCGTAGGCGCTGGCACCGATCCAGTTCGACGGCAACAACGCCGGCGGCAGCAGCGGATCGCGCAGGTGAATCTTGCGATATTCGTGGATCAGCAGCGTGCGGACCAGGAACGCGGTGTCGGCGGGGATTGTCGCGCCGGGACCGAGGAGCGACTCGACCGGCGCAAAACCCGCGACGAAGCGGCGGTAGCGGCGGGCGAGGTCCTTCAGATCCCAGCCGCGCGTCGCGAGCCGGCGGTCGCTGGCGAGATCGGTGCTGATGCCGTGCAGCAGCAGCGTATCTTCGGCCCCGCGTACGTTGCGCAACCACCTGCGTGCCTGTCCGGGGGTGCAGCCGGGATGGGCAAACAGCGAGGGGTTGAGCTGCCCGAAGCCGAGCCATTTCAAGTCCCCGCGCACCTGCGTGCGGCGCGACCCTCCCGCCGGCACGACCGCGAGCGTCCACTTCCCGTTCCACACCGAAGGACTCTCGCCGTAGATGCGCCGGGTCGCGTCCGCAAAGCGCTCCGCTCCGGTGCGCGTGAGGCGGTACTCGCTGCGCCGGCCGGAGCGCTTCGCCGCGAGCCAGCCGTCGCGCGCCAGCCGTGCGACGGAGGTGCGCACCAGACGCTCGGTGAGGCCGAAGGGCGCCGCCAGGCGGATCAGACTGCCGAGGGTGACCGCGCCGCCGCGCGGCGCGATGGAGTCGCCGAACACGGTGATGAGGAGCGAGCCGCCGCGCAGCGGGCGCTGGGCGCGGAAGTGCCGCAGCAGCCCCCGCACCGGTGCCGGCAGGGGCGCGCTCGCCTCGGGTTTCATGGGACCGAAATTGTGACACAAGAATCCGCTCTCATGTGCTAGTCTTGTGTCACATTGCGGCCAGTCGCGCGAAGCTGGAAAGCCCCATGTACACCCAGGCGCTCGATACCCACGGGAAGGAGCCGGTGCCCGCCGCCAGCGGCGAGTCCGCGGCGCACGCGCAGCGCTTTCAGGCGCGCGTCGATGCCGAAGACAAGATCGAGCCCAAGGACTGGATGCCCGATGCCTATCGCCGGACCCTGATCCGGCAGATTTCCCAGCACGCCCACTCGGAAATCGTCGGCATGCTTCCGGAGGGCAACTGGATCACGCGCGCGCCGAGCCTGCGGCGCAAGGCAGTGCTGATCGCCAAGGTGCAGGACGAGGGCGGCCACGGCATGTACCTGTACAGCGCCGCGGAGACGCTCGGCATCTCACGGGCGCAGATGCTCGAGCAGCTGCTGTCCGGCGCCGCCAAGTACTCCAGCATATTCAACTACCCGACCCTCACCTGGGCGGACGTGGGCGCGATCGGCTGGCTGGTCGATGGCGCGGCGATCATGAACCAGATCCCCATCTGCCGCTGCTCCTATGGTCCGTACGCACGCGCCATGGTGCGCATCTGCAAGGAGGAGAGCTTTCACCAGCGCCAGGGGTTCGAGATCATGCTGACGCTGGCGCAGGGGAGCGTCGCGCAGCGGGCGATGGCACAGGACGCGCTGAACCGCTGGTGGTGGCCCTCGATCATGATGTTCGGCCCGAGTGATGCCGACTCCAAACACACCGCCCAGTCGATGCGCTGGAAGATCAAGCGCTTCAGCAACGACGAGCTGCGCCAGAAATTCGTCGACATCACGGTGCCGCAGGCCCAGTTTCTCGGCCTCGCGATTCCCGACCGCGAGCTGCGCTGGGATCCCGGCACGCAGCACTATCCGATCGGCGCGATCGACTGGAACGAGTTTCATGCGGTGCTCGCAGGGCACGGGCCCTGCAACCGCGAGCGGCTCCAGGCGCGGCGCGCCGCCGATGAGGCCGGGCGCTGGGTGCGCGAGGCGGCGGCCGCGCACGCCCGCAAGCAACACGGCCGCACGCCGCAGGCCGCATGACACCGGAGGCGCCATGAGTGAGGATTGGCCGCTGTACGAAGTCTTCATCCGCTCACGCTCGGGACTCGAGCACAAGCACGTCGGCAGTGTGCATGCTGCGGATGCACGCATGGCGATCGAGCATGCTCGCGATGTGTATACGCGCCGCCAGGAGGGCGTGAGCCTCTGGGTGGTGCGCTCGGCGGACATCATCGCCTCGGACCCAGAAGAGGCCGACGCGCTGTTCGAGCCGGCGCGGGACAAGGTGTACCGCCATCCGACCTTCTATGCCATCCCGGAGGAGGTCAAGAATCTGTGAGCGCACGAGCCCACGCGCCGAGCGAGCGCGACCCGGCGCAGCAGGCGGCGCACTTCCGCCACGTGCTGCGCCTCGCTGACACGAGCCTCGTGCTGGGACAGCGCCTGGGCGAGTGGGTCGGTCACGCGCCGGCCCTGGAGGAGGACCTGGGGCTCGCCAACCTTGCGCTCGATCTGATCGGGCAGGCGCGGCTGCTGCTCACCTATGCCGGGGAGCTCGAGGGCCGGGGGCGTGATGAGGACGCGCTGGCTTTTCTGCGTGATGCGCCGGAGTTCGTCAACCTGACACTGGCCGAGCAGCCGAACGGCGACTTTGGCCATACGATCGTGCGCCAGTGGCTCATCGATGCCTGGCAGCTCGAGATCTACCAGGGGCTGCTGGGGTCCGCGGACAGCCGTCTCGGCGCGATCGCCGCCAAGGCGCTCAAGGAAACCCGTTACCACCATCGCTTCAGCAGCGGCTGGCTCATCCGCCTCGGCGACGGCACCCGGGAGAGTCACGACCGTGTTCAGGCGGCGCTCGACTGCCTGTGGCGCTTCAGCGCCGAGCTGTTCTGCGCCGATGAGGTCGATGAGCGCATGCAGGCCGCCGCCATCGCGCCCGCGCTCGCGGAACTCGCACCACGCTGGTCGGCGCGCATCGATGAGGATCTGGCTGCCGCGACCCTCAGGAGGCCGGCGGCGCAACCCTACCCCTGGCATGGCCGGCGCGGCGTACACACCGAGCACCTGGGTCACATGCTCGCGGAAATGCAGCACCTGCAGCGCACCTATCCGGGCGTGCGGTGGTGAGAGCAGCCGCCGCTCGCGTGCAGGCCATCCGGGCGCTGCTCGCCGAGGTGGCCGATCCCGAGATCCCGGCGCTGAGCATCGTGGACTTGGGTGTCGTGCGGCACGTGCGATTCGAGAGCGATGGGCGGCTGCACGTGGGAATCACGCCCACCTACTCGGGTTGCCCCGCCACCGAGGTCATCCGCGTCGCCGTGCGGGCGGCGCTCGATGCGGGAGGTCACGTGGACGCGGTGCTCGAGGAGGTGCTGTCGCCGCCCTGGACCAGTCAGTGGCTGACCCGCGCGGCGCATGCCAAGCTCAGGGCCTTCGGCATTGCTCCGCCGGAGGAGCCGGTTTCGAGTCCGCGCCGCCTGTGGCACGCGCCGCTCGTCGCCTGTCCGCGCTGCGCCAGCCGCGCGACCGAGCGCGTGAGCGAGTTCGGCTCGACGCCCTGCAAGGCGCACTACCGCTGCAGCGCCTGCCAGGAGCCTTTCGACTACTTCAAGTGCCTCTGAGATGCTGAAATTTCATCCGCTCAAGGTCGCGCAGGTCGTTCCCGATGCGGAGGACGCGGTGGCGATCGCGCTGGAGGTCCCGGCGCAGCTGCGCGATGAGTACCGCGGCAGCGCCGGGCAGCACGTGGTGGTGCGTGTTGCGATCGAGGGCGAGGAAGTCCGGCGCACCTACTCACTGGTGAATGCGCCCGGGGAATGGCCGCTGCGCATCGTGCCGCGCGTGCATGCCATGGGGAGAATGTCGCGCCACCTGGCCGAGCAACTGCGCCCCGGGGACACTCTGGAGGTTCTGCCGCCAAACGGCAGCTTCACACCGCGCGAGCCTGGCGCCGCGGCCGGGACCTACGTGGCGTTTGCGGCTGGCTGTGGCATCACGCCGGTGCTTTCCGTGCTGCGCGCGCTGCTCGCGCGCGGCGCGCAGCGGGTCATCCTCTTCTACGGCAACAGCGGCGTCGGCCGTACGATGTGCCTGGAGGAGCTGCTGGGGCTCAAGGACCGCTACCTCGAGCGGTTGACGCTGCATTTCGTGATGAGTCGCGAGCCGCAGGAAGTCGAGCTGTACAACGGGCGGCTCGACGCCGCACGGGTGCGGCAGTTCGCAGCCACGCTGTTCCTACCCAAGGAGGTCGGTGAGTATTTCGTCTGCGGTCCCGGCGACATGATCGAGCAGGTCAGCGCCACGCTGCGCGAGCTCGGTGTGGACAGCGCCCGTGTGCACGCGGAGCATTTCACGGTCGCGACCACCGCAGGCGACGCCGCCCACCACCGTGTTCAGGCGCCGGCGCAGGGTGCCGCCCCGGCAGCGGGCCCGGCTCTCGGCGCGGCCGAGGTCACGATTCTCATGGACGGCCGGCGCCGCACTTTCAGCATGAAAATGGACGACCAGACGGTGCTGGAGGCCGCCGCACACGCCGGCATCGAGCTGCCGTTTTCCTGCCGCGCGGGCGTGTGCTCCACCTGCCGCACCAAGGTGATTCGCGGTGAAGTGGCGATGGCGCAGAACTATGCTCTGGAGGATTGGGAGCTCGAGCACGGGTACGTGCTGGCGTGTCAGTCGCGCGTCATGACCCCCTCGCTCGAGCTGGATTACGACGAGAAGTGACCGCGGCGCTGCGCGCCGCAGCACGGGTCAGCGGAGTTCCACGTGAGCTATCAGAACATTCTCTTCGAGACGGCCGACGGGGTTGCCCGCCTCACCTTGAATCGGCCCGAGCGCCTGAACAGCCTCAACGCCGAGATGCATGCCGAGGTGCGCACTGCACTGGCGTCTCTCAAGGACTCCGCCGCCCGGGTGCTGGTGATTACCGGAGCGGGGCGGGGCTTCTGCGCCGGTCAGGACCTCAACGATCGGGCGGTCGCGCCGGGGAGTGCGCCGCCTGACCTGGCCGCATCGATCGAGAAGCACTACAAGCCCCTGGTGCTCGCGTTGCGTTCCCTGCCGCTGCCGGTGATTGCAGCGGTCAACGGCGTAGCGGCCGGGGCCGGCGCCAACATTGCGCTCGCCTGTGATCTGGTGATCGCCGCACGCTCGGCGAGCTTCGTGCAGGCATTCTCGAAGCTGGGCCTCGTGCCGGATTCGGGGGGCACGTGGACTCTGCCGCGCCTCATCGGCACGGCGCGCGCGTTGGGGCTCACGCTCCTCGGCGACAAGCTCAGCGCCGAGCAGGCCGCCGCCTGGGGGCTGATCTGGCGTTGCGTCGAAGACGGCGAGCTCGCTGCGGTGGTCGAGGGTCTGGCGCGGCAGCTCGCCGCCGCACCGACCCGCGCTCTGGCGCACACCAAGCAGGCGATCTACGAGGGTTTGAGCCGCACGCTGCCGCAGCAGCTGGATGTCGAGCGCGACTACCAGGGCGAGCTCGGTCACAGCATGGATTACGCGGAAGGGGTCGCAGCCTTCGCCGAGAAGCGCACGCCGCGCTTCACGGGTCGCTGAGCGCGCCATGGGTGTTCCACCTGAAGCGGTCGACGCCGGGCAGCGGCGGGCGGAACGCGCGGCGGCGCGGCTGTTCGAGCTCGATCGCGCCTCACAGGCGCTCGGCATGCGCATTACCGGCGTGCGCCCCGGGTGGGCGCGGGTTGTCATGACGGTACGCGCGGACATGCTCAACGGCCATGGCGTCTGCCATGGTGGTATCGTCTTCGCGCTCGCCGACAGTGCCTTTGCGTTTGCCTGCAACTCGCACAACGAGAGCACCGTGGCTGCCGCGGCCACGATCGATTTCCTGGCGGCGGCGCGGGCGGGCGATGAGCTCATGGCCGAGGCGAGCGAGCTGTGGCGCACCCGGCGCAACGGCATCTATGAGATCAGCGTTTCCAACCAGCGCGGCGAGCGCATTGCGCTGTTTCGCGGGCGCTCCTACCGCATTGACGGCCAGGTGGTAAGCGGGGAATAGACACCATGCAGCTTCAGAGTTTTATCGCCGGTAAATGGTGGGCGGGCCTGGGCGCCGGCCTCGCCCTGCGCGATGCCACCACCGGTGAGGTCATCGCCAACGCCACCGCGGACGGGCTCGACTCAGGCGCGATGCTCGAGCACGCGCGTGAGGTCGGGGGACACAACCTGCGCAAGCTCACGTTCCACGAGCGCGCCGCGCTCCTCAAGACGCTGGCCCGGTTCCTCACCGAGCACAAGGAGGAATTCTACACGCTGTCCTACGCGACCGGTGCCACGCGGGGTGACTCCTGGATCGACATCGACGGTGGCATCAGCACGCTGTTCGTGTACGCGAGCAAGGGCATGCGTGAGCTACCCGACAGCCGCGTGTACGTCGATGGCGGCGTGGAAGCGCTCTCCAAGACCGGGACTTTCGTGGGGCAGCACGTGTGCGTACCGCTCGAGGGCGCCGCGGTGCACATCAACGCGTTCAACTTCCCGGTCTGGGGCATGCTGGAGAAGCTGGCGCCGACACTGCTCGCCGGCGTGCCGGCGATCGTGAAGCCCGCGTCGCAGACCTGTTACCTCACCGAGCGCGTGTTCAGGCGGATGGTGGAGTCTGAGATCCTGCCGGAAGGCGCCGTGCAGCTCATCTGTGGGGGCGTGGGGGATCTGTTCGAGCATCTCACCTGCCAGGACGTGGTGTCGTTCACCGGCTCTGCGGTCACGGCGCTCAAGCTTCGCCACCATCCGGTGGTGAGCGCCAACTCGGTGCGCTTCACCTCGGAGACCGATTCGCTCAACTCCTCGGTGCTGGGTCCCGATGCCGGGGCCGGCACGCCGGAGCTGCAGCTGTTCGTACGCGAGGTGGTGCGTGAGATGACGGTGAAAGCCGGCCAGAAATGCACCGCCATCAGAAAGGCGATCGTGCCCGCCGGGCGCGTCACGGAGGTCATCGAAGCGCTGCGAACCGCGCTCGGCAAGATCGTCGTCGGTGATCCGCGGCTGGAGAGCGTCCGCATGGGCCCGGTGGCTTCCTTGAGCCAGCGCCGCGAGGTCCTCGAGCAGCTGGGCAAGCTCAAGCGTGAGGCGCAAGTCGTGTACGGGGATGCCGGCAAGGCGCAGCCCGTGGGTGCGGATGCCGATCGGGGCGCCTTCGTATCTCCCACCCTGTTGTACTGCCGCGATGCGGGCAGTGCCCGTGCGATCCACTCCGTCGAGGCCTTTGGTCCGGTGTGCACCCTCATCCCCTATGACACTGTCGAGGATGCCATCGCTCTCGCGCGGCGCGGCGGCGGCAGTCTCGCCGGCTCGATCTTCAGCGCCGACGATGGGGTCGCGGCGCAGCTGGTCCTGGGACTTGCGCCGTATCACGGCCGCGTCGTGGTCGTGAACCGGCACTGCGCCAAGGAGTCCACGGGCCACGGCTCGCCACTGCCGCACCTGGTGCACGGAGGTCCGGGGCGTGCCGGCGGCGGCGAGGAGATGGGCGGCATCCGCGGCGTGATGCACTACCTGCAGCGCACCGCCGTGCAGGGCACGCCCGATGTCGTGACGGCGGTCACCGGGCGGTGGGTGAAGGGCGCGCGCGAGCTGGACCCCGGCACGCACCCGTTCCGCAAAGCCTTCGCGCAGCTTGCGATCGGCGATAGCTTCAACTCCGCGGAACGCGAGGTCACGGTCGAGGACATCGAGCGCTTCGCCGAACTGTCGGGCGATCGGTTCTACGCGCACATGGACGAGGCTGCGGCCGCCCGCAATCCGCTCTTCGGCGGTCGCGTCGCGCACGGCTACTTCCTGGTGTCGGCGGCCGCCGGGTTGTTCGTCGATCCACCCTACGGCCCGGTGCTCGCGAATTTCGGGGTCGACGGCCTGCGCTTCACCAAGCCGGTGAAGCCCGGCGATCGCATCAAGGTGCGCCTCACCTGCAAGGAGAAATCCCTGCGCGCGGGCGCCGGCTACGGTGAGGTGCGCTGGGATACCGCGATCACCAACCAGAGCGGCGAGGCGGTCGCGAACTACGACGTGCTCACCATGGTGAGCGAGAAACAGGTGCCCGACGCGTAGTGTGCGACCTCTTGCGCCTGCGCCACCTCACCGAGGCTCTGAGGCTGTATGCCTCCCTGACGATCCTGGGCGCCATCTGTCTGGTATGGACCGTGGTCGCGCTTCCCTTGCTGTGGGTATTGCCGTCCCGGCCCGCGCAGCGCTGCGGACGACTCGGGATCCTGGTGGGATTTCGCCTGTATGTCTGGTCGCTGCGCCTGATGGGCATCTACCGATTGGATCTGCGGGCGCTGCAGGCGCTGCGCGAGGGTCCGCCGTCGGTGCTCGCCGCGAATCACCCGAGCCTGATCGACGCCCTGCTGATCATCGCGCACGAGCCGCGGGTGACCTGCGTGATGAAGTCCTCGCTCATGAACAACGTGTTCCTGGGCGCAGGCGCACGCCTCGCCCGCTACATTCGCCACGATCCGCCGCGGCGGATGATTCACGAGGCCGTTGCACAGCTGCGCTGCGGGGGGATCGTGCTGCTGTTCCCGGAGGGGAGTCGAACGACGCACTCGCCCATCAACGCGCTTCAAGCCGGCGTCGGCCTGATCGCCAAGCAGGCCGGCGTGCCCGTCCAGACTCTCATCATCGAGACCGATTCCCCGTTTCTGAGCAAGGGATGGTCACTGTTCGAGCGCCCCTCGATGCCGGTCAGCTATCGGATGCGACTCGGGCGGCGACTGGAAGCGCCGAGCGATGTGCATGCGTTCATGGCCCAATTGGATCAGTACTTTCGGGTCGAGCTGACGAGCGCCCGGCCGACGCCCGGAATCTAGGCGGGTTTGCGCGCGCGGTACGCTGAGAAGACGGCGAGCTCGACGTGCCGCTCGACCTCCACGAAGCCGGCCTCGCGGATGGCTCGCACGATCGCCTCGGGTGGCACACAGGCCGCGACGGTGTCCCAGCAGTAGCGCATGAGTAAGGGCGCGTCGCGACGGGCGATGAGTGCCGCGACCACGGGCACGAACCCGTTGAGCCAGGCTTTCACGATCACACGTGGCAGGGCGCCTGCCGGCTGGGTGAACTCGAGCACGCACAAGCGCCCGCCCGGCTGGATGACCCGGTAGAATTCAGCGAACGCCGCGGACAGGTCGCTGACGTGGCGAAGGGCGTAGCCCATGCTGAGGAAGTCGGCGCTGCAGTCCGGGGCGGGAATCGCTTCGGCGCTGCCGCTCAGGAGCCGCACGCCCGCCGGCACCCGGGCGTGCTCGATCATGCCCGGACTCGGATCCACGCCGGTGACGCGCGCGGGATCGCCGACAATGCGAGCGGCGGCGCAGGCGAGCAGCCCCGTGCCGGTTCCGACGTCGAGAACACTCATTCCCGGCTTCAGGCCCGCATCCCTGAGGGCTCGCCTGCGGTACCAGGAGCCGGTCCCCAGTCCGACAATGCGCTCGAGGCGATCGTAGTCGCCGGCCGCTCTATCGAAGATTCCGCGCACCCAGGCGCTGCGCTCGCCTTCGGTCCGGTAGTACGCGCCCAGTGGTGGATGAGGTGCTGGCACGGCGGCTTAGGGCTCCGATGCTAGCCGAAACGCATGTCCGCGTGTCGACACCGCCTTCACCAGCGTCCACACGGCATCGCCCGGGCGCAGGTTGAGCGCCCGCAGGGCGTTTTGCGTGATGCGGGCGAGCACCGCCTCCCCGCCCACGTCGAGCCTCACCAGCACCGCCCCGTAATCGTCGTTCGAGATCGCGGTGACGGTGCTCGCGAGCGCGTTGCGAACGGAGAGGCCCTGCACCGGTTGAGTGGCGAGAATCACGTCGCGCGCCAGCAGCTGCAGACGCACGCGTGAGCCAACCGGGACGTCGCGCAGACTGACCTGCAGTGTGCCTGTGCCGACGGCCAGATCGGCGCTGCCGCTGTCGGGATCGAGGCGCGTGACGACGCCCTCGAGCACCGCGCCCACCAGATCCGGTCCGACGATGCTCTGCAGCTCGGGCCTTAGACTCAGCTCGTTCACCGCTCCCTGCGCCAGCACCTTGCCTGCCTCCAGCAGCACCACGTGGGTGGCGAGGCGCAGGACCTCCTCGAACTGGTGACTCACATACACCATGGGGATCGCGAGCTTATCGCGCAGCGCCTCGAGATAGGGCAGAACCTCCTCGCGGCGCGCGACGTCGATCGAGGCGAGCGGCTCATCGAGCAGCAGCAGGCGCGGCTGTGAGAGCAGCGCGCGCCCCAACGCGACGCGCTGGCGCTCGCCCCCCGAGAGCTCACGGGGCCGCCGCTGCAGGAGCTGCGCGAGCCCGAGGAGCGCCACGACCTCCTCGAAGCCGATGATCTGTGGTGCGGCGCGCGAGCGCTTCTCGCCGTAGCGCAGGTTGCCGGTCACGTTCAGGTGCGGGAACAGCCGCGCGTCCTGGAACACATAACCGATGCGCCGGCGCTCGACCGGCACGGCGACTCCCGCGCGTGTGTCGGTGAGCACCTCTCCATCGAGCCGGATGTCGCCCGCATCCGCTACCGAGAGCCCCGAGATGACGTTGATGAGGGTGGTCTTGCCGCTGCCGGAGCGGCCGAACAGCGCGATGATGCCGGGGGTGGGCGCGGCGAAGGTCGCCTCCAGCGAGAATCCGGGGCGCGTTCTCAGCACCGAGACCTGCAACATGCTAGCGGCCGAGCAGACGGCGCACGCGCCGCACCAGCAGCTCGGAG
>WNFQ01000116.1_pt1 | contig 43596 bp, 38 predicted proteins | sample 5400171 | NCBI WGS metagenome assembly WNFQ01 (sample SAMN13153356, study PRJNA577476) | soil metagenome | isolation source: 20 cm soil under Madrone tree | place: USA:California | collected 2016-06-14
AAGCGGAACGGCCCGCACGTGCGCAGCCGTGCGCAAAATTTCGGGCAGTTCTTCGGTGGACGCGCCAACGACGAGGCAAGTCGGCGGAGAATCAATCATGCCCAGACAACGCAGCGTGACTTCCAGCCAGTTGGCTCCGCCCTCATACTGACTGTTGAATATACTTCGAAAAGCAATAATCATTCACTATAAGAATCGTGCGGCCTCAATCTTCTTTTAATCTGGAGACACCCGCAGATGTTGTGCACAGCGATGAGAGGCCGGTTGCGGGCCACTTAGTTTGCCTTCATAACCGCCCTGGCTTGCTCGCCCGCACTCATTAACTCGAGGTCAGTTTCAACCATGTCCCGTATTAGATCTTGAAATGAATGTGTGGGCTCCCAGCCGAGGACACGGCGGGCCTTGCTGGCGTCGCCGACAAGCAGATCCACTTCGGCGGGACGATAGAAACGTTCATCTACTTTGACGTAATCACGGTAGTCGAGACCCACCACGGCGAAGGTCTGCTCGCAAAATTCTCTCACTGAATGAGTCTCGCCGGTGGCAATGACATAGTCGTCAGGCTCGGGCTGTTGCAGCATCAGGTGCATAGCCCGAACATAATCCGAGGCATGGCCCCAATCGCGCTGCGCCTCGAGATTCCCCAGCCGCAGCTCTGCGGCCAGCCCGAGCTTGATACTGGCCGCGGTGCTGGTGATCTTGCGCGTCACAAACTCGAAACCACGGCGCGGCCCTTCGTGATTGAAGAGAATGCCGCTCAAGCAATACATCCCGTAGGCTTCGCGATAATTTCTGGTCAGCTCGAATCCTGCAACTTTGCTAATTCCATACGGACTACGCGGATGAAAGGGGGTCGTTTCCCGCTGTGGCACTTCCCTCACCTTGCCGAACATTTCGCTCGAGCCGGCAAAGTAAAACCGGCACTGCGGCCGCAATTCTCTCATCGCCGCGAGCATGTAATGCGTGCCGTTAATGTTGGTGTTCATGGTCGAGAACCCGTCGGCGAAGCTCTCAGCAACGAAACTCTGTGCAGCCAGGTGGTAGCATTCATCGAAATGATGGCGGCTAACAACATTGAAAATGCTAGGATAACTTTCCAGGCTCGCGGCGTGCAGACTGATCTTGTCGAGCAGGTGAGTGAGCCTCGTAAAACGACGTTCGGGATCTTCCAACGCCACGCGACGCACGATCCCATGGACTTCGTAACCCAGCGAGAGCAGGTGCTCTGCGAGGTAACTGCCGTCCTGACCGGTAATACCCGTGATAAGTGCTTTCCTGGTCATCCAATTATTCGGCGGCGGCCGTTAATGAACGCTCGATCCGATCTACCATCTTCTCCAGGTCGAATCCATCTTCGACCGTATGACGCCCGTTTTGGCTGAGCCGCTCAAAAAGCTCCCGATCGACGACCACCCGTGATACGTGTGACGCGGCGGTGATGGCGTCGCCTTTCGGAAAAATCAAGGCATTAAATTCATGCCGCAGCACCTCGACATTTCCGCCGGTGGCCGTCCCAACGACAGGCAGCCCGCAAGCCAGGGCCTCAAGCGTCGTGATGCTGAGCGCTTCGTCAAGCTGCGAAGGAAAGAGCAATATATCATGCTCGCGATAAATGTCGGGCAGGCGCTCACGCGCCGCCGGGCCCGCAAACAGGATGTTCTGCTGCAGACCTTGCGCGCGCACCAGCTCCTTCATTTCGGCCAGATAATCAGGCGCGATGCTGTTTCCTACTATGGTCATAGATAAAGCTGCGGACCCCGGTTGGTTCCCCAGCCGGCGCATCACTTCGATCGCCGTGCCGAATCCTTTGCCCTCGGTAATCTGTCCCACATAGACCAAACGCATAATCCGATTCGCCGGGGGCTGATATGTGAAACGCGTCAGGTCGACGCCCCAGCGGATGACCTCGCCGTGCGCCACCGGTCGGCCCGCTCGAATTGCTTCCTGCTTCAAAAACTCGCTGACGAAATGCACCCGCGGAAAGGTCAACTCACCTGCATGGATCAGGCCGAGAGTGTCGAGGGCGCCGCGCAGCATTGTGACGCCGGCTCTTACGGTCGCCTTCGGGTTTGGAAAGCTGCGAGAGACGATGTTTAGCCAAGGATCGACGTCCGGGGATCCGAGTCTTGCCCAGTGCTTGTCGGAAACAAAATAAACGACGGGAACGCCGGAACGCTCTGCCAACACCGCGATGGAGGGCGAAAGATGAATGAGATTCCAGAGGTAAATGATCTCCGGCTTGAAAGCTTTGCAGATCTGGTGAAACGCTTTCTGATTTCGCCGCTCTCTTTTCAGCAGGTAAGTCAGGCTGGGCGGGCCAGGTTGTCGTCGGCCCAGATCGAGTTGGAGATAGCGATAGACTTCGCCATCAGATTCGCGCCGGTCAAGTCCATAGGTGCTGGTGAGGACCCGTATTTCATGGCCTCTGGATTTTAACCGGTCGACGACGTCCTTGCATCCCAACTCATAACCGCCGATGAAGTGCGGTGGGTACAGATTTGAAATTACTAATATGCGCATAAGACTGGAAAGAGATTAGCCAGTCGAGTTTTGGATGCCACTGTTTCTGGCGGCGGCTAGCCCTTGATTGGCTGTATGCAGCACTGTGGTTTGCGGTTGATTGAAATCGGCTAGCTTCTGGACGGTTTCTTGATCGGTTGAGCCGTCATTGACGATGATGATTTCAAAATCCGGGAAGGTTTGGGCCAAAACAGAATCGACGGCTTCGTCGATATAACTACCATGATTGTAACAAGGTATTATTACCGAAACTTTCGGCACTCTCAGTCCCTCCAGTTATCGCGCCTACTGTCTGCCTGCCCGGTTTCAACCATCCCCCGACCCGCGACCTTTGGGAGTCAATTTCCCGTACGGTCTTATTCTCAGCCAAATACTGTAGAGATTCTGAATGAGACGTCCCTTAATGGCCTGCGGGTTCAAGACAGTGCCCAGCCAATCTTTGCCTAAAAGGAATTCGTCGATGACGTAACGGCTATACGGTTTGTGAATAGCGCAGGCCAGGCGTCCTCTTAAGATCACTCGGCGCAAGGGATTAAATTTTCGCGTTCCACCGATCAGCTCCAGAAATTCTTCGTAGGAAACGGTCAGGCCTGTATGTCGGCAGAGAGATTGATGTACCGAGCGAAGTTGAGCTTCGGTCTGCTTGATAGATATTGAACCTTTGTGTACGCGGTAGAGCATGAGAAATTCGGCTAGATTGCCGAGAACATGTTCTTTTCTGAGTCTCAGCCACAATTCATAGTCCTGCGCGTAGCGAATCCCGGAATCGTAGCGACGGTCCTTGAGAAGTGACTTCCTGATGATGGCCGAGGGATGGATGATCGGGCATGGCCACCAATAACCATATAGCATCCGTTTCCCGATCGGCAGACTACGATTGCCTAATATTCTTCCTTCGTCGTCAATGTCGTGGGCCCATGTGCCACTCGCGATGATCTCCGGATGTTCATCCATGTAGGCCACTTGTTTCTGCAAACGTTCGGGAAGGCTCACGTCATCACTATCCATTCGCGCTATATACACGCCCAAGGCAGCGTCTAAACCAAGGTTGAGGCTCCTGGTCAATCCTAAATTCTCACTGCTCCTGATCAGGCGGATTCTGGGATCGCCGTAAGAGTTGATGATATCGACGGAGTTATCGGTCGATCCGTCATCGATGATAACGAATTCGAAATCCTTGAATGTTTGGCTGAGCATACTGTCGATGGCCTGGCGCAAATACTTTTCGCCGTTATGAACCGCCATTACGACAGACACTCTGGGCGTCACAAGCTATCCTTTCCAACTTGCTCCAGCCAGATTCCGAGAGTCAGTAAGATCCAGGTGTGATAATTATTGATTTCGACAAACGGGCGACTATGCTTGAAAGGGATCACGGAGAAGAGTGGGTGCCTGGAGTCGTCGAGAACCTTGTGCTTAAGATCAGCCACTTCCTTTCGTTCCAGCCAGCGACTGACCGGGGCCCCGAAACCGCACTTACTCCGATTGCGCACGGATTCAGTCCACGCCTGGCTGTAACAGCGGCGCAAGATCCACTTATCTTCCTGGTCAGTAATCTTAAGACGACTGGGCAGCGAGATACAGAAAGACGCAAAATCAACGTCGAGAAACGGAGCCCTTAGTTCCAGGCCGTGGGCCATCGAAGCACGGTCGGTCTTGACCAGAATATCACCAGGCATATAGTCGCTCAGATCCATGCGCAGTGCAGCGTCAACGCCACCTTTAAGCCCCGCTATCCCCTTTCCGGTTCCGTTGCCGTTGGTGTTAATACCCAGACGCGATAGTTCGTCGTTGTTGAAATACAGGTTTTGCGCCAGGTGCGCGCTGGTGATCGTTTGCTGATGCCGGTTGATAGTCGAGTTCCGAGCCGCGCGTTCTAATCCTTCAGGCGCCCGCAACCGAACCTGATTCAAAAGTCTATTACTAAAGCGTAACAAGCGCAGCGAGCGGGCAGCCGCGTATGTCTCTTGCTCGATCTGCCAAAGTGAGCGATACCAGTAATCATAACCCGCCAGCAACTCATCACCACCGTCACCCGTGAGCACTACTTTGACGTGAGGACGAGCTGCTCGCGAAATGAGGTACATGGGAATATTAGAGCTGTCAGCAAAGGGCTCATCGTAGACACGGCCCATCTCTTTGAGTAAGGCCACGAGATCCAAGTGTTTATCTTCGAGTTCAGTGTGTTCGGTTTTGTAGAGCTTTGCGATTTCTCTGGCGTAAGGCAGCTCGTTGGTGGCGTCCGGAAAACCAAATGCGAAAGTCCGCAGACGCGAATGAGTTTGGCTGGCAGCCGCGACCACGGAGCTGGAGTCCAGGCCACCGCTCAGAAAAGTGCCCACGGGGACATCAGCTACGAGCTGGCGGTCAACCGCTCTTTCGAGTAGTCGTCGGAACTCCGCAACCGCCTCTGCCTCCGAGATGGGCTCTTTCGTAGGCGGTAACTCCCAGTACCTCTCCACCCGCAGTTGGCCATTTTTGAGCAGCAGGGAGTGGGCTGGCGGCAACACAAATATGTTGCTGTAAATTGTCTGGTGAGGATGCACATACAAGCGCTGCAGATAGTGAGTCAGCGCCGAGTGATCCAACCTGGGTTTGAGCAGGTCAGTGGCCAGCAACGATTTGATTTCGGAAGCAAAGAGAAACTCACCGTTGTGGCCCCACGCGTAATAGAAAGGCTTCTCTCCGAAGCGATCGCGTGCGGCAAAGAAGCTTTGCTCACGCTCGTCCCATAGAGCGAAAGCAAACATTCCGGGAAGATGACGCAACAGATCATGGCCATGAAGTTGATGCAAAGCGAGAATTACTTCTGTGTCCGAGGTAGTGCGGAATTGATACTCCTTCAGCTTTGCTTTGATCTCCCGGTAACCATAGATTTCGCCATTGAAAGTGATCGCTATGTTTTGGTCCTGCCCTAGCATGGGCTGGTCGCCGGTGGCCAGGTCGACGATGGTCAGGCGAGCATGACCGAGGGCGCAATTAGCAAACGAATAGGTTCCAGACCCGTCGGGACCGCGATGCCTTAACGCGTGGACCATCCGCTCGAGAGCCGCGCTGTGACGTTTTGCATCAGGACTAACGATACCCGCGATTCCGCACATTTAGCTCAAACCCATTTCCGCGAATGCCGCTTCGAACCGCTTTTGCCAGGTGTGATCGCGCAAGCAGCGCCGGTAGCCGGCCTGTCGAACAGCCTCACGCTCACGATCGTGATTCAGATAATACTTGATCTTGTCGGCCAAGTCCTCCCGGTCGTTATAGCAAACCAACTCCTTGCCGATTTCATAAAACTCCTCCAGCTCTTCCATGTATTCAACCATGTAAAAGCCGCCACTCATGGGGACTTCGAAATCACGCAAGCGGACCTGTAAAATCCGGTTCTCTGTCTCATGAGTGTCGCCACAGGAAGAAAAACCCAGGTTTATCTTTGAGCGACTGTACATTTGAACCATCTCTAAATCAGACAATGGTCCGTTAACGATCGCCGGAGGAAAAGCAAGCGGACTTGTTTTGGACGGGGTTGGGGGTTCAGCAACATGACAATCGGAGGGGCGACTCAGACGATTCACCGCTGCTTTCCAGCCCTGCGGTGTTAGTAATTTCCGTCCCAGATACAGCGAGCGTCGAATTGGATCAGTTTTCTGAATAATCGCTTCAGGCTGCGGCTCCTCCAAGAAACGTTCCCGCCATCCATACCCCCACATTCGCACATCGATGCCGCAGTCCCGCAGGTACTTAGTGTACGCGGGGCGGTCTCCATAGGCCTGGCCCACGAAAGTAACATCGAACTCGACGGGCAAATCGTATGGTTTGTAGATGTTCGGGTTAGCCGCTTCCTGAGAGTAGATGGGCCGCGCTCCCAGCGCTACGTAGTCCTGAAGGCGGAATTTTTCCGGCACCAGACACCAATCATAGTGCGGCGAAATCTCTGATACCAGATGAAGCTGATAGGACCCGTTGCAATACCAATTGACCGTCTTAATTCCCAGGCCACGAATTTCGTCAATTGCCTCGGGGAGTACGCATGCGTCATAGAAGTAGCTGAAGAACAATTCGACAGGCTCGAGCCGGTGGGCATCCTTGATTTGCCGGAGCAGTTCCTCGGAGACCTTCGGCCGGTTCACCTCAATAAAGCTTCTCTGTCGTGGGTCGTCAGATACAACGTTCTGAAAGGTCTCGTACAAATCATAGTCGAACTCAATGACATCGTGGCCCAGACTGACCAGCGATGAATAGAGATTCTGACGCCAGAGATCTGATTGGAACGTGGCATTAGGTGAAGTATTGGAGGCGTAAAAAATCCGCATCGTGGGTCTATTAGTTCCGGCTAAGTCGCGCTTGCCACTCTAACCCTGGTCGTGGCTCATTGATTTATCTGTCAGGACACTGATGAACGATGGGCCTTGCCCGCTTTCCAATCCTCTGCTTCCACAAAGATTGTGTTCACGTAAGTATCGGCGAACACCATGTAGCCTTTCTGGTTCATCAGCTCCCCTATTTCTTTCAGCTTTCGTTCAGAGTTGTCTTCAGTATAGGTGATCGTTTCGACACAGAAAACAGAAGGCCTGAACCTCGAAAAATCAAAAGACTCCAGGATCGCCAAATCCAGACCTTCCACATCCAGGGATATGAAATCCGGAGCAGAGCTAAAGGATCTCTCGATGATTGTGTTGACCGGAAGCAACGGAACCTGGATCACTTCTTCAATTCTATGCGTCCCGTATCCTTGATATCGCTCGGCCTCTTCCTTCGAGAAGGTATTCAACGTCCGGACGCTCATCACATAAAAATCGCCCACCCCTTCCTTAGTCCCGACACCCACATTCAAACAAGTGTCTCTCTTACGCTCTTTCGCGATGATCGCGATTAAGGTCGGGTCGGCTTCGACACAAACGCCCTGGCTGCCCTTCAGATAGAAAAAGTACGTATTGCTGAGATAGGTTGGGTGGTGTGCGCCCAGATCGAGATACGAAGGATTCGATATTCCCAGTCGTCCTGCAAAAATGAAATCAACAATCAGATCCTCCCCACACTGCGAATAGCTGGTTCGGCCAACAGCCTCTTTAGGCTTGAATCTATCCAGAAGCTTCATCCTGAAAACACACCTGTTGAGTAGCTAATGCATTCAGCGACAGAATGATTGCGGGGTAAAGTCAGCTCGTGCAGGTCCTGGAATCCATGTGCGCTGTGCTAACTACCGGCCGGGCGCTTAATCGCAACCACATGATACCCAAAGTGCAGAAGTTCTGCAGAATTCCTGTCTTTGCTGGTAAATCTTTCCAGCATTTTCAGCGTCTTGCGCAGCACCAGGTTGTCCCACCAACCCGGGGAGTCATTTGCATAACGACCGGCGATCTCTGGAAGTCGGCGGACTTCCTGCGCCAGGTATTCAAAGTAATTCCCATTCTCCTGCATCTCAGTGATCTCAAAACCATAGGCCGGAAAATGCGTGCTATAGAAGTAACGGCTAAACCCGCTGTAGAAGTGATAGGGCGCGAAATGGGTCAGGCTGCAAAACGGGGCCGTAACGATGAGGCGCCCGCCTTTCTTTAAGAGCCGGGAGAATTCTTTCAAAGCCAACAAAGGCGTGGGCAAATGCTCAAGCACTTCGACGCACACTATTGCATCGAAACTCTCATCCGGCAGGGGGATTGCCGATATGTCACTCACAATATCGAGCTTCGTCTGATCCCAGCTTCCCATCTGTAAACCGGTCGCGTCACCGCGGCCGTCATACTGAGCAAAGTCCTGCGCCGTGTATTTGAGGTGCGCGCATAGGGACTTGAACTTTTGCTCGCCGGCTCCCGCGTCGAGGATTGATGCTCCAGAGGGAATATCTTTCAAAACCCTGCGCAACCAGGCTTCACGGTCAGCTTCGTTATGAGTACCAACAGCGTAGGTCATTAATGCTCTTCCGCGCTCCGGGTCAAGGCTCAGCCTGTCGGACCTTCGATCTCTTCACAACCGACAGATCTTCGCTCCAAAAATGCCACGAAATCAGCTACCAAAAAATGAGAGTAACATATCGGCCACTCGGGTTGAGCAGTACGACTCTTTTCGAATCGTTCTTTTTAGAATATCCGGAATTGGCTCATGTCCGGACATCAATGCCAGCACTTGATTGGTGAGCAGTTGGATCAAATAAAGCTTTTCTACCCGACTTATTTTTTCGGCGCGGGCGATGCACTTAAGGCTATCGGTGTAATAAGTTCGGTATGCGAATTTGAAGCGTGGGAGGCGCCGTTTGGCATAGCTCGGCGGCGCCAGCGCCTCGCCTTTAACTCCGGCGTGAAATAGTGTTTCGGGAATGAAGTGCACCTTGCCGGTAAGGCTCATTTCATTCAGCAGGAACAGATCAGCAAAATCACAAGGTTCGGATCGCATTTGGAAGCGAGAATGCTTTAGAGGGTCCATGGCATAAAGCCCGTAGAAGAAGGGAGAATGAGGAAAGGTGATCATCCAGATGGCATTTTCAAAGATGGAATTCTCGGCCGAGAGCGCCGCTTCCAGCGGACCATGGGTCTCAACTCTACCCGTTAAGTGATATACCGTGTCGTAGTCGCAACAGGTTAGGACCACATCGTGATAGGTTTGGAATGGCGCCAGGAGTGTGGAAATAAAGGAAGCTTCCCACAAATCATCGTGTGCAGCCCACATGAAGTGATCGCCGCGGCTTAGATTCAAGACTTTAAGAAAGTTGGCCGCAGGTCCCTGGTTCAATGTGTTGCGATGGTACTTAATTCGCGGGTCTCGGCTCGCATAATCCCGGCAAATCTCAGGCGACTCATCCGTCGAAGCGTTGTCGCTGATGACCAGCTCGAAGTGCTCGTGATCCTGCGACAGTAAGGAGTCCAGGGCTTGCTTCAAGAACGGCATGCCATTGTAAACCGGCATGCCGATGCTCACTAAAGGGTTATCTTCCTTCATGCCTGCTTTCCGACTAACTTCCCTCATCCGGTATACGGCAAGAGGTCCTCCAGGTTATCACACACGAACTGCACTTTTTCACGAGTCATATTCAATTCCGACGCTGTCCTTCGCCTTCCGGTTCAATAGATGCAGCACTGGACGTCCTATTCTATAAGAAGAGCTTTCAGAAACTCGATCAGCCAGATGATTTGCCGTGGGCACAAGCTCGAGCAGTGCTGATTCAAGAACTTAGTTGGGCTCTTGCGACTGAGTAAGAGCCGGCTAAAGACGGTACTCTTTCACCCGTCAAATTAGCCCGTCCTTAATGACCCGGGTGCGAGTTCGGGAAACGAGACGGGCTGACCAATTGCTTTTAGCGGGCCGCCGAATTTTCCGCGCTCTGTGCCAAATAACTTTCCAGCCGCGCGACGGAAGACTCGATCGACCATCTTTCCGATACGATTCCGGTACCGTTCTCTCCGAGGCGAGCGGCAAATTCCGTATCATGCAACAGTCTTTCGATCGCGCCAGCCATGGCCCGCGGTTCGTAGGGCACCAGCAAGCCGTTCAAGCCGTCGATAATCGTTTCTCTTACCCCGCCTTCGGCCACTGCCACCACCGGCAGCCCACAGGCGTTGCCTTCCAATGGAGCAAACCCAAACGGCTCGAGACGGGGAGCATAAGCCATGACTGCAGCGCGATTGAGCATTTCAACCAACTCGTGATCGCTGACATTCGTGCGCGTTTGGAAATCCACCCCGGACGAAGTTGCCAGTTGCCTCATCTCTTCCAGATAAAATTCACTGCAGGCGTTTCCGACCCACACCAGCGGCGGTCGCGGCGGAGTGATTTCCGCCACGGCTTTGATAATGAACTCGGCATTCTTGTGCGGATTAATCTCGCCGAGACTGATCACAAATTGCGCGCGCGGTTCGTGGTGGTTAACGAAGAGTTGATTATCCACACCCAGATAACAAACTGTGGAGTCGAGACCGTAAGCGCGCAAAAGACTCTCGCGACTAAAGAAAGAGTTTACCAGTATCTTGTCGAACGCTCGGGCGTTAATCAATTCCTCTCGGGCGACCGTGCGTAGTTGTTGAGTGCCGAAAAGATTACTGAGAAACCATGTCAGGTAACGAAGGTTAAGCAAGGGTGAATCAATCGATGGGATCGCTACCCACGGCAAGCCCTGGTTTTTGGCTTCGTAGAGATGCCGGTGTGGTTCCTGAAGGTAGAGCACCTTCGCCGTTTTAACGTAACGGCCAATTGCAGAAACTGCCTGAATCGAAGAAGAGTTGGCAAGCAATACATCGAAGCCGCCCTCGTTTATCTCTGCGGCGCAACGGCGGCAGTGCTCGTCCTGGGCCCTAATCTGGGCCATGAGCATATTGTGTGTTTGATCGCGAATCCTTTCATTTCGCGCGAGCAGACCGTGATTGCGTGGTTTGCGAACATCGAGAGGCAAGACGTGTTCGGTAATGAATTCTCCCAGGGGCAGATAGTTTCGATTACTGGTCGGCGGACACCACGCCTCGACAAAATGTCCGCGCTGAACGAGGCCGCGCGCGTGGTAGTAGAGCGCCCGTTTTCCGCCCCCGCTTGGTAAGTTGTGCCAAACTGCAATCTTCATAAGAGAACCCAGGGTGCACCAGCCGGAGCCTGGACAAACTACCATCCCGGTCAGCTCGGATTAGTCGGCCTCCGAACGCCTTGGCTTCACAGCTACGATCAAATCCTGATAACTGAGGTACTCTGCTCGTCCACACCATGACCCGTAGTTAACCGGGTCTTTTATTTTCAGCCCGCGCTTTTCGAAGAGTGATTTCACATAGGGCTCGGCGAAACCGATGGCATTCTCGGGACACTCCTGCGACATCGCCCTGGCGGGCCCAAAATCATATTTTAGATCGACGGTACTTTTCCCGTTCGCCATCAGTTGCAGAGATTCAGAATTGAGCAGGAAGAAAGAAACGAAACAACGCCCACCGACCTTGAGCATCCGCGCGGCTTCCGTCAGGTAGTTCTCGACCTCTGCGGCGAGCATGTGGGTGAAGACCGAGTTGATCGCCAGGAAATCAAACTCTTTGTCGGGAAAAGGAAACTTGTACTCTGACGCTTTGCGGCTGCCCTCGGGGTTGTAACACTGGTTGTAAACATCGATCAGTTGGAAGTGAAAGTTAGGGTATTGTGGCGTGTAACGTTCGGTGCACCATTTCACGCCCTTGGCTACGATGTCGACGCCTTCATAGCTTCCGTTCGCGCTGAGATACGAAGTGAGAAGCAAGGTCTTGCGCCCGATGCCGGATCCGAGGTCGAGCACTCGTTCGTCCGGCTGCAATCCTCCCAGCTTGATATAGTGATCAAAAAACTCCCGGCCGTTCTCCTTAAAGACTTCATAGCCGACCGGGCCGTCGAACATCATTTCGGTAGGCGGCACTAGGCGCGCGTCATAGTCAAACACTCGGCGCCGGTCGGTTCCGTCAGAACGTCTCCGTTGCTTTTCTTTGAGTTCTTCCAGGGTGCTCCTGAGTCCAACTTTGACGGGCATCGGTACTAACTTTTTGACCAATGAAACCATCGGCTAAGAAATCGTCTCCTAGGATTCCGGACCGCGGATCTCTCGAATTCGCGATAGCGGCACTCCGCTTCTGCTCTTTGTAAGGCCGAAACCATATTGTTATTTCCCGTGATCGGGTTTCGCCTAAGGTGCAGCTTAGAGTAAACACTCTATTCGCAGAAGGATCATGATTCAAGTGAGGCAGGGCAATTGACATCATTTTCGATGAATGAGCCCACCGCGAACAAATGGCGCAGAGACTTGCGAATAGTACTGCTGCAGGCGCACACCGTTCTTGCTCCCCATTTTCGGTCTCAGGAGAAATCGTGAGGCGAGCGCACCTTAAGCCAGCTGAAAGAATCCCGTTCTGACGGGCCTGCTGACATAGAGCCTTGAGAATCAGGATCGAAACATCCCAGGTCTCAGCCTGTTCGTGATAGCGAGTTCTTTGCCCCGACAGAATCACCCGACATATTTCTTGAAAATCCTTTTCTTCAACGAAACTGCAAACAGAATCGGGCGCGACCAGAGAGGATGCAGACGAGCACGCCAGGAATTCATTGTGTCGCGGCGATAGCGCTCAAAGTGCCGTCGATAGAAGACGCTAAAAACCCGGCCAGCCAGCGACAGCCGAGCCGGACGACCGAGCGAAGCGTAAGTCGGGGACTTCCACGCGATGTCTTTAAATGCGGACAGGGCGATACTCAGTTGGGGCGCACGCGCATGCATGCTTGAAATGCCGAGACTGGCGACGAGAGTTTTCGTGTTCCTCGAAATGCCGTCCCAGGATCGATTGACCGCGGTGCCTTTGATCGTTTTGATCTTTCCCCTGAACGCAATCGCGGCGACAAAGAGCCAGTCTCCGCCCAACACATTTTCCGGTAACTTCATCGGGCGCAGATACTCACGGCGCATCAGGCCGTAGAACGCCCCGTTGGCGTATACCTGCTCGTAGTAACCCACCACCCGGTCCTCACCGGAAAATTGAAACAGGGCGATGTTTTCTCCCTCAAGGAGGAACTTCCCGGCCTGAAAGTACTTCGCGGTGCCACACACCAACGAGTAATCTGAGTTCTCAACGAGAGCTTGAGTGCAGTGAGAGACATAAGAGCCATCAAGCCAATCATCATCGCCGAGCCACATAAACAATTCGCCTCGAGCCCGCTCAAATACCTCGAGGAAGTTTGCGCGGGCGCCTAGGTTGCTTAGTTGGCGTATGTACTTGACCCGGCTGTCGTGGGCGCAGAATTCTTCGCACATAGTTTGCGTTTCGTCGGTAGAGGCGTTGTCGGAGATGACGAGTTCCAGGTTGGAATAGTCCTGAGCCAGAACCGATTCAATGGCCCTTCTTAAAGCGGCCGCTCGATTGTAGGTCGGGAGCCCTACGCTAACCAAAGGCGCATCATTCATAGCGTCACTCTTCACCTAAGCCCCGTTTACTCGAGAGCCACGCCTCTCCGTTAACTGGAGCCACTCGTCGGAATTGCGCCCTGAAAGATTCAAAATGCTCCCCAACAAACAGTGTCTAGAGAATACCAAAAAACCCGCGCCGGGGAGATTATTTCCAGGCGTGCGCAATTGCCCGATAGCGGATGATTTCAGGTGGTTTTGGAGTCTTGAGAGGGGCCCGTAACTGAAATTCTCTGAAGAAATGGCCGAGAGAGTGCGGCCTTTTGACAACGGGAGAATTGAGGGTAGCTACGCGCTCTGGCTGAGCCGGCGCGCCTCGCAATACTTCCACGGATTTGAAACCCGCTGCTCGACACATCCCGGCAAGTGCCTTTTCATTTGGAGCCCACCAGTTCGTCCAGTCCTTATTCAATTCGGAGCCTTCGAAAAACTCACACAGCGCATGATCCTCAAAGCCCGGCAGGGCTACGGATTCAGTTTCAATGATCGCCAAGTCGCGGGTTACCACTGCTAATCGCTTAAGAGCTTCAAACGGATTCTGCATGTGGTAAAGCACACCCAGGTAAAGAACGACATCGAACGTGCCCAGCCGATCCAGATCGGTATCCATGAAGTCTTCGATGACGGTCTCGACCTTGCTCTCCAGCGCTTTATGGGCAGCGTTGTAGGCCGCCATTCCCGGCAATTCGTTCGGATGCATTTGGCTGACCTCCGATTTGGGGTCAGGCTCAAGGCCCTTTTCCATGCACTCGCGCCAATACGCGATACAAGCGGCAATATCGAGCGACCAAACAAAGTGATCCAGCGCCACTACTCGCTTTGCCTTTCTGCGTTCTGCTTCAAAAGCAAAGAAGCCATCATAAGTGCCAATATCAAGCACCGTCTTGCCGGCGAAGTCGGAAAATTGCAGACTCTCGAGGTCTATCTGTAGCTGGTCCGAAGTTCTTAACCCATCGGTGACAATCCCCTGGCCCAGGTCAATTGAGTGCCACCAAAAAGGAACCGATCGGGCAATTTCTTCCAGTTCTTCTCTTGTCCGCGTCACTGTGTTCTGTAGATATTAGCTTGAAATTGGGTCAATCATGGTTGTCAGAAGTGACGGGTTACGCCGGTGGTTAGCGCAGCGTCCGTGGTCTTGCTCTCGAGAAGGGTCCTGAAAACGCTGCCTACATGACTGACTTGTTCCCGGGTCAGATTTAAGGCCGAAGGCAGATTGATTCCATAGGGGCAGATACGATAACTGACGCGGTTGCGCTCGCGAGCTTGACGAGCCTGCTCCAGATGTTGATAAGCGGGAATAGAACTCAATGGATGAAAAAATGGACGAGAATCGATGTTGCTTTCGCTCAATTCACGTTGCAAATAATCTTTCTTGATTCCCAGGCTGGGATCGAGCACGGCGGTGATCATCCAGAAAGCATTCCTGGTCGTCGGCGCCTGCGGATTCAGTGTCACTCCTTCAAGGTCCGAAAGTTCCTCTCTATACCAGCGAAAGATCTCGCGTTTGCGATCCATCAACTCGTCGATTCTTTCCAACTGGGCCAGACCCAGCGCCGCCTGCATGCTGCTCATCTTGTATTTGTGGGCGACCTCCTGGTTCCAAAACAGACTGTCGCCGGGCTTGCGGCCGTGATCGCGCAGAATCATGACGCGATGATAGAGGTCGTCACGATCTGTCACCAGCAGGCCACCCTCTCCGGTTGTTAGCGTCTTCGAGCCGTGGAAGCTGAAGACGCCAACGTCGCCAAAGCTGCCTGCCTTCTTCCCTCTGTATTCCGCGCCGGCAGCCTCTGCGGCGTCCTCAATGATTGGAATGTTACTTTGCTGAGCGACTTCAAGTATCGCGTCCATGTCCGGCATGTTCCCGTAGAGATCAACCGGAATCACCGCTCTCGTTTTCGGCGTGATACATTCTGCAAAAGACTCTGCCGACAAGCACCATGTTCCCTCATCGATGTCAGCAAAGACCGGCGTTGCCCCAACGTAATTAATTGGCGCGGCCGAAGCGATCCAGGTCGCGTCCGGAACGATCACTTCATCTTCGGGGCCAACACCCAGGGCGAGCAATGCAAGATGAATCGCTGAAGTACATGAGGGTAAGGCTACCGCATGAGCAAGACCAAGATAGTCGGCGAAGGCTTTTTCAAAGCGCTCGTGGTATAGGTTGGCGTTGCCATACCAGGCATTGGTTACGGCGTCGGTGACGTAGTCTATTTCCTTCTGTGTGATTGAAGGCCCGGCAACTGGAATTCTTTCCATAATAGATTCAGGATTGATCTTCAATATAGCGAAGATGGCCGTCGCACGCGATGGGAGCAGCAGTTACTCGACCTTTTCATCGGCATTTCCCGGCATTTCAACCGAATCGCGCGCTCGATCGATTTTTGCCGCGCGCCATTGCGTGACATTTTTCCCCGGCTCACTTTCGTATCCCAGAAATTTACCGAGAAATCCTCCGTCCTTGAACTTTCCTTGCAGAGCATCCGGGATGCTTATCTGTTGCTTCAGAAAAGGAAGTGTATAAACGTGATTTAGCGCGCGCCTCGTAAAAGTCGAGCGGTTATACCCTGCCCGATGAAACAGCATGGAGTCAAACACCAGGACGGAGCCTGCCTTGGCTATGATGCCTCGTTGGTTCTTCTCCAGAAATTCCTGAGACGGAAAAGCTTCGACCTTGTGCGAAGCAGGCAGCACATGGGTGCCGCCCGATTCTTCGGAGAAGTCGTCTATGCAGAAAAGCGCGCTGACAGCCAGCGGTCGGGTGCTCACAAAATGTTGATAACTCAAATCGCGGTGCCACGATATCTGATAATTTTCCAGGCCTGGGAGGTTGATGATGCCGTTTTGCTGCATAAGAATGTAGTATTCACCCAGCAAGCGCTCTACTATTGCGAGGACAGCGGAGTTCGTAGCTACGTTCAGAAAATAATCGTCGTAAGCCAGCAACAACCTCACGACGTTAACGTCGTTAATCTCACTCAGTTGCTCTTCACCGCCAATTTCCTTTACTTGCAATTCGTATATTTCGTCGAGCTTTTTGCGAACGAGTTGCAGCTCCGACTCTGATAGCGCATCGGCAACGACGGTGTAGCCCGAGATGCGAATCTCTTCGACACTCTTGTCCGCCTGGGAGGTGGCATCGCTCGACTCCCGCACTCCATAGAATCTAAATGGATCCGGCATAAGACTTTCGACAATCCTTAATCTTCCGCGGGTCTGCTCATAAACGCGTAAATGCCATCGCCGTAACTCAGTGTCTCTGCTAACACGCCATCAAAAAACGTGGCGTTTATTATCCGGGGCGTGTAGTGCTTAATGAATCGCCCGCTCTCGGGCTCTGTGCCTAGAACTTTTCTCAACAAGCCCTGCACCGGAACGGGCAGATGATAGATCATTTCGCCGCGGTTGATACAGTATTCTATTCGCAGCCCGTACTTCCGCGCCAGAAATTCGATCGACTTGCGGTTGAACCAGCGCAGGTGGCCAATCTTTTGTGCCGGGTCGTTGATGAGCTTCCACTTATCCTGCAGCAGTCTGGCCTGGGCCGAGCCAATGTCCGGGCTGGAGATAAAGAGTACGCCTCCGGGCTTCAGGATTTGAATTGCCTTAGTCAGGTAAACGTTGAAGTCAAGCAGGTGCTCAATGACAAAACGCATGGTGATAACATCGAACTTCTCGTCAAACTCGTATCGCGGGAAATCGCCGATGATGATCCTATCTTTGAGATAAGGGATCGCGTTTTGCTCCGCACTCGGATCTATGTCGATGCCGGTCAGGTCGGACAATTCCATTTCGGGGTCTACTAAACGAAAAGCGTTGAGTAATCTGCCGATGCTGCAGCCGATATCCAGCACTCTCTTGTTCCCGGGCGCCAGCTGCGAGCATCGCCTCGCGATGAAGCGCAGGTCCGTACCATATTTCTGATACAAGGGTTCGAGAAAGCTAAACGACAGGGCACGCTGATAAGGATTTGCGCGCTGAACGGAAAACACGCCCTCCTTGATATAAAGTTCTTCGATATCGCTGCGGCTCGGAAAGGGATTCATGGTTGACAACCCGCAGTCTGCGCACTGCAATATCTCGTACTCTTGAATGTTGGAGGAGAAATTCGCGGAAGAGACGTAAGCGATTCGAGAGAACGATGACCCGCCACACAACTGACAATCTTGATTCATCAATTCCGTGCTCGTTACTTCCAGCTATTCCTTAATTCGTCTGAGATAACCGCCAGGGGCAACCGTGATCAAGAGCTTGTTTGAGATGCTGTGATCGATCTCAAAGCGATCATCGGTCTTAAGAAATTCCCAGACGGCGGTCTTCGGGTTGTTACCCGGACCCCAGGAACGATCAGCGAACATCTCAACCGGCGCTTCCTCTATCGCCGTGTCGAAGACGACGCAGTAACTGCCCGCCGAAGTAAGCGGCGCGTAGGCATTCAGCTCAGCGAGTACATGATCGTGAGTGTGATTGCTGTCGAGACAGACCAGCACGCGTTGCCTTCTTTTTGCAGCGGCGTGCACCTGTTCAATGATCTCCGGCGCAATGCTCGAGCCCTTGATCATCTCGATGCGTTTGAACATCGGATGGGCTTCGATCGCTGCGCGATTGTGAGCGCGAATGTCGATATCTATGCCCAACACCTGAGCATCCTGCGGACCACCGCACGCGGCATTCAGTTCCAGCATCGAGGCCGAAAAGACTAGCGACCCTCCATGAGCGATTCCGGTTTCAATAATCAGATCGGGTTGAACCGACCAGATTAGTTCCTGCATAGCAAACACGTCCTGCGGCAATTGAATGATGGGACGCCCGAGCCACGAAAAATTGTAGATGTAGTCATGCTTTGCCGCTTCGACCTGCCACGCCCGCGAAAATTTCTTCAGGTCACCGTCGGCGCCGAGCCCGGCGATGTTACGCCCGCGCGCCGACGCAAATTGTTCGTCCTCAACCGGCATTAAAATCCCTCCAATCGACAGCTTCAGAACATAACAGATCGCGGGTGCGTTCGCCGCAATTGGCGATCGCGTCGAGAATCGAAACGTACGGCGTAAATTCTACCTGGGCCTGCTCGTACGGCAGTTTCCGGTAATCCATGTAGCGGACCGAAATCTTTTTGTCCTCGAATTGCTGATGGTTCAGATAATTTAGCGCCCCGTGGCCGGTGACGTAGACGTCGCAATCGACCGCTTGGCAAAGCGCCACCAGGCGTTCAGTGCTCGCTCCTGCGACGCCCATGTCTGATGAACGCATGAATCGTGGCGCGAGACCAAGCCACTCGGCTATTTGCTCGATCGAATTGATATTAAACTCAGCCAGGCGATCGGTTACTTGACCATAAATCTTTTCCACCAGCTCAAACATTTGATTGAAGTAAGGCCGCCGCGCATACGCATGACGAATCGTTCGCAAGTGTTTGTCGCGCCATTCCTCCGCGTTAACCAGCACCACTTCGTTGAGCAGTTTGCCTGACTTCGTGTGATCGATGGGGACAGTCAACCATGCCACACCATTCGCGGATTTGATTTGCACGCGAGACATGAAACTGCGTCCTTGCGGCAGTTGCACGTCGTCGTAATGAAGAAAAACGTCGGCGAGACGCACTTGCTCGAACAAGCCGACCCACGGCAGAAACATCGGCTGTGAAACGACGAGTGTGCGCGTCATTAACTTATCCGGAGAAATTTTCCGCCACCGCGTAGCCAACACCGCCTCGACCGACGCCATTGCCCGAATAGAACATATAGATCTTTTCTCGGTGAGGATAAAACGCCGGATAGCAGACCATTTCAGAGTCCCAGCCGCTTTCCGATTTCGAGATGCCGGCTTTGTCATCCAATCTTTCCCAACTAATTCCGTCGTCGGATTCCGCATGACCGATCGTGTATTGCTTTGCCTCTTTCGTCTTATGGCCGCGAGTGCAGTACCACATCAGATATTTGTTTCCCGACTTCAAAACCCAGGGCGCCGATACGACCTCGCCGTCGAACTTATATTCGATTACGCGACGTTGGTGCGGCGTCCAATTTGATCCATCATGGGATTCCGCGTAGTAGACCGTGTAAATCGGCTCGGGATTACCATCCGGAAATTTCCAGTCGGTGCCGGAGCAGTACCACATTTTCAAGCGTCCGCCATCGTCCATAACAAAAGGGCCGGCGACCAGTAATGGGTGATCTTTGTCTTGCGCGAGGATCGGACCCTCGAAGAGACGACTGAAAGTATCACTTCCTCTGTCCCACACCATGATGCCGATTGAAAGCTCAAAACTAACTACGCGTCTTCTTTTCCAGCCCGTGTAGTAGAAGAAAGTTTTGTCTTTCACTTCCACGACGCTGCCCAGCGTCACTCCTGAATCATCGAAAGCGCCGGGCCCGCCCAACCCGAGTAGTGGCGCGTCGCAAACTTTCTTTATCTTTGTCGGATCGTCGATGTCCAAATCGATGAACGTAGGGAGCATCCGATCGTCGGCGTCCCGCGAAGAATAGAACAGTCTGATCGTATCGTCGTTGAGCCGGTAAGGAATCGGCCGCGCGGCGTGCGTTTTGAAATAGCCACCGCCGTCCGGGCAATAAATCAAACCCTTCTTTTCCCAGTTGATCTTGGTTGTCATTTGCTAGATGAGGTCGCGATCTACAATTGTCTGGGTTGACGGGGGCGGCCGGACCAGGGTGCGTTCCGCACAATCTTTCATCACAATTGCGCCCGACCCCACCACCACAAAGCGATCCAACTTGATATTATCCCTCAGGGTAGCATTAACGCCCAGAAAACAGTTCTCACCAATATCGCAGTTACCGGATACGACCACATGGGAACTAATGAAGCAATGATCTCTGATCGTGGAGTGGTGACCAATGTGATTGCCCGACCAGAGAATGACGTTATTCCCGATGCGGACAAACGGCTGGATGACGTTGTGCTCAAGAATGAAGCAGTTGTCCCCTACAGGCGTCTGGTAATATGCTGCGCGCGGGCTGATGTAGGTCGCGCAGGTATAACCTTTCTCCTTCGCTTCATGGTAGCGGCACTGTCTGACCTGATTGGTTTTTGTGTAACCGAGCGCAATAAAGATGTCGTATTCATTCGGAGAATAAGTTTTTTCCAGACTCTCAAAGGGAACCACCGGTTTCCCGTTGAATTGCTCCTGAGTAATAAACTCGGCGGCATTTGTGAAAGCACTAACCTGATAATCCGTGTCAGCGCTGAAGTAGAATTCAGCTACTTCCGCAACCAGACCCGTGCCATAAATGATCAGCTTCTTCACCAGCATCCTCCCTTATCGTACGTAGATACTCATGGGTCTCTAAACCGGTTTGCGGTACAAGTAGATCGTGTATTCATACAACGGATAAGAATGATCCAATTTTATGTGCGGCGAGATTTCGCTCAAGCACCACGAGAATAGCTCTGCCGGATTGCGGTAGTAAAGATTGTTGGAATAGTAATTTACTTTAGTCGTCATGACATTGAAGGCTATTCCGATCTTACAAAGTGAAAACATTCGGCGGATTAGTTGAGCGGCAAACTGATCCATCTGTAAGCCGGCCGTCTCGAGTTTTTGAGTCAGAATACCGTTGCACACAACATAATCAAAATCCCGGTCGAATCTGTAATCCAGTATGTCGCCATGAGTAAAATTTCCTGAAGACATATTTACCATGGCCCACTCGATCATGTTGCCGGCAACGTCGATGCCGGTATAGTCCAGATCGATGTGCTTGCTAATCGCATACTCCCGCAAGCCACCATACCCACAACCGACGTCTAGTAGCGAAGGCTTATTTCCTGCCACGTAATCCGCTACGCTCAGCATTTTGTCGTAACGCAGGAACATCATGGCCTGGTCTGAACCCCAATCCACGCCCTCAGGCGATGGTCCGTGCAGGGAGAACTTCTCTGAGTAGTAACGTCCAAGTGCTTTGCTTATCGAGTCCATTTGAGTTGTTCTGCTCTTCTTAACTCAATCCCTTCTTCGCGGCGTCGATGAAAGGATGAGAGCGATCTCTCTCGGAAATCACGCTGATCTCGAGAGGCCAATCGATGCCAAACACCGGATCGTCCCAGCGCACTCCGCGGGCCGACTCGGGATGGTAATACTCGGAAATCTGATAAGCGACCTCGGTATCGTCTTCGAGAGTTTGAAAACCGTGGGCGAAGCTCTCCGGAACGTAAAGCATCAGCCGATTGTTCGCTGAGAGCTCGACCTTGATCCACTGTCGGAACGTCGGCGATTCCGGCCTCAGGTCAACGATCACGTCAGCAATGGATCCGGCCGTGCAGCGCACCACCTTCGCTTCCTCATGAGGCTTCGCCTGGAAATGCATACCGCGCAGGGTGCCACGTCTTTGATTAAACGAGAGATTGGTCTGCACCACACGCGGGTTCAATCCATGCTGGACAAATTCCGTCTGACTCCACGTACGCGCGAAAAAGCCGCGTTCGTCCTCGATGAGCTCCGGCTCGATAACGAAAGTTCCGTGTAATTTGGTTTCGGTAAAGATCATGTTCGGTGTGGATAGAAAACGCGCGAGCGGACGCTTGGATTATACGACTCTGAGATCGGGAACCGGGATGATAAAACGTCCGCCACGCCTGCGATACTCCGCCTGCTGCTCGAGAATCTCATGGGCGAAATTCCAGGTAAGCAACAGCACATATGGAGGCATCTCTTCCAACAATTTCGCCGGTGAATAAATCTGCAGGTGCACGCCGGGCATGTAACGTCCTTGTTTGTAGGTACTGCGATCGACGACAAAGTCCAGCGCCTCTTTGCCAATTTGAAAATAGTTCAGGAGCGTACTGCCTTTGGCCGCGGCCCCGTACGCCGCCAACCGTTGCTGTTTGTTCTTCAAATCGAAGATGAAAGTTCGCAAAGATCGCTTTAATTCTTCCACCCGCCGCGCGAAGCCGCGATAGAAGCCGGGGTAACTAACACCCCATCCGGCTTCTTCATCAAGCAGGTCGCGAACGGCGGCACTCTGATTCCGATCCTTGCCCACGAATACTCGCAGAGAGCCGCCGTGAATTTGCAGGTGCTCGACGTCCTGAATCAGCAAACCGTGACGCTGGCAGAGTCGATCCAGGGAGGTGAGCGAGAAGTAACACAGGTGCTCATGATAGATCGTGTCGAACTCACACCGGTCAATCAGATCCTTCACATAGGGAACTTCGATGATCGCCACGCCACCTTCCCTTAGCAGAATTCCTAAACCTTCAACGAACCCGTTGAGGTCAGCCACATGGGCCAACACATTGTTGGCGTGAATCACGTCGGCCTGTTCCCCCTGCTCTACCAATTGACGCGCGGTCTCGGCGTTGAAAAACTCAGTCAAGGTGCGAACGCCGCGTTCCTCCTGCGCCACGCGCGCCACATTCACCGCCGGCTCGATGCCCAGGACCGGGATTCCCGCCTCTTTGTAGTACTGCAACAGGTAGCCATCGTTGCTGGCAATTTCCACCGCCAAACTCTTTGCACCGAGACGACGTGCTTTGAGCGTTCTCTGAACTATCTCGCGCGCGTGCTGCAACATGGTGTCGGAAAACGAAGAAAAGTAGAGATATTCGCGGAAGAGTTCTTCCGGCGGCACGGTTTCAGTGATTTGGACCAGACTGCATTGCGGGCAGAACGCGAGATCGAGGGGGTAGGTCGACTCAGGCTGATTAAGCTGTTCCTCGGTAATCAGCGAATTCGCCAGGGGCGTGTTACCTAAGGAGAGGACTAACTCCAAATCCGGCTGGCCACACGATCTGCATTGAACCGAAGTGCTCATTCACCGACCCCCCAGGAACTCTCTGTACCAGTTGATGGTTTGCTGCAGACCTTCGTCCAGCGTGAATAGTGGGTTCCAGTGCAGCATCTCGCGAGCTTTGGCCGCGCTGAGATATTGATGATGGATCTCGTTGCTGGCCTGATTCAAAATCTCCGGCTTCAGATTTGATCCCATAAGCTTGAGAATTTGCTCAACCAATTCCAAAACCGTCACCTGAATCTCATTCGAGAAATTAAAGGCATGGCCTCCTAGCCGAGGCAGCTCAGACAGTTTTTCGGCCAGTTGGGTGTATGCTGCGGCGCCGTCCTCGACATAGAAGTAGTCTCGAACGTATTTACCGTCGGAACGAATGACCGGCCTTTGGCCGCGCAGGATCGAACGAATCGTGCCGGGTACAATCCGGTTCCAATTCAGATCACCTCCGCCGTAAAAATTGCCGCATCGCGTCGTGACCACCGGCAAATCGTAGGTCACTGCATAGGTATGCGCGATAAGATCAGCGCATGACTTACTCACGTCGTAAGGATGTTGTCCATTTAGCGGAGTGGTCTCGTCATAAGGAAGATTCTCATGATCACCATAGGCTTTGTCCGAAGACGCGAGGACAATCTGCTTTACAGTCGGACTTCGCCGACAAGCTTCGAGTAAGTCCCAGGTTCCGGCGATGTTGGTTTCGAAAGTTGAAACCGGGTTGCGATTAGCTATGCCAACGATTGTTTGCGCCGCCAGATGAAACACGCTCTCGATTTCATATTCGCCCAGGATTCGCTCGAGTAACTCTTGATCTCTTACGTCACCTCTTACTACTTTCACTTTCTCAATTGAGCTTTCACGAACCAGCAGACTCTGTGGCACCCAATCCCTTACAAGACAAACCAGGTCAGCGCCGGCATCGATCAGCAAACGAACCAGCCAGCCGCCAAGCAATCCGGTTCCGCCCGTAACCAGAGTGGGCCGATCCTGCCAAAACGTCTGATTGGCCGTTGCGCCTATTCCCATACTCTCCATGGTGCGTTACCGCTCTGCCAAAGACTCTGAAGCAAGCGCATGTCTCGCATGGTGTCCATGCACTGCCAGAAATTCCCGTGTCGATACGCGACCAATTCATTGTCAGCTGCCAGCCGCTCCATCGCGTCCGCTTCCAGGCTGCTGTGGTCGCCTTCCAGATATTTGAAGATCGCAGGTTCGAAGACCAGGAAACCGCCATTGATCCAACCCTCTCCAATCTGCGGTTTCTCTGAGAACTCAACTACGCTGTCACCATCAAATACCAGGCCGCCAAAACGCGCCGGAGGACGCACTGCGGTAACCGTTGCGATACGTCCATGCGAACGATGATATTTGAGCAGTTCGGCCAGGTCTATATTGCTGACTCCGTCACCATACGTAACCATGAAGGTAGCGTCCTTGAGCGAGGGCTCCAGCCGCTTAACACGACCCCCGGTGTGGGTTGCTGTCCCGGTGTCCATCAAATGAACTATCCAGTCTTCGCATTCGCGCGCGCGCGTCTCGACCTGTCCACTGGCGAGACTCACTGTCATGCTGCCGCTCAGATTGTGGTAGTCCAAAAAGTAGCGCTTAACCTCTTCCCCTTTATAGCCGAGAGCAATTAAGAACTCATTGAAACCATAATGCGCGTAATGCTTCATGATGTGCCAAAGGATGGGCCGGCCGCCAATTTCCACCATTGGCTTTGGTTTCACCTCGGTCTCTTCAGCCAGGCGCGAGCCGATTCCACCCGCCAGGATCACAACTTTCATACAACGCTACCCTCACCAACTAAGCATTCTTCGGTCTGGGGACTTGGTATAAATTGAGTGGTCCAGGGCAACTTGGGTCTAATAACACCTGGCGTCTGATCTTTGTATCCTCCGCGGGCTGAATCGCCTTCGAAACTGTCAACCACTTCGAAGGCGATAACTTCAACCTCGCAAAAGTGAATGATCGTCGGCTCGGGGGTAGTCAGCGCGGCGGTAACAACCAGGGGTCCGTTAGACAAGAAGTTGCCAGGTATCCAGACTGTGCTGGTGTAGCGCCCAACTGGACGAGGGCGCCGCGCCTCGCCGTCATTGTCAGCGGTTACAAAAAGATAAATGCGTTCTTGATTAAAAAAATGTAGATTGGGCACCAGGACAACGCCTTGTTGAAGTACTTCATATTCCATTTCGACACCCACAGGTTTTCGAATGTCCACCATGTTGGTAATCAAGCCGTCCTCAGTGCGCACGCGAACGGCTCGGAGGCGAGCAATTTCATTGCCCGGAGCCCTCAGCGGATCATTCCACTTTTGCTCTGCCACTGTGGAGTCAGTCGCTGTTTGCAATCCTGTACCCAGGTAGTTATCGGCCACCGCCTTGGCGGGCCCATCGTCCACAATTTTCCCGTCGGAGAGATAAAGGGCGCGCTCGCAAAAACGAGTGATTGCCTGCAAGCTGTGAGAGACAAAAAGAAGGGTTCGCCCTTGTTTATGTATCTCCTGCATTTTATTGAAACACTTAATCTGAAATCCGGTATCGCCGACCGCGAGGACTTCGTCCAGAATCAAAATCTCTGGTTCCAAATGGGCCGAGACCGAAAAGGCTAGCCGGAGATACATCCCACTCGAGTACCACTTGACCGGTGTATCGATGAACTTCTCGATTTCAGAGAAGGCAACTATCTCGTCAAACTTGCGCTCGACCTCAGCCCGCCTCATGCCGATAATAGCGCCGTTCAAGAAAACGTTCTCGCGCCCGGTTAGTTCGGGATGAAATCCAGTCCCGACTTCCAGCAGACTTCCGATTCGTCCGTAGAGTTCGATTCGTCCGGTAGTGGGCTCAATGACGCGGGAAAGGAGCTTGAGCAGCGTTGACTTTCCAGCGCCGTTACGCCCGACGATGCCTACCACTTCACCGGGCTTAATCTCGAAATTCACATCCTTCAAGGCCCAAATCGTTTCGTGGCGTGCAGGTAGCTCTTTATTTCTTAGCCCAAACGGAATTCTGACTGCCCCGCTAAGCGCCTCTCGCCAGGTTTCATAGGGCGCCTGGACGGTACCAATCCGATATTCCTTTGAGAGGTTTTGAACCTTAATTATTGGCTTCATTGCGGAGTAATTCTCAAACGACGTCGGCAAAACCTTTTTCCGTTTGCCGAAAAACGAAAGCAGCGCAAACAACCAGAATAGCAGTCACAATCGCAGAAACAGCGAGCGCCAGACGGGGAATCTCGGTGCCCAGCAATGCCCCACGAAAACCCTGAATCAACCCGACGATCGGATTCAAGCTGTAGATGTTGTGCCATCTCAGAGGAATCAGGTCCGGCGGATAAATTATTGGTGAAGTGAACATCCACAACTGAATCAGTACTGGCAAAGCCACGCCGACATCACGATATCTAACGTTCAGACTCGCCGCCAAAATCCCGATGCTGAGCGTGAACACGGTCATCAGGATCACTATGAAGGGAAGAACTGCAAGCTTCCAAGTCACCACCACTTGGTAATGTAATACTACACGATAAATCAGTATCAAAATCGCCAGAATCACAAACGAAATGCAGAAATCGACCAGCTTAGTGGCGAGGTATGCGGTCGGCAAGAGCACCCGCGGAAAATAAACCTTGGTAAGCAAATTCGCATTGCCGGTAATGCTCGAGCTGCACCCGATAATACCTCCTGAAATGAACATCCAGGGGAGCAGTCCGCTGTAGATAAATACCGGATAGGGCAAGCCGGCGGACGGTACGCGCACTAACAGTCCCAGGAAAACCGTGAAAATCAGCGTCATCATTAGGGGTTGCAGGATCACCCAAACAGCGCCGACAAGAGTTTGCTTATAACGAGTCCTCAGATCCCGGAGGGCGAGAAAATAAAGCAACTCCCGATGAGCCCACAACTCACGCCGATCAAACGCGCCCCAGGATTTGTTTGGCTCAATCGTTGCCAAAGGCTCATCAGGCAAGCTCGCGCTCTTTGTAGAACGATTGAACAGGGGCTTGGCAGCCGCAGCCGCTGCGGTATCGGGCTCTGGTAGCGATGAGGAACCTTCTCTGGTAGCTACTGTCATCAAGTTCTGGCAAGGGATCTCCTCGAGATCGCGGAAAGAAATTCGTATTTACACCTGTCTCAGGAAAGATTCTGCGTTGTCATTCAATTCTGCGTTGCCTAACATAAAGGCCTGCAGTTTAGCTATAAGCGAGATGAGGGTCAAGCAACCGAATTCTGAAGAAGCGCGTTCGAATGCCGCACGGACTGCTCACTTTACCGGTCGTCGCCGTGCTGGAACGCCGTCGTGGATTAGAGTGCTGGGGGCGGTCGCCTCGTCCAATTATTACTCACTGCCAATTATCTTCGTCTTTTTGAGTTGCTGACGAAAACGCGGGTCTTCGGCCAAAAGTAATTTTTTCAGCGCAAAAAATGATCCCGTCGCCGCCCAACTTCCTGGGACAGCGACGGGAACATAAAAACTTCCGAAGGGAGTTAGTTATTACCGACGGGCGGCCCGGTGGGCAGATTGTTTGCTCCGTTCCCGTTGATCAGGTTGGTCCCGGTGGAGGACACCTGGGCCTGACCTGCGGCATTAATGCTGGTGGTGTTATTGGTCATGACCGAATTTGAGAGGCGGACAATGCCAGGGGCACCCGTAAAGATTCCTGTGCCGTTGTGCGAGATGACACAGCTCTCAATTGTCATTTGACCATTGTCGGAAAAGACTCCGTTGGTACTGTTACCCGTAAAGGCACAGTTTTTAAGTGTGCTGATAACGCTGCCACTCTGCGCGTAGCCGCTGTTGCTGGTGCTGCCAAATGTGCGAACGTTGTTGAGCACGACGGTTGTGGTGCCACCGGTCGGGATAACCTTGATGCAACTTTGGACCGTGTTTCTTACGATCGTATCGGTGACGTTCAAACTGCCGGTGCCCGAGCGTACATCGTTAATGCCGTTATTGGTAAACCCGTCCAGGACGCAATCTTCGATGTTGACGGATGTGGCAGAAAGTATTCTGATTCCATCTGTGCCGGTACTCGCCCCGTTAATGTTCAGGGTTACCAGGCGGACTGTTTTTCGCACGTCAGCAGGGTCGGTGATGTTAATGAGAATCCCCTGGGCCGCACCGGCTGACAGGATTGAGCCAAAGCCCGAACCATGCGTGCCGTTAAGGGTAATCGATTTGGTAATCGTGACCGAGCCAAAACCGCCCGGATCAAGCACGCTTATTTCGCCGTCTTTGGCGGTTTTTGAAATGGCGCCTGCAAAAGTCTTGCATGGAGCCGTGCGGCTGCATGGATTGGCGTCGTCGCCGACGCCGGATACCCAGGTGCGCGTTGCTTGCGCCTGGGCCATGGACGCAAAGGCGAACGTGAAGATCGCGATTGCGATTAGGTTAATAGTGAGCCGAAACTTGTTCATTTGGAGTCTCCTTTTTTCTGTTGAAGTTTGGGATGGCCACCAGTAGAACGCGGATCCGTTCCGGCCACTGTTGCGCCGAATAGCCCATTATTGTTGACGAGAAACATCATAGCTTATAAAAGCCATTTGAGAAATCGCGAAGCAAGCCTAAAGACTTGCCCCTGAGGGGAGCTTCAGAGTTCTAATGCTCCCATCAGTTCCCGAGCGTGTAGCTCACGTACATGGATCGTTCGTACAGCCAATCGTATTCTCAACGTGGTTGGCCGAGCTAATCCAGGCGTTACCCTGGGCTGCCGTGATATCTCCATGGCTAATAAGCGTCATGACCGAGTTGATGAAAGCGTCCAGCTTATTACAAGCCACATTCGTATGGCCACTGTTTAGGGCATCGAGGGCAGCCTGCAGCTTCGCTAGTAATCCGTTCTTCTGTGTCCCGGTAAGCGAGGAAGCGTTGACGCTGTTTATCAGGTTCTGGAGAACCGCCTGTGGCGTCAGCACTGTCACCGTAAAGCTGCATGACGTGGAATTGCCCGACGCATCGGTCACCGTATAAGTGACAGTCGTCGTACCTATCGGGAACACTGAACCACTGGCACCACCCGCCGTCAGCGTCGTTATTGCACCCGGACAGTTGTCGGTGCCGACTGGCGCCGTATAGGTGGCTTTCGCACCCGACGGACAGGTTGGCTCCAACGTAATGTTGCTCGGACAACTGATCGTCGGCGGCTCGTGGTCCTGCACCGTGACGGTCTGTTGGCAACTCGACTGGTTGGCTGGACTCGCGTGATCAGTCGCGGTCCAGGTGATCGTTGTCGTGCCTTTCGGATACAGCGCATTCAATGGCTGGTTATCACTGCGCGTACCGACCACGGTTGGATTGGTGTCGCAGTTATCCGTTGCCGTCGCCGTTCCCGGATTCACAGCTGCAGAACACATGCCCGGATCGGTGTTGGTAGTTATATTAGCCGGGCAAGTAATCATGGGCGCTGTTGTGTCCTTGACCGTGAATACAACGTCCTTCGTCGTCGTGTTGCCGGCGCCGCCATTATTGCTGGAGCCGTCATTCGCTGTCAGATGAATTGTGTATGAGCCAGGTCCCACCAAAGTGCCCGCTGCCAGGCTTTGAGTTGTAGTGATTCGATGCTGGCCGACGCAATCCTGCGAATTGTCATTGCCAGCGCAGGAGCAATTGTCCGTGACGCTGTTGCTGTAGTCTGGCACCGCAGCCTGACAGTTGGCGTCCGCTGAGACCGTGGAGTCTGTCGCGGTGATGACCGGCGGCGTGACGTCGTTCACCGTTACCGTTTGCGTGCATGATGCACTGCCCGTCCGGTGTCCGGCTTCATCGTCCACACTCGTGTAAGGCCCCGGAGCGTCGTGCGAGTATGCCGTCCAGGTGATAGTAGTTACCCCAGCCGAGAACGGCGCATCGGAACTATTGCGCGTACAGTTGGTGCCGTTCACATCGCAAGTGTACATGGGCTTGCCGTCACTACGGACCGCACTGAATGTTAGGTTGTCACCGGTACCAGTTGCAGTACCAACAACCACGATGGCCTGGCAATCGCCGTCGGCGTCGGCAGTCAGGCTCGCAGGACAAGCGATAGTGACGTTCGATCCTGTCGCCGTGACCGTCACGGTAAAGCTGCATGAGTCTCCGGTAGTGGCAGAGCTGGTAACCGTGGTAGTGCCAAGCGGGAAGAAGCAATCGTTGCAATGGTCAGTCGTAACTACCCCGCACGTACCTTCACTGCTGGTAGGCGTGAAGTGAACATTAGCGCCGGGGTTGCCCATCCCATCGGTCGTGTTAGCCGGTGTGACTATGTCGTCAGGGCAGGTAAGGGTACAGGTCCCGGTAGTGGTGGCGGAGACCGTTGCGCTGGCACTCGCAGAGTTGTCTGCATTATTCAATTCGTTTGTCGTGGCGCTCGCGACGCTGACGGTATTGGTTATTACCGTGCCTGCGGGCGTTCCCGCGTTTACTGTATAGACGAAGCTGAAGGTGGCTGAAGCACCAGTCGCAAAAGTGTTAATACTGCAAGTTATGTTGCCATTACCGTCGGGGACGGTCGTACAAGTAAAAGCAGGTTCGGTGGGGTTGGGCGTTTGAGGAGGTGATGTCTGAATCATTGCCACAAAAGTCGTGTTAGCCGGCACGTGATCTGTAAGCGTAACTGTCGCCGCATTATCCGGCCCACCGTTTTGTGTGTAGATGTCAAAGCTACCGTTCGAGCCGGCCATAACCTGCTGAGAGTTGCTGGGAGCGATCTTGGTAACTGACAAATCTGCCGTGGCATTGGCGGGATCCTTAACCACGAATGCTGCAAAGGTTACTAACGATCTACCAACCAGGTTCACTCGCCAGTTGCCTAGATTGTTTACGACCTGGCCATTTGAAAGTGTGGAGGTAGGGGTATTAGGAATCGTGAAGTTATCGCTCTGAGGATCGGTGGTTATGGCGGTGGATTGCCTGACAAAGCCGTCAGGGTCTTGCCAGGTGATGCGTCGTCGGGCTGCACTGCCGCCGGTCGCCGTCACTGTCGCGCACACTTGCTGGCCCAAATTGAATTCGACCTTCGCAGCCCCACAGTTGCCTCCAGTGCCGTCAAATGTGGCAATTGAAGGAGTGGGCGTTGCCTGGGGCATTAACAAGGGAAAGGTAATTCCCCGATTGATGGGCGCGCTCAATATCTGGTCTGGCTTAATTACAGACTGCTCATTTAGGCCACGCCTTGAGTCCAAGGCCAGCGAAGCACTCGACCGCACGGAATAAAAGGGTACAACGACAGCCGCGGCCACAGCGATGAAAACGCCAATGACGACAAGAGAATGAAGGCGAGTTACGTATCGCGGATTGTTTTCGGTTCTCATTAGCTTTTCTCCCTGGCGAAAGACTTTGGCAGTAATCGGGGACCTTATCCGACGGGATTGGATCCAGTGTGTCTGTCAAATCCAACAAACAGAATCATTGAGACAAAAACCCGAGTCGATTGTCATTCATAGTCGGCAGTATCAGTTCTAGGGTTTCTCGCCGGACTAACAGCTTTGCAGAAGGATCGCATGACTAGCAGGCGTCGGGAACTTTCGAATGTTTCCTACAAAGAGCGAGCTTGAATAAGGAGCAAATGCCTTTCGAAACAACCAAACCTATGAAAAGAGGAAGGCTTAATACTCTATTTTGATTCGCATGTCAACAAACAATTTGCTTTGGCAGTGCTTGCAACGTTCTCTTACCACATCACCTTCGTGGCTCAGTTTGATTTCCAGGTTTTGCAATGAGCCGGGTGGACCTCATCACAGACCGGAGTGAATTTCAAAACCAGGACCATGCCCATACTTGTCCGCACCAATCATCTGTTCCAGAGATTTTGCTGAGGCTGGAGTTCCGCGCGGTGCAGGCGTTCTTGCACTCAAAACCACCCACTGGCACTTATTCACAAAAGGAGGGTCGATTGTGCCTTTGATGCCACACTCTCGCCGCGTCCTGCAAAGCAGTGAAGGATGCCGCACTCCATCGATGGCGTTTTGAACCTCACGCGTTGCTGACATAACCGGCGGCGTTCACTTGCTCGAGTTAGGATACTACCGGGTGCCATCCTAGTTGACAGCCGGGAGAGTTGTGATATTACTTTCCTTGCTGACAACCTGGTTCGCAAAATACTCGTGCTGGAAAGAATGCCCAAATTCTTTGTTACAGGCGGAGCCGGATTTATCGGCTCTGCTTTTATTCGACACCTCCTCGATAACTTTTCCCTGTGCGATGTGATCAATTTCGACGCCCTCACCTACGCTGGAAATCTCGATAACATCAAAGGGCTCGACGAAGGACGACATCATTTCGTCAAGGGCGATATTGCCGATCTCGCCGCCGTGCTGGAGGCGCTTGGCTCGAACACTGAAGCAATCATCAATTTCGCGGCTGAGTCGCACGTCGATCGCAGTATTACTTCGGCGGATGAATTCATCAGGACGAATGTGCTCGGAACTCAGGTGCTGCTGGATTGCGCGCGCGCACGTGGCGTGCGTCGCTTCGTGCAAGTATCGACCGATGAAGTGATGGGAAGCCTGCCGGAAGATGAAAAGTCTTTCTTCACGGAAGCTTCACCATTCGAACCAAACAGCCCATACGCGGCATCGAAAGCCGCCGCTGAGCATTTGGTGCGCGCCGCGCATCACACTTTTGGTCTCGACACTGTGATTACACGTTGCGGCAACAACTATGGCCCGCGGCAATTTCCCGAAAAGTTCCTGCCTCTAATGCTCGCAAACGCCCTCAGTGACCAACCCATTCCGGTTTATGGCGACGGCCTCAATGTACGTGATTGGATCTATGTCGACGACCACTGCCGGGCGATTTTGTTGGCCCTTGAAAAAGGCCGCTCCGGAGCGGTCTATAATATTGGCGCGCGAAACGAACGGCAAAACATTGAGGTGACACAGTCCGTTCTCGACGCGCTTGAGAAACCACATTCGTTGATTCGCTTCGTAAGAGATCGGCCCGGACACGATCGCCGTTATGCGATCGATCCGTCGCTGGTTGAGACTGAGTTAGGCTGGCGCCCCCGAGAGACGTGGGAAACTGGTTTGCGCAAGACGATCGATTGGTATAGGACCAACAGTGATTGGGTGGCCCGAGCCCGCAGTGGCGCCTATCGCGAGTTCTATGCCCAACAATACGGCATCGAGGTCCCAGCGCGTTGAAGATAATTGTTACCGGTGCGTCCGGAATGGTTGGGCGCGCGGTTGCCGCGCGTTGTAAGGCCATGGGCGAAACCGTCGTTGCTTTTGATCATCAGGGTCTCGACATTGCTGATGAGTTCCGCCTGAATCTCGCGGTTGAGCGTGAAAGTCCCGATGCCTTAATTAATTGCGCGGCCTGGACTGATGTTGATGGCTGCGAGGTTGATGCTGAACGCGCCCGGATGGTAAACGCGCGCGGACCAGAGCTATTGGCGATCGCCTGCCGGAGAGTCGGCGCTCAACTAATAACGATCTCCACAGATTACGTGTTCGACGGCGAGAAGGACGGCTTTTACACTCAACGGGACCAGCCGAATCCGCGGAGTGTCTATGCATCCGCCAAACTCGAAGGAGAGCGGAGGGCACAGGCCGCCTGGGCCAACACCATCGTGGTCCGCAGCGGATACATCTTTGGCGCAGGTGGAACGAACTTCTTGAGCACGATCATCGCCAGAGCCCGCCGCGGTGAAGGCTTGAAAGCGATTCGGGATTCGTTCGGCACTCCAACTTACGCACCGCATCTGGCTCGGCAACTTTACAGCCTTGCTCAAATTGATATTCCTGGAATCTATCACGTCGTAAACGCGGGCGAAGGAACGAGCTTCGAAGGCTTTGCGCGTTACGCGCTGGGGGTTGCGGGGCTAAGCGAGAATGGACTGGACACTGTCAGCCTGAGCGACCTGAGACGGCCGGCTCCTCGCCCGCGCAACTCACGATTGCGGTGTGTGCTTTCAAAGGCAGTGGGCCTTGAGACTTTGCCTTCGTGGCAGGAGGCGATCGGCGAGTTTGTCGCGGCGGATTTTCCTGCTGCACATGAGGAGGCTCGTTTCGGTTCAGTTTGACTTGCCTGCCGCTGTACGTCTGCTATTATGGTCAATCCGTGATGGTTCATTGCAAGGATGAGTTTTAAAGGTAGAGGGTTTTTGATATGACTCAAGACGAACGCCTGGTTCCGGCACGCTCTGGCCGCGATCTGGACAGCACACTGGCCGAACTTACTCAGGGTAAGCCGTATGGCCGGTACGGCTCTTCTCCGGTCGAGACGAGTCTGCGCGATTATGTGTTCGTAATTCTCAAGCGCAAATGGCTCATTATGAGCCTTATCCTGGTTATCACTTCGCTGGCTACCATCCAGGCGTACAGGGAGCCTTCAATCTATGAAGCTGCAACCACCATTCGAATTGAACCAAAAAGCAACGTCCTGACCACTGGCACTCTGGTGATTAACTCCCAGCCCGATCCAAACTTTTGGGGCACTCAACTGAAGCTGCTGCAAAACCCGGAGTTGGCGCGTCAGGTTGTGCTTACGCTGGGTCTGCAGAACAATCCAGCTTTCCTGGGTGGCGAGGCGCGCAGTGGTGTGTTCGACTCGCTGAAGCGAATTTTTTCGCACGAGAAACCATTGCCATCGGCTTCGGCCAAACGAGCCAACGTCGAACCGGTTAGCATGGAGGAGTTAAAGGACAAACAGTTTACGCCCGAAGAGTTGGCCCAGCTTGAGCCCTACGAAGACGTGATTGCCGCAAACTTATCTGTCGAGCCAACCATCAATACCAACCTGGTTACCATTCGCTATCACCACACGGATCCCGATCTGGCAAAGAAGGTGGCGGACACTCTGGCCGATGTCTTCATTGGCAACAACACGGATCGAATTACCTCTAACCGCAGCGAAGCGGAAACAAAACTGCTCAAGACAGTCGCCGAAACGCAGACCAAGATTCAACAGGAAGAAAAGGACCGGTTTGCCTTTGCCAAGGCACACAATCTGCCGCTCGACGCTAAGCCGGGCAGTGATCTCGAGTCGATTAAACTACAAACCTACGCCCAACAGCTCATGGAGGCCCAAAACCAGCGGCGGACTTCGGTGGCGACCTATGAAGCGGCAAAGAACGCCCCCGATCCTTTCTCGGCTCCGGAAGTACAATCAGATGTACGCATCCAGAACCTTCGCCAGAAGGTGAGCGATTTGAAGGAGAAGCGCGAAGCCTTGTTGCAGACCTACACAAAGGAATGGCCGGCAGTCAAACAAATCGATGCGCAGATTAAGCCGGCTGAGGAGGAACTGGCCCGGGCCCCGAAGGAAGTTCTGGCTTCATTGAAGTCGCGGGCCGAGCGGGATGCGGCCCGTGAAACCAGTCTGACCAAGACATACACTGGCCAGCACAACACGACGACTCAACAGACCAAAGACCAGATCGAGATGGCCGTAATAACCTCCGAGCTGGAGGCCAACAGACAACTTCTAACCACTTTCACGCAAAAGCTGCGCGAGTTGACGCTGGCCTCCGGTGGGGGTACGCCCAGCGATGTTACGGTTTCTAATTACAGCCGTCTTCCTCGCGGCCCGGTGGCGCCTCAGCGGCTACGCATGATTATCCTGGCCTTCATACTTTCACTCGTGGCCGGAATCGCGCTCGCCTTCCTGCTCGATTTCCTGGACGACACGATTAAGTCCGTCGACGACGTCGATCGTTATATTCATCTTCCGGCCCTGGCGTTGATCCCGGCCGGACGAAATGAAAAAGCCAGATTGAAAGGCGGCGAACCTGCCACTCCCAGTGACACAACTGCGCTGGCTTTGGTGAGCGACGTGCGTTCGCCCATCGCCGAATCGTATCGTCACTTGCGCACCTCCTTGTTGCTTTCGTCAGCCGGTACTCCGCCGAAGACTATCCTCGTCACCTCGAGCCAACCGTCCGAAGGCAAAACCACGACCGCCATAAACACAGCTTTCATGTTGGCCCAAACCGGCGCTCAGGTTTTGATAATCGACTGTGATTTGCGCCGCCCGCGGCTGCACGCGCATTTTAATTTGTCGAATGCTCGGGGGTTGACGAGTTGTCTCTCGGGAGAGTCGGACGATCTCGACTCATTGATTCACAGTTATGAGAAGCAGCCCAACCTGAAGCTGATGCCTTCGGGTCCCATACCGCCGAACCCCGCGGAACTGCTGGGCTCTGATGAAATGCGCCGCTTGCTTACCACGCTTAGCGAGAAATTTACTCACATCATTGTGGACTCGCCTCCGGCAATTTCGTTCACGGACGCTTCGATCCTGTCGACCTTTGTCGATGGAGTCATCCTCGTTGTCCATGGTGGCCGAAGTTCCCGTGCGGTTGTGCGTCGCGCGAAGCAGCAACTACTTGATGTCGGCGCCCACATCTTCGGGGTAGTTCTCAACAACGTCAAGATAGAATCGCACGACTATTACTACGCAGGGTACGCCGGATACGCCAAATCAGAGTATTACGGCGAAGATGACGACCGGGCAGCGGATAAGGCCGCTCCGACTGTCTCGAACTGAAGCCACGCACCCAAAGAGCATCTGAACGAGCGTGTAGCTCATTCGATCTGGCGTTCCCGCAACCTGCGTACTTCATTTCACTGTCTGAAGACTTTTACCGGCGACACCGTTCCCGATCCTCGACTTTCATGCCCGGACAATTCTGCGTAATCGCTCCTGACGTCAAGCTCGGCCGCGACGTCATTATCTACAACTTCGTCAATCTTTATGGTTGTGAGATTGGCGAGGGCACAAAGATCGGCTCGTTCGTTGAAATCCAAAAAGGGGCCGTCGTGGGACGCAACTGCAAAGTTTCCAGCCACACTTTCATCTGTGAAGGTGTGATTATTGAGGACCACGTCTTTATCGGCCATGGCGTTATCTTTATTAACGACAAGTATCCGCGCGCTACCAATGCGGACGCTTCGTTGCAGTCAGAAGCTGATTGGAAAGTCGTGGAAACGATCGTTGGGCGCGGCGCCAGCGTGGGCAGTGGAGCAACGATTCTGTGCGGTGTAAAGATTGGCGAGCGTGCCGTGGTGGGCGCCGGCGCAGTCGTGACCAGGGACGTACCAGCAGGAACCAGTGTAGCCGGAAATCCCGCGCGTGTGCTGATCAAACCAATCGAGTAGCTGTCTACTGGCGCGCCGGCTGCGGAATTCCATAACTCTCCATCAGCTGCGCCACATTCTTTCGTAAATCAAACTTGCACGCCACGTCGTCGCGACCAGCTGCGCCCATTCGCTCTCTCAATGCCGGATCACTCAAAAGATCGAGGATGCGATCGCTCATCGCCGCCGCATCGCCGCGGCCCACAAGGTAGCCCGTCAAGCCGTCAGTAATCAGTTCAGGTATGCCGCCGACCCGAGTGGCTATAACAGGTTTGCCGTGGGCCATCGCCTCCGCAATCATCCAACCAAAGACTTCTTCCCAGCGCGAAAATTGGCACACGAGATCGGCGGCGTGAAAAACTCCTTCCCCGAATGGGTCATCGATCATGCCCGTCCAGGTAATGTGATCGCCAAGTCCCATGGCGGCTGCGTCCCGCGCGTACTGTTCGCGATTCACACCCTCTCCCACCAGCACAAATTGCACCTTGCGGTTTTGTCGCAGCACCAGCCGGGCCGTCTCGAGGAGATCAGCAATGCCCTTTTCAGGGATTATCCAACTCACCTGGGTAACAATCGCCCGCTCCGGAGGAATCGAATATCGTTCCCTGAATTTAGTCGCCAACAGAGGGTCCGTTTTGACGCGCGTGAGATCTACGCCGTTATAGATCATTTGAAAACGGCTGCGCGGCAGTAGATCGACCGCAGTCATGCACTCGTAACCATAGTTGCTGACACAGACCACCTTGTTGAGCGGTTGGTTGATTAGCCGCGCCGCAGCGCGCTTCCAAAATGCCGCTCGGGATTGAACGTAACCCGCCGGCCGCGAATGATGATCGGTAAAAAAAACCTGCCTGGCGGACTGAAAGCGGGCGCCCCACGAATACAGATTCAGAAAACTCACGAAGTGCAGATGCAGAATGTCTGCCCGGTGCTTACGCACGATCCCGGCCAGATTTCTGCGGGCACTCCGGTTACCATCGGTCGAGTTCGGAAGAACTTCAAACGAGATGTTTGGCAGCTCGAGAAACCGCCGCACTTCACCCGTTGGCTCAGAAAGAAAGCACAGCACGCTTTGCCACCCGCGCTCGCCCAATTGCAATGACAACTCGCGCGCGAAGGTTTCAGTGCCTCCGATGCGAAGCGGCTTAACGCCGAAAACCGAAATCAGCGTTGGTTTATAACTGGAGTTGTGACCGTTAGTTTTCATCAATATAGCCCCGAGCGATCGTTAGTACGGCGGTGCTACTTATAGTTGAAGACTCGATTCAGCCTCGCGAAGATCCTCTGCTGCAAATGTTGAAAGTACAACCCGGCCGCATGGGAAGCGGTGAACATCTTATAAATCAGCGGAGGTTGATCTCGCCGCTGAAAGGCCGGCTGGAAGTTGGTCTTGTTGCCAAATCCCAGGATGCGCTGATCCTCGGCCGAAATACCGCCGAGGAATGCGGCGTTGAGCAGCAATGGATGGTAACGATAATAAGCGATGTCTTCGGGCTGAAGCGGAACTCTCGGATCATGATAGCCGAAAAAGATCGCCTGTCGCGGCTCGAGGATCGGTATGTTCTGCCGATGAATCGCGGAAGTGTCGAACATGAATACTGTGCCGGCAGCGCCCGTTAATTCAATTACATCAGACACCGGCAAAGCCCCGACTTCGGTCTTATCCAAATTGCGTGGATGTTTCTTTCGATGGCTTCCTTTGACAAACTTGAACGCGCCGCTCTTAACGTCCGTCAGATACATGCCGAGTTTGATTTCCCCATGAATAGTCTGCTCCTTAGCTTGATCGTACCAGGTGTCGCCGTGCCAACCATGAAAGTCATACCTAGTAGGCAGTGACTTCCAGCCCTTGGCTTCGGTCAACTCATATTCTGTCCCCAGATATCGGCCCAGGATCTCTTTGACCAAAGGATGCAACGCCAGATCGATGAAACCCTGATCGAGCAGCAAGACATCCTCGACCATGTGCCGGTAGAGTTCCGTCCTGAAATAGCCTTCGAAGTTGTTCCAGCGAATTCGCTGCAGGCGGCTCTCAAACGCCCTCTGCATTGCGCACAATTGATCGGGACTGACAATGGACGGCAAGACAACGATGCCGTTGGTCTCAAGTTCCGCGGCCAGATGATCCGCCGGTGAAAGATTTGACGACGGCCGCCCGTGATAATCCAGTTTCGCGTTCACTGGAATCTCTTTAACGTTTCTCATTGCTTCTTCCTTCGAATGAAGTTACTCGGCAACTGCACTTTGGGCGCGGCGAAGATAAAGACCGCGCAACAGACCCGGAGCAATCCGTGTCAGCGACAGCGCCAGCCGGGCCTTCCAGCTTCGTTCCAAATTGTTAGCGTTCGCAAACGATTGGCGGGCTGCGGCAAAATCACCGGGAACCAGATAGAGCTTGCCCAGTTCGTATTCCAGCAGGGCCCGGCGGTTCCTGATGACCGCACTGACCTCGACGCGCTCTGCTGGTGTGAAGTCATATGACTGCTCGATCTTGTCAAAGACACGCAACTCCCTCCGGTGTGAATTGATCGCGTCGCCGCTCAGACTGTTAGGGCGTGACCTGTAGCTCAGCAGGACCTTCCGTTGATAGGCGAGTCGCGCTCCCGTTCTGGCCAGGCGCAGCCAAAGATCGAAATCCTGGGCGTTACGAAGAGCTTCGTCAAAAAGTCCTACTTCCAAAACCAGATCACGACGGACCACGACACCGGAAGTTATCAAGCTTCGGTCTGCGTTAACGAGCTCGAGAAATGTCACCAGTCCCTTGGGCGGCGCTGATTCCATCAGCGAGTCCATATAGCTTCGGCCGGCGTCTGCAGAAACGCCGAAGATCATTGCATCGGCACACGCGAGATCGCAGCCATATTCGCGGATGAACTTGAGCTGCTCTTTCAGATAATCCGGCGACCAGAGATCGTCGGCGTCGAGAAACGCGATTAGCTCTCCAAGCGCAGCGCGCAGTCCGGTATTGCGGGCTGCACTGGCGCCACGATTCTCCTGCTTGAGATAACGAACGCGCTCGCGGTAAGGCATGATCGCGAGCTCAAACTCCTGAGTGTCCGGCGAGCCATCGTTGACGAGGATCACTTCAAAGTCGCTGAACGTTTGCGCGAAGACGGTCGCCAAAGTCTCACTAATGTAGGGAGCGACATTGTGGGCCGGAATGACGACGCTCACCAGCGGACCCTCACGCTCGAGCGGCAGAGCGGCGCCGGCCCGTGAAATATCGGGAGGTTGGACCGGCTCTCTGGATGTGGTCAATGTTTTCATCTGCTATCTCGACGAGAAAGTAAATTGACCACCGCACTTCTGCGCATAGAGGTGATAGGTTCGCGCCGCTTCAATCGCGTATCGGTAATCGCGCCAGCCCCGGGAATGGATCCAGGTCGCAAGGCGAAGCTTCCGCTTATTCAAAATCTGGCTTGGGAAATCGATCGAGCCCAACAACTGCGACGCTTGTTCGATTACATTCTGCTTTTGCGAGAATTCTTCCTCTGCCTGGTATGCATCATCCCATTGGTAAGCAAGCTCGGTCGGGATCGGTAGCGGACATGGTTCATGACCGGGATAGGCCTGCCACGGCACCGCTGCCACTGGCGACGGGAAAAGCGATAACCATTTCAGATAAAACTTGTGCCGCAAACACCAATCGAGCGGCGTGGCCATCACCGCCGCCAGGAATGCGCCATCAAAAAACGGCAACTGAAATTCCAACCGGTGCAGATCAATATTCTCAAAATGGTTTGCCAGTTTGCGCCGCTGGTCGTTGCGCATCAGGAACAAGTAGAAGTTCCGGCCGGCGTCTGCGGCCTGAACTTCCTTCAGCTCGTCACGGATGCCCTGCACGACAACATCGCGAACATTCTCGAGAACCTGCGACCGAAAAAGCTTGAGCGGTACGTCGATCTGCTCCCGCTCAACGTATATTTCGATTGCCAGGTCAATCTTTTCCGCGCGCATCAACTCAACAATGGATTCATTAAGGTGAACATGTCCCAGCAAGACGCTGCCGCCTTCACCGGACCAAACCACTCGGGGGCGTTCCGCTTCATATTTGAATGCGCTCAGTGTTCGGGCCATCAAAGACGAGTAATCAGGAATGCTGTCGCCGCGTTCCTTCGGGACACTTTGGTGAGTCGATCCGATCTGCGCCGCAAAATGATTTCCAAAGTAGTAGTCCTGGGTTCCCGGTCTGGCAAAATTCACGGTGTGCGTGCGCACCCTCGCATCACATAACGCCGCCACCACACAACGCGAGTCCAGACCGCCGCTGAGATACGCTGCGGTCGCTCTGTCGTTTCCATTCCGGCGTCTGGTCGCGGCTTGAAAGCAATCATAGACCCTGGCCAGACATCCTGGTTCGGAATCGTTCGTCAACTCAATTTCGTCCCAACGCCAGTAGCACTGGCGCAACACTTCCGTACGAGTTATCTGTACGATCTCGGCCGGCTTCAGGAGGTAGATGCCTGAATATGGCGTGCGATCAGCCAACGGCGCACCCAATGCCACGATCTCAGTTACCGCACGCAGATCCATCTTCTTCGGCACGAACGAAAGCCCTTCCAGAATGCGCAACGCACTGGCAAAGACCAAGCGATTATCGTCCAGCCAAAAATAAAGAGGTCTGACACCCAGCTTGTCAGCAACCAGAGACAGCGTCCCCGTTTGTGGTTGATAGTGAACGAGGCAGAAAGTGCCTTCAGCTTCGCGGAGCACACTCCAATCATTCCGCAGCGCCTGCCTGTGAATGCCGGTGAGATCCTGTAAACGGTTCGACGCGCCATTACTCAGGAGCGGCTCGCCTGCCAGCAGCGACAATGCGCCGCTTGGATCAGTAAATGAGCCCGGCTCACCAAATGCATCGATGTCGACGCTCGCGAAAAAGCTTCTCCCATCCGTGAAAGTCTTGACTTCGTCGGTGGGATTGCGCGAGATCAATTGACGCAGGTTTTGGCATTCAGAGTGCGCCAGCCCTTGATGGTTGCGCGAGAGTATTCCTGCGATCAGCGTCATGAGGTTCCTCCCGCGTATTCCCGCACGCCGATGCGGCGCTGAGGCAGGGCAGCCGATACGCCTGTCAGCCAACTTTCAAATTCGATGGGTGACAGCGTCGCGTTGTCCAGAAATCGCGGCAGCAACAACGGGTTCGAACTTCGCGAAGCGAATCCTGATTCGCAAGTGGTTGCGGAAATCACTCCCGCATCGCGCAACCAGGGCAGAAACTCCAGGTCGTAAACTCCGCTGGGATAACAGAAATGTGTGGGGTTCCGATCCGTCATCTCCCGGATGCTCTTCCGATTATCTTCAATCTCCCTGAGAAAGAGCTGGCGATCTTTGGGAGTTCGATGACGATGCGTATGCAACTGAACGTCGATCCCACCAAGGGCCAGCTTCACGACTTCATTCGGCGTCAAATTGTGCATCGTGCGTTGCTCGAGCAGCGTCGCATAGTCGACCTTCAAATGCGCCGCCAACGAAGCAGCAAGTGAGTCCTTGTCACCAGCAGATAATTCCTGATTGCGAGCGAAGGCGCGAATTTGCGCGAGCGCTGCTTCACGCGCGTCGAGTTCGCGTAGATCGGTTCTGAGATCCTGCCCCGTCAGATTTCTCAAATCCAGAACATTGCCGCGCCCTTTCCAGAGCAGGTAAGAGCACATCAGATCAAAAACCGGTCGCTGGTAATAAGAATAGAACGTCGTCAGATAGAGCGTCACCGGAACGTCGAATTCCCTGATCAGCGGAAAGGCCCGGCGGTAGAAATCCGAAAGACCGTCATCAAAAGTTATTGCTACTGCTCTATCAGGCAAGTCGTCAGAGTAAAGCCGCTCGACAGCTTCACCGAGAGGTAACACTGCGCACTTTGACTTCCTCAACAATTCCAAACGATCGCGGAACAAGTCCGCGGAAATGAACTGCGAGCCATTAAAAAGGTGTTCGTCTGACAGGGCTATGCCATGATAAGCGAGAATCAAAAGTCTCTGCCGGCGCCAACGACTGTTGTGCACCAGCGTCGAGACTCCCGCTGACTTAAGAGATTTGAGTGCCGCTTGCTTGAACTTTTTTAGCATGGTCATTTGGCCGGCTCAGCGATAGGTTTGCGACTGCGTTTCAAAAGCAGCAGAAGAGTTTCCGTCAGGCTTCGGATCGCCAATCTTCCGGCCGGCAATGCCGACAAAACGAGCAGCGAAACAGCGGCGGTAATTCCGAAGGCGACACTTAAACGACCGATAAGGCTCGGCAAACTGCTCAGCCAGGGCCGGCAGAGAAACAGTGTCGCCAGCGAACACACTGAAGCAGCCACGACGGGAGCAATGGTGCGATAGAAATCGACGGTGCGAACCGGCCCTCGCCGCCCGACATACCAGAATAAGAGCGGGGTCGCGATGCACAGATCTGCCACGGCATAA
>WNFQ01000117.1_pt1 | contig 43398 bp, 37 predicted proteins | sample 5400171 | NCBI WGS metagenome assembly WNFQ01 (sample SAMN13153356, study PRJNA577476) | soil metagenome | isolation source: 20 cm soil under Madrone tree | place: USA:California | collected 2016-06-14
TCCATCCGCGGATCGTTCTGCAGCAGCCTGAAGAAGGGATACCGCTTCGAGTAGACGAGGATGCCGTCGTGCTCGTCGCACGCCCGGTCCAGGAACTCGAACGCGACATCCATGCGTCCGAGGCTCGCGGCGATAATCGCGAGTGTCGACGACTGCACGTACTCCCGCCGCGCCCGCGCGAGGAGCTCGTCGCTGATCGCGTCCACCTCGGCCAGTTTCCCCAGGGCGCTGTGGCACACGGCGAGCGCCGCGAGCGTCCAAGGGTGACGTCCGGACGCGATCACCGCCCCTTCCAACGGACCGATGGCCTCTTCACTTCTCCCCAGATGGTTGTATAGCAAGCCTAGGTGGATCGCGGGGAGGAACATCGTGGGCGCGAGCTCCCCAGCCCGTTTCAACGGTGCGTACGCCTCTTCATAGCGCGCCGCCCCCATCAGCGTCATGCCGAGCTGCATGACGAGCAACGGTGCCAGCGGGTCGAGCTCCACGGCACGTCGGGCCTGCGCGACCCCCTCCTCCAACCGGCCTTCGATAAAGACCAGATAGTAGGACAGCCATTGCCGCGCGGCGACGTAGCGCGGATTCAGCTCGACGGCACGCCGCAGATCCCGCGCGGCGCGAGGCCAGTCCCACTCGCAGATGAAGCCGACCGCTCCCGAGGCGCACGCGACCTCCGCGAGGTCGGGCGCCAGGTCGAGAGCCTTCTGGACCGCCGCGCGTGCTCTGGGCCGGAGTACGTTGGGCGGCGCGAGCCCGTACTGCGCGAGCACCGTGCAGGCATCGGCGAGCCCCGCGTACGCCAGCGCGTAGTTCGGATCGAATGCCAGCGCTTGATCGAAGCACTCGAGCGCCTTCTTCAGCCCGAGCCCTCGCTGCGCCAGGTAATAGCGCCCCTTCAGGTAGAGATGATAGGCGTCGAGATTCCCGGTGGCCGGCATGACCAGCGGCATCCCCTCACCGCCCAGGGTGACCTGGAGTCGGCTGGCGATCGCCTTCGCGATTTCGTCCTGGATCGCGAAGACGTCCGTCATCTCGCGATCGTAGCGCTCGGACCAGAGATGGTACCCGTCGCCGACCTTCACGAGCTGGGCGCCGATGCGCAGCCGGTTCCCCGATTTGCGCACGCTCCCCTCCAGCACCGTCGCCACCTTGAGCTTCGAGCCGACCTCGGCGAGGTCGATCGCCGGCCCGCGGAACGCGAAGGACGAGGTCCGCGCGGCCACGCGCAGGCCGGGCAGCTGGGTGAGGGCGTTGATGATCTCTTCGGCGATGCCCTCACTGAAATACTCGAATTCGGAATCGCCGCTCAGATTCGCGAACGGTAAGACAGCGATCGACTCGCCATCCTTCGTCTCGGCTGCCGGCTCCGCGTGCGCCGCCAGTGCGCCCGCGAACTGGGCGGCTGTCGCGAACCGATCCGCCGGCACCTTGGCGAGTGCCGTCAACACGGCGCGCTCCAGCGCGTCCGACACGGTCGGCCGCACGCTGCGGATCGGGGGAGCGACATCGACCGAGTGACGCGCCATGATGGCCTGCGCCGTCGGGCCCGTGAAGGGCGCCGACCCGGTGAGCATCTCGTACATCACACACCCGAGGCTGTAGATGTCGGATCGGCCGTCGAGCTCCGCACCGCTCGCCGCCTGTTCCGGGCTCATGTAGGCGGGCGTGCCGACGACGACGCCGGAGGCCGTGAGGGGCTCGAGCGTCGCGGCCGTCAGTGCACGGGCGATCCCGAAATCGGCCACCACGGCGCTGCCCGCCGAGAACATGATGTTTTCCGGCTTGATGTCGCGGTGCACGACGCCGCGGCTGTGGGCGTACCCCAGGGCATCGGCGATCTGGCACGTGATGCGGACCGCGTCCGACATCGACAGCTGGCGCTCGCGCTCCAGACGGCCACGCAGCGTCTCGCCCTCGATGTAGGGCATGACGTAGTAGAGCAGGTCGGCGGCCTGGCCGGAATCGTACAGCGCGAGGATGTGCGGGTGGGTCAGCCCGGCCGCGATGCTGATCTCACGTAGGAAGCGCTCGACCCCCAGGATCGTAGCGAGCTCGGGATGGAGCACCTTGATGGCAACCGAGCGGTGGTGTTTCAGGTCTTCGGCCAGGAACACCGTCGCCATTCCTCCGCGGCCGACCGCGCGATCTACCGAGTAGCGGTCCGCGAGGGCGGCTTGCAGACGAGCCAGGAGATCGGTCAGGCGGGGCTCGCAGAGGCGGGACGACTCCATCATAGGGGCCCGCACCCGACACGGCCAGGGCCGCCGGTACTTCAGACCACCGCAGACAGATTGAGCAGCGTCCGCCAGGCCCGGAATACTTCCCCGTAGTCCTGATGGCTAAACGCGACCGTGCGACCTGCCGTGCGCGTGGCCCCCGGGCACAGCTCCGCCATATCCGCGTGGATCGTCATCGCGAAGTCCACCTCGAGGGTCACCGGCCCCCGGAGGGTGAACGCCACGTGCTTGCGCTTGAGCGCCCGCGGGACCTCCTCGCGGATCATGCGGCACGCGACCGCGGGCGCGACGCTCTTCGCCGCGTGGCGGCTCACGGCTTCCTTCACGATCACCGTCGCCACACCGTCCCCCAGCAGGTCCTTCGCCTCGGCCGCGAGGGCGGAGTCGCCGCTCACGAGGGCGACGGGCACGCCGTGCACGCCCGCCAGCCCCGCGTTGAGGCCCAGCTCGCCCACGGGCTTCCCGTTCAACCGCACGTCGTGAATGCGGTCGGCGTAGGTGTGATCGAGAATGGCGTTGCGAGTGCCGGCACGCGCGTGGTAGCCGATGAACAGCGCGGCGTCGAAGCCGTCCTCGATCCCCTGCACCATCGAGCGAGGCTTCGGGTCTCCCGACACGAGCTCGGCCGCCTGGTGCAGCTCCTCGGCGAGCAGATTGCGCATGAACCAGTGGCTGTCGTTCACGAGCACCCGCGTGGCGCCCGCGGCGAGTGCGCCTTCGACCGCGGCGTTCGCCTCCGCCGTCATGAGGCGCCGGAACCTCCCGTACTCGGCGGCGAACGCCGGCGTGGTGGGGTCGGTCTGGGACTCGTGGACGACTCCGGCGATCCCTTCCATGTCGATGGAGAGGTAGACGCGCATCGGGTCAAAGGTATCTCTCCCCGTCACTTTGTATTACAAAGTACTTGACAACGGCGGGGCAACGTGACATTGTGTGTGTCATGGTCGCTCCTCGGCCGCTGCACGATCGTGCGCTGGACAACCTCCGCTTCATCCGGCAGACGATGGAGCGCGCGGGATCGTTCACCGCGGTGCCGGGCTGGGGCCAGGTGGCGGTCGGGGTCACCGCCCTTGCCGCGGCGTTCCTCGCGGCGCGCCAGCGCACCCCCGAGTTGTGGCTCGCCACCTGGCTGGGCGAAGCAATCGTCGCGCTCGCGATCGGCGGGTCGGCGATGGTTCGGAAGGCGTACGCGGTGAACGATCCCATCCTGTCCGGGCCGGGGCGACGGTTCGGCCTGAGCTTCCTGCCGCCCATGGTGGTGGGCGGCCTGCTGACCGTAGCGCTGTACCGCGCCGGCCTGTGGCACGCGCTGCCCGGCACCTGGCTGCTGCTGTACGGGACCGGGTTCGTGACGGGAGGCGCGTTCTCCGTTCGGATCGTCCCCGTGATGGGGATCTGCTTCATGCTCGTGGGCGCGGTGGCGCTGTTCGGGCCGGCGGCGTGGGCAAACTGGGTCATGGCGGCGGGGTTCGGCGGCCTGCATATCGCGTTCGGCATGATCATTGCCCGGAGGTACGGTGGCTAAGCAGAGCGCGGCGCGAAAGACCGAAGCGGTCGAGCACGGTCTCAAGGGCGAGCGGGGAGGCGGGGGCCGCGCCGCCGAGCTCGACCGGCTGATCCACGAGCGGGTGCGCCTCGGCATCGTGAGCGCGCTCGCCGTGAACGATTCGTTGAGCTTCAACCAGCTCAAGGCCCTGCTCAAGACCACGGACGGAAACTTGAGCGTGCACGCGCGCCGGCTCGAGGAGGCGCAATACATCACGTGCACCAAGTCGTTCGAGGGGCGGATTCCCAAGACCGAGTATCGACTCACCGCCACCGGGCGGCGCGCGCTGGAGCGCTACCTGGACCACATGGAAGCGCTGATTCACGCCACCCGACAGGGGTGAGGCATTTTTTTTGAGGACTGACTTTATGCTACAAAGCTCTTCTCTCCACCTCGCGATCGTGATGGACGGCAACGGGCGCTGGGCCAGGCGCCGCGGCCTGCCCCGCGTGGCCGGGCACCGCGCCGGCGCCGAGGCCGTGCGCCGCACGGTCGAGGCCGCCCCGGACTCAGGGGTAGCCGCGCTCACGCTGTATGCGTTCTCCGCCGACAACTGGAAGCGCCCGCCCGGTGAAGTCGTGGCGCTGATGCGCCTCCTCGCCCGCTACCTCCGCACCGAAACGCCGCGCCTCGCGCGGAACGGCGTGCGGCTCGAACTGATCGGGCGTCGGGACCGGCTGCCCGTCCCGTTGGTAACCGCGATCGACGCCGCCGAGCGCGCCACGGCGGGCGGCGCGCGGCTCCATCTGCGACTCGCGGTGGACTACTCGTCGCGCTGGGCCATCGACGCCGGGATCATCCTGCCGGACGTGGATCTCCTGATCCGCACGGGCGGCGAGCAGCGGCTGTCGGACTTCCTGCTGTGGGAGTGCGCGTACGCGGAGCTGTCCTTCACCGAGACGATGTGGCCCGACTTCGGCGCGACGCAGCTCGCCGCCGCGATCGCCGAGTTTCACACGCGGCAGCGCCGCTTCGGCGGGCTGCCGGAAGCGGCGGCGGGATGAGCGCCACCGTCAGCGCCCGGACGAGGATCGGTCTCGAGATCCTCGCCGCGGGCGCTGGCTTGGGGGTCGCGGGCGACGCGCTGTTGCGCGCCATGCCGTGGGGGCTCAATGCGCTCCTCTGCACCACGGGGCTCGTCACGGCCGCGGTCTGGCTCGTGCGTCGCCACCGGATAGCGGTCAGCGCCGACGCCCCGTGGCTCGGGGCGGCCGCCCTCCTTGTCGCATCGAACTTCGTCGCCCGCGACTCGGGCACGCTCCAGGCATTCGATACGATCGGGCTGGTGATCGTCTTCGCGGTCGCCTTCTCGAGCATCCAAGGCGTGAGTCTCCGGGGTCGGCAAGCCTGGCATTACCTGCGGGCCGGCTTCGATGCCGCGGTGAGCGCGTGGATCGGCGTGTTTCCGCTGCTCAGTCGCGACGTGACCTGGAGCGAGCTGTCTCACGGAGGACGGCTGCGGCAGGTGCGCGCGGTCGCGCTCGGTGGCATGCTCGCGTTTCCGTTGCTCATCGTCTTCGGCGGCCTGTTCAGCTCGGCAGACGCCGTGTTTCATGACGTCGTCGCCGACGCGTTCGCCATCGACTTCGGCGCAGTGCTGGGGCACATCGCGCTGTTCGCGATCTTCGCAGGGCTCAGCGCGGGGTATCTACGAGGCGCGATGCTGCGCGCGGCTGCATCAGGCTCGCCCACGGACGGCGAGTCGAAGCTGTCGCTCGGTGTCATTCCGGTCGCAACAGCGCTCGGCCTCGTCGATCTGCTGTTCCTGCTTTTCGTCGTCATCCAGCTGCGCTACTTGTTCGGAGGTGCGGAGCTGATCGCCGCCGCGACGGGGCTCACGTACGCGGAGTATGCGCGGCGGGGCTTCTTCGAGCTCGTGACCGCCAGCGGGCTGGTACTCCCCCTGCTTGCCGGCGCGGACTGGGCCGTGCGAAACGAGTCGCGCGGGCACCAGCGGACGTTCCGGCAGCTCGCGATCGTGCTGCTCCTGTTGCTCGCCGTGGTGATGGCGTCCGCGCTGGCGCGCATGCGCCTGTACGTCGGCGCGTACGGACTGTCGGAGATCAGGGTCTACTCGACGGCCTTCATGTTGTATCTCGCAGGCGTGTTCATTTGGTTCGCGTGGACCACCTTGCGGGGGCAGCGGCGCCGTTTCGCGTTCGGAGCGCTGGTTCAGGGGTTTGCCGTGCTCGGTGGCCTCCACCTGCTCAATCCCGATGCCTTCATCGTGCGTACCAACCTCGCGCGCCCCCCCGCTGAACGGCCGTTCGACGGCTGGTATGCCGCTTCGCTCAGCGCCGATGCCGTGCCGCTCTTGGTTGAGGCGCTCCCGCGTCTTGACGCACGAGCGCAGTGCACCGTCGCGGTGGGGCTTCTCACACAACGCGACCGGCTCGAGCGCGGCGATTGGCGTAACTGGAACTTCGCGCGCAGCCGCGCACGCCGCTTGCTGCACGACCAGGAAGCCCGGTTACAGACGCTGCCCTGCCCAAGAACGACGCCTGAGTCGTCGAAGCCGTCTGACTAGGTGTGATTGGATGACGTCTACAGCGCGACTAGAGTGGTTCCTTGGCAGCGCGCTCGTGCTCCTGGTCGCACAATTCGGCTTGCGAGTGTCGCACGATCCCGCGCTCCCGACCTGGACACCTCAACGAACCTGGGAAACGGTCGGGCCCGTCGCGATTTCTCCCGGGTGGTCCGTAGTGCTCGAGGAGCGACTGACCCATCCGTTTCTCGCCGAGTATGACTACCGACTGCAAGTCTTCTATAGCGAGGCCCGCTATGGCGAATACCGCGGCACCGTCGACCTGATGATCAACCCCGGAGGACGGACGTTTCTGTGCCTCTACTCCCTCACAGCAGCGGACAGGGCGCCTTTCCTCGAGGTCGTCGATCGAATGGAAACATCCATCGTGGACCTCCAAGCCCATCGACGGCTGCCGACGGTTCCGACGGGATACGGGCGCCGCTTCGTGGGCGCGTTCGTCGAGGCAGCCTACCCGTTGCGCTTTGTGTCGGCACAGATCGAGCCAACCTGTCCGTCGGATGGGTGACGGCGCGCCCTCGCCACGCGCGCAGCAACGACGCTACCTTAGTGGCATGGGTTTGAGAATCGTGCAGGTGGACGCCTTCGCGAGCCGCCCGTTCAGCGGCAACCCCGCCGCGGTGTGCATCCTTCCCGCGCCGCAGGACGAGCGCTGGATGCAGGACGTGGCGCGCGAAATGAACCTCGCCGAGACGGCGTTCCTCCATCCCGAGAACGAGGGCTACCGGCTTCGCTGGTTCACCCCCGCCGTCGAGGTCGCGCTGTGCGGGCACGCGACCCTCGCAAGCGCGCACGTGCTGTGGGAGGAGGGCCACCTCACCGCGGGCCGGCAGGCTCGCTTCCACACGCAGAGCGGCCTGCTCACGGCCGACCGCGCGGGCGACTGGATCGAGCTCGACTTCCCCGCCACGCCCCCGGCTCCTGCACCGCCGCCCCCCGGCCTCGCCGCCGCGCTCCGCGTCGGGACCCGCTGGGTGGGCCGATCCAAGTTCGACTACCTCGTCGAGCTCGATTCCGAAGACGCGGTGCGCGGCCTCAAGCCGGACTTGGCGGCGCTCGAGCGGGTGGACGCTCGCGGCGTCATCGTGACGAGCCGGGCCACGACGCCGGGCTTCGACTTCGTGTCGCGCTTCTTCGCGCCGCAGAGCGGCGTGCCCGAGGATCCCGTTACCGGGTCCGCCCACTGCGCGCTGGCGCCGTTCTGGAGTGAGCGCCTGCAGCGGACGGAGATGACCGCGTATCAGGCCTCTCCGCGCGGCGGCGTGATCCGCGTGCGGCTCAAAGACGACCGCGTCATGCTCGCCGGGCAGGCCGTGACCGTGCTGCGCGGAGAGCTCCTGTCATGAAGGCTGTGACGTTCCCCTGCAGCGGCTCGGCCGCCGAGGCCCGGGCGCGGCTCGAGGCCGCCATCGACGGCCGGCCGTGGAACGCGGCCGGACTGGACGGCTGGATCCGCGGCGGCCGCGTCGTCGTGTACTATCGCGACGCAGCCAAGTACCGGGCTCTTTTCCGGCCCACCTTCATCGGGCGCTTCCGCGAGCGCGACGGCAAGACCGCCTTGGACGGCCGCTTCCGGATGACGTTGTTCGCCCGCGCACTGCTGCCGATCTGGCTCGCGCCGGGGATCGTCTGTCTCATGGTCGCGCTCGCCCCCACCCAGCTCCAGCCACAGTCCCCGGGCTTCCGGATCGCCCTCGCGTTGCTGGGCGGCCTGCTCGCTCTGATGGCGTTCGGCCGCTTCGCGCTCGAGTGGTGGGGTCGGCCGGGAGACGTAGATGCCGTGTCGCAGGGGATCCGCGCAGCCGTGCAGTCCTGACCACGCTCTCCCTCTTCAACCCATGACCGACACCACGCCGCTGACGAGCGGGCGGACGAGCCGCCTCACGGGCTACCTCCTCGCGCTCGCGGCCGGGGCCACCTGGGGGACCACCGGACCCCTCTCGACCGGGCTGTACGGGCTCATGCCTGCCACGAGCATCGGATTCTGGCGGGTGCTGCTCGGTACCGTCTGCCTGGCGCTCTGGGGACTCGCCTTCCGTCGCGAGCTGTTCCGCGTCGATCGCGCCGGCTGGCTGCTCGTGGGCCTCGGCGGCGGATGCCTGGTCGCGCTGTTCGAGGTCGCCTATCAGTACGCCATCGCCGGCGCGGGTGTGGCAGGCGCCGCGGCGATGCTCTACACCGCGCCGGTCATCGTCGCCGTCCTCGCCCGCCTGGTTCTCAAGGAAGCGCTCACTCCGGTCCGGTTGGTGCTCGCGCTGCTCGTGATGGCGGGCGTCGCGCTCACGGTCACCGGCGGGAGCAACAGCGGCGCCGAAGCGGCCCAACTCGGGATCGGGGCGGGCATCGCGGGAGGCCTGCTCTCCGCCGTCAGCTACGCCTTGACCACGCTCATGGCCCGGTTCGCCGTCCCGCGCTACGGCGCGGTGCAGGTGCTCTTCCTCGAGGCCGTGGGCGGGGTGGTCATTCTGGGCATCGTGCTCACGCTGGCGGGTCGGATGCCGACGCCACCGCCCTCGCTCGCCGCGTGGCGCGGCCTGGCGGCGCTGACCGCGGGATCGGTGCTGGCGGCGAACCTCTTCTTCTTTGCGGCCGTGAAGCGGATCGAGGCGGCGCCAGCGGCCGTTGCCGCCACCATCGAGCCGGTCGTGGCAACCGCGCTCGCGCTGCTCCTGTTCCATCAACAATTGTCTCTGCTGGGCTGGCTCGGCCTCACGATGGTGGTCGCCGGCGTGGCTGCGGGGTATCTCCAGGAAGCGAAGCCAACCCAACCCTGAGGACACGGTCGCATGCTCGCGCTCGCCTTCGTCCTGTTCTCGCTGCAACAGCCCTCCCCCGCGCCGCCGACGTCGGGGTTGCCACCGCAGGTGGGCGACACGTCGCCGTTCCGGCGGCTCACGCTCCCCACCCCCAACCTGATCCGCGAGGGCTCGGGCGCTCCGGGCCCGCGCTACTGGCAGCAGCGCGCCGACTACACGGTCCGGGCGTCGCTCGATACCGCGACCCACGTGATCGCCGGCTCGGAGACCATCCGCTATACCAACAACTCACCCGATACGCTGCGCTATGTCTGGCTGCAGCTGGACCAGAACATCTACAAGGCGAACAGCCGTGGCGCGGCCCTGAACCCGACCGACGCCCGCTTCGCGGGCCGGGGATTCGAGGGCGGCTATACGATCGAGTACGTCCGGGCCGTCCGACGGATCGGCCAGGCGGCGGGACGGATCCCGCTCACGAGCACGGACAACGGCACGATGATGCGCGTCGAATTGGACCGGCCGCTCGCGCCCGGCGGGGGAGCGGAGCTCGAGCTGGCGTACCGCTTCGAGGTGCCCGAGCACGGGTCCGACCGCATGGGGCGGGAGCAGTTCCCCGGCGGCTGGCTGTATGAGGTCGCGCAGTGGTACCCGCGGGTCGCGGTGTACGACGACGTGCGCGGTTGGAACACCGAGCAATACCTCGGCCAGGGCGAGTTCTACCTGGAGTACGGCGATTTCGACGTGTCGATCACCGTGCCGAGGAGCTTCGTCGTGGCGGCGACCGGAACGCTCACCAACGCCGTCGAGGTGCTCACGGCGGGCCAGCGCGCACGGCTCGCCCGGGCGGTCCGGTCGGACACGACCGTCGCCATCATCCCGAAGACGGAGGTCGGGCAGCCGCTCAGCCGGCCAGCGGGCCCGCGGCCCACGCTCACCTGGCATTTCACGGCCAAGAACGTACGCGACGTGGCCTGGGCGGCCGCGGCCAACTTCATCTGGGACGCGAGCGGCTACGACGGCATCCTGATTCAGGCGTTCTATCCGCCGGAGGCGAACGCCGACTGGGCGCGCTCCACCGAGTACGCCCGCCACTCGATCAAGCATTACTCCGAGAAATGGCTCCCCTACCCCTACCCGACGGCGATCAACGTCGCCGGTCCGGTGGGCGGGATGGAGTACCCGATGATCGTGTTCTGCGGGCACCGTGCCGGGAGCCGCGCTTTGTTCGGCGTGACCACACACGAGCTGGGCCACCAGTGGTTCCCGATGATCGTGGGCTCGAACGAGCGGCTGTACGCCTGGATGGACGAGGGATTCAACACGTTCATGAACATCTATTCGACGCTCGCGTTCTACCACGAGACGGCGCCGCACGACCGCGGCGGCGCAACCGAGTGGGCGCGTTTCGTCGCGACCGGGCTCGATGTACCGTCGATGCTCCCGGCGGAGCGAGTTCCCCCGCAGCTCCTGGGCGCGGCGGAATACGACAAGCCGGCGACGGGCCTGTACCTCCTGCGCGAGCACATCCTCGCCGACACGGCACGATTCGACGCCGCATTCCGTGCATACATCCGGCGCTGGGCCTACAAGCATCCCACCCCGGCGGACTTCTTCCGCTCCATGGAGGACGGGCTCGGGGAAGACCTCTCGTGGTTCTGGCGCGGCTGGTTCTACCGGACGGACGTCGTAGACCTGGCGGTGGACTCGGTGCGCTCCCGGACGGACTCCGCCGGCACCCGCGCGCTCGTCTATCTCTCGAGCCCTGGCGCGCTCCCGATGCCCGTCGAGCTGCGGCTCAGCTACGCCAATGGCGCAACGGAGGGCGTGCGCCTCCCCGTCGAGATCTGGTACCTGGGGAACCGCTACACCTACCAGCGCAAAGTCCCGGCCGACGTCGTGAAGGTCGAGATCGATCCAGGGCAGAATTTCCCGGATGTGCGGCGGAGCAACAATACCTGGCAGAAACCGCAGTAATGCAGGAGCAAGCTGTCAGGGCCGTTACTGACCGCTGTCCACGCTCTGCCTCCTGGTAACCAATTCGAGGACCACCAGGAGCACGCCGCCCCACACAAGGCCCGGCAAGTCACGCAGATCGCGCCCGAGATTCATCCACAGCCAGCGCGCGATGACAGCGCACCACAGCCCACCAGCGAACCACCCGACTACGCGCACCACCGGTCCCACGCCGGTGCGGATCCCGGGCAAGGCGAGCAACAGCCGATCGACGTAAGGCGCGAGGAACGTGAAACAGAACGCCACCGTAAACACGTCCACGAAATCGGAAAAAAGCGAGGCGTGTCGTGGGAAGGCGAGCAGGAACACGATCCCAAGGGCCCCGGCGACGACGGTGGTGCGGGTGAGCGTCTTGAGGAACGGCTCCCCGCCCATCAACGGGCCCCGGTTGGCGTGGGCTTCAGGTACTGATCAATCCAGTCGAGCACCGTTCCCCACCACAGGCGGCGGTTACGCGGCCGCAGCACCCAATGGCCCTCGTCGGGGAAGTACAGGAACTTGGCGGGCACGCCATGCACCTTCGCGGCCGTGAACGCCTGGTAGCCTTCCGACAGGTCGACCCGATAGTCGAGCTGGGAGTGGACAATCAAGATTGGTGTCTTCCAGTTCTGCACGAAATTCAACGGCGACCATTTTTCGTACAGCGTCCGGTTTGCGTACGGCGTGCCGCCGAACTCCCAGTCCACGAACCACAGCTCTTCCGTCGTGCCCGCCATGCTCGCCGGATCGAACACGCCGTCGTGCGAAACCAGCGTCCTGAAGCGGCTGGTATGCCCGGCGATCCAGTAGATCATGTAGCCACCGTAGGAGGCACCGGCCGCGCCCATCCGCGTCGAATCGACGTACGGAAGGCGCGCCACGACGTCGAGGCCCTTCATGAGGTCCTGATAGGGGTAGTCCCCCCAGTGCTGGGAAATGGCGTCCGTGAACTTCTGACCGTAGCCTGTCGAGCCGTGGAAGTTGACCGCTGCCACGACGTATCCGCGCGACGCGAACAGCGCGTAATTCCAGCGCGCCCCCCAGTAGTCGGTCCAGGAACTCTGGGGCCCGCCGTGAATCAAATAGATGAGCGGATACCGCTTGGCGGCGTCGAAGCCGGGCGGCTTGAGCAGCCACCCGAAGACGGAGTCTCCGAGCGCGCCCACGAAGCCGAACTCGTCGAGCGGCCGGAGATCGAGCGCCTCGAGCGCTGCGTCATTGTGATGCGTGAGCTGGCGGCCGGAGAGCCAGATCTCGTTGGGCTGGGTGTTGCTCTGATGCAGGTACAGGAGCCCGCGACCGTCCGGCATCACCTGTACTTCGGTGTTGACGCCACCACCGCCAACGGCCATGGAACGACGGAACGACGGCAGGTCGATCCGGTAGACGTTGTCTCGCCCGCGTTCATCGACCACGGCGTAGACACATTTCGAATCGGGGCACCAGATGTAGGACCCGACGGACAGCGTCCAGCCCTTCGTCGCTTCGACGGCCGCTCCGTCGGTGCGACCGTCCGACCGTCCGACCAACATCAACCGCTGTCTATCCGCCTCGAACCCGGCCCGCTCCATCGAGAGGTACGCGAGCCACTTGCCGTCGGGCGAATAGCGCGGCGTGTTGTCGGCTCCGCGTCCCGCGGTCACCGCGCGCATTCCGGAACCGTCCGGCCCCGTGACATAGACGTCCACGTTCGTATTGTCGGCGACCGTCGAATCGCCATGCATGGCGACCGCGATCTCCTTCCCGTCTGGTGAGACGCTCACGTCCCCGTCGCCGCCGGTCGCGATCGTCGGTACGTCGTGGTCCACGGGCGACACGTCCCTGGTGGCGCCGTCCGCGAGCGCGACGGTGAACAGATGCTGGCGCTTGCCGGCGCGCCAATCGTCCCAGTGCCGCCAGAGGAGACCGGTCCAGAGCCGGGCGTCCGTGGGAAAGTCGCCGTTGCGGCGGTCGATCTCCTGTTGCGGCGGCCACTTGATGTCGCTCGTGACGATGAGTCCCGTGCCATCGGGCAGCCACAGCGGATCGAACACGCCGTCGGCGAGACTCGTGAGGCGCCGCGCCTCGCCCCCGGCGATCGGGAGCACCCACAGCTGCGCGCCGTTCTCTCGCGTGGACACAAAGGCGAGCGTGCGGCCGTCGGGCGACCAGCGCGGCTGCCGATCCGATCCGAGGCCCGCGGTGAGCTGGCGAACCGACCCGCTCGCCACGTCGCCGAGCCAGACACGCGTAATGCCGCGGTTGTCCTTGAGAGAGGGCTCGGTCACGGTGTAGGCGACCCACTTCCCGTCAGGCGAGAGCTGCGGGTTGCCCACGGACTTGAGCGCCAGATAGTCGTCGACGGTGATCGCGCGCTTCTGGGCGGAAAGAACGGGAAACGTGAGGCATCCCAACAAGACAAGCAGTCGCTTGGTCATATCGCCTTTGTATCAGTAGTCAGGATGCGTCAGAATCGCCTTCACGAGATCGTCGAACAACTTCGACTCTGCCGTCACCGCCCCGCTCGCGTTGGTGTGCACGTTCCAGGAGCACAACTCGTTCAGCGCCGTGGCTTCCTCGTAGGTGAGGTCCAGGACGTAGCCGTCGCCCCCCCCGCTGGGTCTGGCACCCTCCAGGACCTTCCTGAGGACATCGGGCAGGTGCCGTGCCCCGCGAACAGCGTCGTACTGCGCCCGGGTGACTGTGAGATGCATGACTCCCTTGCCAAGCCTCGCGTCGGGGGCGAAATCTCCTCCCCGCGCCCCTTTCCCGCAAGGAATACTGATGCCACGCACCGAGTTCATCGCTACCGGGTTCCACGTTCCCGAGCGCGTCGTCACCAACGACGACCTCGCGCAGATCATGGACACCTCCGACGAATGGATCACCCAGCGCTCGGGCATCAAGACGCGCCACTGGGTGTCGGACGGCGAAACCGGCGTCACGCTGGCACGGCAGGCGGCACTGCAGGCCCTCGCGAAGGCCGGCACGAAGGCGACGGATCTGGACTGCATCGTCTACTGCACCTGTACCCCCGACCACTTCGAGCCCGGCAACGGCGTCTTCCTCCAGCGCGAGCTCGGGATCAGTGACATCCCCGCGATCGACGTGCGCAACCAGTGCTCCGGGTTCGTCTACGGCCTCTCGGTTGCGGACGCCTGGATCCGGACCGGCCAGTACGCCCGCGTGCTGCTCGTGGGCGCCGAGGTCCACTCGCGCGGCCTCGACCGGACAACCCGCGGGCGGGATACCGCCGTACTGTTCGGAGACGGGGCCGGGGCGGTGATCCTCGGCCCCACCGATGACCCCGGGCGCGGCGTGCTCTCGACCCATCTCTACGCCGACGGGCGCCATGCCGAGAAGCTGTGGGTCGACGCCCCAGGGCTGGCGCACGACCCTTTCATCAGCGCCGAGCTGATGGAGGAGGGGAAGCACCGCGCGGTGATGGAAGGCCGCGAGGTGTTCAAGTACGCATCGGTGCTCATGCCGCAATCGGTGGCCACCGCCCTCAAGGCGAATGGCCTGACGCCCGCGGATGTGAAGCTGCTGGTCCCTCACCAGGCAAACCTGCGGATCCTCGAGATGGTGCAGAAGGCCATCGGCCTGCGGGACGACCAGGTCTACGTGAACATCCAGAAGTACGGCAACACGACCGCCGCCTCGATTCCTATCGCACTGCACGAAGCGCTGTGCGAGGGACGGCTCAAGCGCGGCGACCTGCTGATCACGACCGCATTCGGCTCGGGGTTCACGTGGGCGAGCGCGGCGATCCGGTGGTGACTACCTGATCTCCTGCCCCCAGAGATCGCGGTACAGGATGGGCCCCTCGTTCAGCGCTCTCATGCCCGCCTCGATCTGACTCTTGTCGCCCACCACCACGATGTCGAAGTGGTCCGGGTCGATGTACTGCCGCGCGACGCGCTGCACGTCGGCGGCCGTGATGGCATTGATGCGGTCCACGTAGCGGTCGTAGTAGTCGAGCGGCAGGCCGAAGGAGAGGAGCTCGCGGAACCGCGCCGCAGCGCCGCCCGTGGTCTCGAAGTCCCCCGGCAGGCCGAGCGTGAGGTACGCTTTCGCCTTCGCGAGCTCCGGCGGCGCCACCGTCTCGTCACGGATCCGGCGCAGCTCTTTCAGGAACTCGATGAGCGAGCTGTCGGTCTTGGCCGTCACGACCGACGCGAGCGCCACAAACGCCCCGCTGAGCCGGCGCGGCGCGAACTGGGAGAAGGCGCCGTACGTATAGCCATGGGTCTCGCGCAGATTCTGATTCAAGCGCGAGGTGAAGGCGCCGCCCAGGATGGTGTTCAAGACCTCGAGCGCGAACCAGTCGGGAGTGGTGCGGACCGGGCCCGCATGGCCGATCCGGACCACGGACTGGGCCGCGCCCGGCTTGTCGATCAAGTACACCGAGCGGGCCGGCGCCGGCGGCGGGACGGGGGGGCTCGGGAACGCCGGGACGTCGCCGCGCTCCCAGCCGCCGAACCGCGCGGCCACGAGCCGGCGCGCTTCGGCGAGCGTGACATCGCCCACGATCAGCAGGCGCGCGCCGTTGGGCCGGTAGTAGGTCCGATAGAACTCCGCGACGCCCTCGCGCGTGAGCCGGGCGACCGCGCTGTCGGTGCCGTTCAGGGGGTGCCCGTACGGATGCTCGCGACCGTACACGATCGCGGGGAACGCGACGTTCGCCACCGCCACCGGCTCGTCGCGCTGCTGCACCAGCTGCGCGGCGCGGAGCTCCCGTTGCCGGGCGATCTCCGAATCGGCGAACGCGGGCCGGAGCACCACGTCCGCGAGCAGATCGAGCGCGGCCTCCAGCCGCCGTTTGGGTACGTGGATCGAGGCGTTCGCGCCGTCGAAACTCGCCGTGGTGCCGAGCTGGGCGCCGAGGAACGCGGCCTCGTCCGCGACGTCGAGGGCGCTGCGGGCGCCCGCACCCTGCTGCAGCATCGTCGCCGTAAAGGTGGCGAGCCCGGGAGCGTTCGACGGGTCCCGCGCCGCGCCCCCGTCGACGAAGAGCTGCACGTCGACGACCGGCACCTTGTGCATCTCCACCACGGCGAGGGTGAGGCCGTTCGGGAGCATCGTGGTCTGCACGGCCGGGAGCCTGAGCGTCGGCGGCGGTGGCAGGGCCGGAGGCTTGCCCCGATCGACCTGGGCGAAGAGACGGAAAGCCGGTGAGGCGGTCAACATCAGCGCGCATGCGGCCAGCCGGGCCGTCATGGCGTCGCCCCTTCCTTCACCGCCAGCTCCGGCTTCCCCTGAGGCACTACGCTGAGCACCACGCGGTGGCCCGGCGAGAGGTACGTCCGCGCGGCGCGCTGCACCGCCGCCGGCGTCACGCGGGCGTACCGCTCCAGGTCCTTCTGGAAGTAGTCCGGGGTCCCGACGAAGTAGTTGTAGAAGTTCAATTGATCCGCCTTGCCGCCGAACCCGCCCACGCGCTCCATCCGCGACAGGAACTGCGCCTCGACGGTGTTCTGCGCCCGCTCCACCTCGCGCGGCGTCGGGCCCTGGTCGGCGAGCTTCCCCACTTCTTCGTCGATCGCCCGCTGCAGCTCGCCGAGGTCGTGGCCGGGGCGGGCGGTGGCATACACCTCGAATTTGCCGTCGATGCGGCTGCCGTCCTGGAACGCCACGACGTCGGTCGCGATTTGCAGGTCGTACACCAGCCGTCGATAGAGGCGCGACGACCGGCCACCGGCGAGCACGTTGGCCAGGACGTCGAGCGTCGCATCGTCGACGCTGAACGCCTTCACGGTGTGCCAGGCATCGTATACGCGCGGCAGCTGGACGCGGTCCTCCAGCACGGCGCCGACCACTCCCGCCACCTGCACCGGGGGCGGCGGCGTGCGGGTCACCGCCGGTCCGCGGGGGATATCGCCGAAGTAGCGCTGCACGAGCTGACGCGCGTCCCGCGCGGTGATATCGCCCGCGATCGCGAGCGTCGCATTGTTCGGCGTGTAGTACATCTGGAAGAATTGTCGCACGTCTTCCAGCGTCGCGGCCTGCAGATCGGCCATCGAGCCGATCACCGGCCAGTGGTAGGGATGGTTCGCGGGGTAGAGGCGCTGCAGGATGTTTTCTTCGGCGAGCCCGTAGGGGCGGTTCTCATAGCTCTGCCGCCGCTCGTTCTGCACCACGCCACGCTGCAGGTCGACCTTGTCCGCCGTCATCTCGGGCAAGAGGAACCCCATGCGGTCCGCGTCGAGGTACAGCATGAGGGGCAGCGCGTTCCCGGGCCCATCCTCGTAATAGTTGGTGCGGTCTTCGGTGGTCGAGCCGTTGTTATCCCCGCCCGCGGCTTCGAGCAGCCGGTCGAACTCGCCGGTCGGCACGTGCTGGGAGCCCATGAACATGATGTGCTCGAACAGGTGGGCGAAGCCGGTGCGTCCCGGCTTCTCGTCCGACGAGCCGACGTGATACCACGTGTTCACCGCCACCACCGGCACCGAGTGATCCTCGTGCACGATCACCTGGAGGCCGTTGGGCAGGGTGAACGTCTGGTAGGGGACGCGGAGAGACTGGGCGGACAGGTGGCCGGCCGGACGGGCGCACAGGAGTCCGAGCAGCACGGCCGTCGCGGTCGCAATTCGGGCCATCATCACTCCTCTAGATTCTGGCTTCGGGAAAACGGTTGCAGCGAATATTACCCGTCTTACGTGCCTGGTCTCTCGTGCCGCGCGGCCCTCACAGAACCCGAACACACGGGCCGGGAGATTTGCGATGGAAACCCCCTTGCCGCAAGTTGCGTAGGGCGCGCGACAAAGGAGATCGATATGTTGGGCTTGCTCATCGGAGCGGTGGCGCTGGGCGGAGGGTTCCTGGCCACGCGGGACTTCGTACGGCGGCGGTTGCGCTTCGTCGATGCGGTGCGGAAGCCGGCGGCGCCGCTTCTGGCGGGGCTCGCCGCCACCGTCGTCGCCCTCCCCGTCGCCGCGCTCCCGCTCGTGACGGTCTGGACGGCAGCGGCGTTCGGGGTGGGGGTGGCTGGGGGAGTGGCCAGCGGGCGGCGGGCGCTCGAGCTCCCGCCCGGGTCCTAAACGACTCTCAGGCCCGCCTCGGGCGCGGCGGCCTCCGGCCGGCCCGCGACGCTGCGCAGCGCCCGCACGGCATCTTTCGCGAATGTCTTGCCCGCCCCCTTCTCCACTTCTTCGAGGGCGGTCCACTTGGGAAACGCCGGACGCACCGGCGTCGCCATCTGCAGGGTCTCGAACGCGTCCGCCACCGCGAGGATCTTCACGGTCAGAGGCAGCGGGAGCGCCTCGATGTCCCAGTCCTCGCCCACGATCTCGTAATAGTGCCCGTACTCTCCGATGATCTCGGCGGCGCCGCGCATGGCGCGCGCCACGCCCACCGAGGAACCCGTCACCGAGCGTGATAACAGCCGCAGCAGCCGCTGGTCGCGCGTCCCCACTTCGTGCAGCAGCGCCGCCACCCGCAGGTTCTCGACGTCGACCTCGGTGAGCTCTAGCTCCCGCCCGATCGCCGCCGCCACTTCCGCCACCCGGTTCGAGTGCCCCTGTTGATTCCGCTCGGCGGACTCGATGTGATAGGTCAGCAGCTCGAGGGTCGCCATGTACGCGTTCTTGACTTCTGCGAGCCGCGCCTCCCGCTGCTCGGCCAGCCCGCCCACGACGTAGCCGGTGAGGATGAGGAAGCCCGCCCACGGCCCGAGCGCGAGCAGCGCGTCGGGGTAGAAGCCGGGCAGCATGTCGAGGCCCTGGAAGTACTGGTAGTAGAATACGAGCGCGACGACGAACACGCCCGCCATCACCGCGAACCGCCGGCCGCCGTAGAAGCCGGCGAGAATCATCGGCAAATAGTAAAAGCTCAGGAACGCGAACTTCTGCTCCACGAGGGCGTGGATCGCGGCCATCGCGAGCACCAGCAGCAGCACGAAAATCCGCTCGAAGTGGCGGAAGAAGAAGACCTTGGCGCGCTCCAGGGGACGCGGTTGAGCCACGAAAGACCTCGAGCGTAAGCGGTGTCAGGGGGTTGCAAAAATCAAACTGGGGAAACCGACTCGCCGGCGCAATAGGCCGGCCCTGATTCGTGCTTAGGGCACCGCTCCCCTCTCCCCGCTTCCCGTTTCCTCGTCGGGACGACCTGTTTCGTACCCGATGCAGGCGCGGACCGGAAGGGCTGGATAGCGGGGAAACCGCGGGTCCGTGTCGGCGCGTCCGCAGCGGTAGAACGTCGACCCGCGCCGATTGGTTACGGCCCGCATCCACCGGCAGGTGAGGCAGAGGCCGACGTCATCGGTCATCCGTTCTCAGTCATCCGTCATCCGTAGATACGCAATCGTCAACAGTAACGGACGACGGATGACGGATGACGGATAACTGACGACGTTTCAAACATGCACCTCGACCTGCTCGTGGAGCCTCCGCCGAAGCAGCGGGTGCGTCGCCCAGACGTACCAGCCCATCGCGCACACCGCGAGAACGTTAGCGACCAGCACCGACCACACGCCGAGTGTGCCCAATACCCACTGCGCGCCGAGTGCGAGCGCCGCGCTGACAACCGCATCCAACACGATCATCGCCATGACGGCGAGCAGGATGAGCGCCGGCGTTCGCTCGATCTGTTCGGCGACCGCCACGAAGAGCGCGCCTGCAACGACGAACGCCGCGACGTGAACGACGCTGTAGGCTGCCACCATTCCGAAGTTCATGTCGATCGCGGCCACGTTCGAGGCGCCGAACAGGAGGGCCGCGCCCAGCGCGGCCGGCGTGCGGAGCGGGTGGCCGGCGGCGAGGTCGAGCGCGAAGAACCACAGCGCGACGACGCCGGCCCCGATCAACCCGGTGACGAGACCCTGCGCGAGCAGCGGGTGACCCTTGAAAGCCGACCACCCGAACGGATTCTGATCCCGCGCGGCCCGGTGGAGATAGCCCATCAGGAGGAATCCCGAAAGGACGTTCGCGGCGACCACGTGCGGCCACGGGACCACCGCGACTCGGGACGCGTCGCTCAGCAGCAGGCCCGCGTAGAATGCCAATTCCTGCGCCACCAGACCGAACAGGACGCCGAACAGTAGACGCGGCGGCGTTCGCAGCGCGGCGATCGCCCCGGCCATCGCCACGCCGAGGACCGCGAACACTGCGAAATGCACTACGGAATAGGCCGCGACGAGTCGGAACGTCGGGGGACCGACCGCCTGCCGGGTGAGCGCGCTCGCGAGCGCAGCAGGAGTGTGAAAGGGCCGACCCGCGATGGAGTCGACCGCGAGGAACCAGAGCGCCACCACCAACCCCGCGAGGACTCCACCGACCACGCCGTCGGCGATCAGCTGCTGCAGTGACCGTTTCATGGCTCGTCCCTCCGCTCGGTGCCCTTGAGGCAATATCGCGCCCGGTCCTCCGCGCGCAACCACGCGCGAGCCGTCGGGTATGGCATTTTCACCGGGCGGCTCCCCATCTTGGTAGTCCATGGCCGCCGACGCCACGTCGCCTCCTCCCGAGCTGCCGCCGGGGCTGCTCGCGGAGTACCTCGAAAGCGCGCGTGCCCAGCTCGGCGTGCTCGCGGGGCTGGCCGAGCGGCTCGTCGTCGCCGGCGGCGACCGTGAGGCGCTCGACGCCCTGCGACGCGAGACTCACAAGGTTCACGGCTCCGCCGGCTCGTACGGGTTCATGCAAGCGTCACGTCTCGCGGCCGGCATGGAGGCCACGGTGAAGGATTGGGCCGCCCGACCGGACGACCCGGACGTGGAACGCGGCTCGCTCGCCCGCTGGTTCGTGAGGCGGCTGGCGGAGCTGCTCGGCGTGGAGGTGCCGGACGCGAGCGCCACGCCGGCCCCCATCCGTACCGCACCCCTGCCGCGCGTGGGCCCGCCGCCCCGCCCGGCACTCCGACCCCCCACGCAACGTCCCGTGGCGCCACGCGCGCGCGCCGCCCCCCCTCCTGACGACCCGGCGTGGATCGTTCCACCTCCCCCGCCGGCACCGCCGGCCAAGCCGGCGGAGCGCGTCGTCGCACCGGCCGACGCCCTCCTGGTGCCGGAGGTGATCTACGTGGAGGACGACGCGGCCCTCGCCGAGCTACTCGAGTACGGGTTGCGCGCGCAGGGGTATCGGTTTTTGGCGTATCGTAACGGGCGGGATGCGCTGCGCGAGCTGCTCGCGCTCGACGTGCGGGGCACGCATCCGCTGCTCCTCCTGGACGTCGATCTTCCCGCCCTGGACGGGTATTCGATCCTCGCCGCTCTGGAGCGGGAGCGTCCCAGGACCTACCGCGTCGTGTTCACGACGGTGCACGGCACCGAGGAGGAGCAGCTGCGCGGACTGGAAGCGGGCGCGCTCGACTATCTCGTGAAGCCGATCAGCTTGCGCGTGGCACTCGAGAAGATCAAGCGCTGGGTGGGGGGGGGCGGGTGACGAGCCTGCAATTCCTCTGGGTCGTGGCCGTCGCGCAGGGCGTGTTGCTCGTCGCGCTGATCATCCTCATCATCCTGAATCGTTGGTTTCGGCTGCGGCGCAGCGCCCGGCTGCTGCCGCGCCGCCGCGAACTGGATGCGGTGATGCAGCGGTGGGCGATGGGACAGGCGCCGGCCGCCGACGTGGAGCGGGGCCTGGCCCGTCTGCCCGTGTCGCTGGCGGTCGACGCGCTCGTCACCTGGTCCGCCCGGGTACCGGGCGAGCGGTGGCAGGATCTGTCGCGGCTGTTGGCCCACCAGTGGTGGGCGCGTGTGCTGCGCACGAACTACCGGTCGGCGCGCTGGTGGAAGCGGCTCGAGTGCGCGCGCTTCCTTTCAGTGGCCGCGACGCCGCACGACATCGGCCGGGTGCTCCGCCTATTGCACGATGACCACCCCGCCGTGCAGATAGCCGCCGCCAACACGCTCGAGCGCCTGACCAGTCCCATCCTCGTGACCGCGGCGCTCGACCAGCTGCCGCTCCTCGGGCCAACGGTACAGGCGTACTACGCGAGCGCGCTCAAGAAGGCGCGTCCCGCGGTGGTGCGTCATCTGCAGCAGCTGTTCCGGCGGCCCGACGATCCCCGGCTCCCCCGCATGATCGAGTTCGCAGGGCGCCTGGAGCACCCGGACCTCCGCGCGCCGTTCACCGCTCTCGCCACGCACCGGGACCCGGAAGTCCGGAGTCAGGTGGCGCGCGGGTTGGGGAAGTACCCCCACGCGGAGTCGATTGCCGCGCTCCGCCTCCTCGCCCAAGACCCCAGCTGGCCGGTGCGCGCCCATGCCATCCGCTCGCTCGGCATGATCGCCGATCCGGCCACCCTGCCGCTGGTGCGGGACGCGCTGCGCGACGGCGACTGGTGGGTGCGTTTGCGGGCGGGGCTCGCCCTCACTCGCTTCGGCGCGGCGGGGCGCAATGTGCTGCTCGCCGGGGAGGTCGGCGCGCACGAGCCAAGCCGCGACATGGCCAGGCTCGTCCTTGGCCTCTCCCCGCAGGCGCTGGCGGAATACGCGGCGTGAGCTCCGTCATTCACGGGGTCGACCTCGCGATCCTGCTCTTCTTCCTGGTGTTGAATTCCTTCTACGCGCTCCTGCTCGTGCTCTCGATCCCCGAGATCTGGGAGCAGACCCGGCTGGCGGAGGACGAAGACTTCCAGCGGCTCATGCAGAGCGACGCCTTGCCGCCGATCACCATTCTCGTCCCCGCCCACAACGAGAGCGCGACCATCGAAGCGAGCGTCACCGCCATCCTGACGCTCGAGTACCGCAACTTCGAGATCATCGTGGTGAATGACGGGTCCAAGGACGACACGCTGGAGCGGCTGCGGCACGCGTTCGACCTCTATGAGGTGCCGCGCACCTATCCGGAGACGATCGCCACCAAGCCGCTCCGGGCCCTGTACCGCTCGCGCACCCGCACACGCCTGCTCGTCATCGACAAGGAGAACGGCGGCAAGGCCGATTCCCTCAACGCCGCCATCAACGCGAGCCGGTTCCCCCTGGTCATCGCCGTGGACGCGGACACGCTGATCGAGCCCGACGCGCTACTGCGCCTCACGCGGCCGTTCCTGCTCGGCCGCCAGGTCGCGGCCGTGGGGGGCACCGTCCGCGTCGCGAACGGGTGCACCGTGAAGGACGGACGCGTGACCGACGCCCGAGTCCCCGGCCGGTTCCTCCCCGGCGTGCAAGTGGTCGAATACCTGCGCGCCTTCCTGTTCGGCCGGCTCGGCTGGAACCGGCTGGGCGGCAGCCTGGTCATTTCCGGTGCATTCGGGTTGTTCCGCAAGGAATACCTCCACGCGATCGGCGGGTACCGCGCGACCAGCGTGGTCGAGGACCTCGATCTCGTGGTGCGCCTGCACCGCTATCTGCGGCAGCACAAGCGGCGCTACGAAATCCCCTTCATCCCGGACCCGGTCGCGTGGACCGAGGTCCCCGAGTCCGGGCGGATCCTGTCGCGCCAGCGGGAGCGCTGGCACCGCGGCCTGATCGCCGCGATGTGGCAGTACAAGGGGATGCTCTTCAACCCCCGGTACGGCCGCGTGGGATTGATCGCGATGCCCTTTTTCACGTTCGGGGAGATGCTCGCACCGCTCGTCGAAGTGGTGGGGTACGTGATCACCGTGGGCGGCCTGCTGCTCGGCGCCGTGAACGTCAACTTCGCGCTGCTCTTCGTGCTGGTGGCATGGGGCTACGGCATGCTGCTGTCGCTCTGGGCCGTGGTGCTCGAGGAGGTGAGTTTCCAGCGGTATCGGCGGCTCGGCGATCTGGGCCGGCTCCTGCTGTTCGCGACGCTCGAGAACTTCGGCTACCGGCAGCGGACGGTGTGGTGGCGAGTCAAGGCGTTCTGGTTGGTGTTCCGGCAGAAGCAGGTGTGGGGAGAGATGACCAGGAAAGGCTTTGAGTCAGCAGGGAAACAGGCTGCAGAACCGGCCAAGGCTAGGCGCGCAGACGCGCAGCGGTGAACAGGGGGCGGGTGTTCACCGCTGCGCGTCGGCCGTACTCGCTCCTGCTACTTCGCGGTAATGCAGAAGCCCCTGCAGACCCCGTCAAGGGGCTGGGGGTCAGGAGTCGAGGGACTGGTACGTCACGAGCAGCACGTTGAACTGGTTGTTGCTAAACCTGTTGTTCGAGCGCCGGATCATACTGGCGTCAATGTCGTAGAGCAACAGGCCTGCGGCGACGTACGGAATGCAATCGGTCTTCGCGGCAGCCTTATGTGAGCACCCCGTATAAAAGTTGTCGGAAATACTGTTGCCGCTGACCTCTCCGGTGGCCCCGAAGCCAAGCTGGATGCCGTTCTGAGCGATATAGGGCACCGGCCCGACGCCCTGGACAGTGTTGGCCGTGACCGTAGCGACGACGTCGCCGTTGGCCACAATCCCGCCCTTTTGGTAGTCCAGCACCATGTTGTGGTCGACCAGGACCATCTTGGTGCCCGTGCTGCCAAAATTCCGGACTTCGATCCCATTGCCCTCCTGGCAGCCGCTCGCTCCCTGATTGATGTGGACAGCTGCGCTCGTCGTGATGCTGCCCGACGCTTCATCGAGCAGGATGCCGCGCAGACGGTCGTCCGGCGGGCCAGAACCGTCGCAAACATCGTGCAGCCCGGAGGCGGTAACGGTCAGATTAACCACGTGCACGGTGGCCCCTGGGTTTGCGTTTTTCACCACCGCGCCGCGAAAATGATCGGCCGGATAAGTGGGTGGATCCATCGCTGTGATGGTATGCCCGGCTCCGTCCAGCGTAAAGCCATCAAGGATCGGGATCGTCATGTACGTGGTGCAGTCGGCTGTTAACGTCATGGTCGTACCGACGCTGCTGAAAACACAAGGCGGATCGGTCAGCGTGGTCACGTCAATGGCGCTGATAGAACGGGTGGGAATGCTTTCCTTCTCCGCACTAGTCGGAAGGTCGCGTTTCTCCGCACAGGCGACCGCCAGGAGCGCACAGCACAGAGCGGTCATTGCGACGTTCGTCCCGGGGTTCATGGGAGCCTCCTTACGGGGTCACGATGCGAGTACATGGATATGAAGCCTCTGTAGCTCGGTTTATCGACTCGGCGCTCAAACCAACTACCGTTCCTGGAAGTCGTAGGTGATTGTGCTCTTCTGTGTCTGGCCGTTCGAGCCGTTGATGTCCTTGCCAGTAGTGAAGGCATCGACCCAGCCGTCATAGCTGTCGCTGGCCGAAGAGAAGCCGTGCATGACCTGGACGCCGCCGTGGTTGCCATCGAGGTTCACAATCGCCGCGTTCGGGTAGGCCATGATGTACTCGGAGAGGGAGCGGATGACGAAGCCCGGAGGGAACGCCGGGTCCTCGACCGACCACCAGCACCCACGAAACTCGCCGGTGGTGGGATCCGTCCGCAGCCCATCCCAGAACTGCCAGACGTCATAGTGCTCCGGGCCCTGAGCGCTTCCCAGGCCACAAGTGCCGCCCTCAAGCGCGTTTTGATACGCCGGCTCGAAGATCAGCTCGTCGTCGATCACGTTGTCGCCGTTCTGGTCGATCTCAAGCACAATAAACGGCCACTGTTGACCGTTGTTCGTGTGGTCGCAGGCCCAGTAGTCGAGGCGGGTCAGGTCCCGGAGGTAGGTGCGATGGTAGCGCGTCGCGCGCAGACGGGCGTAGGTCAACGGTCCGATCCCTGGAACCACAACCAAATGGAGCGCGCCACTCGGCAGTGGCGTCTCAGCCGGGTCGCACTGGTCGTTCTCGAAGGTCACCGTGCCAGACGCAACCTGGACCTTCCAGCTGTCTTGGTTATCGTGTGTGACGACGTGGATGGTGTGGCCGAACGGCAGCGGGTCGTCCGGGCTGAGCGTTCCGTCGGGTATGAGCGGCTCGCTCGCCAGGAGCTGCTGCATCAGTGCTTGAACAGCGGTGAGTTCCGCTTGAGGGCCCCCGACCCTCAGCGCGGCCGTGGGCATCCGCTCGATCGCCCGCTCGCAGCCGGCGCCCAGCCACGCGATGACGGGAAAAGACAGGACCGCAGCAACGCTTCGGCGCGTTTGCATCGGGGTCCTCCTTGAAGCAGGTGGGAGACGGGCGGACGGGTACCAAGGGAGGTGAGCGTGGCCGAACCGCAGGTGTGGTCATCTTCGGCGGAGGGGTGTTGCCGCTGCGCAGCATGCAAGGCGGGTGCCGCTCGGAGAACGGCTGGATTCAACGTCGGAGCGATAGCGACCGCTGCGGCGGCGCAACGCCCTTTGGCGCGGACCTTGCGCGCTATTCGATGCGGTGACGCAACAGACTACATGGTCGCTGCCACCTTTTCCGCGGCTCGCAGCACCCGCAGCGCATTGAGCCCCGCGACCCTCTTCACATCCCCCTCACTCCATCCCCGCCGCAATAATTCGGCGATCAGATCGGGAAACTTCGACACGTCCTCGAGCCCCACGGGCACTTCCGTGATGCCGTCGAAGTCGGAGCCGAGCCCGACGGCATCGACGCCAGCCACGTCACGGATGTGCTCGATGTGGTCCGCCACCTGCGCGAGCGTCGCCTTCGGAGCGCGCGCGCCCCACGCCTTGAGCGAATCGGCTACTACGCCCGAGTCGGCTCCCGCCGCGCGCAGCGCGCGGGCCCGTCTCGCCATGCTGTCCTCGTACACGCGCACCGCCTCCGAGACGAAGGCCGGGTTGAAGTTCACCATCACGACGCCACCATTCGCGCGCACCATCTTGAGAATCGAATCGGGGACGTTGCGGACGTGGTTCGCGAGCGCCCGGGCGGACGAATGGGAGAAGAACACCGGGGCGCGCGACACGCGGATCGCGTCCACCATGGTGGCGTCGGACACGTGCGACAGATCGACCAGCATCCCGAGCCGATTCATCTCGCGGACCACCTCCTCGCCGAACGGCGTGAGCCCGCCGTGCTTCGCGCTGTCGGTGGCCGCGTCCGCCCAATCGATGGTCTCCCAGTGGGTCAGCGTCATGTAGCGCACGCCCAGCCGGTAGAACATCCGCAGCGCGCCGAGCGAGTTCTCGATGGCGTGGCCGCCCTCGATCCCGATGAGGCATGAAATCTTTGGGACGCGCGTCGCGGTCGAGCGCGGCCGCTCGAAGTTCAAGCTGCTCGCATTGCCGGGGCCCGCCCCTTTGAAGTTCCGCTCGACGTCGGCGGCCGTCAGCGCCAGCGCGAAGGTCTGCTCGTACTTTTCGCACAACCGGTGCACGAGGTCGATCTGCTCGAGCGCGTACGCCGCCGGATGCTCGCCCCCGTGGAGCGTGGTGACGGGCACGTAGGCCGCCCAAAACTGCGCACCCACGGCGCCGGCGCGGAGCTTGGGGATGTCGGTCATGAGCTTCGGTTGGAGCACGGCGAAATCCACGGAGTCGAGGCCACCCCGCTCGCGGATCGCGTCGGGAATATCGTTGTGGCCGTCGATGAGCGGGACCGTCGCCAGGATGCGCAGGGCCCGGGCGCGGTAGTCCTGCGCGGACAGGCGGTCAGGGGGACGGGCGGTCAGTACGAACGCGAGCCCGACCGCCACCCTCCAGATCACGCGCATGTGATGCTCGTCGGCTTGGGGAGGGCGAAAGCTGACGTCCCACCGCCCCCTTATCAATCCCCACCCGGCGATTCGAAGTGCCGGATATTACGTTTCGGGACCCATGCCCGATGCCAAACAGAAGATCGCCCTCGAGCTGAACGGCGAAGCCGTCGAGGTCGCGTTCGCGCCCCACAAGACGCTGCTCGAGGTGCTGCGCGAGGACCTGGGGCTGACGGGTACGAAACACGGCTGCGAGCTGGGCGAATGCGGCACCTGCACCGTGCTCGTCGACGCCACGCCGGTCCTCTCCTGTCTGGTGCTCGGCCTCGCCTGCGCCGGCCACCGGGTCAAAACTGTGGAAGGCATGGCGGAGCGCGGCACGCTCCATCCGCTCCAAGAGGCATTCGCCGAGCTCGGCGCGGCGCAGTGCGGCTATTGCACACCGGCATTCCTGCTTGCCGCCGAGGCGCTCCTCGCCTCGAACGCGCGCCCATCACGCGACGAAATCAAGCAGGCGCTCTCAGGCAATCTCTGCCGCTGCACCGGTTACATCAAGATCTACGAAGCCGTCGAGCTGGCGGCGGCTCGCATGCGCGGCGAGGACGCGAAGCCGGCGCCGGAGACCCTGTATGGCGTCCGGTAAGAAGCCCACGCGGTTCCGGGTGGTGGGAAAGGCCCACCGCAAGGTGGATGCGACCGCGAAAGTCACGGGCGTCACGCGGTTCGCCGACGACCTGTTCCTGCCCCGGATGCTCTTCGCCAAGCTGCTCCGCAGCCCCCACCCCCACGCGCGCGTCCTGTCGATCGATACGTCCCGAGCCACGAAGCTGCCGGGCGTGAAGGCCGTGCTTACGGGGAAGGATCTCCCGATCCCGTTCGGTATCCTTCCGGTGAGCCAGGACGAGCACGCCCTGGCGCTCGATAAGGTGCGCTTCGTGGGCGACCCCGTGGCCGCCGTCGCGGCCACCACCGAGGAAGCGGCCACCCAGGCGCTGGACCTGATCACCGTCGAATACGAAGTGCTGCGTGCCTTCCCCGATGCGCTCGACGCGCTGGAGCATCCCGAGCCGGCGATCCACGACTATGCCGACGCCGGCAACATCCACAAGCTGATCGATCTCGAGTTCGGCGACGTCGAGCGAGGCTTAGCGCAGGCCGACGTCGTACGCGAGGACGTATTCTTCTTCGAGGGGAACACCCACCTGCCGATGGAGCAGCACGCGGCGGTGGCCGACTGTTCCCCCCCGCCCGACGGGAAGCTCACGCTGTGGAGCGCCACCCAGACGCCGCACTACGTGCACCGGGCGCTCGCCAAGGTGCTGGAGCTCCCGGCGGCGCGCATCCGCGTGATCGCCTGTCCCAACGGGGGCGGCTTCGGCGGGAAGAGCGATCCCTTCAGTCACGAGATCGTGGCGGCGAAGCTCGCGATGCTCACCGGCCGCCCGGTGAAGATCACGCTCACGCGCGAGGAGGTGTTCTACTGCCACCGCGGGCGCCATCCCACGCTCATGTGGGTGAAGACGGGCGTCACCAAAGACGGCGCCATCACGGGCATGCACTTCAAGTCGCTGCTCGACGGCGGCGGTTACGGGTCCTACGGAGTCGCGAGCACGTACTACACGGGGGCGCTTCAGACCGTCACCTATCACGTTCCACGTTACAGGTTTCAAGGTGCAAGAGTCTTCACGAACAAGCCGCCCTGTGGGCCCAAGCGCGGCCATGGCACACCCCAGCCGCGGTTCGCGCTCGAGGTGCACCTCGACAAGCTCGCCGAGCAGCTCGGCATGGATCCGGCCGAGCTCCGTCTCAAGCATCTGGTTCCTGCCAACTCGCTGACCGCCAACTGGCTGCGCATCGGCTCGATGGGACTCGGCTCCTGCATCGAGAAGGTGATCCGCGGCTCGGGATGGAAGGAGAGGTTCAAGCAGCTCCCCTACGGCAAGGGGATCGGACTCGCGTGCTCGTCGTACATCACCGGCGCGGGACTGCCGATCTACTGGAACGCGATGCCGCACTCGGGCGTGCAGCTCAAGTGCGATCGCGGCGGCGGGGTCACGGTGTTCTGCGGCTCGACCGAGATCGGGCAGGGCTCGGACTCGATCCTCGCCACGATCGTCGCGGAGGTGCTCGGCCTCCACCCGCTCGACGTCGCCGTGGTCACCGGCGACACCGATCTCACGCCGGTGGACTTGGGCAGCTACTCCAGCCGGGTCACGCTCATGACGGGCAACGCGGCGATCCAGGCGGCCGAGCGCGCCCGCGACGTCATTGCCCTCCACGCCGGGAAGAAGCTCGAGACCCCGATCGAGCGCGTCAGCTTCGCCGAGGGGCGGGTGTTCGACGTCCAGGATCCCAAGCGCGGGCTCACGTTCGCCGAGGCGGTGCAGCTCGCGGAGGCGGCGGAGGGGACGATCGGCACGGTGGGCTCCTACACGCCGGCCCCGTCCGCCGGAAGGTACCGCGGCGCGGGAGTGGGGCCCTCGCCCGCCTACTCCTACAGCGCCTGCGTCGCAGCGGTGGACGTCGATCCCGCAACCGGGATTGTCCGGGTGCCAAAGATCTGGATCGCCCACGACGTGGGGCGCGCCATCAACGCGACCACCGTGATGGGCCAGATCGAGGGCTCGGTGTACATGGGCCTGGGCGAAGCACTCATGGAAGAGATGGCCTACCGCGGCAACCGTAACGTCGTCCACAAGATTCCCAGCCTGCTCGAGTACAAGAGCCCGACCACGCTCGAGATGTGCGACGTCGTGACCTACGTGGTCGAAGACCCCGATCCGAACGGCCCCTTCGGGGCCAAGGAGTGCGGCCAGGGACCGCTGCTCCCGGTACCGCCCGCGGTCGCGAACGCGGTGTACGACGCGGTCGGCGTGCGCATCGACGAGGTGCCGATTACGCCGGAGAAGGTCTTCAAGGCCCTGCGGCGAAAGGAAAAGGGCGAAGCCCCGCGGTTTGGACCGGCGGCGTTTCCCGACATTCCGTGGCCTGAGCCGACGCGGGTGCCGCCGCCATGGGAGGGGGGAGACGGGAGGGCGGCAGAGGGCAGCAAAGGGCAAAGGGTGGCAAAGGCGGCAAGACACTGATGCTGAGACTCCCGTCGTTCACGTACCTGCAGCCGAGGACGCTGAAGGAAGCATTGGTGATGAAGGCTGATGCCGGACCCGACGGCATGTTCGTCGCTGGCGGGACTGATCTGTACCCCAACATGAAGCGCAGGCATCAGGAACCGAAGGTCGTCATCACACTGATGGGAATACCGGAACTGCGGCGTGCGGACGGACGTACCATCGGCTCCTGCGTGACGCTCACCGACCTGTCCGCCAGTCCGCCCGTCCGTCAGTCGACTACCGCCGTGTCCCATGCCGCCGCACTCGTCTCCACCCCGCTACTCCGCAACATGGGGACGCTGGGCGGCAATCTCTGTCTCGACACGCGCTGCAACTATTACAATCAGACGTACGAGTGGCGTAAAGCGATCGACTTCTGCATGAAGAAGGACGGGCACATCTGCTGGGTGGCGCCCTCGTCCCCCCGCTGCTGGGCCGTCAGCTCGTCCGACCTGGCGCCGGTGATGGTGGCCTTGGGCGCGGACTACGTGCTGGTCGGCCCGGGCGGCGAGCGCGTCGTGCCCGCGGCGCGGTTCTATCACAACGACGGGATCAACTACCTTACGAAGCAGCCGGACGAGGTCCTCGCCGCAGTACGGCTCCCCGCACCCGATGGCTGGGACGCGGTGTATCACAAGCTGCGGCGCCGCGGATCGTTCGACTTCCCCGTGCTGGGCGTCGCGGCGTGGGTCAAGTGGGACCAGGGAGCAAGGAGCGGCGAGCGGGGAGTGGTAGCGGAAGCCCGGATCGTGCTCGGCGGCGTGGCGAGCTGGCCGCAGGAGGTCCCCGAGGCAGGCGCGGCGCTCGTGGGAACCGATTTGTCGGACGAGGGCGTAGCGGCCGCCGCGGACGCCGCCTACCGTCCCGCAAAGCCAATGGACAATACCGACTTCGATCTGTCCTGGCGGAAGCAAATGACCCGGGTGTACGTCACGCGGGCGCTCGAGGAGCTGCGACACCGCCGCAAGCCTGCAAGGTGAGTCGGAGTCTCACGATGGCCACCAACCCCGGAGAGCCGATGGAAGAGCTGCCCCCGCCCCCCTTGGAATCGGCGGCCGCACCGCCGTACAACCTCATCGCGGAGCGGTTGTTTCGCGCGCGCACCGTGATCATCAGCGGCGAGATCACCCAGCGCGTGGCCGCGGGCGTGATGGCGCAGCTGCTCGCGCTGGCCGGCGAGTCGAGCGAGGAGATCACCGTGTTCATCAACTCTCAAGGCGGTCACGTGGAAGCGGGGGACACGATCCACGACCTGGTACGCTTCCTGAGCCCGCGGGTGCGGATGGTCGGCACGGGGTGGGTGGCGAGCATCGCGGCGCTGATCTACGTCTCGGTGCCGCGCGAAGACCGCTACTGCCTGCCGAACACCCGCTTCCTGCTGCACCAGCCGGCGGGCGGCTCCGGCGGCTCGGCCAGCGACATCGAGATCGAGGCGCGCGAGATCCTCAAGATGCGCGACCGGCTGAACCGCGTCTTCGCCCAGCAGACCGGGCAGCCGCTCGAGCGGATCGAGGAAGACACCCGGCGCAACTTCTGGCTCACCGCCGAAGAAGCCCGGCGCTACGGACTGGTCGGACGCGTCATCGAGCATCAAGCGGAGCTCGGCACGGGCGGGTGAGCGCCCGACCTGGGGCTCGCTCAGCTCACCAGGCTTTCCACCTCGCCCACCACCCGGTCGAGGATCGCCACCAGGCGTTGCCGCGTGGCCTCGTCACGCGCCTTCCATCCGGTGCGATACACCGCCTTCACGAGCCGACCGAGCGAGCGGTTCAGGTCGCCCATCGCGCCGCCGAGCGTGCGGTCCACGGCCTCGCGCACGCGGTCGAAGATGTCGTCCACCATGTCGCGGTGCTCATCGAGAAACTTGCGCCCCGCGTCGGTGATCTCGTAGACCTTCTTTCCCTCGACATCCTTCGCGACGACGAGTCCTTCGTCCTCGAGCCATTGCAGGGTCGGATACACCGTGCCCGGCGACGGGGAATAGCAGCCGTGCATCTGCTCTTCCAGCTCTTTCATCACTTCGTAGCCGTGGCGCGGCTTGTCCTTCAGGAGTTTGAGGATCACGTACTTCATGTCTCCGGATTCGAACCATTGGCGGCGCCGGCCCCCGCCTCGTGGGCCTCCCCAGAACCCCCGGGGACCGAAGCCGAAGGCGAACGCGTTCCAGCCGAAATGCCGAGTCATACCTGCTCCGTGGTGTGCGATGTAACGCGAAGATATTGCTGGACGATATATCGTGTCAACGGGTCAGGGGCTTGGCGCGGTAATGACGCTCACAGCCATCCCGATCACCCTCGCACAACTTGTAAGGCCGCATGAACTTGTGCAGAGGGACTGCGGCGCTACATTTGGAGCCCGCGCGAGACCCCTTTTTCCATCTGCTCGAGCGCCCTGGGAGGAGACCCGATGTCCGTACAGGTGACCCCCCACCCAAAATGGGTGGCCGACCTGGATGCCGTTTTGGATCCGAGCCGTGAGGCCATCCTCGACACTCCGGTGATCGTGGACGCCTCGGAGAACCAGCTGGTCGACGGCCAAATCCAGAACTTCCTCGTGAACTTCTATCCGATCATCCGCGACTTCCCGCAGTGGCTGCAGGTGCTGCTGGACCGTTCCCCGGAGGACGGCAAGGTCTTCTTCCGCGACAACATCCGCGTGGAAAAGCGCCACGACGCCATGTGGCGCGCGATGGGGGACGGCTTTAACGTCCCCAAAGAGCGCTTCCAGATTCCGGAGCCGATGATCTCCCAGGTGAAGGAGTTTCACGGCTACCTCACCGAGATGGGCCGTGACGCCACGTTCGGCGCGGCGGTGTCGGCGACCAACTACGCGGTCGAGGGCGTGGCGCAGAAGATCTCGGAGAAAGCGCTGCGCGGGCTCGCGAAGAACGAGAAGATCGGGCCGCGGGGGCGCTGGTGGCTCGAGGAGCACGCGAAGTACGACGACGAGCATCCGATCCACGCCCTCGAGATCATCAAGAGCTGCGTCAAGCGCGGGGAGGCGCCGCAGAGCGTCACCGAGTCGGCGCTGAAGAGTCTCGACCTGATGAAAGCAGCCATGGTGGCGTCCTACGACACATGAGTAAGGGCAGGCGCGTTTCACCGACACGGGGGATGCGGCCTCCGCCGGCATCGCCGAACGCTACAGCCAAGCGCCGGGTGTTCGACCCGTTGCGTGTGGCGTCGGAGATCGTGGCCGCCCTCGCCGACGCGGTGGTGGTGACCGGGGTGGATCGGCAAGTGCTGACCGCCAACCGCGCGGCGGCCGAGTTGTTCGGCCGGCCCCTCGAGGACCTCCCGGGAACGCCGATCGACGACCTCGTGGCCATCGCCGAGCGGCAGCACGTCGCCGAGCGGGAGCACCGGGCGGTCGAGGGCGAAGAGCAGCGGTACGAGACGAAGATCGTGGGTGCGAGCGGGGACGAGCGCGTCGTCGCCGTGTCCACCACCCCGCTGGTGGTCGAGGGCGAGCTACTCGGCACGGTGGCCACGCTGCGCGACGTCACCGAGGAGAAGCAGGCGCAGGACACCCTCGCCCGGTCGGAGGCGCGTTACCGCAACCTGTTCGAGTCGGCCTCGGACGCGATCGCGACGTTCGACGCGAACGGCCGCTTCACCACCTTCAACCACGCCGCCGAGATCATCTCCGGCTACCGGCGCGAAGAGCTGGTGGGGCAATGGTTCGCCCCGATGCTGCCGGACGATGAGCTCCCCAAGGCGCTCGCGAACTTCCAGAAAGCGCTCTCCGGCGAGACCGGCCTGTTCGAAACGAGCTTCTACCGCAAGGACGGCGACGTCCGCACGATTCAGGTGACGTACTCGACGCCGCGGCTCGACGAAGAAGTGCTGTGCGTGATCCGCGACGTGACCGACCAGAAGATGCTGCAGGAGCAGCTGATCCAGTCGGAGAAGATGTCCGCGATCGGGCAGCTCGTGTCGGGCGTGGCGCACGAGCTGAACAATCCGTTGGCCGGCATTTCGGCCTTCGCGCAGCTGCTCCTCTCCGAGAAGCGCTTCCCACCCGATCAGCGGACGGCCGCCGAGATGATCTACGCGGAGGCCCGGCGCGCGTCGCGCATCGTGCAGAACCTCCTGACGTTCGCCCGCCAGCACAAGCCGGAGCGCACCCCCACCTCCGTCAACCAGGTACTCGATGACACCCTCGAGCTGCGCGGCTACGAGCTGCGGGTGCGCGGCATCGACGTGCAGCGGGATTACGATGAGCAGTCCCCCGAGACGATGGCGGACGCGCACCAGTTGCAGCAGGTGTTCCTGAACCTGATCACGAACGCCGAGCAGGCAATGGAGCGCGCGGAGCGGGACCAGCAGCGCCTGGCCATTCGCACCCGCCGCACCGGCGATCTGATCCGGATCGAGGTTGAAGACACGGGTCCCGGCATCCCGCCCAATCTGCTCGAGCGCATCTTCAACCCGTTCTTCACCACCAAGCCCACGGGTTCGGGCACAGGGCTCGGGCTCTCCATTTCGCTGGGCATCGTGCGCGAGCACGAGGGGCGCATCTGGGCGGAGAACGCCCCCCAGGGGGGCGCCCGGTTCGTGATCGAGCTGCCGATCGTGGCCCCGCGCCCCACGGGCGAGTTCCAGAACACCCCGGCCTCGCATCTGGTCGCGGACCGGCTGCACGTGCTCGTGGTGGACGACGAGGCCTCAGTCCGGGTGGCGCTGCAGCGCTATCTCTCGGGCAAAGGCCACGAGGTGGAGACGACCGCGAGCGGCCGGGAGGCGCTCGCCCGCATGCGCGAGGACGCATTCGATGCGGTCATCATCGACATGCGAATGCCGGATGTGTCGGGAGAGCAGCTGTTCGGGGAGCTCAAGGCCCGCGACCCATCCTATGCGGAGCGCGTAATCTTCACGACCGGGCAGCTGGTGGACGACAGCGTGCGTACCTTCCTCGCTTCCACCGGCCGGCCCTGCGTGCCGAAACCGTTCGAGTTCGCCGCCTTCGACCAGGTGCTGCCGGCGCGACGCGCGTCCTGAGTCGCTTCGCTCTATCGGCGCAGGTCCATCAGGCGCGCTGCAGGTGCAGCCGGCGGCGGGGCTGCAGGTGCCGCAGGCCGCTCTGATCCTCATGCCCTTCGTGCTCCTCGTGCATGCGCATGAAGCGGCCTTCGCGCGCCGGAACCTTCCAGGTCAGGGTCATGCGCTTCTGCTTGCGCAGGATCTCAATCGACACGGATTCGCCTTTCTCGTAGGATCGGAGGATCCGCATCGCGTGCGACGGGTTCGCGGGCTTCCGCCCGCCAATCGACGTGATCACGTCGCCGCCCTTCAAGGGCAGGCCCGAGTCCGCCGGCGCCTTCACGACGAGGACGCCGTCCTTCGTGCCGAAGTATTCGCCCAGGTCGGCGTTGAGACTGACGAGCTCGAGATCACCCCACGGCGATCCAAACATCTCGAAGTGATCCATGCCGGGCATCGGGGCCCAGGCGATCTCGGGCGGCCCGGGGATATCCATGCGGAAGGTTGATCCCAGATCCGCGGCGACGAGCGTCGCCTGTTTCGTGTCACTGCCCCGGCGAAACTCTACCGGCACCGTGTCATCGGGCTCGAGCCGGCGGGCGAGCTCGACCAGCTTCCTCCCGGGGCCGGACTCGTCTTCGTCTTCCGCCTTCACGGCGGCGAGCGACGTGCCCTTGAACTTCGTGATGATGTCGCCGACCTTCAGGCCCGCCTTGTCCGCGGGACCCCCGGGCGTGATCCCTTCGATTTTTGCTCCGATCTTGTCGGTTTCCGGGCTCGCGTCGGTGCGTACCACGACGCCGATCCGGCCGCGGTGGTCGCTCAACATGAATGCCCGCGCGCGCGGCTCGCGCGGCGGACGGGGCGGGCGCGGCGTCCCCTGCGCCATGAGCCCGGCCGGCCAGGCGACCAGTGCCGCCGCGACGATGATCCACTTCTGCTGCATGTGCGGTAACCCTCCGGGGCGCTAGAGCCCCACGTAAGCGGCGCGAGTGACGTGGACGCTCATGAGCTGCTCCATGAGCTCCACGCGCTGCTGCCACAGTGTGACGAGATCGGCAGGACGCGCCTGGGCTCGAGAGGGGCCCAGCTGTGCCAGCTCGCCGTCGATAACGGCAATGCGGTCTTCCAGGGCGGCGGCGAGCGCCGCAGAGCGGCCGCTCGTCACCCGTCCGTCGGGATCGTAGCGCTGGAGCTGCTGCTCGAGCGTCGCCGATTGCTGCTTCACGCGGGCGAGCTCGGCGGCGTCAACGGGTTTCGTCCAGAACGGCCGGAACACGAGGAGGCCGGCGAGCGCCGCGGCGGCGGCGAGGCCCGAGACGCCCCAGCGCCCGCGACGCCGGCGCCGCTCGGCCAGAACCCCATCTCGCACCGCGGGCCAGCGGTCCCGCGCCGGCCGCCGCGCCGGCAGCGCTTTCAACTGGGCCACGCGCTGGTACAGCGCCTCGAGCTCCGCCCGGCACGCCGCGCATCCCGCGGCGTGCTGCCGCGCCCACGCGGACCCTTCCCCGGCCCGCAACGCCAACAAGTCGTCCATGATGCAGTGCATCATTGTGAGACTCCTTCATCGAGCATCCGCCGCAACCGCACGTGAGCCCGCGCCAGCTGCGACTTGGAAAAGCTCACCGTCTTGCCCATCTGCTCCGCGATCTCCTCGTGGGTGTAGCCCTCGACATCATGCAGCCATACCACCGCTCGCGACGTCTCGCTCAACCGCTCGAATGCCCGCTCGAGATCGATCTGAGCAGGCACGCTTCCCGGGCTCATTCCCGCCGACGCCCCGATCACCCCCACTCCAGCCATGTCGCCCACCCCCGCCCCCGCCCCCACCACCGACTCCTCGTGCAACTCCTCCGTCTCGCGTACCCGGTCATGCCGGATCCGCATCAGGGCCTTCGAGGTGGCGATCTGCCGGACCCAGCCCCACAGGTGTCCTTCCCCGCGGTACTGCTTGATGCTCCGGACGACCTCGAGAAACGTGTCCTGCAGCACGTCCTCGGCGTCCTCGGGGCGCCGCAGGACACGGAGGGCGAGATTGTACACGGGCGTCTCGAACGCGCGGTAGAGCGCCTCGAGCGCGTCCAGGTCGCCTGACTTCGCCCGGGCAACGAGAATGTCTGGAACGGCGAGAGAAATCGTCATCTCCTGAACTACAAAGATGCGTGAACTACGAAAGGCGTCGCGGGACGACGTCACGATTACGGCGTCACGTGACGTCGTAAACGTGACACTGTCTCCGTGACGCCGTCTAACCGATTGCTATTCTGTGAGTTGCGGCTATTTTCCGTCATGCCTCTCGACCGAGCCACGCTTCACACCTGGCTGCACCATTGGCAGGACGAATACGACGCCGCCTACCTCTACCTGGTGCTTGCGGGCCAAGAGCCGGACCAGAAACGCAAGGATGTCTACATCAAGCTGGCCGGCGTGGAGGAGCGTCACGTGCAGATGTGGGAGCAGCTGCTCGGCGAACACGGCCACCGCGTCGGCCGGCCGCGCCCGTCCCTGAACGCGCGTCTGAGGGCCTGGTTCGGGCGTCGCTTTGGGCCCAACTACCTGTTGCCGTTGCTGCTGCGCGAAGAGGGGCAGGAGGTGAAGGGGTACATGGACCTCCACAAGCAGGCCAGCTTCGACGACGCGCGGCAGGTCTCACTCAAGCTCGCCAAGGAGTCGGCGGCGCATGCCGAGACGCTGGCAGGTCTCGCCGGTCGGGCCGCGGAACCCTGGCACAAGACCGGGTCGGGGGGCTTCCTGCGCAACGTGGTGTACGGGTTCAACGACGGGCTGACGGCGAATTTCGGTCTGGTGGCGGGCGTGATCGGCGCCGAGGTCGCGCCGCACATCGTATTGGTCTCGGGCATTTCGGGAATGTTCGCCGACGCGCTGTCGATGGGCGCGTCGGGCTATCTCGCGGCGAAGAGCGAGCAAGAGGTGTACGACCACGAGATCGCGATGGAGAAGGAGGAGATCCGCATAATGCCCGAGGTAGAAGAGGAAGAGCTCTCGCTCGTGTACCAGACGAAGGGCATCGAGGCCGGCGTCGCACGCAAGATGGCGGCCGAAGTGATGCGCGACCCCCAACGGGCTCTCGACGAGCAGGTGCGGGAAGAGCTGAAAATCGGTGAGGCCCACGCGACGCCGTTCAAGGAAGGTTGGGTCACCGGCACCGCGACGGCGGTCGGCGCGTTCATCCCCGTAGCGCCGTTCCTCCTGTTCAGCGGGCGCACGGCCGCCTGGGCGGCGTTCACGATCGCGATGCTCTCCCACTTCGCGGTCGGCGCAGCGCGCAGCGTCTTCACCGGGCGGGGCGTGATCCGGAGCGGCATCGATATGTTCGCGGTCGGGCTGGGCGTCGCCGCGATCGGGTACCTGGTCGGCGACGTGGTGGCGAAAATCTTCTAGACCACGAAGTTCAACAGGCGATCCTGGACGTAGACCGTTTTCCGAACGGGCTTCCCGTCCACGAACTTCCGCACCGATTCGTCCTGCATCGCCCGCGCGACCACCTCCGCCTCGCTCGCCCCCCGGCTCACCGTCACGCGCCCGCGGACCTTGCCGTTCACCTGCACCACGACCTCGACATCGCCGGCGGCCGCGAGTTCCGCATCGTAGCTGGGCCAGGTGGCGTGAAAGATCGAGCGATCGCGCCCCAGGGCGGCCCAGAGCTCCTCGGCGATGTGCGGCGCGTAGGGAGCCAGCATGATGAGCAGCGGCTCGACGGCCGCCCTGCTCCCCGGTCCATGGTCCCGGAGCAGGTTCACGTACTCCATCATCGCCGCGATCGCCGTGTTGTAGTCGAGGCCCTCGGTGTCCGCGGTGACCTTCCTGATCGTCTGGTGCAGCTTGCGCGCGACTTCGGGCGGAAGTACTGACCCCGGGCGCGAGCTCGGGGTTCCCGGGGTCAGTTCCGCGGCCTCATGGGCAGCGGCCCACACCTTGTCGAGGAAGCGCCGGATGCCGATGATCCCGGTCTCGCGGAAGTCACCGCCCTCCTGAAACGGCCCGAGGAACATCAGGTACATCCGGAAGGTGTCCGCGCCCCACTGCTGGATGTACGCGTCGGGGATCACCACGTTGCCCCGCGACTTGGACATCTTCGCGCCGTCCTTGATGATCAGCCCGTGCGCCCGGAGCTTGGGGAACGGCTCCTCGAAGTGCACGTGACCCAATTCCTGCAGCACCATGGTGACAAACCGCGAATACAGCAGATGCAGCACGGCGTGCTCGTTCCCGCCGATATAACTCGTCACGGGAAGCCACGTCGTGCTGCGCTTCGGGTCCCACGGCCGGTCGTCGAACTCGGTCGACGGGTAGCGCAGGTAGTACCAGGCCGAATCGAGGAACGTGTCGGACACGTCGGTTTCGCGCCGCCCCTGCGCGCCACACTGCGGGCACTTCGCGTAGTACCACTCTTTGTGTCGCGCCAGCGGGCTCACCCCGCTCGCATCGGGGCGGAAATCCTCGATCAAGGGCAGCACCACCGGGAGGTCCTGCTCCGGCACGCCCACCGGCCCGCAGCGGTCGCAATAGATGATCGGGATCGGCGGGCCCCAGTAGCGCTGGCGGGAGATGCACCAGTCATGCAGGCGGTACTGCACCTGGGGCGTCGCGAGACCCTTGGCCTGGAGCCAGGCGACGATGCGCTGCTTGGCCTCGCGACACGACAACCCGTCGAACTCGCCCGAGTTGACGAGCACGCCGTCCTCCGTCACACTCGGGAGCGGCTCGCCGGTGCGCACGACCTCGCGGATCGGCAGCTTGAACTGGGTGGCGAACTCGAAGTCGCGCTTGTCGTGCGCCGGCACGATCATGATCGCCCCGGTGCCGTATTCCATGAGCACGAAGTCCGCGATCCAGATGGGGATCGCCTCGCCCGTGGCCGGATTGCGGGCGTAGGAGCCGAGGAACACCCCGGTCTTGGTCTTGTCGCCCCCCCCCACTCGGCGGGACACGAGGTCCTTCGCCTGCACCTCACGCCGGTAGGCGTTCACCAGGCGCCGTTGCTCGTCTGCGGTGAGCTGGTCCACGAGCGGGTGCTCGGGCGCGAGCACGAGAGCGGTCGCGCCGAACACCGTGTCGGGGCGCGTCGTGAACACCGGGACCTTGGGGCCAGCCGGGGTTTCGACCACCAGCTCTGCCCCCTCGCTCCGGCCGATCCAATTGCGCTGCAGCGTCCGGGTCGAGTCAGACCAGTCGAGCCGGTCGAGGTTCTTGAGCAGGCGCTCCGCGTACCGCGTGATTCGGAAGAACCACTGCTCAAGGAACCGCTGCTCGACTTTGGTATCGGGATGGCGCTCGCAGTAGCCGTTGATCACCTGCTCGTTCGCCACCACGCTCATGTCCTTCGGACACCAGTTGACCGCCGCTTTCTTCCGGAACGCGATCCCCGCTTTGAAGAGCTGCAAGAAGATCCACTGCGTCCACTTGTAATACCGGGGGTCGGTGGTCGAGAGCTCGTGACGCCAGTCGAACATGCCGCCGAAGCGCCTCAACTGGCGGCGGAACGTGTCGATGTTCTGGGGGATGAGCTTCGCCGGGTGCGTGCCGACCGCGAGCGCGTAATTCTCGGAGTGAATGCCGAACGCGTCGAACCCGATCGGCTCGAACACGTCATAGCCGTGGAGCCGCTTGAACCGGCCGTAGATGTCGGCGCCGGTGAATGCGAACATGTTCCCCACGTGCAGTCCCTCGGCGGAGGGATAGGGGAACATCATGAGGTTGTAGAACGGCCGGCGTGGCTGGTCCAAGTCGGGCTCGTTGGTGTGCTCGCGCGTCCACCGCTCCTGCCACCGCGTCTCGACGACCGCCGGGTCGTAGCTGGGCACCTGAGTCATAAGTCCATGAAAATAAACAGGCTTGCCCCGCCGGGTAACCCTGCGTAGCTTCGCTCCCGACCCTCGACATGTCCAGCCGCACCCAGCAGTTCCGGCAGAGTTTCCTCCTCACGGGGGCGGTCGTCGCCCTCGTCCTCGTGACCGGATTCGCGCTGCTGTCGAGCCGCAGTGTCACCCGCATCGTCGAGCGGCAGGCCAACGAGCGCGGCCAGGACATGGCCACGCACGCCTCGTCCCTGGTCGGGATGTACCTACGGGAGCGTCGCCGGGAAGCGGAGGCGCTGGCGCGGTCGCCCGCGGTCGTGCGGGCGGCGCTCGACGGGTCGCACCAGGCGATCAGCCAACGCCTGCCCCAGCTCGACACGCCCACCCTGGAGCGGATGTTCAAGCAGCGCCACGTGTTGGGCGGGGATCCCGACCTCGCCGCCTACCTCCGCGACTACGTCCAACAGTCCGAGTTCTCCGAGCTCTTCTTCACGGAAAGCCACGGGTATTCGGTGCTCGCCTCGAACCGGACGTCCGACTTCGTCCAGTCGGACGAGGAGTGGTGGCGGCGGGCGGCGGCGGATGGCGTCTACGAGGGTGCGCCGCGGTACGACTCTTCGGCCGCCGCGGTGTCGCTCGAGTACGACGTGGCCATCCGGGCGCCGCGGGTTAGCGCACCGGTGGGGGTGCTCAAGACGGTGTTCGCGCTCGACCGCTTGTCCCGGCTGCTCACGGCCGCCGACGTGGGTGATGGCGTGCGGCTGCAGGTGGTGGATGCGCAGGGCATACTGATCGTGAGAGGGGGTGGGGGTGAGGATGGCGATGGGAGGGGGTCGAATCAGGCCGACCTGCTGCGCCCCATTCCCGAAGCCGCCGCCGTGCCGCGCCTGGAACGCGCCGTCACGACGACGGTGCCCGGGGCGGCGGGCGAGGAGCTGGTGGTGACGGTCCCGGTCGACAACGGCAAGTGGTGGGTCGTGTTCCGCCAGCCAAAGACCGCTGCCTACGCGGCCGCGCGCGCCACGGCGGCGAACATCGTGCTCTGGACGGTCGTGCTGTTCGGCGCGACGCTCGCGTTGCTATTCGCGTTTTGGCGCCGACTCAACCGGCGCGTGACGGAGCCGGTCAAAGCCGCAGGGGCGATCGCGAGCCGGGTGGCGGGCGGCGACCTCTCCGTGACCGTCGTGGCCCAGCGGAGCGGCACGGCCGAGGTGGGCGACCTCCTGTCCTCGGTGCACACCATGGTCGTGGCGCTGCGCCGCCTGGTCGGCGCGATCCGTACGGCGGCGGACGAGGCGGCGGCGATGGCCACCGAAATCTCGGCCTCCACAGAGGAGATGAGCGCGTCGACCGAAGAGATGTCCGCCACCTGCCAGGATCTGACCAGGCGGGCGGCGGAGCAGGCCCAGCTAGTGCGCGCCGCAGCGGACGACGCCACGAAGATCCTCCAGATCGCGACGATCCTCGCCGCAGGCGCCGACGACTCGGTGCGGCGCAACACCGTCGTCGCCGAGGTGGCGCGGCGCAACAAGGACGTGTTGGACCAGAGCACGGTGCAGCTCGCGACGCTGGCAGAAGAGGTGAACCGCGGTGTCGCGGAGGCCGAAGCGCTGGCGCGGGCCTCGTCCGACATCCAGAAGTTCGTGACGCAGGCCAAGGCGGTGGCCACGCAGACGAACATGCTCGCCCTGAACGCGGCGATCGAGGCGGCGCGCGCCGGGCCGCAGGGACGCGGCTTTGCCGTCGTGGCGGATGAGGTGCGGAAGCTCGCGTCGGTCGCCGCCGCGGGCGCGACCGAGACCGCCGACACGGTGCGCGGAGTGCTCGCCCGCGTGCAGGGGACGCGCGACCGGCTGGCGCAGCTCGCCCAGGGCACGGGCGTCGCGCGGGACGCGGCGCAGACGGCGGCTCAGGGCCTCGGGACGGTGGCCGCGGAGGCGCAGGCGAACGACGTGTGGGGCCGCGAGATCGCCAAGATGGCGGGCGAGATGCGCGCGCTCGTGGAGGAGATCAGCGC
>WNFQ01000153.1_pt2 | contig 43196 bp, 36 predicted proteins | sample 5400171 | NCBI WGS metagenome assembly WNFQ01 (sample SAMN13153356, study PRJNA577476) | soil metagenome | isolation source: 20 cm soil under Madrone tree | place: USA:California | collected 2016-06-14
GGGCGAAAAAGCGACGCAGGACTTTCAGCAGTTCGTGGGGAAGGACCTGACGGCGTTCAACGCGATGCTGCGCGAGCATAACATCGGCAACATTTATCTCAAGACGCCCTGACGCAATGTTCTTGAACGAACCGTGACCGCGCTCTCACGGTGACGACCGTCGCAGCCAACCCTAGCCGGTCGCCTCAATCGACCTTGGGTTCGATCAGGTTCTCCCACACTTGGTTGAAGATCTTGGTGACCTCCCCTTTGGAAAGTATCTGGCTCGTACGACTGATGTCGTTGCCCGTGAGCTCATCCGCAACGATTGCGCTGATCACGCCGCCCACCTCGATCGCTTCGCTGATGCGAAAGCCAACGTGCTGCAGATTATCGCTCTCGTAGTTGATCAAAATTGAAAAGCCCTTCCCTTTTTGATGGTCGTCGGGTAGCTGTACGTCGATTCGTACATGATCCGCGGCGTCGGCTGAAGGTGCATCGTGTATACTTAACTCGTGGGTTATGGCTCGGAAAGTGTTCTTCAGTTTTCACTACGATAACGATTGCTGGCGCACACAGCAGATAAGAAATATAGGCTTCATCGATGGCAGTAAACCTGTGTCTGCCAATGCGTGGGAAGAGGTCAGGAAAGGCGGCGATGCAGCCATCGAGAGATGGATTGCGAACCAACTCGATGGGCGATCGTGTACGGTGGTTTTGGTTGGAGCCGAAACAGCAAATCGTCCCTGGGTTGTTCATGAGATTGTAAAATCGTGGAATGCAGGAAAAGGTGTGGTGGGAATTCGGGTCCACAGTCTTAAGGATAGTAATGGCAAACAAAGTCTCGCTGGTGCGAACCCATTTGACAATGTGACCGTTGGCGACAAGTCTTTGTCCTCCATAGTCAAACTTTATCGACCGACATCTTCTATTAGCACGGAGGCCTATGACGCGATAGCGAACGCGATCGCAACCTGGATCGACGAAGCCATCGAGATCAGAAACAACTACAAGGCTAAGTAAATAGCATGGCTACCATCACGAAGACGCAAGCTGAAATAAACTCGCTTCGCTGCTAATCCTACTCCGCGCTACGAGGAAGTCAAAGGTCGAAGCTTATCGCTAGATTCTATGCTCGAAGGTGAAAAGAGTCGCTGTTGATTCCATTGGGCGTTAGATATAACTTGTGAGTTAATTAGCCGTGAAAAGGCCTGCTAAAAACGCAAGGAAAAAACGTTCTCGGAACGCCACGCCTAGTTATGTTGTTTGCGATAAATGCGGAAATCACTGTACGCCTAGTTCTGGTGCGTGCTCCTGTGGGAGTGAAAGATTTGCTCCTACGTTCGTAAGGGAACTACGAAGGGTCAATAGATCTCTGTCAGTACAGATCAAAGACCCTCATCCGGAATCGGAGAATCGTGACTCGGTAGTCTCGCTCTATAAATGGTGGCCCGGTGGCAGGGCGAACTTCAACATTCTCAGTCCTGCACAATGGGACGCAATCAAGCAGATCATTGATGAGCAACTCGGTCCGCTTCTAGGGTGGGTCCCTTCACCCATCGCCAAGAAAAGGATGAAACAGACGGTTGCCACCGAGGATTTGGTTCAACTGTCCAAACAACATCCGGAACGCTTCGCGAAGCTCGTAGGGGCCCTGAAGGTTCACATTGAGATGCCTGACGGCGATGCAGGAGAGAATGATCAGCTTTTTGCTGCGATTGCAGACCTGATCTCCCAGTTCGACAAAGCTTCCATCGCAAGAGTTACGAGAATCGTGAAGGCAATGAAAGACGAGGGTACTGCCAACGTCCAAACGTTGGATGAGGTGCTCTCCGACTGGTCCTTGAGTCAAGCAACATCCGTGTTACGCGAGACGCGGCGACGGCTCGCCATGATCGAACTCCTTCGCGAGAGTTTACAGAATGAGAAGACGTTTGAAATACAGGGAGACCATTCCATTCACTCGATTCTGGAGCAAGACCTTTGGTTGCTTGACGAATCCTATTGGATGATTCAAAGCAACAAAACACTCAAGACGTTTATTGGAGACAAGCTGTCCAAGGATGATGCGAAGCGATACGAAAAAAAGCGGCCAGACTTTGTTTGCGGAACGTTAGGATCAGAGCTGATTTTAGTGGAGTTAAAGCGGCCCAAGCACGAGCTCACCAAGGATGATCTAAACCAGCTTGAGGAATACCTCGCCATATCGGAGAAATACTCAACCAAGATTAGAAGTTACAGGGCATACCTCATGGGATCGAGTATTTCCGACGAAGTGAAAACCTATTTGCGCTATCGTCGCGGTTTTACCGTCCTAAACTATTGGGAGGTGCTTGATGCGACCGAAAAAAGATATAAGGAGTTTTTGAAGTATCGGGAAACGTCCCAATAGTGGCCTGTTACAAATCGAAGACGACCGACGGTTCGTAGCATTGTAGTGTCTCGCTATGTAACCGCTTGTGATAGCATTGCCGAGCCTCGGAGTCACTCTTGAGGTATGGAACAATGCAAAAATACAAAGCGCTTGCTCTGGACGATGACACCGTAGTCCTCGAGTTGATCGTCGACTGTCTCAAACTCGCCAAGTGCGAAGTCGCCGACTACAGCCAAGCTGAAACGCTCCTAAGTGCCATCTTGAATCTGCCTCAAAAAGGATTGCCGGATTTAATAGTGGTCGACTTGAATTTGCAGCCCGGCAAGATGCAGGGAATTCAGCTCTTGGCCGAACTCTTCGACAGAGATGTTCCGTCCGAAATACTCGTTGTTTCGGGCGCCGGGGCGGCAGATCTAGAAGAAGCGATAAGGATGGGTGCAGCGGTAATTCCCAAGCCCTTTGATAGAATCTACGAAATCGTAAAGAAGATGGAACTTTTGGCGGAGACTGGAAGGAGACGCCGCCTGTACAGGCTTGAAGCCCGGAACAAGTCATCGGGAATGGACGATTCCGCTCGTTTCCTTAGGCCTGTCTTCTTGAGTTACACTGAAAAAAACAAGGGTTTTGCCATGGGGATACGGCGGAATCTCGAAGCAAGGAAGATACCCGTCTGGTATGCGCCAACCGCATTGGAGATCGGTGACCCATGGAGGCACCGAATAGATGAAGCGATCGATCACTGCGATATTTTTGTGGCGATAATTAGCGAGGGCTACGTAGCCTCATCGTATTGTATGGAAGAGCTGGGACGATTCCATCGTCGCATCGTACCTGGCCTCAAGCGTCCAGTGTTGTTGCCCGTTTTAGCTGGACTATCCGAGAATTCGAAGCAACACGATCTAGTACGGTCCATCGTTGAAAATTATCAGTGCGTTGATATTTCCGTGCGCTTTCTTGACCGGGCGACTGCACTATTCGGGCGAATTGAGGAGCTTCTTGGCGAGCAAACCCATCAAGATGGATTTAGTCGCGCGGCGAGCATTGGTTCATGAAATATCCTTGAGCGTCCTATTCCGCGCTATCTACTCAATTGGGAAAGTCATGAGCACGTGCAAATACACACGGCCCGTTCATTCTGTGCAACTTGCTCGGTTAGCGCGTTAGAACGTTACGCGGCCAACTGACGTACCCCCTTGATGCGAACCGCTATACGGAAGCTCACGGTACGTGAAACAATTTGGCGCCCAACGCGAAAGCACCAGCGACGAGTGCAGCTAACGCGCCAAGTACACTCCAGAGTTGACTGGCATTCATCCTGCCGACGAGTTCGGCAACCGTCAGTTGATCTAGTGGCTTCGCATCCTTAGACAAAACCGCTGGGTTTGAAGCCGCACGCTGAGCCACTTTTCGCTTCCAACTCGAAAGGACACCATTAAACTCCAATGTAGTCAGTGCCGATGCTGCGGGCTCAACCCACTGGACATACCATTCATGGCCTCGCTCAAGCAGTCCCTCGCCTTTTAGCCCCTTTTCCACGATGATCATAAGCGGATGCCCGCGGGTGTAGGCCATAGCTGCTTCTATTTGGTTCCATGGGGTCGGATAACGCACTTCGGAAAGACTCGTCTCGTTTGGTCCTCCACGCTTCTCCGCGCCAGATGGGAAATATGTGCGCTCAAGGGCAACGACAACCGTCCCGCAGCATTTTTCCATCAATTCCGTCACTGTTTTCAGGGGTGAATCCGAACTGAAAGTATTCCTTCCGACGGTGTGAGCAATCATGCCTTCGCTGCGCAATCGATCCTCTACTGCCCGAACGAACGCCTCTTGTTTTTCCGTCGCTGTTCCGCCTACACTTACGAATACATTGTAATCTTCCATCTGCGCCCCTCGATTACTGACTGTGATTCATGCCGCCAAAACCGGACACGGGAACACTCAAAAGGCGGCAACAAAGGCGCCCATCAAGTGACCGTCAAATCATGTTTCTGAATGGCGAGGCTCCTGCTGCTGGCCAGCTGCCCATTTTGGGTGTTCCTGCGAGACCAATGACTCAATTCTTTCCTTTAACAGAGCGCGCGGATCGGCGGATCGGCTACGTTCGCGTAAGACGACGCCCTTCCAAGATAGGCGTATTTCTCATGCTTCAGGGACTCACACGCCCAGCGGTATGCAATCCAATTCTGCTGGTATTGTTTCAAGTGAAGCATTCCTTCGAGCATCATAATCAGTACGCCCAGTCCGCACGTCACGCAACCAATCTGCGAAAACTTCAATGCCGCAAAAAACGGAATCATCCCAGCTGCCACGATCTCAACCGTCTTGATCCGTTTAAAGCTGTGATGGTTGGTTAGACTTTTTCTGTCGTACCAAGCAATCTGATCTTCGAGGCGTCCGAGAATGGAATCATCTGGATCCTGCAATTTTGCAGTCCCGTGCCCCCTGAGCAGTTATAGCTCGAACCCAACTAGATAACTCAAATCCCTCGCCCCAATGTTGGCAGGCAAAGTTGTTACTTTTCCGCGGGAGGCCTTAATAGATTTTGCAATCTGTTGCATCGTGTTCTTAGTATGCGATCTTGTCCGCGCTCAGGGATCAAGGCTTCTGATGAAGCTGGACTCTAACTGCTTGGTTGATTGCCTTCTGAATATACGCTGGTGGACGAGCCACGGCGAGCTTACCTATCGCTGGGTTGCCAACCGCAGGCGGATTCGCCGCCACCACGGGCATCAATACAAAATCCTGACGATTGTCTACTGAGATTGTAGCAAAGGAGGCGGGTTTGGGTTCCTGAAATCCTCTTGCTTGGACCCGGATAATCAGGCGTGACGATTTGCTGAGGCCGGTGAAGTCCAGTCGATACGATCCGTTAACGTCCGTAACATCATGAAACGGTCCGTTGCTTGGGGTGGCTGTGACTTCTACAGAAACCATGGCGTTCGACAAGGGCGCATTCAGCGAACCGTCGATGACCATGCCCTGGACCGTAGTCGTCGACGGCGGTTTCGTCAGATACCAAACCGTCCAGCCTCCGATTACTACCGCAAGAATGCCTCCCAACCAGCCGAGGAATTTTCCCATACCCTGCTCCTCGCCGCTAAAAACCATGGAGAATTCGATTTGGGCGACTATCTAGGTGCCAATATAACAGAGTCTGTAGCCGATGTGCTCAGCAAGCACTACTTCGCCGTGAGACCCAGGTGTAACGGTGGCCGACCAACCTTCACTACAGTGTAAGAGTCCTTTAGTGAAAATGCTCATTCGTATCGCGTGAGCTACAGCACACGAATCGGGCGCGAGCAGCAGGGGAAGGACGGCCCGCAAATAGGGACTCTATGCGGAGGCGAAACTATGAAGAGATTGCAGTTGGCAGTTTCCATCGGAATCCTAGGTGCTGTTGCGGCCTGCAGCGCTCCGGTTTGGGGCCAGGCGCATGCGCCTCTGCAATATCGCGGAGGACCGATCCTAAGAACGTTCAAGATCTACCCGCTGTACTATGGCAATTGGAGCGCAGCGGACATCGCAGCCCAGCAGAGTTATCTGACCGGGCTGGCCGGATACCTCACCGGGAATGGCAAGCCGGCCGGGCAGCAGCCCATGATGTGGCAGTACGGCGTCAACGAGGCCAGCGTGGCGCCAGCGGTCACGGCCAGCCCCGGCGCGGCGCCCGCGAAACTCACACGCAGCAACCTACTCGACATCATTCACGCCAATCAGGCCAGCGGAAAGCTTCCAGCATTTGGTCCGGCCACGCTGATCATGGTGTTTCCCGCACACGGTTTCGGATTGGACATCTGCAATGGATGCGGTTATCACTCCTCGGAGTCTGCCTCATCCTTCTGGTCAGTAGTGCCGCACGATGTGGGGCCGAGCTTGCCTCTGGTAACCGCGCACGAGGTCTTGGAAGCATCCATCGATCCAGCTGATGACAACGACCCTGGATGGGACGAGTCAGTGGACGGATGCACTTCGATCGTCAGCCTGCCCTTCGGACAGATCCCCGGTGCGGCAGACAACACCCAGAACGGTACATGCTCCACGACCGGCTACACCAGCACCGACGAAATCCAAATCTACGGATGGGCTTACACGGACTATCGCAAGAAGTACGACGAACTGTGGCCACAAGGGTGGCGCCTATATATCCTGCAGTCCTACGTAACCAACGGACAGACCCTTTACAACGCAATCTGGCGTCGGTGGATCGGCGACGAGATCCAGGTCTACGGGTGGCAGTTTGTGGACTTCAAAAAGAAATACGACGAGTTGTGGCCGCAGAATTGGCGGCTCTACATCCTTCAGTCGTATCTGGCGAACGGCAAGGTGCTCTACAATGCGGTGTGGCGCAGAGGCAGTCTCGGCGAGCGGCAGACCTACGACACGACGTACAACGACTACCGCAGCCAGTACGACCAGCTCTGGCCACAAAAGTGGCGGCTGCAGACGCTCGAATCTTACGTAGCCGGCGGCCAGGTAGCTTACAACGCGGTGTGGCGACAGGGAGATTCCGGCGAATTCCAAGCCTACGCCTGCACCTACACCGACTATCGCAAACGCTACGACGATCTGTGGCAGCAAGGCTGGCGCCTGTACGGCCTGCAGGCGTACGTCAGCAACGGTCAGACCCTGTACAACGCCGTCTGGCGTCCGGGCAGCATGCCCGAGATTCAGGTCTACGGATACAAGTACGAGGACTACCGCAAGAAATATGACGAGCTGTGGCCCCAGGGCTGGAGGCTGTACGTCCTGGACTCGTTCGTGACTGGGGGCGGGCAGGTGCTTTACAACGCTGTATGGCGTATCGGCACAACGGACCGGCCCCTCTAAAAGAGCAATTGCATCGACCACGATTCGGTCCTATTTCGAAAATTTTCTGGCGATAAGCTCGTTTCTGACACTTACCACGCACTCGGACGCGTTCGCAGACTCAGACGCTCAAGTAGGAAAGACTCAAGTAGCCGGACTAACGCGTTCTGTCCGGTTGCTGTGGCTCGGGTGGAATCAGGGTTTGGATCCTGTGATGTGCTGGAAGATGAAGGCAGCATGCTCGTCAGTGGCTCTATAATCAGAAGCTATCCGCGCCGCAAACGCAGGGCTTCTTGGGGCTTAAGTCGGCAGGGCACGGCGAGATTAGGGTTTATCTGGTGGAGACATCATGTTCCTTGGATTAGACCTAAAGACTTGGCTCGGGCTGACCGTCGTCGGCGCGGCCATATCAACTTTCGGTGCGCTGCTAGGCATCGTTCTAAAGGACTACGTTTTTTCTCGCTCACTTGAGAAGTGGAAACTGCGGCACACCTTGGAACAGCTTTATCAGAAATTCCGCGACCCATTGTTACTTTCGGCTAGGGAACTCGCATCGCGATCTGTGGAGATCCTCGATCAATACCCCACCGTATATCTCCGCACGGATGTGCTTTCTCTGCGCCCCGATAGACAAATTGAGAACACCACTAAAGATCCGTATTTCCAGCATTACAAACTCGTCAGTACTGCCTATCGATTCTGCGCATTTCTTGGATGGTTGGAGCTATATCGCCAAGAAATCACTTTCTTGAATTCAGGCAGCAATAGGCTCTCCAGAGAGCTTGAGCGGGCGATCAACTCAATTCGTGAAGACCTCGCCGACGGACAACTAAATACAGCGCAGGACTGGCCTGAGTGGCGGGACACGCTCATTTTTCGAGAAGAACTGCGGGCCATCGGAGAGTCCATGATTGAAAGTCGGGGCGCTTCGCGATCGGTAATCGGGTACGGTCGATTCTGCGAGCTTCTTGAAGCCAACGACTCATCACCGACAAAGAAATGGGCTACGGTGCTGCTTAATTTCGTGCTCGATCTTGAGACTGAAAGGCGCGACTTTCGGCAAATACGACTCAAGCGCCTACTCGTTCATCTCGTCGGACTCCTCGAGCTTCTTGAAGACGCGGCAATTGAAAAGCGTCTCATCGAAGCACGAAACAGATGGAGGGCGGCGGTCGTTTGATTGTCACGAACCGCCGGGCACGTGCTACGAGGAGGATTGGATGGATTGTTCCCACGAATACGCCCGCATCATGAGTTGAGAGAAACTTGGGGAAAGTGAAGATCCCGCGAGATACAGAGGACTAGGCGAAGGAGTGCGCAAATGGAGAACTCGACGACGATGCAGAAGCTGTCGTTTCCATCTGGGAACCGTCCATTGATCGGCTGCATCTTCAACTCGAGTCGTGTTGGCACCGGTGGGCGGGGCGCAGTGCTGTTCGTCCACGGCCAAGGGAGCAGTCAAAAAGGATACGAACACCGGGCCCGATTAACGTCGGCTGCCCTCGATGCGATCTGCCTCACGTTCGATCTCAGCGGGCACGGAGAAGACGCTGCCAGATTCGACCGATTTTCAGTGTACGAACACCTGGAAGACGTCGTGGCCGCATTTGACCATCTGGCCTCGCATGAAGCTGTAGACCCAGCTAGGGTGGGTGTTTGCGGCGCGAGTTACGGTGGGTATTTGGCTGCGCTCCTGACCGCCCATCGAGCAGTAAAGCGGTTGATCCTCCGGGCGCCCTCCCTCGCCGATGACGTCAACTTTCCGACTCGACGACTGGGACCGTCAGTTTCCGCGGGGCCTCCGGATGGGTTCGATAGTCTGGAAATTCTCGCCCAATATCGCGGCGATGTTTTGATCATTGAGTCCGCGCGAGACGAGGTCGTCCCGACGTCACATATAGCCGCATACGTGCGCGCCTGTTCGCACGCTGAGCATCAGGTGATCCCGGAGGCGACTCATGCGCTGACGAACCCGAGCTGGGACGAGGTGTTTGTCAAAGCAATCGTTAGATGGTTCGGAGACCTATAGCCTAAAATCGCAAGTTGCAGGAATGCTCGATCTGGCCTGTTGCCAACCGCCCACTCGATTCCTAGCGTATGGTCACCAACTCGGAAAATATGCTCACCCGATGGGGCATGCTGGAAGGGGCGGGGAGGCAGTAATGGAGAGCACTAGGAGGGCCTCATGGTTCAAGGAGGCCCTTCAAAACCCTCAGGGCCTGTTGCTGTTGTTCGGTAGTGCGATTTTCGATGATTCGATGAAGTTTTTGGATCAAGATGCCAGGGTCTGTTTCCTGAGCTTCAAATTCGAAAAATATCGAAGGCGAAACGCTTAGAGCCGCAGCGATGGCGCAAATGATTTCCAAGGAGGGCCATTTTTCGCCTCTTTCTAATTCCCCCAAATAATTCGCAGTAATTCCCGACTTCTCGGCAGCGAGTTCTCGAGACATATGTGCAGTCTCTCGGACCGCACGGACTTTTCTTCCGAACAGGACTTGAGGCTGACTCGCCATTGGCTTGATCAACTTACCTTTGAAGCCTTCTCACGAGAATCTGCCAATAGCCTATATTTGTGTTGCATATAATGGCTTATGGCGGTATTTTCAGATCAGTTCTCTGCCGCTCGGAAACTCGAAGAATTTGGACCGTGTTGTCCGGCGCAACAGAGAATCTGGAGAGGTTTCAAGACCTTTAGCGATGCGGAATATCGTTCTAATGCCGGGACCCTGGATACCTCTTTCAAGATCGCTGATGAATGTCCGATTGAGGCCCGTTCTCTTTTCTAATTCAGCCTGCGATATGTTGAGTTCTTCCTCTCGAATGGCCCGAACGACCTGGCCAAACGCCTTTTCTATCCCAGTGCGGGGTTGAATTTGTTTGCGCCGCTTGGCCATCTTGACGAATATCGTGCTCGGCTGTCGGTCATAGGCCAAGGGTCAGTTACCGACAAATGGAAACTAGGCGATGGAAAGGTAAAACGCAATTTAGCGCCCTATCGGCTGTTGAGGCAAAAGTGAGTGATTTGGTTGCAGCCCGTTTCCCAGCTCTGCCGCTACCTACGGAAAGATCGCCTAGTGTCGCTGTTTCAGCAGTGGAGAGTCCCGTCCAGGCAAAAGTATCCGATGAATCGTTGCTCGCGAATATTTGCGCAGGAGACCCTGATGCCTTGACGTTGCTCTTCCGGCGTTACGCCCGACTAGTTCGTTGCGTAGGACAGAAAATCCTGCGCGACGATGGTGAGGCGGATGATCTGGTTCAAGAGGTCTTTCTTTACATCCACCGCAAAAGCGCACTATTCGACAGCTCGAAGGGTTCGGCGCGCTCGTGGATCGTCCAAGTTGCGTACACCCAAGCTTTCCTCCGAAGACGTCATCTCAGCTCACGGTGTTTCTATTCGTCCGTAAATATGGACAAAACGAATCGGAAGGAATTCTTCGCGAATGCGGCGGCAGAATACGACCATTCCGTGGAAGGTCTGTTCGGACGGAACGGCTGGAGGGAGATACTGGAGCAGCTAACCGCGGACCAGATGGAGACCCTACGACTCCATTTCTTCGAGGGGTACACGTTAGTGGAAATAAGTGAGAAGCTAGGCCAATCTCACGTAAACGTGAGGCATCACTACTATAGGGGCTTGGACAAAATCCGGAGGCGCATCTCCGAACGCGAATTGTGGAAGAGGTAGCGGTATGGTAGAAATTCGAGTTTGGGTAAGAAGCCGAGGCGTTGTGGCAAATGGGTCCGCATGACGAATTCCTCCAGCTGTGCGCGGTAGCTACTTCGGGCGAGCTGACCGGGGAAGAGCGCAAGAAGCTTGAGGAGCACCTGCGGGTTTGTCCTTCCTGCCGTCGAGCGATGAAAGAATACGAGACAGCGGTTGCCGGAGCGGTGCGGGCGCTCGCCTCCGATTTCCTTCCCGAAGAAACGGGCGACGATCCTTCGTGGTCGGTGGAAAAAGCAGAGACGGCCTTTTTCGAGCGGCTGAAAGAAGAAAACCGGTCCGCCCAATCCGACGAGTCAAGCAGACGCCTGAACGCCGAGGCACCCACCGGCCGACGACTTACTTATCGACCTTCACGGATTCGCTGGCGCGAGCTCTGGATGCCTTTCGCCGCATGCGTGCTCCTCGCGCTGGCGTTGGGAATTGCTGGTTACCGGATGGGAGTTCGGCGAGGGAAGGAGATTGTCCAGACGATTCCATCGGTTCCTGCTAACCCAGCTGGCTCTTTACAAGAACGAATGAGCGATGCCGGCCACGAGCGCGCTCAACTCGTTGTGAAGCTGGCGGAAGAGGACAAGATCATCGGTGACCTGAAGCGCCAACTCGGAGAACTGAGGGCTTTACTAAGCAAGCTCAAGACTGCAGGTGGTGAGGCCAAACCGAGCGCGCATAGTACCCAGGAGGAAAAGCCTTCGGAAAAGGAGCTTCGAAGCCAGGCCACGGAAGAATACCAGGCTGCACGAGGGAGGTCGGAGGAACTTCAAAAGAAAATTGAGGACGAGACGGAACAGAGGCAACAAGCGGCAACGCGCGTCGCCGCTTTGGAAGGGAAGGTAGAGGAGCTGACGCAAATTCTCCGTGACCGCGAGCGGACCGTGGACCAGCAGCAAGCAGAGATCTCCAAGCAGCAGGAGTTTCTGGAGCACGACCGTGACATTCGGGAATTGATGGGTGCGCGGGATCTCTACATCGCAGAGGTTTACGATGTGGCCAGAACGGGTCAGACGAACAGAACGTACGGGCGCGTCTTTTACACAAAAGGGAAATCATTGATCTTCTACGCTTACGATCTGGATCAACAGGCGGGAATCAAGAACGCGAGTTCGTTTCAGGCCTGGGGCAGGAGAGGGCCCGACAAGACGCAAGCCCTCAACCTCGGGATTTTTTACGAAGACAGCGCCGGGAAGAAGCGGTGGATGTTGAAGTTCGACGATCCAAAAACACTGGATCAAATCGATGCGGTGTTCGTTACGGTTGAGCCGAATGGCGGCAGTCATCGCCCCAGCGGGAAGCAACTTCTCTTCGCCTACCTTCGCGTGAATCCCAATCATCCCTGAAATCGACTGAACGAATTCGGGAGCCTGTCTCGATTTCAGGACAATCTCGAACCATTGGCACAAACCACGCGTCGCCCGCATAGACCTTACGAGTGAAGCCGTCCGTCACTCGAAGGAGGCTCTTTGCGAGTGCGTGTATGGGTTGCCATCGGATTCTTGAATTTGTTCTCCGCGTGTACGTGCCTCGGACAGTCTCCCAACGGAACGATTAGCGGTATCGTGCTCGATCCCTCGGGAAGCGCGATCGTGGGAGCGGACGTCTTGATCGTAAGCGATACCACCGGAGTTCAATATGCGGGGAGAACGAACGGTGAAGGGATCTACGTTGTCCCTAACATTTCACCAGGGCCGTACCGCATTCAGGTCTCTAAGCCAGGATTCAAGACTCTGATCAAACCGGATGTGATCTTGAACGTTCAAGATGCTCTGGCCATCAATTTCACGCTCCCGATCGGTGCCATTTCTGAAGTGGTGACCGTGCAAGGAGGATCTCCTCTCGTAAACACGGAGTCGGGCTCGGTAGGGACGGTGATCGACAAGCAATTCGTCCAGAATCTTCCCCTGAACGGCCGCAGCTTCAACACACTCCTACAATTGACACCGGGAGTGGTTATCGCGCCCATCGCGAACGGCGATGCAGCCGGGCAATTCAGCGTGGCGGGGCAACGTACCGATGCGAACTATTTCACCATCGACGGCGTTTCCGCAAATTTTGGAACGCTCTCGGGATTTCCTCCAGGTGCGACCGGTCTCGGGCAGACTCCGGCTTTCAGCGCGATCGGAGGCACGAGCAGCTTGGTCTCCGTGGAGGCCTTACAAGAATTCCGCGTCGAAACATCCTCTGCATCCCCCGAATTCGGACGAATGCCGGGGGGGCAAGTCGTCCTGACGACGCGTTCCGGTACTAACGAAATCCACGGAGGGATCTACGAATACTTCCGCAACGACGTTCTCGACGCCAACGATTGGTTCGCGAACGCCGCCGGCAACGCTCGGGCACCGGAAAGGCACAACGATTTCGGTGGGTTCGTGGGCGGGCCCATCGTCAAGGGGAAAACGTTCTACTTCCTGTCTTACGAAGGATCTCGGCTTAGGTTGCCGCAAACGACGGTCATCCAGGTCCCTTCGATCGCCGCGCGTCAAAGCGCGTCGGCGGCCGCGGCGCCGTACCTCGAGAGCTATCCTCTACCCGATCCCAACGGCCCGATTTCGCCCGACGGCGAGACGGCCCAATTCACGGGAACGTACTCAAATAGCGCAACGTTGAACGCCGGCAGCGTACGAATCGACCACACGTTCAGCAGCAAGTTATCGATTTTCGGCCGGTACAACGAAGCGCCGTCGCAATCGGTGAATCGCGTGGGCAGCCTGAATAACCTCAGCTTCACAAATGTAGGCACGAGAACCGTAACGGCCGGGCTGAACGAAGTATTGGGCGACCATCTGTTCAACGCGCTTCGGGCAAACTATTCAAGCCAGAACTCCGGTAAGTCGTTCACGACCGATTCTTTCGGTGGAGCGACGCCCATCGACATTCGATCGCTCCTCGGGAGTCTTTCTCCAGCGCAGAATTACGGAGTCTTCCTGACGTTCGAGACGCAAAGTTACAGTGCTGGACCGTTTTCACGGAATCGTGCGAAACAAATGAACTTCGTTGACGATGTTTCCGTCACGCGGGGCGCCCACCAATTGAAACTCGGAGGAGATTATCGCGCCATCTTCCTTCATACGAGTGCCTATCGGAACTTCTCGGAACTCCTAGCCACATCCGTAGGAGACTTCGTCAACACGAACCAAGCGATCCTCGTTACGGGATCGGTGTCCCCTTCGGACCTACTCGGGCAGTCCCTTTCGATCTACGGCCAGGACGCGTGGAAGGTCAACGGTCGCTTATCCTTTATATGTGGGGTCCGGTGGGAGCTGAGTCCGGCACCTTCGGGCCGTGGAGTTACGACGCTCGCAGCCTGGAGGAACGTCACCACGCCACCCAATATCGCTCTAGCTCCGAAAGGAGCTTCGCTATGGAAGGCGAAATACACCAATTTCGGGCCTAGGATTGGCGCGGCGTACCGGCTTAATCAAGCCGGGGATTTTCTGCTGCGGGCTGGTGCCGGTCTCTTCTACGACCTTGGATTTGGGAATGTGACGCGGCTCGCAAAGTCATTTCCGAACTTCCTTACCCACGTCGTACCCACCGTGACAGTGCCAATAAGCGATCCCGCCAGCTCTCTGCCGCCTCCGGCTACGTACGGTCCTCCCTTTTCAGGCACGGTTTACGCGATCGATCCGGAGCTAGCGCTTCCGAAGTCCTATCAATGGAACCTCAGCCTAGAAAAGTCATTCCGCGGCGCGCAGGCTGCCTCCGTAACCTACCTTGGCCAAGCTGGGCGCGATCTCCTTCGCCAGGAGGCACTCTTCAAGCCAAATTCCGATTTCGCGAGTGAATTCGTGCTCACGCGAAATTCCGCCCGTTCCAATTACAACGCCTTGCAAGTGCAGTATCGACGACCCCTGAAGCAAGGTGTGCAAGCACTGCTGAACTACACTCTCTCGCATTCTCTCGACAACGCGTCGAACGACACGGTCGCGGGCTTTTCCGGGACCGTGATCCCCGGGAATAACGATTACGCCTCTTCGGACTTCGACGTACGCCACAGTTTTTCGGGTGCAATCACTTACGAACTGCCATCACCCAAAGGACGAAACGGCGTCAATGCCGTCATCAGGAATTGGTCGATTGCGATGGTCGTCGTAGCGCGTTCGGGGTTTCCCTTCAATGGCGTTGTATTTGGGACATCACCGGACCCGATAGGGTTCGTACTCACTCGCCCGGATGTCGTAGCCGGACAGCCGCAGTGGATCTCCAATTCGGCAGCCGCTGGTGGAAAGATGGTGAATCCAGCCGCCTTTACAGCCCCGTCGGCAATTCGACAAGGCACCGAGGGGCGCAACGATATCCAGGGTTTTGGACTCACGCAGGTGGATCTGTCGGTGACGAGAGCTTTTTCCATCACGGAGCGGATTACCCTTCAGTTTCGGACGGATGCATTCAACGTTCTAAACCACCCTAACTTCACGAATCCATCGGGGGCGATTCAGTTTGCGCCGGCGGCGCTCGAATCGCACCAAATGCTGAACCAGAGCCTGGGCGGCTTGAATCCTTTGTTTCAAGAAGGCGGCCCGCGCTCGCTTCAGGTTTCGTTGAAGCTCTCTTTCTAAATGCTTGTGGAAGGCGAAACGACAGGCTCGAGGTCTGTCTCCGTGAGTGGTGTGATTGAAATCGATTGGCAAGACGATGTTTCTCCCGGTCTCCGGAGGAGATTTCAAGACGAGAGATGGAAGACGAAAAAATACAAGATGCAAAGCACCGGCCCAAGATCGATGGCGTCCCAACACTGGATTCTGGGGGTGCTTTTTGCTGGGGTTTCTGGCTGGGCTGCATGTGCCCAGAACGCCCCGCGTCCCGTAACGGTATCGGACATCATCCGAATGAGGCGTTTCGGGGATCCGATCTACCTCCGGGGAGGGCCATCGAAAGGGCGCGTGGCTTCGTTCTCGCCGGATGGCAGGCGGTTCATCGTTCCAACAGTCAAAGGGAATCTGGAAAACAACACGAACGAATATTCGCTGCTTCTCTTCGAAACCGTTCGCATCTTCGAGGGTCCGAAACCCGTTACGCTCCTCACGTTGGCATCCTCCTCGAATCGCGATGCCATCGGCACTATAAGATGGATAGACGATCGTTCGCTCGCCTTCATCGGGGAGAACCGCGGAGAGTTCCCTCAGGTTTACCGCTTTGATTTGGAGGCCAAGAGTCTCGAGCGGTTAACGCAGCATCCCACTCCCGTAGTCGCATTCGATATCACGCCCGACGGGAGGACCATCCTCTACGCAGCCGACCGTCAAGCACGTCAACTCGCGAACGCCGAGGGGGCGCGGAGAAACGGAATCGTCCTCGACAACGCAACGCTCCTCGAACTTCTTGGAAATGAGTGTTCGGGTTACGATCCGACCGTAACGGAAGGAGAGGAACTGTACTTGAAAGTCGGGGACGCAGCGCCCGTCCTCCTCTCGATGGAGGACCGCTTCTTCCCGCAAGGTGCGTTGTCCCTCTCTCCCGGCGGTCGGTACGCGGCGATCGAAACCTTCGCGAGCAACGTGCCGAACGCTTGGTCTCACTACTCGGATCGGCGATTGAAAGAATTGATCGCCGCCGAACGGAGCGGGGACTCGAGCAATACGCTGCGACGCTATTCTCTGCTGGACCTGGGTACGCGGGCGGTCACGCCTTTGTTGGACGCGCCCTTGGACGACCGCAAGCGAGCGTTCCGCTGGGCGACCGAGGGCCAATCCATCGTTTTGTCCGGCGCGTACCTGCCGCTCGATGCCAGGGAGGCGGCGGAGAATCAGCGACGGGAAATTAATTCTTACGTCGTAGAAGTGAACTTGCCAAGCAGACGCTACACGGTCGTTAGTGAAAAAGATCTGAAACTTACGGCCTGGGATCCGGAGCTCCAGCGAATCGTATTGGAGAATCCGTACCCCTGGAGGTCGCAGAATGCGGCGGCTTACCAAAGGGATCCGCAAGGCTGGCACGAAACGGCCGTGCTAGCTAAGAACGGAAGGACTCCGCATCCGCTCGAGGTCACGCTGGAAGAAGGCCTGAACCTGCCGCCCAGGGTCTTCGTTCGCGACGCAAACAGCGGTCGCACGGGCTTACTCTTGGACCTCAATCCTGAGTTCGCCCAATTGCGTTTCGGGCGCGAAGAAATCGTGCGATGGACTTCATCGGACGGCCACTCGATGGAGGGCGGCTTGTATTTTCCGGTGGGTTACGTGCCGGGAGACCGATATCCGTTGGTGATCCAGACGCACGGCTTCCTCCCCGAGCGCTTCTGGCCCGACGGCCCATGGAGCAGTGCGTTCGCCGCGCAGGGCCTAGCGGGAAAGGGAATCTTCGTCTTGCAAATCGGGACGGCAGACGACGCCGAAGGGGAGCGAGATGCAGCCAACACTCCGCGGGAGGCACCGAGGGAGATGGCTTCTTACGAAGGGTCAATTGAGGAGCTGGACCGCCGAGGATGGATCGATGCGACTCGGGTAGGTATCATCGGATTCAGCCGGACCGTGTATCACGTGGGTTACGCGCTCACACACTCGAGATACCACTTTCGAGCGGCGACACTGGCCGACGGAATGGACGGCGGATATTTCCAGTACATCATGGCCTCGTACCTCTCGCCGGACAGCTACCTCGTCAACGGTGGCAGACCGTCGCGACAGAACTTATCGTCCTGGTTCGCCAGCACACCTGGATTCAACACGGAAAGAGTCGAGACACCGTTGCGGATTGAAACGTACGGAGGCTCTACCTATCTATTTGCGCTCGAATGGTACCGGAGGCTGGCGGAACAAAAGAAACCGGTCGAGCAAATCTTCCTGCCAGGCGGGACGCACATGCTTGTAAAGCCTTGGGAACGATTGACGTCGCAAGAAGGGAACGTGGATTGGTACGTCTTCTGGCTGAAAGGCGAAGAGGACGGTGACGCAGGAAAGCGGCCCGAATTCGAGCGATGGCGGAGATTGCGGCATCTATTGCGGCAGGCGGGCGACCACAACGATTAGCCTCTTTGCGAAGAGATGGTTCCTTTTAATCTAGAAAGCCAGTTCGAATTACGCGTACGCTCGTACCAGCACGCTCGGTGAGAACGAAAACCGGCTGGATCGTCCGCCTCCGCAACAGGATGCCGGGGCATTCGAACTGGGAACGCCCCGGCGGTTTGCTTACTCGTCGGCCTCGTAAGCAGGGCTCGTCGGTTTATTTGCTGCGGGTGGCTGAACTCCGTCGATGAGAGTGTGGCTCTTCAACCCATCGCTCTGAATGAGATTCAAAGCTTTGGAGATCATGCCGATTTGCGGTTTCTTGTATTCCATCTCGCTCACCTCCTTTCTATGTGGATTTTCCTCAGCTGAGAAAATCGGGCAGGTCTCGGTTGAGAACCGTGAGGCATTCTCGCCGCCTAACTTCGGCGCTTCCTTCAAGGACGGCGTTGCCACCAGCGTTTCGTATTGCGGACGGGGAGCCGAGCGGAGACGTTAAAGGGGTCAGATGCGCACCTCCGATGAAGCCTCGCAGCCAAGATTCCAGGGCCATCGTGCGAGAGAGCTGGAACAACGGAAGGTTTTCGCCAAACTGTGCTCTTTGCACCGCCGTGACGATGGCCTTCTGGTCGACGATTCCCAGACGCGCGGAGGCCCAATGGGCGTTCGTGGCGATGAGCGCTTCGCATTGAGACACGATTGCCGCGAGTGGATTGCGAGATGCGTAAGCCTTCCGTCGTCGATCCAGCACGACGGTCGGGACGGTTGCGGCCAAAGAGCGCCGCATGAGGGACCGACGCTGATGAGGCCGGACCAACTGTTCGCGCGGAATTGCGTACAAAAATTGGAGGAGATCGCGATCGAGATAAGGGTAACGCGTGTCGAGAAGAGGTTCGAGGGAAATCGGAGTGCATGCTAGCTGTCTCCGCAAGGCTTCTAGGTTGAACATGTTTACTTGGAAGCTCGGGCGGACCCCGTCGAAGGCAAGCCTTCGTTCGTACCCTTGCAAGGCGTCGTGCTGGGACCTCGTGAATTCCTTCGTCAGCCACACGGGCGGGGTTTGAGTCAACGGAACCTTGCGAATCGCAGGGGACAAAAACCTCAAAACCGTATCCCGCGCCAAGTGAATCCAGGGCTTCCTGACGGCCAAAGCCCATTGAATCGTCCGCCGGACGAATGGCCCCAACTTTCGGCTTACCAGCAGGTCGGCAAGTTCGGGTATCGGTGTAGGGACTCCGCCGAGAACTTCGTCCCCTCCGATTCCCGAGAGGAGAACGCGGCTCTTTCGATGGATGAAATAATCGGAGAAACTCAGGGTCTTCGAGGAGGAAGAGCCGCCGGAGGCGGGCGTCGCACGAAACTCGACACTTGGGGGAGAAATGGCGGTTGCGGAGGATGTCTCTACCGCAATGTGGCATCCCACGCGGCCGCGGCGCGTTTCCACCGCAGAGAAATAGGGGCGCTCGTCCCAGTTCGGTTCCGCATCGTCGTAATAGGAAATCGTGTCGAGCCGGGAGTCCTCCTCTCCACGAGAGATCAACTCGTCGGCCATGCAAACGATCGATGACGAATCCATGCCGCCGCTGAGCTCCGCGGTGACCGGAGCGTCGGCCCGGAGCCGCCTTCGAATCGACTCCGCGAAAGCATTACGGAAACGTTCTTCGTATTCTTCGTCGGTCGCACAACGAATGCAGTGCGCCGGGTCGAAACTCCAATATTCCTGACAAGTAGCCTGCTTGTTTCTCACCAGGACGTAAGACGCCGGCGGCACCGACTCGATCTCCGCATAGGGGGTCAGGCGCGTGGCAGGAAAGAAGGAAAGCCAACCGGCGACGTATTCTTCATTGAGTGAAAACGAGTGGCCCGGGACGAGCACCAGCGGTGCCAACAGCGAGCTCCAACGCAATCCATCCTCGTTAAGTTCGTAGAAGAGCGGCCGAGCTCCCAACGCATCTTTCGCGAGGATGACTGAACATTGGCGCGGATTCCAGATGGACAGAGCCCAGTCCCCCACGATTCTTGCGAAGCATCCTGGCCCCCATCTGTCGTAAGCGGCGGCGACGATAGAAACATCCGTGGAACCGGAATCGACCTGTTCCCGAAGGCAACGAATCAGTTGCTCGCGATTGTCCAGACGCCCATCCCAGGTAAGAACCATCCCGCCAGAGCTCGCGTGTGGCTGCTTCTCATCGCGCGATTCCCTCGTCGTGTGAAACGCTCCGTAGGCTATCGCCACTCCGTCGTTTCGATGGGATGCCATCCCATCCGGCCCGTACGAAGCGATCAGATTTTGCGCTTTCGTGAAATCGGACGCATCAACCGGGCGTCCATCGAAGTTCCACCTGCCGTATTGAACGCTCACAATGCACTCCTCGTTCGGGCCTTCGGCCCTAGCAACGGTCTAGGACCGCATAAGTGTCGGAGACGTAGGGTTTGTCGTTGATCGCGCGGCCGTCGACTTCAACCCACGCATGAGCCCGAAACGGCGTGTGTTGGGCGCCGATCACGAGTTCTGCGGGAACACCATGTCTCCTCAGCAAGCAGGTCGTCGCTGCGGATCGCTGCAGGCACAGAACTTCCTTTACGTAAAAGACGCAAGCCCGGTCGATGGCGGAGCAGATCGAATCCGGAGTCAAGCTCGTAGACGATCGTTGGAGGAGGCGTGACCCGCGAACGCATCGATATAGGGCTGCGAAATCGCCGCGAAGAAGGTAAGCATCGAATCGAATGAGTTCGATGTACGCCTGCGCAATCAAGAGTCGCAAAGTGCGTTCCTCCTACTTCAACCTGCAAGCTGAAGCTGATCGCACAGAAAAGCGAGGCGATCGGTCAGGCTCGAGATGCGTTTGCTCAAAGGAAGGACTGGCGCGTGCCCGCGAACTTCGCTGTAGTCCAGAAGAACGGGAAACCGACTCGCACTGGCCGCTTGCAAGCGGGCGGTCATCTTGCGCGCGTGCATCGGGTGACAGTTCCGATCGATGTGACCGGAGACGAACATCACAGCTGGATACGGAACGCCGATCGCGACCCTGTGATAGGGCGAATATCGCGAGAGCGCAACGAAATCCTCGGCATCTCGCGCGGTACCGAACTCTCCATCCCAAGCAGCTCTACCTTCGAATAAGTGGTAGCGAAGCATATCGAGGAGCGGCGCGATGCAGAGTACCGCTCGAAACAGATCGGGCCGTTGCGTGAGAGCCGCGCCGACGAGCAACCCGGAATTCGAGCCACCGAAGATCGCAAGCCTTTCTGGAGTGGTTCTCTTGCTGGTGATAAGCCACTCGGCTGCGCTTAGAAAATCGTCGAAAGCCACTTGCCGATTTCGCCGTCGGGCGGCTTCGTGCCACCGCGCTCCGAATTCGGAGCCTCCTCGAATGCCTGGTAGGGCGAACAGGCAGCCACGCTCCAGGAGGAACGCGACGAATGCGCTGAACTGCGGCGTCGCGGAGATCCCGAAACCGCCGTAGGACGTCATGATCGCCGGACGACCACCCTCCTCGAGGATGTCTCGTCGGCCCACGAGGAACATCGGAATGGGCGTCCCGTCTTTGGCGGAAAACCAGATTTGACTATGACCGTAGCGGTTGGACTCGAACGGAATCGGTCGCTTCGACCAGAGACTCAGTCTACCCGTACGCGCATCGCATCGTTCGATACGAATGGGCTCCGCGAAAGACTCGGTTTCGAGGAATATTTCATCCTGGTTGGGGTTGGCTGCACCAACGAGTCGAACGGTCTCCCCTTCCCGGGCGGGCACGATTCCCAGCTGGGTCCCGGTCATGTCGAATATTCGGATTTCCGTTTTTCCGTCGCACCAATACGAAACGAAGAGGCGCCCCGCCGCGATCGTCCAATTACAGATGCGCGAATCGGCCTGGGGAACGAGGTCGACCAATTCCGGCTCGAGACCGTCGCTCGGCTGGAGTTCGACGATCCGAAGATTGGGTGCGCCGTGGTCGGTCAGAGCGAGAATACGATTTTCCACGAAGGCCGGGCTGAGACCGCATTTCGCGTCTTTCACAATCGCAACGGGCGCGCGTTCGCTCTCAAACGACCAGCGGTAGATATCGGTGTGAATCGTTTCGAGGAATCGATAGATGAGGAAGCCTAAGTACCCGTCACCGGGGATGATGTGGAGGCGGAGGGACCCTTGGCCGTCAGCGGCAAAGACTTCGACATCTTCCGAAGTCGGAGTTCCGAGCACGTGACGGTAGGCGGCCCATCGAATGGTCTTCTTTGCGTCCGCACGCTCGTGAACGTAGTAGAAACTCCGACAGTCCGGCGCGAAGGCGAAACCTCGCAAATATCCACGCGGCAGGAAATCGAATAGGGTCGCCCGGCTGTCGATGTCGAGCAATTCGAACTTCCCGGTCGATTCCCCACCTTCCTTGACTTCGTAGAGTAACAACCGTCCATCCGGCGACACTTGCAGGGGCTTCACGGTGGTGAAGCTTCCCGTTCCCCGGCCCGCCGGATCTATCAAGAGGATATCCGCACCTTCGGCGCCTTCCCGCATGTAGATGCTGGGCTGCTCTTCGTCGGGAAGACGTTTCCTGAAGAAGTATCGATTGCCGATTTTTTGCAGCGAGTCGAAAATTTCTACAGCGAGCATTTCTCGGACGCGGTCGCGAATTCGTCCGCGATCCGGAATTGCGTCGAGGTACGCCCGCGCGTGGCTCGTTTGAGCTTCGAGCCACGCCTTGGTTCTTGCAGAATCCTGGTCTTCGAGCCACCGGTAGGGATCCGCGATCGAAACGCCGTGAAGGACTTCGGTGACGGGTTCCACGTGGGAGTAAGGCGGAGCGTTCATGGGGTCTTGCACGGATCTCTCGCATCAGCCAGCCGGTCCGCTTCGTGTTTCATCCGGCGGGTCAAACTTCGGAGGTATCCGGCTTTGGCTGGCTGCGTAAGAATTCGCGGATCTTGCCAATCGGTGCAGGTGACCGCGTAGGTGAAGACCGCCAAGAGGGGCGCGACGGCGAGCGCCGCATAGACGTCGTGACGAGATAGCAAGGAAGTCCAGGGGGCAACGTAGCGTTCGGTTAGCCGTACTTGGCCATCGCGGTTTCCAGGAAACGTGCGCCGGAAATGCTCGAGGAGGTATTCGCAAGATAGAACCGGATGACCGACGCAGGCTTCGGCCCAATCGAGAAACGTGCACTTCCCGGGTGCGACGATGATGTTTCGCGGATTGAGGTCGAGGTGCCCGCAGGCGTTGGGAAAATGCGTCGCCTGTAGTTCGGCGAGTGCGTCCCTCACTTCCTCCTTCAAATTCTGGAGGTCTGATTCCTTCAGAGAGGGGAGAGTCGTCTTCATCTGTCGAGTCATGGTTTCCGAAGAAACCTGGAAAAACGGATCCACGAGCGGTAAGAGCGAGGCTACTCTGGCGTCTCGGGCACCAACGGCGAGGAGGCCTTCGGCCTTAGAAGCGGATTGCACTTGGGCGCTCGCCAAAGCGCCAGCCGCGGTTTCCCACAGTGTGGCGTCCACGCTTCTGAAGAGCTCGCCGCCTTCCGCCTCTCGCGCTAGCCACGCATTCCATTCCGTCCGTGACGCAATCAGTCGCGGAACGTAGGACGGAATCAGTTGCGCCAAGGCGAGGGTGATCGGAAATTCACGGAGATTGGATTCGCCCACCGCTTTGAACCAGACGGCGACACGGTTCGTTTCGAATCGAATGAGGCTGAACGCCGGGGCGGCGTTGAACTGCTGGAAGCGACCATTCAAACGGAGATCGAACGGGCGAATTTCATTTCGTACCCATCCGAAAACTTCCCGAAACCAGCCAGGTTTCCCGAAAGGCCCTGTCGATTCGTCCTGGACGCCGCACTTGCAATCGCGAGCGAATTGCCGAATCGCCTCGAAGTCTCGGGTATCGGCGAAGGAGGTGTCCGTCAAAGCGGGAATAGGCATCCAGTGCAAGCCGGCTGGCGGTCGAGCGTTAGGGTGTATGGATTCCACGACGTAATAGGGGAATGGCGGAACGCCGGTTGAATTGGAACCGACGCCGGAAGAGAAGAGAGAAATGACTTCCAAGTTCCAACGGCGTTTCATCTCGGCGTTGACGTGTTCGGCCGTTCGTTGGCAGCGCGGAATTGCAACTTCCGGCAGAGAAAGCCCCGCGCCGTTTGCCGACAAAAGGATCTCGGAACCGTCCCTCCTCGGCAGGAGAATCCGCCACGTCTCGCTCGGCGATTGAAGGAGGCTGGCCACGGCTCGACTCCCGTCAGAGAATTTCGTCGCTATTTCGAACGACCAGTTGGTGTCTCTCAAGCGAAGCGAGGAATTCTCGTAAGTCGGACTCAACGGTGTCCCGGCTGACTTCGAAGCGGCGACTGATTTCATCGACGATCTGGCCATCCGAGTAACCGCGTCCAAGCAATTCCACGATCTTCGAGCCAACGAGATTGAGGCTGAACATGTGCCCGTAACGAACGTCGAGCGCGACGCCTCCATCCCGGGAGTGCACGTTACGAACGCCTTCTGGAACTCGGACCACGCTGCCCTCCACTCTTTAACGGTGTCGATGATTCCGTCCTCTGCACCGTCCCACTTCTGGACCTACAACTCCACAAACATGCAAGTCTGTTCGCAAGTCGGCGATGAAGCCGTCAACAGGTGCTTCCATCATGCAAATCCGAGGGCGTTGTTGGGCATTCGATACTAGAAAGCGTTCGCGATTCCTTCTTTTCCTAGGTCGCGAGGCTTGCGATTCGAAGCTTTCGGCGAAGGAGCCGAAGCTTACACCGCACCACTTGAGGGTCGAGCGGCGGCGCCGAGCAGCTTCGAGTACGTACCACCTTTTGCTTTCAGGAAGGAAGCGTGCCCATCCTCGACGATTCGTCCGCTCTCCAGGACCAGGACGCGCTGGAAACGGTCGACGTTCGAGAGACGATGCGAAACGAAAAGTAGCATCGAGGCAGGCAGGATGCGCTCGATGCTCCGGAAAATCTCCTCTTCGGCGATGGGGTCCAGGCACGAAGTGGCTTCGTCCAGGATCAAGACGCGGGGACGTTGGAGAAGGGCCCGAGCTAGGGTCAACCTTTGCCGCTCTCCGCCTGAGAGAGTGCATGCATCCGGGCCCAGCGGTTCTTCCCGGCCCAGCGGGAGTCGCCGAACGAGCGCCGCGAGGCCAACTGCCGCAAGGGCTTCGTCGAGTTTCCAGGAAGGAGCGTTCGGTTTGGCCAAGCGCAGATTCCCAGCAACGGTGTCTTCGAAGAGTACGGCACGTTGCGGAACGTAGACCACGTTGGATCTTAGATAATCCATCCGAAGGATTCGGAGGTTCATCGCGCCGAGCGTAACCTCACCTTCCCTCGGGTCGTAGAGGCGGGCGATGAGTTTCGCGAGGGTGCTTTTGCCTGCGCCATTCTCCCCGACGATCGCGACTCTTTCTCCGGCGGGGATGGTTAACGAATGGATGTGGAGGATGTCCTTGCGACCCGAATATCCGAACCGAAGGTCGCGAATCACGAGGGTGGCTGAAGTTTCGGCCGGTAACGTGAGGGCAACCGGCGCCTCCGTAACGGAAGGCCGCAGGGCCAGCGTCGCACGAACTTGACGGATGCTGGAAACGACTCTCTGCGCCCTCGCATACATTTCCGCGCCCGTGCCGAGTGCTTCGAACAGCTGCCCAAGGTAGCTCGAAAATGCCACCAAGCTTCCGATCGAAATGGAGCCTGTCAGTACGCTCCAGCCGCCGAAGCCGACGACCGCCGAGGCTGCGAGTGCAACGGCCAGGGCGGTCGAAACTGCAAAGTAGGCTCCGGTCCTCGAAAGCCGACGTTGGTTGTCCACGGCGCGCGCAAAGAAACGATAGGCCGTGGTTTCACGGGACTTTTCTCGTCCGAGCAGTTGTACCTGCACCACTGAAGAAAGGTGTTCCTCCAAGAAACCAGCGACGGCGGCTTGGGATACCTGCATCGCCTCGGCATCACGTTCCAGGCGTCGACGAAAATGATGTCGGGCGACCAGAAAGATCGGAACGAGCAGGAAAACGATGGACGTCAATCGCGCATCGAGCGCCGCCATCGCGCACAGAGTGAACGATGCTGAAACCAGAATACGCAGAAGCGATGGAAGAAGGTCCGAGCCGAAGTAAGCAATTTCGTCGACGGGCTCTCGCAGCGCGTAAAGCTTTACACCAACCGGCGTCTTTTCCTGGTACTCAGGAGAAAGAGTGTCCAGATGCCTCAGCATTTCCATGCGGAGGTCCAGGGCCATCCTTTGACCGACGTGGAGCGTGAGATAGGCACCGAGACCGAAGAAGAGCGCCTTCCCTTCAAAGCTCAGGAATGTCAAAGCCACCGCGTACGGCAACAGCGAGAGTTGGCGGAAAGGAAGGATTCGGTCGACGAGCCACTTCAGAATCAGAGGATAGAGGAGGACGAGCACGCTGCCAATCACGAGGGAGATGCAACTGGCACACTGCCAAAAAACGAGCGGTTTGAGCTTGGTGCAAAGCCAGCGGAATTCCGTTGGAGGAACGTTCCGACACTCGCTTTGAGTTTCTTTTGAGAGTAATCCCATGCCTCGACAGGAGCGCAGCATAAGAGCGATGCGACGTTGCGTTCCAGCGAATCCACGAAGCGTTCGCCAATCGACCGCTTTCGAAGAGCCCCCCTAGCAAATGAAAAACGGGCGGAACGCGGGAGCCGACCGAACGTTCGCGAATCGCTCACGAGGCCTGCGATAGTCTCCGAACGATGGCGACGATTCTGCCCACAACTTCGACGTCGACACGGTTCCGAAATCGGACCGGGCGGTCGAATCCGTCGGAAAAGGGACGGACGATCAGAGTGCCATCCTGTAGGCTGCACGCAGCGCAGAGGTGTGTGCCGTCGCGTGCGAGCAGCACGTAGAACGGTTGGTCCCACAACGCACGTGAGAAAGACGCGAGCGGTTTTTTCCTCCTCCGATCCACGACGACGAAGGCGGCATCGGTCAGGTAAGGATGAAGCGATTTTTTCTGGCCGGTGACCCAGAATACGTCCCGAAGCGACAGGTCCGAAAGGCCGCAGAGGGAGGCCGCTGGTGCGCGGAGAAACAGGGGAATCTCCTCGAATTCGTCGCGCAGGCGTTTGAGGAATCCGGTTGGGACCGTTTCGGGAGTGCGATCCGTTACCGGCACCGACCTGCCCAGAAGCTGGTCGGACATCGCTTCCTTCCCGGCGTCTTCCCGTCGTAGTCCAGCAGCGTTCAGAAACTCCCAGGCACCGACGGAGTACGCGACGCACAAGGAAACGAGCTTGTGAACGTGCCGAGGCGGATCCGTCATCGTTTCGGAATCCGATAGTGCGCCCGCAGAGCAGAAATACCTACGATCCTGCAAGAGCCGCGCAACTTCGCGCGTCTTGGCCGACGCGTTGCGAAAAGAGAGTCCGGAGCGACGTCTGCCGCCCCGGATCAGATCGCCAGGTCGTGAAACGCTCGGCGTCGACGCGAGGGGCGAAGGGCTCCAGAACCGTCCCAGATCGGGAGGGACTTTGGGTTGTCGAGCGTTTGCGACGGGGCGCACTTCCAGGTCTGCAGTTCCCAAGATTCGAGCCTCCTTTCCGGACTCCAGTTCCACCTGTGCGTACGGGAGGTATCCGGAGCGCAACATGATTCGGTTCTTGCCAACGGCCTGAAGCCGACAACATACGAGCCCTTTGCCGTGCTCGACGAGGAAGAGCTTGTCGGACTTCTCAACGGATGGACTGGACGACGGATCGATGCTTTCAGGAACGATACGAACGATGCTGCCGGGAAGAAGGTCGGGGAAAGCGAGCGCGTCGTTGGTGCCGATCTTCACGTACAGGAAGCGTGACGGGCTTTCAGGACTCAAATTCCTACCTCGGCGGGATGAACTTGCAGCGAGCAGCTGGGTCAGAGGTACGATCGCCCCTGGTGGGATTTCGCGTCCGGTCTCCCGAAGCCAGGGTACCCACGCCTCTGCGTCGTAAACACGCGAGTCGAGCGGGATAGTTCTTTCCGTCGGGAGAGCGGCTTCCAAGTATGGGATGTCGTCGAGGTGAAAGCCAAGAGCCGTTAGCCAATCTACCAAACGATAGTCGGAGAGAGCGCTGAGGGTGAAGAGTTGGTGGATACTGGGAGTGAAATCACCCTGACGCATATTGTGATACAGGTTGTGGGGAATGTGATGGCGTGGATCGCCCGGAAATCTCATGCGCGACGCACGCGTTACCTGCGCGAGCGAGAGGCTTCGCGTCTCCAAAATCCGTCGAATTCGTTCCGCCTTGTCCGTAAGCAAAAGGTTCAACGATCCTCCCGAGAAACGGGGCCGAAACTCTGAATCCGTCTTCCGGCGCAGCGTCCGAACCGGTCGCCGCGCCTTGGACCGGGGGACGGCGCCGAAATGCCAGCCATTGGTAGGAGCAAAATCGCGACGGAAGGGAAAAAAAGGAGGGTGACTGGATTTAGAGACAGCGCGCCAGTCCGGAATTCAGGACATCGGAGGGTCCGTGAGAAATGCGGGGTGAGGAATCTTTACGATGGTAGTGAAGTAGTCTCTGTACAGTAACTCTGAGTCTACGTACCATACACGTGAATGGAACCAAGGGACCTTGCCCGCTCGGCGGGTGCGAAACTCAAGGAGCTGCGCGTGCATCTCGGCCTCACCTTGCGTGAGGTGGAGGCGCGCAGCTTGAAGCTGGCCGAAGAAAAGAAGAATCGGGATTTCTTCATCTCCCGCGGCTGGCTGAACAATGTGGAGAACGGTTCCTATACGCCCAGCATCTACAAACTTTATAGCCTCAGCGTCATCTATCGGGACAGCTGGTCGAATATCATTTCTTTCTTCGGACTCCGTCCGAGCGACATCGGCCGCGATCAGGCGCTCTTCGGACTAGGGAAAACGTATCTCGTGCCAGGCTCCGAAGAGGGTGATGTCGAGACGGTCGTCCTTCCCCTGCGAGCGCGCGAAGAACTTCAACTCGACGAGACGACCTTACTCAGCAGGCTGGTACAGATTTGGGGAGAGATTCCGGTCCGACTGATAAACCATTTGGACTTGCGGAAGTCGATGTACGGATATATCGGCCTAAACGATTACACGATGTATCCGCTCATCCGCCCAGGTTCGTTCGTGCAGATCGACGGAAATCAGCGCAAGATCAAACATGGAAGCTGGCGGACCGAATTCGAGCGTCCCATTTACTTCGTCGAATTGAGGGACGAATACGTCTGCAGCTGGTGCGAAATCAAAGAGGGTCATTTGATCTCGATCCCATGTCCCAACTCACCCGTTGAGATACGACGATTCCCTTACCCCCGAGAGGCGGAAATCGTGGGTCGCATTACCGGCGTGGCCATGCGTATTGCCGAAGCAGGGACCGGGTTGGGTCGAGAAGGATAGACAAAGGGCAACGCGCGTCTCGTCCTTTTTTCTTTCGTTCGTTACTCGAATCAATATTCGTCGGGGAGCAGAAGGGTGGTGTGGGAACGGTCGGCTTCCGTGATGACCCACACGGTGTCACCTGCGGCGGTACGGTAGCTGCTGAGGAGCCGGAAACCACCCTCCAAGCTGTATTGGTTTTCCTGTCTGTCTTCATCGGGGATTTCGCCCCAATCGCCCGCGACGTGGCGCGAGAGGAAGTCCATCGCGTTCTGTCCGGTTTTTTCGAGAGCGACCAGCGCGCCGGTTGTGGCGACGAGCTGGCCCAGGTCGAACAAGGGTCGTGGTGTGCCTTTTTGCATGACGTAAAAATCTCCTTCTTGTGGATTTGGGTTTTGCTCTCTTCAAGCGCCCCGAGCGGGTCGGGGCGCCTGAAAGGCAAATGCCCTTCATGGGAGGAGAAGGCGCCTAACCGTTCGCGCTGTCAGGGGCGCGGGGTGGGCGTTCATCGGAGCGAAGCGGAGACCCTTGACAGGAGGAGCGAACGGTTAGGCGCAGGATTTCAGGGGAAGGGCAAAACGACAACGTTTCGGGGTGTGGGGTCTTGCGGAAGAAGTGGAGGTCGACTAGCTCGGGAGACTACAAATCAATCTAACGATGGGAAGAAGGGCCTTCCGAGGACTAAGTGTACGAACCTACTCCGGATGGAGCGCGTTAGGGAAAACGGCGTGGGTCCTAGCTCGGGTTCCCATCCGCGGACTTGCGCATGAGCTCCAGATCGGCGCTGGAGATCTCGGAGGCCGGGACGAGCTTGTAATGACGCTCTTCAACGATGCGCACGCGGTCTTCGGCGACGGTGAGTTCGAAGAGGGCTATCGTGTCGTCGTCGAGGAATTGCGCGGCTACCGGTCTGCACGTTAGCTGCGGGAACTTTCGTTGGCAGAACGCCATGTCTTGTTCGAGCTGGATACGGCCGATCTTGTCGGTTCCGGCCTTCGCTTGTACGGGGATGATGTATTGCGCTCCGGACTTGCCGATCCCGACGTAGAGTTCGTCGATTTCCATCTGCACGCCATCGAGCTGGGTTCGAAGGTGGTTCTGAAGCGAGTACGTCGTGAGTCCCGTGAAGATGTCGACGAGCCGGTTGTAGCGCAGCTTGGCGAGGAGAGCCTGTTCGTCGGTCAAGGAATGCTGCGCGACGATTTCGGGAGTGGCCTCCGGGACCTTGATTTGGTAGCGTCCGGCCTGCGGTTGGATGTTGGAAATAGGGGTCTGGAGGAAGCGGTACTTCGCCGCACCGATGGTGCGAATGATCCACTCCTTCCCTTCGCTGCACGTTTTTCGCACGGATTCGGGGAAAGGGCGTCGATAGCGAAAACTGTAGACGACGTCGCCGAGGTTCTTGGGGGCGGATACCTTGAGTTTCCTAGCCTCTTCCGATATTTCGTCCCGTTCGAATTCGAAGGATTGCATTCCGGGCCGGAAGTGCTGGAAGAAGATGCGTTCGATGATGCGATTGTAGGCGTCCTCGTTCGGGGTTTTCTTCTTCGCCATAATTTTCTCAGTCCGCCGCGACGCACTGGCGCTTGCGCGGTGCGATCACTCCCGGATCGACTCCAAAGTGGGCGGCGGCCTCGCGCATGTTGAATCGCGCGAGCTCCTGAGACCCAAGAGTAACGGGAGCGGACGGCTTGACTGCGTCCCGTCCCAAGGCTTCCCGAACGGCGGAAGCGACGGCCCGGCCGAGCAAGGGAGGAACGGAATTGCCGATCTGGCGGAAACCGTGCCAGATGGTGCCGTGGAAGCGGAACCAATCGGGGTACGTGTGGATCCGCGCCGCTTCGCGGACGGAAATGCATCTCGGGTGGACCGGATGGATGGGTCGCGGCGCGCTAAAGGCACCTCGGTCGGAAGCGGTACCGGCGCGAAGGGTGTTGCAGACGCCATCTTTGGAAAGTTTGAAGAAGCGGCTCACGGGCTCCGTAGTTCCGGGTTGCGTGGCGGCGAACCTCTTTCGGGAGAGCGGGGTGTGTTCCGCACGCTGACATCCGGTGAGGAGTCGCTCGTCGAACTTCCTGGGATAGGAGTAATCGTCGTCGTCGGCGGAATGATTGCGGAGGAAGGTTGCGTAACGTGATGGTTTTCGCGCGTTCACCCGGAGTTCGTCGGTTTCGAGCAGAACGTCGTAGTCATCGATGTTTGGCAGATCGCCGATGGCTTCCCACACGGTAGGACAAGGAGGGAGGTCGAAGAGATTCGCATGCCCGTTCCCTTTCGAAGAGCTTCGTGAGAGAAGCACGGATTGCGGCGCGGGGTAGTCCGGTAAAGCAGTCCCTCGTCGCGCTCCAAGTAGGAAGAGCCTTCGACGATCTTGAGGAACACCGTAATTTGCAGCGTTCAGGATCCTGGGCGGGATTCGGACCGCGTAACCGGCTCTTTGAAAACCCTCGATCAGTTCCGAAAGTAACCGGGTGTGTTCGCCCGTGGCCATCCCTGGAACGTTCTCCATAACGAACGCTCGCGGTTTCAATTCCTCGACCATGCGCAGGAAGTGGAAGACGAGGCCATTTCTCGGATCGTCCAGAACGCGGTGGCCGATGAGGGAGAATCCCTGGCAAGGAGGTCCCCCGACGACTACTTCGACGGTTGCATTCCCGATTCCCGCACGCTTCCGAATCTCGCTCCCCGATAGTTCCCGCACGTCGGCGCAGATGACGTGGCAGTTCGGGAAATTCAATTCGTGGATAGCGCAATGAATCGGATCGTACTCGACGGCGGCAACGACGTCGAACCCCGCTTGCTCGAATCCAAGGGACAACCCTCCCACGCCGGCGAAGAGGTCGATAGCGATGGGACGTTTGGAATTCTGCGGATTCAACCTTTTTCGCTCCGGCGTGCGTAGTAGGCGCACCACTGCGAGATCGGACAAACATCGCATCGGGGCGCGCGCGGCAAGCAGATCGCGCGCCCGTGCGCGACGGCGTTCACGTGAAAACTATACCTCAAGTTGGGCGGCACGGCTCTTTCGATGAGGTCCTGCGACGTGTCGGGCCGTTTCTTGACCCGGAATCCGAGGCGTCCGGCGACGCGGTGTACGTGTACGTCGACGGGTAAAACTTTACGTCGTAGCGAATACATGAGTACGCATTTCGCCACTTTGCGTCCGACGCCAGGTAATTCGGTGAGGAAATTCTCTGCCCGCTGCGTTTTCATCCGAGCCAGTGGAGCGAGCGTGGCTCGCCCGAAGATGGCCTTCAGCGACTTCAGGATCGCCAAGAGCTGTCTGGTCTTCAGCTTGCCCAATCCGCCGGGAACGAGAATTCGTTCGAGCGCGGTGGCGGATCGTTCGCTCAAGCGATTCCACGAAGGGAACCTACTTTTGACCTTCGCGAACGTATTCCGAAAAGATCGGTCCCTAGTCCTCGTCGAGAAGATGATGTAAATCAGTTCGTCTAGGGGGTTACTCTTATTACCGTGGCGGGGATCCTGATAAGTGAGTTGAAGCACCCTGCAAATGCAGCGGATAGCTCGGGCGTCGATTTGCGGCTCTTGCATTTGCCGAGGCCGGCGTTCGAGCGGACCCGTAAATCTGCGGAAACGGGACGATGGCATTCGCGTACGAGTCACCAATTCTCATCGTGCTTACGGTGTTCGCGAACGTTGTCGTAGCTCACGGCTAGTCGCTGGCCGACCTTCATCGTTGTAGCGAATACTGCCGGCAGGCTGTCGAGGGTTCCAAGGACGATTCGCCGACGTTCGTCTACCGAGTCCACCTTGAGCCACATCCATTCGGACTCGCCGGTTCGTTCGTCCCGAACTTCGAACTTGACGTAATCGCCGACGGCGAAGGTCGCTGAACCGTGCATATCGAGCGATTCTAGCACGCACGCGATTGGCCCGGCGGTGTGGGATTGATTTCTGAATTACATGAGGCTCTCGCCCCCGGAAGACGTTCATGATTGGGACCAAGTAACGGTCAAGGAGATTACGAAGACTGGATTTACGAGCTGGGGTGATATTTTCATGACGGCCAAAGGGAAGTACGGCGGCGGGAAATGGCGCGTCAAAACGCGACTTTCGGAGGCGCTGCGCCGGGGTTACGGAAAGCGTGCGTCAGCGAAGGTTAGAAATGCGCTTCGCGACATCGAGAATAATTGAGAGGATTACATTCGGCGTAGAGATGCTTGGGGACTTCAACCTCGAACGATTCCTACATCTCGTGAGAACTTGCGCGGCTCTCTGGTTTGCGTTCATCCTCTGTTTCCGCTTGTTTGACAACTAAGCCTCAAAACTGAAAGCAGGGGAGCTTCCAGCAAAATATTACTGTTGACATTCGCACAACGTAATCGTAGAAGTACCTCCTCGCAGGATGCCGGTGCCCTTCTGGGTGTCCTCGGCAGAAGATGAGGGCAGCCACTGGGGCCTTCACATCCAACTCGAAGGCATCGAGTACTGATGAAGCGCCGGCCGCGAGGAGAGAGCGAAACGGTGCTCGATCGAATGGTTCAGAAATGTCGTGGTTGCGATTCGGCAGCCAGCTGATTGGTATCGACGCAAACTACGGTCGCTCCACCAAAGAGCACTGAGGATGTCGTAAGGCGGGCAGTCGAGGTTTCGGTCGGGTGGCAAGCGAAGGATTCGTCGGACCAGGTTTCGCTCGCGGTGAGGGGGCTCTTTGAGAAGGGGTTTGGAAGACGAGGAAACACGCCATGCGTAACGATGACCCGATACGTCACTCGCTCGAAGACATCAAGCGGCGCATCTCGCAAAATCTTACTCGAAACGCCATCACCGAACCATTGCTCGGAAAGCTGCTCGCGCACCCTGAAGACTCCTACAACATCATCGTTGAGACCAACCGGGACTACCGGGGAGGCCGACAGAAGGCGATCGGCCGAGTTCTGGATCTCTACGAAATCGCTCGCAAGCAGCTGCTGAAGAAAAGCGCCCGGGTCTCACCGGGACGCGGTTTTCGAGAAAGGAAACAGGATGATACCCATCCTTATTTGTTCGGCCATCTGCCGGGGTTGTTGATTCAGAAAATCGTCGAACTGGACACCGGCGACGCTCGGGAGTCAGATCGCGCCGTACACCAGCCGGTGAACGTGGCCGCAGCGATCTATCGGATCTGGGAGGATTCCGAGACCGGACCTCTCCTGAATCGCTCCATCAGCACCGTCAAAGCGGACGCGGCGCAGAGGTCTTTCTGCTCGAGCGGGAGAGGCATCGTATGGGCGGTGCTGGATTCCGGGATTTGGGCAAACCATCCCCATTTTCGAAAGTACGGAAACCTCAATCTAGATGGTCCTCTCAGGCATTCGTCTTTCACGGATGAAAGAAATGCGAATGCGTTGGACGACGTTTACGGCCACGGGACGCACGTCGCGGGAATCATCGCGGGAGCCATGCCCAACGACGACCTGAGGGCGGCGGGTAAAGCGGACCCAAGCACCCAGCCACCGTACGCGGTTGCGCGCATGCGCGATCAGGCGGGAGATATCCGGTACGAACGAGTGGCCCTCGGGCAGATTTCGGGTATCGCTCCCGAATGCAAGCTCGTGAGCATGAAAGTGCTTCGCGACGACAATACCGGCTTGGCCAGCTTCATCATCGATGCGCTGGAGGAAGTGATCAAGTTCAACGAGTACGGGCGACACGGTCTGATCGACGGAGTGAATCTCAGCGTAGGTTACGACTTCGATCCGGAATGGTTCGCGTGCGGGCAGAGCCCGCTGTGCACGGTAGTGGATCGCGTGGTGCGCTCGGGCGTGGTGGTGGTCGTGGCGGCGGGCAATACCGGGTACGGATGGAACCAAACGAAAGCGCTGGGCACGTCGGCCGCCGGGTTGGCGCTAACGATCAACGATCCGGGAAATGCGGAGCGAGCGTTGACGGTCGGTTCTACGCATCGCGATATGCCGCACGTCTACGGGGTGTCGTATTTTTCCTCGAAGGGGCCGACGGGCGATGGGCGCCGCAAGCCAGACCTGGTCGCTCCCGGCGAGCGAATCATTTCTTGCGCCGCGGGGCGGCTGCTTGCGGACGTGCAAGCGAGCGCTCCCCAATCGGGACCGTTCCAGTACATCGAATACAGCGGCACGAGCATGGCCGCGCCGCACGTTTCGGGAGCGATCGCGGCGTTTCTTTCGATCCGTTCCGAGTTCAGGGGGCAACCCGAAGCGCTCAAGAAGATTTTCATGGAGTCGGCCACCGATCTCGGCCGGGAGCGCAGCTTCCAGGGTTCGGGGCTGATCGATTTAATGCGCGCGATGCAGTCAGTGTGAGGGATGCGATAGGAGGGCGAATGGCGAGCGTTGAAGGATTCCCCTACTTCGAAATCGAGTTTTCGAAGGACGGTTCGATCGTTGATGCACGACAGATCGAGGAGATCGAAACATTCTTAACGAGCCCGGCCGGCGGAGGTACGACGGACGTGCTGGTGTTTTCGCACGGCTGGGATAACGACGAAGCGCAGGCACGCGATCTTTACGCGCGGTTTCTGGCGAATATCCGGTCCGAAACGAGCAAGAACTCGGTAGCCGACCCGAAGAAGCGCAATCTTGCATTCGTCGGTGTGATGTGGCCGTCCAAGAAATTCGCAGACGCAGCCTTGATTCCCGGCGGGGCCGCGGGGATCAACGACGGAAACGTGCGAAGCGCGCTGGAGCTGCAACACAAACAATTGGCCGACGCATTGCCGTCCGGTGATGCGAAGAAGATCGATGAGGCGGCGAAGGGGCAGAGCGACGAGCCGGACGGCAGCAACTTGTTTTTCAGCCTAAGCGCTGAGGAACTCTTTGAAAAGATGAAAGATCCAGTGCTGCCTCCGCCTCCGCCGGCAGGGGCGGGGGGCGGCGCTGGCTTAAACCCCACGGGATCGAGCGGTATCGCGGCCGGTACTGGTGGAGCCGCGGGCTTTGGCGCGTTAATCGGCGGAATCAAGGGCGCCGCTCTGCGCATTCTGAACTACACCACCTACTACATCATGAAGAATCGCGCGGGGGAAGTGGGACGTTCCGGGTTGAAATCGGCGCTGCAGCAGATTCAAGCGGCGTGTCCTCCCGAGACGCGTTTTCACCTCCTCGGCCACAGCTTCGGGGCGCGCGCGGTGACGGCGGCGACGAGCGGCACGCCTCGCCTCAAGGTGCAAACGCTAACGCTGCTCCAGGCCGCGTATTCGCACTACGGCATGGCAACCAACTACGACGGGAAGGGACACGACGGGATGTTTCGGGACATCATCGCCCAACAGCGGGTCGCCGGACCCATACTCGTCAGCCATAGCGTACACGATTTGCCCGTGGGGATCGCCTACGCGATCGCCTCGCGGCTCGCAGGGCAAATCGCGGCGGCGTTTGGCGGCCCTGCGGATCCTTACGGGGGACTTGGCCGCAACGGCGCGCAAAAGACGGACCGATCGCAGTTTCTGACTCTCTTGCCAACCGGGGCGAACTATTCGTTTCAGTCTCACGTGGTGAACAATCTCAATGGGGACGGGGTGATCCAAGGTCACAGCGACATCTGTAGGCCGGAGGTCGCTCGGGCGTTTCTTAGCGCTGTGGCCGTAGCCTAGCGAGGTGCCGGAGGTACTACCGAAACGTAGGATTCTATTTTTTCGCGAAAGGAGACCGAAGATGATGAAGTCGCTGGATATCCTGATCGGAGTTTCCGCCGTGATGCTGACCGTAAGTATGTTCGTTACGGTGATCACGCACATCATCACAACGCTGCTGAACACACGGGGCGGGCACCTGAGGCGCGGATTGGCGGACATCCTGCGGCAAATCGATCCCGCCGTGTCCGACAAGATTGCGAAACAGATTTCGAGCGCGGCGTTGCGGCATCCGCTAGTGAACGACGTGACGTGGCGATTGGGGACGGTGCTCCATCGCGAGGAGTTTACGAAGATTCTATTGGAGCTTGCGTCCGGAGGGGGTGCCGGGACGCTGAAACAAGAAGCCAAAGACGTTCTCGCCGACACGGTCAAACGAAACGGCATCAAGGATCCGGCGGCTACGCTCGATAGGATTCGCGAATTTGCACTAGATCTGGAGCGCTCGAATCCGGCGATCGGGAACGACGTGCGGTCGACTCTGGCGATTCTGAACAAAGCTGAGAGTCAGTTGGTTGCGAAGATCAACGGGTGGTTCGACCAAACCATCGACAGGGTTCAGGCGCGGTTCACGGCGAGCACGCGCGTGATAACGGTCTTCGCAGCGTTACTGGTCGCGACGTTTTTTCAGCTGGACACGATCGGATTGGTGAATCGGCTGTGGATCGACCAGGACTCGCGCAAAGCGTTGGTGGCAGACGCCACGAAAGTGAGAATGGAATACGAGCAGAAAGAGAAGGAGCGTTCTGCCAAAGAGGCGCAGCCGACACCTGCCCTCGCCTCGCCGCCATCAGGGGGCGCACCGCCTGCAGCCTCCGTTGACGCAAAGGCAACCGGCGGCGGCAACCAAGTACAGGGAAGCTCGACGCTGGACCAGGTGTTGGGGGACGCGGGCGTGATCGCCTGGCCGCCGGCCGATTGGAAGACGGTAAGAGCCCTGGGAGTATGGCAGAAGTTGTTGGGTGTACTTCTATCGACGGCGCTGCTGAGTTTGGGAGCGCCGTTCTGGTACGACATGCTGAAAACTACGCTGCGGTTCCGATCGTCGCTTTCGGAAAAGGACGATGCGCAGCGGGAGCGGCGTCAAACCAACGAGTCGGCGAGCCCGGCATCTGCGGGTTCCCCGGGGACGCGTCCGGTTCCGGCGACAACCATGGCTGTCGGTGAACGGGGCGAAGTCAACGTAGTTGGCTAGGTGGAGGAGAAGCCATGAATCTTGAATGGATAGGATGCTCGAGTCACAACTTCCGTCCCGGGCGGCCAGCGGGAATGCGTCCGGAGGCTATCGTAATTCACGTAATCGTAGGATCGCTGGCGAGCGCCGATTCGTGGTTCAACGATCCAGTGGCAAGCGTTTCCGCGCACTACGGAGTTGGACGGGGCGGAGCCGTTCACCAGTACGTCAAAGAAGAGGATACTGCGTTTCACGCGGGGATCGTAGTGAACCCGACGGCATCGCTGGTGTTAGACCGGCCGAAGGTAAATCCCAACTTCTACACTATCGGCATCGAGCACGAGGGGCAGCCGGACGACGACTGGACCTCGGAGCAGGGGGTAGCGAGCGGCGCGTTGATCGCAAACATTGCGGCACGATGGAGCATCCCCATCGATTCAGACCATGTCATCGGACACCACAGGGTACGGGCATCGAAACCCTGTCCGGGCGATCTCGCCAAGGTAGCGGAGCTGATCGCGCAAGCGAAAAGCGCGCCGCTCGCTCCGGGAGCGGGATTCGCCACCGCGGTTCGAACGATCTCAAACGTGCGGCTGCGGAGGGGCTTTCCGAACACGGCCGCGCCGGTGGTCAAGATAATTCCCGCGGGGACGCTCCTGACGCCGACGGGCAGCGTGACGGGAGAGAGCATCGCGGAGAACGCGAAATGGTTCCGCGACGCGGACGGCAATTTCCTCTGGGCGGGAGGTACCGACGCTCCAGGTTTGTAGACAGACCGGCGGTTTAGGAGCCGCCAGCATGCCGTCAGGCATTGCCGGTCGAAACGTTTGCGATCGATTGACGGATGGCCACATCTTTTTGCTGCGGAACGCTTTCCGCAGGGAAGCCGTCGGGAGGAAATTTTACCCCGGATTTGAAAACGGTTAACCCCAGCATGGCAACGGGGAGCTTCATTGCCGAGGCGGGATCTAAAGCGCGCGCGGCTTCCAAGAAGAGCGTAGTGCCGAGCGGCCGGAGGAGGTCACCGCCGTAGAGACCGGTCACGCGCGAATTGAACGTTTCGGTAAGGTGAGCGCCGAAGGAAGCCAGCTTGGCGATAGCATCGGCGGGCTTGGTGGAGCCGTCCGAACGGAATTTTGCGATCGCGATGGCGGCATCGCGCGCTCCGTTCACAATCTGCGATTCGGCCTCGAGCAGGCTCTGCAACTGAGGGCTCTCGGCGCGAGCTAGAATGGTTCCGAGCTGGTCTTTGGAATAGAAATCGACGAGATCCCCGAGACCCGGCGTGGCGTGGAGACGGGCGGTAACGCGGTCGAGCTCGGCACCGAGATTCAGAATCGTGGACTGGCAGCCGATCATAGCGGCGCGCAGATCCGAGTCGAGCCAATCCCAATAGACATCCCGATTGCGGTTCAAGGTTAGCTTGTCTCCATCCCGAGAGGCGGTTGTGGACGGGGGTATGCAGGAATAGACCAGCAGGGCGAAGGGCCCACCCCTTACCGCACCGACGTCGCGATAATGCGAAGGATCGGCAAAGTAATAGAAGGGGATTAGTTGCTTCAGGCAAGCTTGGAGAGCGCGAGACATCTCCATGTATTGAAAGGCGGAAGGATTGGAAGGAGCCTTAAGCCACGCGGAAAGGGCCTCCGGCGCCAGGCTGAGGTCGAGCGTAAGGATAGAGTTGCCAAACTGGTCGGTGGCGTTTTGCTGGTGGGCGTCGAGGACCTTGTCCAAGTCACTCACCCAAGTGTCGAAGGAGCCCGAAGCCGCCCCGCCGGTGGAGAAAGAGAAGGCGGTGGGCCAGTACTTCTGGACGTAAGGCTTGACCTGGTATTGCAATTGGGACCGAATCATGTGCGGAACGGCTTGTTTCCACGTGTAGGAGTACATGCCGACCGAGATGGAGTACGTCCGCACCTGATTTTGCGGAACATCGAGGTGCATGCCAACGGTAAGCGAGCTCATGCGCTTGTTTTGAATGACGATCATGTCGTGCGCGTTGAGGTCGTAAACCACGAGGCGGCCATCCGCGGAATCCACGGCGGTGAGCTTGGCGACGGCATCGTTCAAGTGGTCCGCTTGAAGTTCGAAATAAGGGAGAGTGAGGTCGAGGTGGCTGTGGCGCTGAATTCCATGGGTCAACGTTCCGGCGTTCAGGGTCACGCCCGGTTGCTGCTGTAAGAGCAAATCGTTCAAGTCTCCGTCGCGGACCGCACGTTGAAGCAGGGGACCCACGGAAGAGCCGGCGGCGAAATCGAAGGTGGCATCGACGAGAGCGGTCTTCGTCGTGGTCGACTGGAAGGTGTAAGCAAACGATGCGTTGTAGTTGTGATTCAGGGCGGCTAAGGCTTTGTCGTAAAACTTGTCTTTGAGCTGCAGCAACGGGTGGATGGCCCTTTGTATCTTTTGGAGTTCGTCGATGCCAGGAATGCGTCCTACGAGCTCGCCCTCGAGCCAATCCAGCTTGAGATTGGTGCCGATGTAGGTCTTAAAAGTTTTCAAGACCGCTTCGATTTCGCCGCCATCGAGGAGTTGCGCGGTGAAACCCGCAACCTTCTTGAGATCGGTGAACGCTTGGGAATCGGTTACGGCGGAGAGCACGCCGGCGGAGAGTACGGACTCGAACCACTGCAAGACTGGAGTCCCGGGAACGCCTAGTTTTTCGAGGTTCTTGCCGATCCAGTCCCCTACGGTCTCCGGCGTAAGCTGGGAAACGTCCTTGGCAGCCTGCTCGATTTCGCGGAGGGCAGTATCCTTTTCAACCCAATTCCAGACTGCCGAAGCGGCCCGGTGATCGAGCTGGTCCCATACGTTGAAAAACCCTTTGATTTTCGCAAGCGCCTGGTCGAAGGCGGCGCGTGGATCGATACCCGTTAGAGTTTTGATGGCATCTTTTGCGTAGTCTACGCCAAAGTTCGCGAGGAGCTCTGGCGGTGGATTATTTGGATCCGTCCACTTCTCGACGGCGTGGAGCTCCTTGATGAAGCGAGCGCCGTGGACGCCGAGGACGGCGGCGAGGAAATCGTCGAACGTTTGGGGCATTCCCTGGGTCTTGGATTCCACGCTGGCACCGGCGTTAAAAGCGAAATCCCAGCCGCGCTTGGAGAGTTTGAACAGGCGGAGGCGGATTTTCTGTTGCTGAGGATCCAGGGATTCCCGGCCGACGACGACAGCGTACTTACCATCGGCCTCGAAGCCAAGAGCGACGCCGATACCGAGCTGGATGCGCAGCCCGATCTCGCCGTCGAGTTGGCCTGTTTTCAGGGCTCGAATCCAGTTGTACTGATAGCCGTATTGCGCGGCAATCTTTACCGCGATGGAGCCATCCACTTCGGAAATCAGCCAGGCGCCGGGATCCAGATCGTTGATGGCGCTGACTTGGCAAGGCAACCTCCAATTGTCGATCGCCCCCTGAAGGGCGGTTACGGCAGGCACTGAAGGGGTCTTGAGGTACCGGCGGACGACGGCATGCATCCCCGCCGTCTTGCCGTCCAATCCAAAGGTGACGCTGCCTGCCGCGCCCAAAGCCACCGAGCCCTTCGCGGAGCCCAGAAGGTCGTAACCCGTACGGAAGAGCACGAAAAACGAGTCCGACATTTGGCTGAGATCGGACATTCCGGGGGAGAGGTCGTCGTCCAAGCCCAGCGCCTGCAACAGATTCGTAGGGTCTTGATAGACGCCGATGCCCGAGCGCAGGCTCGCGCTGCCGCTGAACGTTACGAGGCCGTTCTTACCATCGAAAGAAACTTGATTGCCGCCGTGGGCTTGGACGCTAACGTCACCGAGCTCGATTTGCCGCGGAGGGAAGGGATCGCCTTCGAGCAAAGCCTTGAGTACGTCGGGAGCTTGCGCGGCGGAAGCTTCGATTCCAAGAGCTCCGTGGGCCAGCTCCTTGTTTTTCTGGAACAGAATGATAGTGCGGTTTTCGAGTGTGGTTCCGGTTGCAGCCATGGCTGGACTCCTTAGGAAGGCGATCCGGGGTGTTCTACGTTTATGACGTGTATTATGGTTTGTCAAGTACATATCTAACGAGGGACGTTGCACTGCGCGAAAAGAGGAGCGTGTACTCGGCTCTAGCTTAGCTAGGTCTGGGGAGAATGCGCGACAACCAAGCGAGGAGGTGCCTCGGCAGCGCTCGGACCTTAAATGTGATAGTATCTCGCCGATTTAGTACCGTACGTCGAAGTAGCAATCGAGTTACATGCGCTACCAACTCGTCGTCCTCGGACCGCGACGCAGGCAATATCTGCAGGAGCTTGAGGATTCTCTCAAGGACTCGATAATGAAGTTGAGCCTCGACCCAGAGGCGTACCTTGGAATTCTGGACTCGTCCGAGAGTCATTCCGTTGATTGGAGCGCAATTCCAGTCGCAGTTTGGTTCGGCGGGATCGGCGAATCGGATCCCACCGACCTGTCCGTTCTCCAGCGATTCCTGAATGAGAGGTGATTCATACAGATAGCAATTAGTCGTAGACAAAGAAGGTCTCTACTCATAGAGTTAACAATGCCTAGAGACTCGAGCGTGGAGGGCTCGTAGCGCAGCACGGCGGAGCTCACTCACGGGCAATCTATATATTTTTTGCAGACGTGCAATTTGGGCGTCTGACGTCGACCAGAATGGCTCCCAATCCAAACACGAATTCGGTCTTAATCGCGGAAAACCTTGCCCCCATAGAGTCCTTCGCAGGGTTGCCGTTGGCCTTGCCGGCCACTATCGTCATCCTGGCAGACAGCGCCACGGGGCAGCAATATTCGCGAGAGCTGGCCGACGCGATCCGGGATCTGCTCACGTCCGTTCACTCCCAAGTCACGGTTAAGGCGTCGACTTGTATCCACGATGCTGCCAGTGTTCCGACCTGTTCAGAGTGCGGAGCGGACGAACGACAGAAATTGTTGGTACTGGTCAGTGACGGAAAGACCGGTTGGAACGTGATTCCCGTTCAGCAATGGTGGCTGAGCCGTGAATCCGACCGTCGCATCCTTCCTTTGTTCCAAGCGGGAGTACATCCGGAACATCTCTTGCCCCAGGCCGTTCGCAAAGTGAACGCGTATTTCTGGCGAGATTCAGTCGCGGAATGCCGGAATGCGGTATTGCGCGCGGCGGGTATCACGCTGGACTCTTATCGCGTTTTCATCAGTTACCGTCGTCTGGAAACCCAACCCTTAGCGGAGCAATTGTTCGACGAACTAAACCGGCAAGGATTTAGCGTGTTTCTGGACGTGCACAGCGTTCCCCCCTCGGCACAGTTCCAGAGAC
>WNFQ01000120.1_pt1 | contig 43169 bp, 41 predicted proteins | sample 5400171 | NCBI WGS metagenome assembly WNFQ01 (sample SAMN13153356, study PRJNA577476) | soil metagenome | isolation source: 20 cm soil under Madrone tree | place: USA:California | collected 2016-06-14
CACTTGTGAAAGTGTATCAAAACAAAGGACTTTAACTACCTTTAGAATGAACACTTATGCAAAACAGGGGGAGGGGGGATGTTATTGTTAACTAGAATCCCCTCGAAAGATTTCCGCCTCGAGCGTCCGTTAGCAGCCCCCCACCGGCTAGGTGCGGTAGCTGGCGTTAATGCGCACGTACTCCGCCGTGAAGTCGCAGGTCCAGTAGCGTGCGCGGGCCGGGCCGGCGTGCAGGTGCATCACGATGGGCACATGGTCCGCTAAGAGCCGGTTGCTGGCGGCGCGCTCGTTGAAATCGAGCGGCTGCCCGCGGCGCAGCACCGGAATGCCCGCCATGGTGATGTCCACGCGCGCGGGATCGAAAGGAACGCCGGCGCGTCCGGCGGCTGCGAAGATGCGGCCCCAATTCGGATCGGCGCCGGCGAACGCGGTTTTCACCAGCGGCGAAGTGGCCACCGTTTCCGCGATGCGACGCGCCGCCGCTTCACTCTTCGCGCCGCGCACTTCGATTTCGATCACGCGTTGCGCGCCTTCGCCGTCGGCGACAATTTGCAGCGCCAGCGAGTGGCACACTTCCTCCAGCGCCGCCGTGAAATCGCGGTGCGCTTTCGTTCCGCTCTTGATCGAAGGCGCGCCCGCCTCGCCATTCGCGAGCACCAGCAGCGCATCGTTGGTCGACGTATCGCCATCGATGCTGATCGCATTGAACGTGCGCGCGGTCACTTCCTTGAGTGTCTTCTGCAGCAACGATGGCGCAATCGCCGCGTCCGTGGTGACAAACGCCAGCATCGTCGCCATGTTGGGATGGATCATTCCCGCGCCTTTCGCGCAGCCCACCATGTGGATTCGTTTGCCGCCCATTTTGAAGGAAGCTGCCGCCGTTTTTGGACGCGTGTCCGTGGTGCAGATGGCCAGCGATACCTCCGCGAACGAACGCGCGGAAGAACGCCGATGCCGCGCCAGCAGCGGCACAGCTCGCAAGATTTTATCCAGCGCCAGCGGCACTCCAATGACGCCAGTGGAGCAAACAAAAACTTCCTCCGATTTGCAGCCCAGGCGCTTCGCGGTTTCCGCGACCGTGCGCACCGCGGCCGCATGCCCCGCAGCGCCAGTGGCGCAGTTGGCGTTGCCCGCGTTTACCACCACGGCGCGCATGCGCCCTTTAGAAATACGCAAGTGCTCCTTGGAAATCAGCACGGGAGCCGCGACCACAAGGTTTTGCGTGAACACCCCCGCCGCGGAGGCGAGAACGTCGCTGGAGAGAATGGCGAAATCGAGCGCGCCCGTTTTTTTCAGGCCGCAGGCAGTCGCGGCGAAGCGGAAGCCGCGCGGGAGCGACGCTTCCGAGAGCGCATGCTGCATTGCCGGTGGAGTCATGGGGTGAGCGCGGCGCTCACGGAAGGGACCTCCGGTCCTCCGCGCCCTTCGAGGATGATGCGCCCTGCAAAAGCGCGCGTATTTCCGAGAGAGTTTGTTGTAGTCGAACGGCTTGCGTGCTCATGGCTTGGCTCCTGGCTTGCTCTTTAGTTTGGCGATGCGGTCCTGCAAATCGGAAATGGCGGCGCGCACGGATTCCGGCGCGGTCCCGCCAGGAACTTTTTTCGCGGCAAGTGCCGCGTCCACAGTCAAGCCGCTAACAAAATCGGCTTCAAACGCGGGAGAACTTTTCTTGAGCGTTTCAAGCGGCAGCGAAGTCCACGGAACATTTTGCTTTTCGGCTTCACGGAGGACTTTGCCGACAATGTCATGTGCTTGACGAAACGGAATTCCCTTGCGCACCAGGTAATCCGCGGCTTCCGTGGCCAGCAGCAGCGGATTGGAAGCAGCCGCGCGCAAACGCTCGGCGTTGAATTTTGTAGTGGCAAGCGCGCCGGTAGCGACCGCGAGCATGTCTGCAACTTGGTCATGCGCGGAAAACAGCGCTTCCTTGTCTTCCTGCAAGTCGCGCTGGTAGCTGCTGGGCAAACCCTTCAGCGTGGTGAGCAGCGCAAGCAGCGCACCAGTGATGCGGCCGGTTTTTCCGCGGATCAGCTCCCACGCATCGGGGTTCTTTTTCTGCGGCATCAAGCTGCTGCCGGTGGAATATTCGTCGGGAAGAATCACATAGGCAAATTCCTGCGAGGCGAACATCACGAAATCCTCAGCAAGGCGCGAGAGATGCGTGGCGATGCCCGCGAGCGCGAAAAGATAATCGAGCGCGAAATCGCGATCGCTCACGGCATCGAGGCTGTTCGCAGTGATGCGCGAAAAACCGAGCTCGCGCGCAATGGCGTTGCGGTCGATTCCGAAACTGTTGCCCGCGAGCGCGCCCGAACCCATGGGACACGCATCGGCGCTCGCGGCCGCAGCCTGCAAGCGCGTGAGATCGCGCGAGAAAGCTTCCGCGTGCGCGAGCAGAAAATGCGAAAACAAAATCGGCTGCGCGTGCTGCATGTGCGTCATGCCGGCCATGGGCAAGCCAAAATTTGTCTTGGCCTGTTCGAGAAAAGCGCTCAGCAGCTGGACGATCGCGAATTGCACGTGCGCTGCGGCATCCATCACAAAGAGGCGAAAATCTGTGGCCACCAGTTCATTGCGGCTGCGCCCCGTATGTAGCTTCCAGCCGAGCGCTCCGAGTTCATGCACTAGAGCGCTCTCGACAAAGTGGTGGACGTCTTCCACCTTTGCGCTTTCAAGGAATGCAGGATCGCTGCTTATTTGCGCGGCGAGGTTGCCGAGCGCGAGCAGCGTGTCGTGCACTTCCGCCGCGCTGAAAATGCCGATGCCTTGCAAAGCCTTGGCCCACGCGCGATCGACGGCAATTTCGTAGGGCAAAAGGCGACGGTCGAACGAGAACGATCGTTGGAACGCGTCGAAGCGTTTGTCCGGCTCGCGCTCGAAGCGGCCGCCCCACAGGCGATCGTCTTTGCGTTGGGGTTGTGGAGTCATCAGCTTTCGGGTTCAGCTCGGTGACGATGTCGATGACTTAATGAGTTCACGAGTTGCCTTCGGCTTTGGCTTTGGGGCGGACGGTGACGGGCAAAGCGAAAAGATTGATGAAGCCTTCGGCGTCTTTGGGATTGTAGCGGCCCATGGTGAAGCTGGCGAGGTCGGTGCGATAAAGCGAAAAGGGTGAGACGCGTTTGGTCACGGTGAGCGTGCCCTTCCAGAGTTTGAGGCCGACGGCGCCGGTGACGCGCTGCTGCGAGGCGCTGAAAAATCCGTCGAGCGCGGCGCGCAGCGGCGAAAACCACAAACCGTAGTAAACCAGCTCGGCGTAGCGCAGCGAAAGCGCTTGCTGAAAATGCGCGGTTTCGCGATCCACGGTGAGCGCTTCGAGTTCGCGATGCGCGGTGACCAGCAGGGTGCCGCCGGGAGTTTCGTACGCGCCGCGCGACTTCATTCCGACGAGGCGATTTTCGACGATGTCGGTGCGGCCGATGCCGTGCTTCGCGGCGACTTCGTTCAGCATATTCAGCAATTCGACCGCGCTGGCTTTCGTGCCGTTCACAGAAACTGGCAAGCCGGCATCAAAGCCGATTTCGACTTCCGCGGCTTTGTCCGGGGCTTTTTCCGGGGAGACGATCCATTGCCACATGGCTTCGTTGGGAGAGTTGGCGGGATCCTCGAGCTCGCCGCCTTCGTGGCTGAGGTGCCAGATGTTGCGGTCGCGGCTGTAGATATTTTTTTTGCTCTGCTCCACCGGGATGTTGTGTTTTTGCGCGTAGGCGATGGCGTCTTCGCGGGAATCAATGTCCCACTCGCGCCAGGGAGCGATGATCTGCAGATTTGGCGCGATGGCTTTGTAGGCCAGTTCGAAACGCACCTGGTCGTTCCCTTTGCCGGTACAGCCGTGCGATAAGCCATCGGCGCCAAGTTTCAACGCGATCTCCGCTTGCCGCTTGCCCAGGATGGGTCGCGCCATGGATGTGCCGAGCAGATACGTGTGCTCGTAGACGGCGCCGGCGCGCAGCGTGGGCCAGATGTAGTCGCGGACGAATTCTTCGCGCAGGTCTTCGACGTAGGCGGTGGAGGCGCCGGTGGCGAGCGCTTTTTTTCGCGCGGCTTCGAGGTCTTCCTGCTGGCCGACGTCGCCGATCATGGCGATGACTTCGCACTGATAATTTTCTTTCAGCCAGGGAATGATGATGGAGGTGTCGAGCCCGCCGGAATAGGCGAGGACGACTTTTTTTGGCTTTGGCTTGTTCAGTGCTGTTTTCACAATTCCTCTCTCGTTTGGTTGGTCGTGAAATTTTTCAACCGTAAAAGCGGCGGCAAGACCGCCGCACTCCAAAGGCCGCCAGCAAGATGCTGGCGCTATGTGCGGTTGGTGCATGCATCGCTAAGTTAGAACAACGTGTGCAGGATGGCCTTCTGCACGTACATGCGATTTTCGGATTGGTCGAGAACGAGCGAGTGCGGGCCGTCGAGAATTTCCGGGGTGACTTCCAGGCCGCGGTGCGCCGGAAGACAGTGCATAAAGACAGCGTCGGGCGCGGCAAGGGACATCAATTGCGCATTGACCTGGTAGGGCTGAAACACTGCGTTGCGGACTTCGCCCTCCTCCTCGAAGCCCATGCTGGTCCAGGAATCGGTGTACACGCCTTGAGCGCCTGCGACAGCTTCGCGCGCGTCGGTCATCAAGTCGATCTTGGCTTTCGTTTCGCGAGCGACGCGCTTGCCGTCGGCCACAACTTCGGCAGCGGGGGCGTAGTCGGGCGGAGTGGCAATGCGCAGATGAACGCCAAGACGCGCGGCGAGATAGATCAGCGAATTGCAGACATTGTTGCCGTCGCCGACGTAAGCGAGCTTGAAGCCGCGCAGTGCGCCGAATTTTTCCTCCAGCGTGAAGAAATCGGCGAGCGCCTGGCAGGGGTGAAATTTGTCGGAGAGCGCGTTGATCACAGGGATGTCGGCGTTGGCGGCCATTTCCTCGAGAACGCGCTGGTGATAGACGCGCGCGACGATGCCCTGCACCCAGCGATCGAGATTGCGCGCGACATCGGCGATGGACTCGCGGGCGCCGAGAGAAGCGGAAGCCTGCGTGTGGTCAAGGAAAATCACGGAGCCGCCCATGCTTTGGATACCGACTTCAAAGGTGACACGCGTGCGGAGCGAGGGCTTCTCGAAAATCAGGGCGATGAACTTGCCATGCAGGGTGGAGGCGTAGCGGACGGGGCGAGCTTTTATATCGGCAGAGAGATGGAGAAGTTCGCGCGTATGCGTGGGACTCCATTCGCCTCCGGTGAGGAGATCGTTCGATAAGGAAATAGGCGCCACGAGAGTGGTAGTGGTCATGTTTTACCTCGCTGCGGATTGCGCGAGACGCCGCGGATTTGCGGCGGCTTGCGCAGGAGCAGAAATGGATTTTGGAGTTTTTGCGAGAACGAGCTCAAACAAACGGAGAAATTCGCGAACTTGCGCGCGGGTGATAATGAAAGGCGGCAGCAGGCGCAAAGTAAAGTCGTGAGTGCAATTGATGAGCAAACCCTGACGCAGAGCTTCAGCAACGAATGGATTGCCATCGATGGAGAGTTCGACGCCGAGGATCAAGCCTTCGCCGCGGACTTCGCGGATGAAATCGAATTTGGCGGCGAGCTTGGCGAGGCCTTCGCGGAGCTCGGCGCCGCGGGCGCGGATGTTGGCGAGCAGCTTTTCGCTTTCGATGATGCTGAGAAATTCGAGGGCGGTGGCGCAAATCAGCGGGCCGCCGCCGAATGTCGTGCCGTGCAGGCCTGGCGAGACGCGCGAGGCTACGGCTTCGGAGGTCAGGATTGCACCGAGAGGCAGACCCGCAGCAAGCGGCTTGGCAACGAGCACGATGTCGGGCTTGGAGGAGAATTTCTGGTAAGCGAAATAGCGCCCGGTGCGGCCGAGACCGCATTGAATTTCGTCGGCGATAAGCAGAGCGCCGTGCTGCGAGGCGAGGGAGCGAGCGCGATTCCAGAAGGCTTCGGTAACGGCGTGGATGCCGCCCTCGCCCTGAATGGTTTCGAGGATTATGGCGCAAACGGTGTCGTCGAATTTGGATTCGAGATCCGCGACGTCGTTGAACCGGACAAATTCAACGCCGGGCACGAGAGGCGCAAAGGGCAGGCGGTATTTTTCGGTGGAGGTTACGCTGATGGCGCCAAAAGTGCGGCCGTGAAAGGAATTCTGCATGGCCAGGATGCGATACTTGGCCGCGGGCTTGTCGGGGGCATCAGAGATGGTGCGGGCGCAGAGGCGGGCGAGTTTCAACGCGCCGTCGGCTGCTTCGGTGCCGCTGTTGGAGAAGAAGACGCGATCCATGCCGGAGATTTCGGCGAGCTTGCGGGCGAGCGGGCCCTGATAAGCATTGTGGTAGAGGTTGGAGAGATGGATGGCGCGCGCGGCTTGGCGGCGAATGACTTTGACAATGCGCGGGTGGGCGTGGCCGAGGGCGTTGACGGCGATGCCGCCAAGAAAATCGAGGTATTTCCTGCCAGCGGAGTCATACACATAAGCGCCGTGGCCATGCGTTAGGACGAAGGGCTGGCGTTTGTAGGTGGGCAGGAGAAACTGGTCCGCGTCGCTGAGGCGCGTGTCGAGTTTGGGCTTGGGAAGGCGCGAGTGCTTTGACGTTTGCACCGCCCGGGCGATTGCTTTCTTTTGGTTTAGCGCGCGCATCATGCCGCCGAGAGCGCTGCTTGTGCGGCGAGCAGGGGTTCCCGCAAAACGCGTGTTCCGGGAATTGCGCTCGCGGGATCATTCGATGCGGCGTCGACCGCTTGCGAGACGCGCAGCAGGGAATCCGGCGAACCGCCGCCGACGATGTGCACTTCGCGGACGCCGCCTTCCAGGGCGCGCTTGGCAGCTTCGAGCTTGAGCACCATGCCGCCGGAAATGACGTGGGATTGCACAAGGCGCTCAATCTCTTCCCAAGTCACGGCGGAGAGAACTTTGTCGCCGTCAAGAACGCCGGCGACGTCGGTGAGATAGATCAGGCGGTCCGCACGAAGGTATTCGGCGCAGGCGGCGGCCATGTGATCGGCATTGATGTTGTACAGCTCGTTGTCCGGCCCGAGACCAAGGCAAGGAGCGACGGGAATGAGGCCTTCGCGCCAGAGCGACTCGAGGAAGGAGTTATTCAGGCCGGTGAGATAGCCGACGAAGCCGAGGCTGCCTTCGACTTCGTTGTGAACCATAGGCTCGGCGCGGAAGCAGGAGGCATCGGCAGCGGAAATGCCGATGGCCGGCGAGCCCTCGGCGGAGATGGCGGAGGCGAGGCGTTTGTTCAAAAGGCCGGCAAAAACCATCACGGCAACATCGCGGGTTTCGCGGTTGGTGACGCGCAGGCCGGCCACGAAGTTGCTCTCGATGCCCATGCGTTTGAGCGTGGCGGTGAAAAGGCGGCCGCCGCCGTGGACGACGAGAATTTCGTGGCCCTGCTGGGCGAGCGCGGCGATTTGCCGGGCGAGGGCGCGCACGACGGCGTCGTCTTCGAGTAAAGCTCCAGCCAGTTTGATCACGGTCTTCATTGGAGTGCGGTCTGCTCCTCGATGCCTGACATGAGATTGAAATTTTGAACTGCCTGGCCTGCCGCGCCCTTGCCCAGATTGTCGAGGCAGGAGACGACGATGAGGCGTTTGCCGGAGTTGTCCAGGGAGAATCCGATATCGCAGAAATTGGTGTGTGCGACGTGCTGGAGCTCGGGCAGCGAGCCAGCGGGCCAGATGCGCACCAGGGAACGGCCAGCGTAGAACTTTCGGAAGATGGTTTCGATGGCTTCGGCGGAATACGCCGCGCCGAGCGTCACGTAAATGGTGGAAAGAATTCCGCGAGCCAGCGGGAGGAGATGAGTGGAAAACACGAGACGATCTTCGGGCAGACCAGTGTGCTCAAGAATTTCGGGAGTGTGGCGATGAGAGAACAAGTTGTAGGCCTTGAAATTTTCGTCGACCTCGACGAAGTGGAGGTCGCGACGGGGATCTTTGCCTGCGCCGCTGGCACCGGACTTGCAGTCGCAGACGACGCTGCTGCCCTCGGCGATGAGGCCGGCTTCGGCGAGAGGGCGCAGGGCGAGAATCACGCTGGTGGCGTAGCAGCCGGGATTGGCAATAAGGCGCGCGGAGGCGATTTTGGCAGCGTACAGCTCGGGAAGACCGTAGGCCGCTTCGCTGAGCCAGTTTGCGTGGGGAGTGGGGAGCTTGTACCAGGACGCAAAGGTATCCGCGGAGCGAAAACGGAAGGCGCCGCTGAGATCGACGACGCGGAGGCCAGCTTGCAGCAGCGCGGGGGCGATTTCCGCGGAAACTTCGTGGGGCGTGGCGAGGAAAGCAGTGCCCGCATTGCTGGAGGTAATCTCGGCGACGGAAAGGGAGCGCAGGGGCGCTTCACCCACGCCGCGGAGTTGGGGGAAAAGCTCGGCGAGGCACTTTTTGCCTTGCGTTTCGCGAACGTAAAAGACGGGCGACTTGACGGCGGGATGGCGCACAAGAATGCGCGCGAGCTCGAAACCGGTGTAGCCGGTGACACCGACGACGGCAATTTGTTCGGGCTTTCTCATTTCAAGCGCGCCGGCTCACCAGCGATTCGATTTTTTTCTGCAAGGATTCGCGGGATTTTTTGTCAGGAGTGATGATTAAAACGGTGTCATCACCGGCGATGGTGCCGGCGGTTTCCGGGAATTTGACGGCGTCCACGGCAGCGGCGAGGGGCTGCGCGCCCCCGGGAGGGGTCTTCAAGACGAGCAGATTCACCGCGGGGCGAATGTCCTGAAGGAACTCGCCGAGCGCGCGAGCCAGGGAAGGCAGGCCGTTGGATTCTTCCGGCAGCGTGGCGGCGGTGCGGTAGCCTTCCTGGGTTTTGACCAAGCGAAGCTCCTGGAGATCGCGGGAAAGCGTAGCTTGCGTAACGCGCAGTTTTTGCGCGGCGAGGCGGCGGCGCAGATCTTCCTGATTGGAGATGGAAGCGTCGGAGATGAGGCGCAGGATCTGCCCGTGGCGAAATGTTTTGCTGGCATTCATGGTTCGGTGAAAATATGCACTCACCTGTATATTTATACGTGCGGAGCCCACGGATGTCAATGCCAATTTGGGATTTTCCGGAGACGGACTGTCCGAACGGGCACGAACGGAACGAAAGTACAGCTAATGCAGGATTCGCACCATTCGCGAGGTGCGTAGTGGATTCTCGCGGCCAGTAATGTTACTTATCAAAGAGCCTTCACGACTCATGGGAACACGCTGCCAAACCCCGGGATGCAAGAACGACTCGCCACCGGCGCTTGCCGAGGCGCAACTGTGCGTGCTGCACTTCACATTGTCGCTGGAGAGCGGATGCGCGGAGATGCGCCGGGAGACGGCGCTGGGCACTACGGGGCACGAGCGGCAGCGCGAGATCATGCGCTTTATCACGGAAAACGGGGAGAAGCTGGCGCGCGTGGCGACCAGCGGGCTGCACCTCACCGATGATTTGAAGGCGCGGATTTTGAGCACGTTTCTTACGTTGATGAATCTTCGAGAGAATCTGGACCGGGCTTCGATGCGGTCGTCTTACGGGCGGCATACGGTTCCGCGATAGCCTCGCCGCGGTCTGCGGTAAGCGCGAATACTTGCAAGGACATTACGTTGAGATCCTTCGGACCGGCAAAAGGCGCCGGCCCTCGGGATGACAGCGCGTGGGTTTAGTGGGCGACGTGGTTTGCGAATCGTGCGGGCGGGCCAGTATGTCATCAGCCGTAAAAGCGGCGGCAAGACCGGGGCAGTCCAAAAAATTTAGGCGCCGATGTAGCGGGCGTAGAGGGAACGAGCGACGGCGGGATCTTTTGTGCCTTTGAGGATGGCGCGACCGTCTGAGAAGACGGTCATTTCGTAGGGCGGGATGCGGAAGCGGAGCAAGAATTCGTTGTAGCGGACGTCGGAGACGGTGGGAGCGAGGCGGCTTTTGAGCGTGGCCAAATCGAGAGTGCGGCTGCGCTCGTGAATCTGGACGGAATCGCGGCCGCACATAGTGATGTGGGGCTGGGCTTCGCCGTGGAGGTAGGTGAATTCACGGCGGGCGCAGGCGCGGCAGTCCGGGTTGCGCGCGACGCGGAGGGATTGGAAGTGGCCGGTCCAGACGTCGCAGGAGATGAGGCGGCCATGCAGAGCATCGGTGCGGCCGGCCAAAAGTTTCATGGCTTCGGCGGCTTCCAGCGAAGCGATTAGATGGACGATGGGGCCGAGGACGCCGATGGTGTCGCAGGTTTCCTCGAGGCCGAGCTGCTGCGTTTCCATTAGACAGGCGAGGCAAGGCGACACTCCGGGGCGGATGGTCATAGTGAGGCCGTAGCTGGCCACGGCGGCGGCGTAAATCCAGGGCTGATCATTTTGGACGGCAAAATCGTTGATCAGAAAACGCGTCTCGAAGTTGTCGGTGCCATCGAGAATGAGGTCGAAGGGAGCGAGCAGATCAGAGGCGTTGCGTGGGCTGAGGTCGGCGACGATGCCTTCCACGAATACACCGGAATTGAAGGAGCGGAGCTTGCGCTCGGCGGCAATGGCTTTGGGGAGCGCGGCGAGGGCATCGGCTTCGTCAAAGAGGGTTTGACGCTGAAGATTCGAGGGCTCGACAAAATCGCGGTCGACAATGCGCAGTTTTCCGACGCCAGCGCGGACCAGGAGATTAGCGGCGGCGCCACCGATCGCGCCGCATCCGACGATGACGGCGCTGGAGGCGAGCAGGCGCTGCTGGCCCTCCTCGCCAATCGCGGCGAAGAGCATTTGGCGCGAGTATTTTTCGTTAAGAGAAGGGTTCACTTTGTGGTGGCCTTTGTGGAGCGGTTCAAGCCGACGAAAAGGCGCAAGCTAAAGACTGCGCTACGGTTAGCGTTCCGCTACTTATGATAGCGCCAAAGTTCGCGGGACAGGCAACGCCGCTATGCTACGCTTCGTCTGAGCCAGTGGAAGCATGAAAGCGCATTGTGAGCAAGGGTTGCGCAAGATTGCCGCGGCCGCGCTCCTTATGGGAGTTGCGCCGGTGCACGCGCGGGCGCAGCCAGAAACGCCTGCGGGACCGGTGAGCACCGCGACGTCGCAGAACCCCGCCAACACCGCCGAAGACGTCGTTGCGGTGCGGATTGTGACGGAAGACGGACGCGTGCTTTCGGAAGCGCCTAGGGGACTTCCCGTTTCGATTGGAAAGCCGCTGGACCGGGAGCAGGTGGCGGAAAGCATTCGGACACTCTACCGTACGGGGGATTACGCGGATTTGCGAGCGATGTCGACGCCGGTGGACGGCGGGGTGCGCGTCGACTTCGTGGTACGGGAGCAACTGTTTTTCAATCAGGTGATCATTCACGGCTTGGTGTCTCCGCCCACGGAGGCTTCGGCGATTGCGGCGGTGCAGCTTGCGCTGGGGGAGCCGTTCCAAGCGGATACGGTGAACGAGGGATTGGAGCGGTTGCGGGAGCTGCTGCGGGAAGAGGGATTCTATGAGACACAGGTTTCGGCGCAGACCGTGCCGCATCCGGAGAATCACCAGATGGACGTGGTCATCAACATAGAGCCGGGAGTGCGCGCGCGCATCAAGGAGATTCAGCTCAAGAACGGGACGGAGTACCGAGACGCGGAGATTCTGTCGCGGTCGAAGCTAAGAGCGGGGCGGGGTCTCACCGCGGCACACGTGCAGCGCGGGACTTCGCGCGTGCGCAAGTTTCTGGTGAAAACAGGGCACCTGAACGCGCGGGCGATGGTACGGCGAGGCACTTACGACGGCAAGAGCAACGCGATTCCGCTGGAGCTGGAGATCACGGAAGGGCCGCGGGTGCGGATTGCGGTGACGGGGGCGAAATTTTCCGGCGGGGAGCTGAAGAATTTGGTGCCGGTGTATCAAGAGGGGGCGGTCGACGCGGACTTGCTGGAAGAAGGCAAGCGCAACATTCGCGAACGGCTGGAGCGCGACGGATATTTCGACGCGGAGGTGGAGTACGCGACGAGCACGAACGAGGTGACGCTCAAGAATGGTCGCAAGGGAACGGAAGAGGTCATCACGTATCGCGTGGAGCGCGGGGACCGGCACAAACTGATGGGGATCGAGATCACCGGGAATCACTATTTCGATAGCGAGTTGCTGCGCAGCCGGCTCACGATTTACCCGAAGGCCTACGCGACGCGAGGAAGATTCAGCCGAAGGTTGCTGGAATCTGACCGGGACTCGATGCGGAATTTGTATTTGGCAAACGGGTTCCTGGAAGCGACGGTGGATGGGCAGGCGCTGGACAACTACAAGGGTAAGGAAGGCGACCTGGTGGTTCGCTTTGTGATTCAGGAGGGCAACCAGACGCGTGTGGCGTCACTGAACATCGAGGGAATTCACGCGTTCAAGGAAGACGACTTGCTGGGCGTGGTGGCATCGACTCCGGGCCAGCCTTACTCGGAATTCAACGTAGCCACGGACCGAGACAACATTCTGGCGATGTACTTCAACGATGGGTTTCCGGAGGCGAGGTTCACCGCGACGGCGGAGAGGGTAAACGGGGAAGCGAACAAGAGCGGCGCAGAGGCCGGCAATGAAGGAGTGGTAGCGAACAATGCGTGGAAGGCCGGCAAAACTAATCAGGCGGACAAAACAAAGGACAGCGAGGCGCTTCAGGGTGATTTCATGCGAGTGGTATATCGCATCGAGGAAGGGCCGCAGACGCGAGTGCGAAGGATTTTGCTGACGGGCTACGAGCACACGCGGGCGAACGTGATTCGACGGGAGATCCGGGTGAAGTCCGACGCGCCGTTGCGGCAAGGAGAGGTGGTGGAGTCGCAGCGGCGGCTGTACAACCTGGGAGTGTTCAACCGGGTGACGATCCAACCGCAAAATCCGAACGGGACGGACACGAACAAAGACATCGTAGTGCTGGTGGAAGAAGCGAAGCGCTACACGCTGGCGTATGGAGGGGGCTTTGAGGTGCAGCGGCTGGCGAGCACGACGAATCCGGCAGGCAGCGAGGTGCAGGCGGCGGTGCGGGGGATTCTGGAGATCAGCAAGCTGAATGTGACGGGGCGAGGCGATTCGCTTTCGTTGAAGCTGCGGGGAAGCACGATCGAGGACCGGGCGCTGCTGGGGTACAACCACCCGAACACGTTCAGCGACCCGCACCTGAATCTGCAGGTCACGGCGTACACGGAGAGAACGCAGGACATCAATACGTTCACACAGACGCGGTACGAGGGCGCGGTGGAGATGAACGATCGGGTGACGCCGCGAACCTCGCTGCTGTACCACTACGCTTTCCGCAAGGTGCTGGTTTCCAACTTAAACGCGACTATTCCGGCAGTGGAGATTCCGCTGTTCAACGCGCCGACGCTGGTGTCGCAGTTCGGAGCAGGTTGGGTGCGGGATGCGCGGGACAATCCGGCGGATGCAACGAAGGGGAATTTCAACAGCGCGGACTTCAGCATTGCGGATACGAGGATTGGCTCAAGCGCGAGCTTCATGCGTTTTTTCTTTCAGAATTCGACCTACTACCCAATCAAGCGCAGATTCAGTGTCGCGCGCTCGATTCGCATCGGGATATTGCGACCGTATGGCGACACGGTTTCACTGACTTTTCCTGCGCAGACGGCGGCGCCATTGCCAACGGTGATTCCGCTGCCGGAGAGATTCTTTGCTGGCGGCGGCACATCGCTGCGCGGATTTGCATTGAACCAGGCCGGCCCGCGCGATTCAGTTACCGGATTCCCAGTCGGCGGGCAGGCACTGCTTGTTCTCAACCAGGAGTTTCGATTTCCGATGCGCCTGCCTTTCATCGGCTCAGCCCTGAGCGGCGCGCTGTTTTATGACGGCGGAAATGTGTATAGCCGGCTTAGCCGGGTGACTTTGCGGCCGTACCCGCCGAAGCCGGTGTTCTTTCCCAACTCCACACAGTGCGAATTCAATTGCACGAATGAGCTGAATTACTTCGCGCATACGGTGGGGCTGGGATTCCGGTACGCCACGCCTGTGGGGCCAATTCGCATCGACCTCGGCTACCAGATAAATCGGCCGCAGTTTGTTACGCCGATCTGCCCCAGTGGAGCCGCGTTGGTTGACTGTCAAAAAGGACTGTTTGGTTTCCAGGCAACGCGGCTGCCGGGCTTTCAGATTTTCTTTAATCTGGGATCAACGTTCTGATGCCCCGCTACTGGAGTTACGCGCCGGCCGGAGCGCTGCTCGCGCTGGCGGCGACGTGCGCGCAAAGCCAGGAGCTGCTGGATCAAATCGCAGCACGCGTGGAGAGCGACATCATCCTGCTGAGCGAAGTGCGCACACTCAGCAGGTACCAGATGCTGGTGGATGGGAAAGCGGAAACCGACACCGCGATTCTGGACCGCCTCATCGACCAGTGGATCGTGAGGAACGAGGCGGACACGGCGCGCTTCCCGCACCCTACGGATGTGGAGATCGCCCGCGGCGTAGAACATCTGCAAGCATCGTTCGCATCACCGGACGAATATCAGGCACGAAAAAAGCAATCGGGGTTGAGCGATAAAGAGATCCAACACGCGGTCGCGGAGCAATTGTATCTGAGCAATTATCTGGATTCCCGGTTTCGTCCGGCGGTGCAGGTGGACGCGAAACAAGTGGAGGATTTTTACCAGCAGGCCGTGGTGCCGCGGGCAAAGGCGCGTAACCAGGCTCCGCCGCCGCTGGATGCGTCGCGCGAATACATTCAAGAGGCGCTGGTGCAGCGAGGAATCAACGAGCAGGCGGAAGTCTGGCTAAAAGAAAGCAGGGCGCGTTTGCACGTGGAGAAGTTCCTGAAGGACAGCGGAAAATGACCAGCGAGACGCGCCGGCGAAAATGGAGATGGCTGCGGCATGTTGCATGGGTGCTGGCGGCGAAAGTCTTTCTGATTCTTCTGATACTAACGGGCGTGGCGATTTTTTTCGGCAGCGGCGCTGGCAATCCGCTGATTCAGCGCTACGTTGTTCACACTCTGGAAAGAGTTACGGGCGGCCAGGTTGCGCTGAAATCCATTTCCATTCGCTGGCTTTCGCTCGAAATCACGATGAAGGGCTTGGTGATTCATGGGCGGGAACCCGCAGGAACAGAGCCTCTCTTTGCCGCCGACGAAGTACAGGCGGGGTTGCGCATCGACTCTTTTTGGGGCCGCAAGGTTTCGTTGAACGATTTGCTGGTGCAGAGGCCACAGGTTCACATTCGCGTCGAGAAAAACGGTTCGAGCAACGTTCCCGTGCCGCAGAACGCGTCCAGCAGGAAGCCAACGCGAGAAACACTGTTTGATCTTCGCATCCGGCGGTTGCAACTGCAGAATGGCTGGATCCTATACAACGACGTGAGAACGCCGCTGGCGGTGGAAGGCAACAACCTGCGCCTGGCACTGGACGCTAGCGGGTCAGCAAACGAACCGATGTACTTAGGCACAATCGATTGGCAATCGATTCAGTTCACCGCGAAACGCTTCCTTCCGTGGCCGGTAAGCGTGTCGGCCAAGTTCACGTTGCGGAGGGACGGCTTTACGCTGGAGCAGGGAATTTTGAGCGCCGGGAGGTCGCACGTCGATGCCCAAGTCGAGATGCAAGACTATTTGCAGCCGAAATGGAGCTTTCGATACCGCGGATGGGTCAACCTGCTGGATCTGCGAGAGAATTTGCGCTCGCCGGAAACACCGACGGGACTCGTGGACGTTCATGGCGAAGGAACATTCGCGGATGGGCAATTGCACGGAAGCGGCAGTTATTCGGGCCATGACATCACACTGACGTATCCCATTTTTCGAGCTTCAGGATTGTCCAGCCGGGGCAGCGTTCAGATGGACAACAGCGGACTGGTAGTGCCAGATTTCCTGGCGCTGGCATTTGGCGGGACGGTGAAAGGCCGGGTCACAATGCGCTTTGACGGCATGAAATTCCGCGCGGATACGCACGTACAGGACGCGCACCTGGCCGGAGTGCTGCCAGCCATCGAGCACCCGGGCTTTCCGGTGGACGAATTGCACTGGGACACGCTGATATCCGCGGACACCACGGAGACTTGGAGCGGGCCGTTTCAACATTTTGAGATTACCGGGACGATGCAGTGGGTATCCCCGGACACCGTCGCTTTCGGACACATCCCGGTGGATGGCGATTGGGAGATTCGTTATCGGTACGACCCGGAGACGCTGATGGTCAACAGCGGCGAGTTCGAGACGCCGGCCAGCCGCGGAACGATCAGCGGACTACTTGCGCCGCGGAATACGGCGATGGACGTGCGGTTTGAAACCGGCGCGCTGGAGAGCTATCGCGATTTCATCAATGCGATTCGAGGCACACGACCGAATTCGAGGGATGCGATCAAAGTCATCACGGGAAGCGCGCGGTGGGAGGGGAAGATCAGCGGACCGTCTGGCGGCCCCACATTTGCGGGGCAAGTGCGGGGCGAGGGCGTGCGCTATGACGGATTGGCTTTTGACTCGGTGGAGGGCGAAGTCTCGTACTCGCCGGAGGAATTGACGCTTGCGCGGGCGCATTTGCGGCGGGGATCGATGGATGCGGCGATGGACCTAGGAATCGAGCTGCAGGAATGGAGCTTTTTGCCTGACAGCACGTGGTCTGCCGACGTCAACCTGGAAGCGACGCCGGTGGATGCGCTGCAGCAACTGTTGAACTACTCATACCCATTGCGCGGGGACCTGTCGGGGCAATTCCACGGGCGCGGGACGCGGAAAGCACCGAGCGTCAACGGCCTATTTGATCTGGCAAATGGAGAAGCGTATGGCGTCACGTTTAACCGGCTGCGAGGCCAGCTTAGCCTGACACCCGATGAGGCTCGCATAGCAAACGCGGAGCTGCGGTTGTTTCCGCCGGAAAGAGAACCGGGGCACGGGGCGGGAATCGTTACCGGCTCGGCGGGTTACAACTTCGCGGACGCTAGCGCTTCCGTCGATCTGGTTGGCGCTTCTCTTCCGCTGGCAAATTTTCAGAGATTGCAATCGGCGCGATTTCCGCTGGACGGCCAGGTTTCCTTCCGGCTGAAAGCGAGCGGTCCGCCTCTGGCGCCGAAGGGTGAGGGGACTGTACGGGTAGTAGATTTGCGGGTGGGGCAGTCGGTGATTGGCAGCTTCGACGGGACGCTGACCTCCGATGGGCGGACGGCGCGACTGGAACTGGGATCGGCCATGAACACCGGAGAAATCTCCGGCGGGTATACGCTGACGCTCGCCGATCCATACAAGATCGAGGGCAAGATTGCCGTCAAGAACATCGCGCTAGACGCACTCATGTTAGGCGCCCTGCATTTGCAGGCATTCAACGGACACGGTAAAGCAGACGGCGAAATCGGATTGAGCGGCTCACTGAAGCGGCCAGAGAGCATCGTGTTGGACGCACAATTCTCGCGGCTGATGTTCAACTATGCGAACGTGCAGCTTGAGAACGTTGGCCCGGTGCACTTTCGTTCTTCCCGTGACAGTTTGCAGATCGAGCCGGCAGAGTTTCGCGGGCCAGACACGGATATTCGTATCGATGGAAATGTAGGCTTTGCCGAACGGGCCAACGTGAAGCTGCGCCTTAACGGGGCGCTGGATTTGCGCTTACTTGCGGGAATTTCGGCGGGGCTGACGATCAGCGGCCCGGCGCAGATTAATGCGACATTTGAAGGGACGCTGGAGCGGCCGCGCATCACCGGGCGGATTCATATCGACAGCGCCAATGCGCGAGTCGCCGATTTCCCCACAGGGCTAAGCAACTTCAAGGGCGACTTCGTCTTTGACGATACGCGGCTCTCCTTCAGCGACATGACCGCGGAAGCCGGCGGCGGCACGCTGCACCTTTCCGGCAGCGTGACGTACACCGAGCGGCCGTTGCGTTACGACATCACGGCGCGGAGCGACAGCACGCGCATCCGCTACCCGGAAGGGATGAGCTGGTTGACCGCGGGCTCGCTGCGCCTGACCGGCACAACGGAAGCAGGCCTGCTCTCCGGCCGCGTGACGATACAGCGGGTCACACTCACACAAGGACTGGAGGTTGCCGGCATGCTGGTTTCCACAAAGGAGGGAATCAGCGGTCCTTCCACTAGCTCGCCGTTTTTACGCAACCTGCAGTTTGACGTGGAAGCAGTTTCCGCGCCGGATGCGCGGATGGAGTGGCCGGGAGCGCAGTTGGACGCGGAAGCCAACATTCGCGTACGCGGGACGTGGGAACATCCCATTTTGCTGGGGCACATCCACGTTCTTTCAGGAGATTTGCTGTTCCACGGCAACCGTTATCGCGTGGCGAGGGGCGACATTAATTTTGCCAATCCCTTCCGGCTCGATCCGGTGGTGAACGTGGAAGCGAGCACCACCATTCAGCAGTACGAAATCACACTGAACTTCAACGGGCCGGCGAGCAAGTTGACGCTGGCGTACCGTTCGGACCCCCCGCTGCCGGCCAACGATATTGTGACGCTGCTGGCGCTGGGCCAGACCAGCCAGGAATCCACGTTGCGCAGCGCCTCGGGAGCGCAGAGCGGAACATCGGGGGCTTCGGCGCTACTTTCGGAGGCGGTGTCGAGCCAGGTGGGCGGACGGTTGGAGAAGCTGTTTGGGATTACGAATTTTCGAGTCGATCCAGGCCTAACCTCGGTGGGCTCGACGGGAGCTACGCAAAACGCGGCGGCGCGTGTGACGGTGCAGCAACAGGTGACGCGAAACCTTACCGTGACGTATGTGTCGAATGTCGGTTCCACGCAACAGCAGGTGATCCAGGTGGAATTCAACGTAAACCGCAATGTGTCGATCGTGGCGTTGCGCGATTACAACGGGACGTTCGGTATCGACCTGAAAATCAAGAAGCGTTTTCCGTGAGAGCCGGCCGGCCTCAGTTCTGATTTGGCTCACCGGGGCGCTTGTCTTCTTCGCTGGAGCCTGTAAATTCCGGGAAGTCCGCCTTCAACTCTTCCATGGTTTCTTGCGCGGCTTTCTGGCCCAGGGCGAAGCCCGCCGCCTGCGACTCGCGCGTTACTTCCGGCAGAGCTTTTAACATGCGCTGTCCAAGGGGCGAGCGGTAGTAGTCCAGCAAGCCTTTCAGATCCTCGGTGGTCAGGTATTTATCGTAGATGGGAATAACGTGCTCCGTGAGGGAGTCGGGGTCAAAGTGTTTCTGGAAGCGGGCTACGAAGGCATCCGCAAATTGTTTGGCGCGCGGATTATTTGGCTGGGAGTCCTGTACGCTGCTGCGGAACTGCTCCATTCCGGCCTCGATAAGCTGCTGTCCGAGATTCTTCGCGCCGGTGACCTCTATCAGCTCGCGAATGCGGGCTTCCTTCTGGGGATCAATCGCGCTCGAAGCTTGCGGGCTGACCTTGGCAGGAGGCCGCGATGAGGGCTGGGCTGCCGCCGGTTTCTCCTGTGCATTCACCCAGAGTGATGGCGAATGTGCCAAAACCGCCAACGCTCCTAAAAGAAGCGCACACCCGACGAGCAATGGTCGCATTTACAGCCTCCCGTACGCCTCGTGGAACAAGAAGACCGACCTAATCGCAACGATTACGCAACCCTTTATGAGCTGCGAGATGTTCCGCGCGTATGAGACGCGATAGAGCGCGTTAGGGTTGTGTCGGCTGTGTCTGCGCTTGCTGTTGAGCTTGTTCTACTTGGCCTTGGCGAGGTTTGGCTAGGCGCGCGCGGGCGGCCACGCCGGGATACTGCTTGCGGAGGTCTTGCAGCACGTCCTTGGCGATTCGCATACTGAAGGCGCGGTTGGCGGCTTGCATTTCGAGGTTGATCTTGGGCATCTCCGCGGCGAATTTTTGGCCGAGGGGCGAGCCGTAAAATTGCAGAAGTCCCTTGATTTCGTCTTGCGTGAAATGCTGATCGTAAATGGTAACGAGCTGGGCGGTAGCGTTATCCGGATTGAATTTAGCTCTGTAGCCTTCGATGAAGGCGTTCACAAATTGCTGGCCGCGGTCGCTGGCGGGGACGGAGGCGAGAAGGTTTTCGCGAATCTGGTCGGCGCCGTGAGCGGCGAAATCCTGCATCGCGTCGCGCGCACCGACGAGTTCCATAAGGGAGCGAATGTCCGCTTCTTTCGCGGGATCAATGGAATGCCCCGTTTGGCCTGTGCCACCTTGCGGTTGCGCGGAATTTTGCGATGCGCCTTGAATGGCGAGGAAAAACATCGCCACGTAGATGATGACCAATGCCAGGACCGCCTTCATGAATGCCTCCGCGGCGAGAATCTTTGCGGTTTTGCCGCGTGGTGATTGTAAAGAAGAGCGGCGTGCGAAGGAACGTGTCGAGGTACAGGTTTGCCGGGACGCAAACTGCCTGTCCTTTGCTGTACTTTGGTGCAGGCTTGCGCGCGGGGGAAGGTTGACCCGCTCGCGCGTCGCGTTGGCGGCTGGCGAACGGTCTGCTACGATGCCGCGCCATGGCACATACCGGAACTCCCGCTGAGACGAATGTTGCTGACGCCTCTGCCATCCTGGAACGCGAAGCAGGGCTGCACCGCAATCTGACGCCGCGGCAGCTTTCCATGATTGCCGTCGGGGGCGCCATCGGCACCGGCCTTTTTCTCGGCAGCGCGCTTTCCGTGAAGCTGGCGGGTCCAGGCGTGATTCTGAGCTACACCGCCGCCGCGGGAATCGCGCTGGCGCTCATGTGGGCGCTGGGAGAAATGGCCATTGCGCATCCGGTGGCCGGGTCGTTTGGCGTTTACGCCGAGATGTACGTGCATCCGTGGGCCGGCTTCGCCATGCGTTATTCGTATTGGCTCGGGCAAGTGATCGCCATCGGTAGCGAAATGGTGGCGGCGTCGATTTATTGCAAGCACTGGTTCCCGGGAGTGCCCTCCTGGATTTGGATTGCGGGATTTTCGGCGGCACTGATTTGGGTCAACGCCAGCAGCGTTTCGAATTTTGGGACGTTCGAATATTGGTTTGCGATGCTGAAGGTCGTGACGATCGTTCTGTTCCTGATTTTGGGGGCTGCGTTGCTGCTGGGCGTCGGCTTTCCGCGAATCGGCGCTACGAACTACGTGGCGCATGGCGGATTTCTTCCCAACGGCTGGACTGGCGTCGGGCTCGGCATAGCGATGGCGGTGTTCAGCTATCTGGGCTTGGAAATCGTCGCGGTCACGTCCGGTGAAGCGAAAGATCCGGCAACGTCATTGCCGCGCGCGATGCGCTGGACATTTGCGCGCCTCGGCATTTTCTACATTGGCGGACTTGCAGTGGTCGTTGGCGTCGTGCCTTGGACGCAGGTGGAGCTCGGCGAAAGTCCGTTCGTGCGAGTGTTCGAATCCGCGGGGATTCCCGCAGCCGCCGAGGTAATGAACTTTGTGGTGCTGACGGCGGCGCTGTCGAGCGTGAACTGCAATCTCTATCTCACGTCGCGGATGTTGTTCTCGCTGTCGCGCGGCGGCTACGCTCCTGCGGCGCTGGGACGCCTGAGCAAACGCGGCACTCCGGTAACGGCGCTGCTCGCTTCCAGTATCGGCATGGTGGCGGCGCTGTTTCTGGAGCGGCGCTACAGCGGTACGGCGTACGTCTACATGCTGGGCGCGGCGTTCTTCGGCGGGATATTTGTGTGGCTGATGATTTTCGTTACACACCTGATGTTTCGCAGGCGTATCGCTCGCTCTGGACAGTCAGTTAGGCGCTTCGGGCCGAGAGGTCCGTGGAATTCGCTGTTTGGCGCCGCGGCTCTCGGGGCGGTGCTGGTTTCCACGTGGTGGGTGCCGGGTCTTCGCATCACGCTGACGGCGGGGCTGCCCTGGCTGCTTTTTGTCACGCTGTGCTACCTTGGGTGGAGGAAGACGCACTCCCGCAACGCAGAGGGTGGAGCCATTATTGATGGATGACCTGCTGAAATGGCGCGGCGAATTCCCGATTCTTGACCGCTCCACTTATCTCATCAGCAATTCGTTGGGCGCGATGCCGCGCAGCGTTTACGACTCGATGCGGGCTTACGCGGATTGCTGGGCGGAACGCGGCGTGCGCGCCTGGGAAGAGGGCTGGTGGGAGATGGCCGTCGCGGTTGGCGACAAAATCGCGCCGCTGATTGGCGCGAAGGCCGGGGAAATTTCCCTGCATCAGAACGTCACGTTGATTCAGGCGGTTATCGCTTCCTGCTTTGATTTTCGCGGAGCGCGCAACAAGATCGTGATGACGGACCTCGAATTTCCGTCCATTCAATATTTCTATCACGAGCAGCGGCGCCTGGGCGCGCGGGTGGAGTTGGTGGCCAGCTCCGACCCGGTGCGCATCGATCTCGACAAGTTCCTTGCAGCCATCGACGAAACCACTTTACTTGTGCCCATCTCGCAGGTTCTCTTCCGCAGTGCCTGCATCGTCGACGCGCGGGCGATTATCGAGCGCGCGCATCGCGTTGGCGCGCACGTAATCCTCGATGTCTTCCAGGCGGCCGGCACGATTCCGATTGATGTTCGGGCATTGCGTGCCGATTTCGCCGTTGGCGGCGTACTGAAATGGCTGTGCGGCGGACCGGGGGTCGGCTATCTCTACGTACGCGAAGACCTGCGCGCCAAGCTACGTCCCGCACTCACAGGATGGATCGCGCATCGCCGCCCGTTTGACTTCGAGGCCGGGGCAATCGATGCGCGCGAAGATTCGTTCCGCTATCTGAACGGTACGCCACATGTACCGGCCCTGTATGCGTGCCAGCCCGGGCTGGACATCCTCAATGTGGTGGGCATCGAAGCGATACGCGCTAAATCGGTGCGCATGACCGCGCGCTTGCTGGAGGGCGCCAAGGCGCGCGGCTGGCGCGTCAACACTCCGGAGAGTCCGGCGGAACGCGCGGGCACCGTTTCCATCGACTGCCCTCACGCTTCCGAAGTCTGCCGCGAACTGCTGGCGCGGGACATCCTGGTGGACTTCCGGCCGAAAGCGGGGGTGCGCTTCTCGCCGCATTTCTACAATCGGCTCGAGGAATGCGATTTCGCACTCGAGCAAGTAGCCGAGATTCTCCGCACGCACGCGTGGGAGAAGCATGCGGCCGCCTCCGCGCCGGCATGATTTCATGGATGCTGGCGGCATTTTCGGGAACAGCACGCCCGACGGTTTTGCACAAGCGCGCCAGGAAATGGTGGAAATGCAAATCCGGAGGCGTCACATCACAGACAGCCGCGTTTTAGAGTGCCTTGAGCGCGTGCCACGCCATGAATTCGTCCCCGCGGAATTTCGCGACCGCGCTTACGAGGACGCCCCGCTCCCCATCGGGGAGGGCCAAACGATTTCGCAGCCTTACATCGTAGCCGCCATGACCGCCGCGCTTCGCCTACAGGGGGACGAACGGGTGTTGGAAATTGGAACGGGACTTGGCTATCAGGCCGCCGTGCTGGCCTGCCTGGCGCGCGAGGTCTTCACCGTGGAGTTTCGCGCGGCGCTGGCCACTGAAGCTGCCGCGCGTCTCACGCGCCTCGGCTACAAGAATGCTCACGTGCATTGCGGCGACGGAACGCTGGGTTTGCCGGAGTTCGCTCCGTACGACGCCATTCTCGTGGCTGCGGCGGCGCCTTCCGTGCCGGCACCGCTCCTTGCGCAGCTTGCCGAAGGCGGAAGAATGGTTGTGCCGGTGGGCGATGTGGAAAATCAGGATTTGCAGCTGATCGAGCGCAGCCATGATAGCTTTCGCACCACCATGCTTGAGCCTTGCCGCTTCGTTCCACTTCTCGGAGCGCACGGCTGGAAGGAAACCCCGCAGCGATGAGCTCCGTTCCGCCTGAGCTCTCCATCGTGATTCCATCTTTCAATGAGGAGCTGCGCTTGCCGGTGACGCTCGCGCAGGTATCGGCATATATCCGCGCCAGCAAGCGAGAGACAGAGGTGATCGTTGTCGACGATGGCTCGACCGACCGGACCGCGGATGTGGCCAACTCCTTCCGCGGTGAAATTCAGCGACTGCGCGTAGTGGCCAACAAGAAAAACCGCGGAAAGGGCTACAGCGTTCGGCATGGGATGCTGGAGGCGCGCGGACGCGTGGTGCTGTTTACCGACGCGGACTTGTCCGCGCCGATCGACGAGACGGACAAACTCCTTGCGGCACTCGCGGATCACGATGTGGCTATCGGCTCGCGGGCGCTAAACCGCAGCCTGATTTCCGTGCGTCAGTCCGTTTTCCGGGAGTCTGCCGGCATCATTTTCAATTTTATTGTGCGCGCCATACTCCGCTTGCCGTTTGTAGATACACAGTGCGGCTTCAAAGCCTTCCGGCGGGAGCGCTGCCGCGTGATCTTCCAGCAGCAGCGCATCGAACGCTTCGGCTTTGATCCGGAGCTTCTGTACCTGGCGCGGCATCACGGCCTGAGCGCGGTGGAAATTCCGGTACGCTGGGCGCATTCGCCGGCCACTAAAGTGAGCATGTGGCGCGACAGTATCCAAATGTTTCTGGACGTTTTCATCATTCGCTGGAATGCACTGACCGGGCGGTATGGGCGTTCAGAGTCCTCGATGGCCAGCGTGTCGTGAATGAAAGCGTTTGGCTTTGTATCACAAAGTACTTGACACGCGGGGCCGGCCCTGCTAAGCTTCAAACATGGCCCTCATGAGCCCTCTCCGCTCCCACCAACGCGAGGCTATCCCCATCGATGCCCGCGCCGCAGACCACTTGCGTTACATCCGCGAAACCATGGAGCGTGCGGCTGAATTTACCGCCGTCCCCGGCTGGGGTGGGGTAGCCATGGGATTGACCGCCATCGGCGCAGCTTGGGCAGCGTCGCGCCAAACGTCGCCGCGCGCCTGGCTCACGGTTTGGCTGGTCGAGGCATTCGTGGCCGTGGCCATTGCCGCCTCCTCGGCGGCGACCAAGGCACATCGCGCCAGCGCCAGGCTTTTTTCCGGGCCGGGCCGCAAATTTCTCCTCAGCTTTACTCCGCCGATCATCGTCGGGGGCCTGCTGACCTTCGCGCTGTTTCAAGCCGGCGTGCAAGCCGCGATTCCTGGCGTGTGGCTGCTCCTTTACGGCACGGCCATCGTCACGGGAGGAGCGTTCTCGGTGCGTGTTGTTCCGGTGATGGGGTTGGCGCTCATGGGTCTGGGAGCAATCGCCCTTTTCGCGCCGTCTAATTGGGGAGATGCGTTCATGGCCGCGGGTTTTGGCGTGTTGCAAATTGGCTTCGGGTTGTGGATCGCGCGGCATCACGGAGGATAGCGGCAGACGGGGATTCGTATGGCTAAGTCATCGACAGCGCGGGACGAGCGGTACCAGCGGTCGCGCGAGCGAGAAGCCGCACTGCCCGCCGCACATGCGCAGCCACGGGAACCTGTTCCCGCCGATCTGGACCGTCTGATTCATGAGCGCGTGCGATTGGGCATTGTCAGCGCTCTGGCGGTCAATCGCTCGCTGACCTTCAACGAACTGAAGGCCATGCTGAAGACCACGGACGGCAACTTGAGCGTGCACGCCCGCCGGCTGGAAGAAGCCGATTACATCGTGTGCACGAAGTCGTTTGAGGGGCGGCTGCCCAAAACGGAGTACCGGCTCGCGGCAGCAGGGCGAAAGGCGCTGGAGCGCTATTTGAACCATATGGAAGCGCTGATCCGCGCGACGCGCGAGGGCTAAGGCTCAAAAAATTTTTTGCCTGCGCACTTTGCAATACAGAGTAGTTTGTATCGTTTAAAATCCAGCAGCGGCGGAGAAAGAACATGCACATGGCACCCATCGTTCTGCAGCAACCCACGGCGGTTCCCCAGGAGCTGCCCCCGAGACGTTTCCTGCACGTGGCCATCATCTCCGATGGCAATGGCCGCTGGGCCACCTCGCGCGGCCTGCCGCGTTCCGCCGGACATCGTGCCGGCGCGCAAACCGCGAGGCGCATCATTGCCGCCGCTCCCAGCCTGGGCATCCACACACTCACGCTTTTTGCGCTCTCTTCCGCGAATTGGAAGCGCCCTCCGGCGGAGGTCGCCGGGATACTGCGCCTGTTGCACGAATATCTTCTGACCGAGACATCCAACTGCATCGCGGAAGGCGTGCGCCTGAGCATCATCGGGCGCCGCGACCGTATGCCCGCGACGCTGCGCGACGCCGTCGCTGATTCCGAAGCAGCCACCGCAAATGGCACACGTTTGCACCTGCGCTTGGCGATCGATTATTCCGCGCGCGAAGCGATTTTTCACGCCGCTTGCCGCTTCTACAAAGTGACGAAGCTTTCGTCCGATTCCTTCGGCGATGTGTTGTCGGAAGTGCTGCGCGGCGGCTCGACCGATGTCGATCTGCTGATCCGCACCGGCGGAGAGCAGAGGCTCTCTGATTTTCTTTTGTGGGAGTGCGCCTTCGCGGAATTTGTTTTTCTGGCAAAGCGCTGGCCGGACTTCACCGCGGCTGACCTGGAATCCGCGGTACAAGAATTTGGACATCGCGAACGCACGCGCGGCGCCTTACCGGATGCGATCGCTGGCTAAAGTCTTTCAGAACGAAATACGAGAAGGGAGAAAACTCAGATGGAATTCATGCCCGAACATGCGCCTTTGGTTGTTATGGCTTTCCTGGGAACCGTTGTCTTCCTTGCGTCCATGGCGCTGGTTATCCTCGTGGCCTTCCTGACGAAAAGAAAGTGGATCGGCCTCTCCGCAGCTATTCTTGCGCTTGTGCTTGCGTCCGGCTACGTGCTGGTTCTTGCCGGCGTCTCGCTGACCAGCCACGAGAAGACCCTTGCGCCGGGAGAAAACAAATATTTCTGCGAAATCGACTGCCACATCGCCTATTCCGTGGTGAATTTCGAAGAAGCCAAGGCGCTCGGCGATGAATCACATCAAACTCTGCCCGCCGGGCGCTTCGTGATTATTCGACTAAGGACCTGGTTCGATCCGAGCACAATCTCGGAGCACCGCGGTGATAGTCCGCTGGCACCCAGTCCACGGCGTGTTGTTCTTGTCGATGACGCAGCGCAGCGATTTTCTCAATCTGCGCACGGGCAAGCGGCGCTCGCCAGGCTGCGCGGCGGCACGGTCCCGTTGTCACAGCCTCTCCGGCCGGGCGAGTCGTATGTCACCGATCTTGCATTTGATGTCCCACTGAACGCGCACAACCTGCGTCTCTTTGTCGGAGATGACTTCGATATGCCGAATCGCCTGCTCATTGGGCACGAAGACAGTTTTCTGCACAGGAAGATTTTCTTAGCACTCACCGCTCCCGGCACTGTCTTAGCCGGCCGCGTGCCTTGATACACTCCGGACCGACACTCGTCAAGAAAAGTAAGAAGGGTGTTGGTTCTCTGCTGTCATAATCGCATCCCTAAGCTGCTGAACCTTCAGCCACTTGCAACCCTGACGTTTTACCCTTCTCCGACGTCTTTACCCCAGGAGTATCGCATGGGAATTATGGGACTTGCGCTGGCCTGGGAGACTAGAATTCCTGCCGTAGCGCAACGGGAGAGGCGGGTGGAACCTTTCCGTGGACAAGTCGCCGCTCCTGACGCGGCGGAGGCGGGGCGGGCGGAGGATACAGCGCTGGCGGCGGCCTGCCGGTCGGGAGACCTGCGCGCGTACGAGCGACTGTATGCACTCCATGGGGCGCGCATGAAGAATCTTGCCCGTAACATCCTTGGCAGCGCCACGGACGCGGAAGACGCTGTGCAAGAGACTTTCCTGAAGGTTCAGCGCGGCATCGCCAGTTTTCGGGGCCAATCGAGTTTTGTGACCTGGACCTTCCGCATCCTGGTGAACACCTGCCACGACGCGCGACGCAGCCGGCTGCGGAAGAAAGAAGTCGCCGCGGACGACGAGCAACAACGCGATGATGCCGCGCCGCGCCCGGAGCCACGTGCGTCTGTCGCTCATCCCTCGCTGCGGCTGGCGCTTGAACGCGCCCTCGCCAAGCTGACCCGCCATCAGCGCGATGTTTTCTTGCTTTACGAAGTCGAAGGTTTCCGCCATGCGGAAATTTCTTCGATGCTGGAAATCAGCGAAGCCGCTTCGAAAAATACGCTTTTCCAGGCGAAGAAAAATCTTCGACAGATGCTGGAGCCTCCTCGTGGCAGTTATGCCGCCGGAGCAAGGTGATTCCTATGAATTTAACGTGTAAAGACCGAGATCGGATTTTCGAAGACGGCACGGCGGCCGAATGGGCTGCGCTCGAAGGTCATGCGGCAAACTGCGTATCCTGCGCGGAAGAACTTCGCTCCTGGAAATCCCTCAGCGTGGCGGCGGCTGAACTGCGCGGGTACACGGAGAGCCCGGCGCTTTGGCCGCGGATCCGCCATTCCCTCACTGAACAAGCAGCTTCAATCCAAAAGGGACGCGAGCGCTGGAGCTGGCGCTCGCTTTTCGCGACTTTTTCGTTTTCCTGGCAAACCGCGGCAGCGACAGCCTTCGTAGCCGTGCTAATGATTTCCGCCGGATGGCTCCTGCGGCCCAACAAACCACCGATACAGGAGGGCAGCTTGCTGAAGAGCAAGGCGCTCACCGAAGTGGAACACGCGGAATCCGCTTACGTGCAAGCGATCGATAGGCTCGCCGCTGACGCAAAGCCCCAGATCGATAATCCCGCGACCCCACTGATGGGCAACTACCGAGAAAAGCTGCTCGTGCTCGATAGCGCCATCGATGATCTGCGCGCGCAGACCGGGCAAAATCCATCGAACGCGCACCTGCGTTACGAATTGCTGGCCATGTATCAGGAAAAGCAGCGCACTTTGGAGGAAATTTTGGAGGAAAAGCGATGACCGGCCCCGTTCCCAAGACGCGGCAGGCTGCGCGGCCCCATTGGTCGAGCAAACGCTGTGTCCTGGTCTGCGCTGCCACTTTGCTTGCCATCACCGTACCGTCCGCAGGCGCTGCAAATCCTGGCCAGGAGCAGGTCACGCGCGACTTCCAGAAGACGCTCTCCCTGGGCGCTGGGCAATCGTTCCGCATCGAAAACAAATTCGGCCAAATTAGCATCCACGGCGAATCCAGCCGCGACCTGAAAATCTCCGCAACCATCCGGACGCAAGCCGACTCCCGCGAGCAGGCGCAAAGTTTCGCCGACAAAGTGCAGATCGATGTCCAGCAAACGGCGCACGGCGTCGAGGTGCGCACCAACTACCCGGAGGCAAATCGCAACTGGTTCGGCCGCAAGAACGCTTCCTATTCCGTCGATTATGAGATTGCCATGCCGTCCGACGCTCCGCTCTTCGTCAAGAACAGCTTCGGCAGCGTGAACGCCACAGGTGTTCGCGGCAAATCCGAGTTCGACAATAACCACGGCTCGCTTAACGTCCGCGATACCGGCGCTGCGCGGCTCAGCAACTCTTTCGGAAGCATCGAGCTTAGCGGAGCCGCCGGCGAAGCCTCCATCACTGACAACAATGGCTCAGTGCAGGTTTCGCAGGTGAAGGGCGCGCTCGAGCTGCGCAATCGCTTCGGCAGCGTCACGGTCCGCGAAATTGGCGGCGCCGCGAACATAACGGATGGCAACGGAGCCGTGAACCTGACGGACGCCGCCTCCGCTAACATCACCACATCGTTCGGCAGCGTTGAAGCCCGCAACATCCGGGGCGACCTGATGGTTCACGACAATAACGGGAACGTCGACGTCTCGAGCATCGGCGGCGCCGCTGACATCACCGACAGTTTCGGAAACGTCACCTTTTCTGACGTCAAGGGGCGCGTGAACTGCACCACCAGCAATGGCCGCGTCTACGGGAGCTCGCTCTCCGGAAGCGGCGTCACCATCCGCGATTCGTTCGGCAATCTCGAGCTGAGCAATATCGCCGGCGCGCTGAATGCGGAAACATCCAACGGAAAAATCACGCTGCGCTCCGCGCACGGTACCGTGGAGCTGAAATCCTCTTTCGGCGCCATTGAAGCTTCGGACATCTCCAAGGGCATTCGGGCCATCACCGGCAACGGCAACATCACGCTCACCGACATTGGTGGCGAGACTTTCGCCAAAACCAGTTTCGGCAGCGTTTCTGCCGACCGGATCAATGGCAATCTCATCGTCGAAAACACCAACGGCTCGGTTACCGCGCGCAACGTGAAAGGCGATGCCGAAGTGACCACGTCCTTCGCCGGCGTCACACTCGAATCGGTCGGCGGTAAAACCACGGTGAACAATCAGAACGGCGGCATCTCCGTCACCGCCGCGCGTCCGGCCAGCGGTTGCCGCAACATCGCGCTCAAGACCTCCTTCTCTTCCATTCGCGTGCGCATCCCGGAGGGCCTTGGCTACAACGTCACGGCCCGCACGTCCTTCGGCCGCATCTCCACTGATTTACCAATTACAGCCAGCGGCGGCATCGGCCCTGAGTCGCTCAGCGGCACCATCGGCTCCGGTGGCTGTCAGCTCCAGCTAACCAATGCCAACGGCAGCATCGAGATTATCAAGGCCCAATGACCTCCTCTTCGCGAACTCTGCGCGGCGCTCAGTGCCGTCTCTTTCGTTCCATGGCGAAGGCCTTCTTCAAAATCCGCGTGGCCGTCTCCGTCAACTTGTATTTCGCCAACTCCTCTTCGCTTGCGAAGGCGACGTCGGTCACATCGCTTCCAGCGACGGCTTGGCCCGCTAGCCGTTCGCAAAGGTAGTCAACGATTACATAATGGAATCGCGGACCCTTCTTCCCCTCGTTCGCCCCTGCGGTGCTCTCCACGTAAATTCGGTCGAAGACTTCGATTAACTCGATCACGCGTACCGTGAGACCGGTCTCTTCCAGCAGTTCGCGCGCCACGCCTTCCTCCAGCGTCTCGCCCAACTCCAGCGTTCCTCCTGGTATCGACCATTCCCCAAGCAGCGGCTCGCTGCCGCGTCGAATCAACAGCGCGCGTCCCTGGTCGATAATTACGCCGCCTACACCAACCAACGGTCGTTCTGGATACTCCCGCGAAGATGCCATTTATCAGCTGTATATCCGTTTTCTGGAGGATTGCAAATCCGGCGCTGCCCGCCCGCGTGGGGTTGACTTCACGCCGGTATATAATACGCTCAACGGTGGTGCTCGCCGTCTTAGCGGCGCCGCCTTTTGATACATGTACGGAGGATGGAGCTGTGATCCGCTGCCCTGAATGTTCCGCTGAAATCGACGTCGACGAAGACGAAGTCGAAGAAGGCGAGATTCTCAGTTGCCCAGAATGCGAGTCTGAACTGGAAGTCTCGCAAATCCATCCCGTCCATCTGAACGTCATCTCCGAAGACATGGATGATGACGAAGACGAAGAAGACGACGAAGAGGCCGAACCTGGAGAAAATGGCGATGTTCCCAAGAACGAAGAAGAGGACGATGAGGAAGACGACGAAGAGTAATTCTACCTTCAGGAACGCGGGCATCTTCTTTTCTGCCTGCCCCCATCTAAACTTTTAAGGAGCGGGACTCATGCCTGTCCGTTGTGTCGTCGCCTTGTGGGCCGCGGCGCTGCTGGTTCCGTTCGCCGCCTCCCACGCGCCAGTTCAAGAAGCTGCTCCGGCCTCCCAGCCGCAGTCCTCCTCGTCCGCAAACGGTGGCAAGCAGAAATACAGCCACGCCGATGACTTTTTGATCCGCGGAACGGTGTTCACCGACCAAGCTCTCTCCTTCCCTGGCGTGCAACTCCGCATCCGCCGCGCGGGCGAAAAGAAATTTCGCTGGGAGGACAGCACCAATTCGCGCGGCGAATTCGCAATTCGCGTGCCGCAAGGTACCCAATATGAGATGGTGGCGCACGCCAAGAGCTTCGCCGACCAGACCAGGACCGTCGACGCACGGACCGGCTCCGGCGAAAACAACGTAGTCTTTCGCATGGAGCGGACCAAGAGAGGAAAACGATGACGCCTCGACTACGCTTGCTCTTTCTTCCTTTGGCTTTATGCGTGTGTGTGTGCACAGCCATGGCCCAGGACGCCAAGCATGAAGCGCAGCTCCGCACCGTCCGCGGCGTTGTGGCCGATAAGTCCTCCGAAAATCCCGTCCCGTCGGCCGTTGTCTTTCTCAGGAATACGCGCACCAATGCTGTTCGCAGCTACATCGCCGACGAGGAAGGCAATTACCGCTTCAGCGGCCTGGATCCCAACGTCGACTATGAGATCCACGCCGAAAAGGATGGCGCCAAATCGGCCACTCGAACGGTTTCCAGTTTCGACGACAAGAAGGACATCGTCGTCAACCTGAAAATCGAAAAGAGAAAGGCCTGATAGTCAGCGAGACATAAGGCCCGATCGACGCGCGCGATTTCAGATCGCCGCGGTCGACCTCTTCACGACCAAGCGTCCTTGATATCTTCATGCGCCCGCTTCTCCGCGCTCTTGGCTTCCGCTTTCGCGTCCGCCTGCGGCTTTAGCGTCTGAATCGCCTTGGCGAGGCTCAGCGCTTTTCCGCCCTCGGGAGCGCTGCACGAAGAAACATTGCCGCTTCCCGGCGGAACCCCGGTGACCCCCCATTTCAAACAGTTGAACTTGATTTTAAGATTGTGGCTGACGTACAGCGCGGCGACACAATCGTTTAATTGCCGGAAAGCCGTGCAGGCGTCCTCCAACTTCGTGCGCGGCGGCAAAAGCGCCTGCAGTTGTGACGCCAGCTTTTTGCTCTGCTCGCCATTTGCGGCAAGTTGCTCGCTGGCCGTCGGGCCCTTCTTGATCCAATGGATGGGATTGTACGATTGCGCCGCGGCCTTCGCGGCCCCGAGAAGCACCAGGCCTGCTGTCAAGACGGCAATGATCCACTTCTTTTTCATGTCTTATCCCCTTCGCTCTGCAATCTCTAGCAAGCACGTCGCGAGCAAGCTCAAGTGAAAGGGCCGGACCCCCCTTGGGCTGGCTGCGCAAGGCAGCTCACCTTCCTAGTAGGCCATCACAGCAAACATAATTTCGACAACTACGCAGGCCGGTACTCCCCCAATGCGTCACTCCTGTCCTTGCGGCCAGTTTTGTAGTTTAGTGAGCCTGTACTCTTTTGCGGTTGTCCGACGCACACGATACGCCTAGAGTTATTTTGGGTCCGTAAAGACAGATGAAGTCCATCCTCGGTCTTCGTGCGCACACGCCAAAACCTTCTCCCTTGGAAGGCTCGGGCGCTTTCCGCGCACTGCAAACCGAGACCGAGTTGCGGCAGCTCGGGCGTAGCGAGTGGTGGCTGTGGTTTTGCGCGTGTACCGTGACGCTCCTTGCCGCGTCGGCGTTGGTTCTGTCCTTCCTCCCCTTTCTCTTTCGTCACGCCAATCACTTCTACGAAATTCGACCCGATCAGGCGCAGTGGGGCACGGCGGCTCTCGTGGTGGTTTTTAATGCTTGGCTGGTGTACCGGCAATGGTCTTTCCGGCGGCGCAGGAAACACCTCACTACGCAGAATCCCTCTCCGGAGCATAACGAGAACGAAATCTCAGACGCCTCCGGTTTCGATCCCGTTACTGGCCTTTACACGCGCCTTTCCATTGAGCACCAGCTCGGCAAAGAAATAGGCCGCGCGCGCCGCGAAAACACATCGTTGAGCGTCGCTACGATTCATATCGACGAATTCGAGCAGGCGACCCAGCGCTATGGCAAAGCGGCTATTGACTCATTGCTGAAGGAATTTGCGCGCCGCCTGAAAAAAGCCATTCGCGCCTCCGATTTTGCCGTGCGTCTCACAAGCGGTGATTTTCTGCTCGTTCTGACCGAATGCACCCTGGGCGAGGTAAAACTTTTTTTGGACCGCATAGGTCCGCTGGAAATCACCTCCGCAGGAGAGAAAGTCGCGATCCCTTACTCCACCGGCTGGGTCGACTATCAGCCTGGCGACCTTCCCTCCGATCTGCTAAAGCGCGCCAGCCAAATTCTTCACCTGTACGAAAACGCTTCCAAGGACAGCTCCTCGACGACCCTCGTCGCCCGCTGACGACGTCACGCTAGCACGCGTGGACCCGCATGTTGTTGCTTTCCGTAACTTGCGCGCCTATGATTTGCGCAGATTTCCCTCATGCCGCCTCGGACCGTCTCCCTTCTAGGGGGTCTAATGTCGATGACCGCAAGGTTCCTACGTTACCTTCTTCTTGCCGTGCCGTTCTTTTGCAGCGGATGCACCAAGTCTCTCAATTCCACTGCACGTCAATCAGGCAGCCAATATTTTCTGGTTACCGTGAACACGCAAGTCCCTTACTGGCAGACGGCTGCGACCGGGTTTACAAAAGCCGCTTCCGAAATGCAAGTACAGGGCACCATGGCCGGCCCAAACAATTATGATCCTATGGCCGAGCAGCAGGAGTTTCGCCGCGTTGTGCAGTTAAAGCCCGCGGGCATTCTGGTTTCACCGGCCGATCCCGATCTCATGAGGGCGGACATCGATGCCGCCGTTGCTGCCGGGATCCCGGTCATCACGGTCGACGCCGACTCCTCTGCCAGCAAGCGCTTATCCTTCATTGGTACGAACAACTATGAGGCCGGAAGATTGGGCGGTGAAATCGTCAGCCGCTCCCTGCACGGCAACGGCCGCGTCGCCATCTTTACTATGCCCGAACAGACCAATCTCAATGAGCGGTATCGCGGCTATATGGAGATCTTGACCGCGTACCCTCACGTCACGGTTCTACCCGTTGTCGACATCAAGGGAGATCCGCAGATCGCCTTCGAGCAAGCCCAGAAGCTAATCGCGGCAAATGCCAAAGTGGACGCCTTCGTGTGCCTGGATGCGCTGGGTGGCAAGGGCGTAGCGAAGGCATTGAGCGCAACTCGCGTCACGGGTAAAACACTTATTGCCATGGACGACGACCCCGAAACTCTCGAATGGATTCGCAAGGGCTTCATCCAGGGCACCATCGTGCAAAGGCCGTTCACCATGGGCTTCGTCGGTTTGAAAATGCTCGATGACCTGCACCGCCACAAGCCCCGATCGCTTGACGTGGGCTGGGCCAAAAGTCCCTTCGCGCCTGTCCCGACCTTCGTAGATACCGGCGTGATCTGGATCGATAAACAGAACCTGGACGCCTTCGTCCACGCACTGGCCAGTCCGTAATACCGCTAGCCGCCTGTAAATCGTTTCGGGTCACGACATTACGCGCTAACACTGAGCGAGTTCATGGAATCCCGTGTGCAGAAGGCCGTGGGCCGCGCATCTCATCGGCGAACCCAGGGTGAGGAGACTGACTTGGCAAACCGATTGGAAGGCAAAGTAGCTGCCGTTACCGGCGGCGATCAGGGGATTGGACGCGCGATTGTGGAGCGCCTGGCGGCGGAAGGCGCCGATGTGGCGTTGTGCTACCGCTCGAACAAAGCTGGCGCTGACGAAGTCGCCGCGGCCGTGCAGAAAGGAGGCCGAAAAGCAGCAGCGGTTCAATGTGACGTCGGGAAAGTTGCGGAGGGTCAACATTTCGTGGACGAGGCGGTCCGGCAGTTGGGCCGAATCGACATCCTGGTCAATAATGCCGGGCTCGAGCGCCGCGCGGATTTTTGGGACGTCACCGAGCAGGACTACGACGCCGTCCTTGACGTGAATCTGAAGGGGCCGTTTTTTCTGACCCAGGCATTTGTGAAGCATCGCATGCAGGTCAAAGCCGGCGGCAAGGTCATCAACATCAGCTCCGTGCACGAAGAGCTGCCGTTTCCGCACTTTGCCTCCTATTGCGCAAGCAAAGGTGGCATCAAAATGCTGACTCGGAATTTGTCCATCGAGCTGGCGCCGCTTGGCATCACCATCAACTCAATTGCGCCGGGCGCTATCGAGACGCCCATCAATAAGAAACTGCTGAATGACCCGGTGAAGCTGAAATCGCTGCTGGAAAATATTCCGCTGAAGCGCCTCGGCAAACCGGAGGATGTAGCATCGGTTGCGGCGTTCCTGGCATCTTCGGACGCCGATTACGTGACGGGAACAACCTATTTCGTCGACGGTGGCCTGACCTGGAACTACGAGGAACAGTGAGGTTGGTTTTGGAGACCCTAACCTAGGCGCGCATCGCGGTCGCACCCCGTGCGGCTTGCAGCAGCTTGCGGGCATTATCGCGAATGTCGCCGCGGGCAAACACGGCGTTGCCCGCAACCAGCAACTCCGCGCCGGCACGAACCACGTCGCCGACCGTGGTCAGATCGACGCCTCCGTCCACTTCGATGCGGAACGAAAGTCCGCGGCGCTCGCGAATCTGAACCAGCGCTTCAATCTTGCGCAGCGCGCCGGGAATGAATTTCTGGGCGCCAAAACCGGGATTCACAGACATGACCAGCACGTGGTGCACGATGTCCAAAACCTCGTCGAGCATCTGCACGGGCGTCGCCGGATTGATCACCACCGCAGGCTGGCATCCATGCGACGCAATCAGGTGCAGCGTGCGATTGAGGTGCACGCAGGCTTCCTGGTGCACGGAAATCCAGTTGGCCCCGGCTTCTGCGAAGGCCCCGATATAATCGTCCGGATTTTCGATCATCAAGTGGCAATCGAAAGGCACCTTTGCAATCGCCTTGCGCAGCGACGCAACGACCGGCGGGCCGATCGTAAGGTTCGGAACGAAATGCCCGTCCATTACGTCGAGGTGCAGGACCGTGCCGCCGCCGTCAATGGCGGCGAGCGCTTCGGCGCCGAGCTGCGCGAAATTGGCGGAAAGAATGGAAGGTGCGAGTTCGATCAATGTAGCGCTCCCGCTCCTGTGATTATACGCGGAAGCAACAGCCCCTCGGTCCTGAATGTGGAGGTGGGGCTCTAACCGCGCCACGGAATGGCGCACCGGCGGGCGCTGCTTTCGCGGGCGAGTTCGAGGACGCGCATGACATTGAGCGCATGCTGCGGCGTGACTGCAGGCGCGGCTGTGCCGAGCAAGACGTCGCGGACGTTCGCGTAGTAGCTGCGATAGTCGCTCGGAGCGGGCGGGACGAGTTGCTTCGTGGCGGTGCCATCGGCGTTCACCACCGTTAGGACGCCGGAGTTTTCTTCTTGGTCCTCTTCGCTAGGCGTTTCATTCCACGGAATGCGCCCGGCGCGCAATTGTGGCTCTTGCACGTCAAACGCGTGCTTCACGTAGGCGCCGTTGGTGCCGTGCAGAATGAAGCGCGGGCGCGTGACCGGGGCGAGCATGGTGGCGCGAAGCAGTGCCCGCAAGGCACCGGCATAACGTAGCGCGAGATCGAACGAATCGTCAGCCACGGCGTGCTCGCGCTCGACGCGGATATCGGCGGTGATTGCTTCGGGAAGGCCGAAGAGCACCAGCGCATGATCGATCAGGTGCGGCGCCAGGTCGAAAAGAATGCCGGTGCCGGGCCCGGAGCGCTCGCGCCAGGCGTTCGCTTTTAGCTGCGGGCGAAAACGATCGTAGTTCGATTCGAATCGCACGATCCGCCCGAGACAGCCGCTCGCAACAAGTTGCTGGACAGCCTGAAAATCGCCATCGTAGCGGCGATTTTGGTAAACGGTCAGAAGCCGGCCGCGTTCTTGTGCGAACTCCACGAGGTCGAGAGCCTCCTCCAGCGTAGGGGCTAAGGGTTTGTCGACCACCACATCGCGACCTGCGGCGAGACACTGCCGAGCGATGGGATGGTGCGTGTCGTTTGGTGTGGCGACCACAATCAGTCGAATGTCAGACATGGCCAGCAGCTCTTCGACGCTGCGCACAATCCGCGCGTCGGGATAGAGCTTTGCCGCTTCGTCGCCGCTGCGTTTCAAAATCGCGGCAAGCCTCAAGCCCGGAACAGCACGAATCACCGGCGCATGAAACGAGCGCCCCGCCAGTCCAAATCCGATGAGTCCGACGTTGATCATCCGAGGTGGCAGCTCTTATATGCCGACGTAGAGCGTACACGATCCCGCGCAACGCAGCTGCCGCGGCTGCGAGTGAAATTTGCCTCTGGCGGCCTGCTCCTTCAGAATGTTTGACAACATGTCGGCGACCACAACGGTGGCAATACCAGAACGTACTCGCAGCAGGCGCACTACCTTGCTCGCGGTACTTTTCGTCGGCTTCGTCTTGAGTGGGATTGCCACCACCATCGTCGGACCGATGCTGCCGGTTTTCATTCGCCGGTGGGGACTGGATGATGGGCAAGCCGGCCTTTTCCCATCGATCCAATTTCTCGCGGCATTGGCAGGGACCGCAATATCGGGCGCATGGATGGCATGGCGTGGTTACCGGCCTTCGCTCGTCGCGGGGTATGCATTGATGGGATTCGGCTTAGCCACCCTCAATGCCAGCACGCACGGGAATGCGCTGGCGGCTGCCGCGGCCCTCGGCTTGGGCTACGGGCTGATCACGCCAGGAACGAATTTGTACGTTGCGGAAGCCGGTCGTGCTCGCAGTGCTTCCTTGCTCAACCTGCTCAATTTTACTTGGGGAGCGGGAGCAATGGCCTGCTCGCCGCTGATCGCCGTGGCATTGGCAAACAATCGATTGCCCAGCCTGCTCATCAGCTACGCAATTTTCGGAGGGCTGCTGGCGTTTACGCTTCTGTTTGCGCGATTCGGCGCCGAAAAACACGAAAGGGCCATCGACACCTCGGGAGCCGCACCCCTCCTCGTCGGACGCGGAGTGACCATCGCGCTCGCAACGCTGTTTTTCATGTATGTCTGCATGGAAACGAGTATTGGCGTGTGGTCCGCGGAGTACTCGCGTCGCATCGCAAACGGAATCACAAATATGACCACGCTCGCGCCGATGTTTTTCTACGCGGGGCTTACCTCCGGACGCGGCTTGGCTCCGCTCGTCTTGCTATCCCTTTCGGAAGGACCGTTGGTGATTGGCGCGCTTAGCCTGGTCGCGATAGGAACCACGGTAGTGATTTTTTCCGCCGCGTTGAAGGTGGTCATTGCCGGAGTTTTCCTCGCTGGCTTGGGATGCGCTTCCATCTATCCCATCTATATCGCCTGGCTTTCGAAATGGTACGGAGCGCGAGCAAAGCGCATCGGCGGGTTTTTGTTTGCGCTCGCTTCGCTGGGAGGAGCCGCAGGGCCGTGGCTGGTCGGTATTTTGTCGAAATCTTCCGGAAGCCTGCGCGTGGGATTCCTCGCGCCGCTCCTCAGCGCACTCATCATGATCTGCATTGTCGTGAGCCTGCGCCGGCAAACGTCGCAGTGAGGTATCCTCAGTCCGTGTCAACGCCTTCGCCCTCGGAACGCTCACCTGCCTCAGGGCTTCTCTTGGGTTTAGTGATTACCTTGGCCGTCGTTGTTGCTTACTCGGCGTACATTCGCGTGCAGCTCGCCGGTTTGCGCAAGCTGCAGAGCGACATGGTGGACCGCGGGCGCAAGGATTCGCTGCAATTGCTGCGCCTGCAAAATGATTTGAACACCGTGGCCCTGGCGATGCGCGACATGCTGGATGCCGGCGAGCCTTACCCCTTGGTCGCATGGTCCGCGCAATTCGACCGCGTGCGCGCCGATTTGGATTCGGCGCTCCGGCTCGAAGAGCAGTATGCCGAAGTGCATCGCACTCCCGAACAGCGCGCGTATTTGAGCCAGCAGCTTTCGCAATTCTGGGATGCGGTGGATAGGATGTTCTTGCTGGCGCGCGACGGCAAAGAGGTGGAAGCGCGCGACCAAATCCGGCTGTCGCTGCAAGCCCGGCAAGCGGCGCTGGGCACGGCAGTGTCTCGCTTATTGATCGAAAACAACGAGGCCGAGCAGCAGGCCGCAGCGCAGATCGAGCACATCTACAACGGCGTGCAGCGGCAATTGTATATTTTTCTGACCGCCGCACTGATCGCCATTGCGCTCACCAGCTTGTACCTGATTCGTTCGAACCGGCAAATTTTCGCGCGGCTCGCAGCGCTCTCCGCACAGCGCAGCGATCTGGCGCAGAAACTGATTGCCACGCAGGAGTCCACGCTCCGCCACATCTCACGCGAGCTGCACGACGAATTCGGCCAGGTGCTGACCGCCATTGGCTCGCTGCTGAGTCGCGTGGAAAAGCAGGTTCCGCAGGGCGCCCCGCTGCGCCGGGATTTGCAAGACGTGCGCGAAATCGCGCAATCCACGCTGGACAATATTCGCAGCTTGTCGCAAGCGCTGCACCCAGTGCTCCTCGACGAGCAGGGACTGGAGAGCACGCTCGATTGGTATATTCCCACGGTCGAACGGCAAACCGGGTTGAAGCTGCACTACGAAAAGTCGGGCGCTGCGTATCCGGTCGATGGTACTGCCGGCGTGCAGGTATATCGTGTGTTGCAAGAGGCGCTGAATAATGTAAAGCGCCATGCGGGAGTGCAAGAGGCTTGGGTGCGGCTAAAATTTCAAGGCGACTCCGTAAGCCTGGAAGTCGAAGACCACGGCAAGGGATTTTCGCCAGACGCCGGGCACCAAGGTATTGGGCTGGTTGGAATGCGCGAGCGCGCCGAGCTTGTGGGAGGCACCTTGCAAGTATTGCGGCGCGAAGGCGGCGGAACGATCGTGCGGCTCGTCGTGCCGGCGGAGAAAGTGGAAGCGCATGGCGGATAGGCTCACGGTCCTGCTGGTGGACGATCACGCGCTGGTGCGCAAAGGATTCCGCCGCATCCTGGAAGATGATCCCGGAATTTTCGTCGTCGGAGAAGCCAGCGAGGGCGAGGAAGCAGTGCGGCTGGCGCTGGAGCTGAAACCGAAAGTCGTGGTGATGGACTGCGCACTGCCGGGCATCAACGGTATCGATGCTACCCGGCGCATTCGCGCCGAGATGCCGGGCGCGACGGTGCTGATGCTCAGCATGCATTCCGAGGACACTTTGGTGCGCCAGGCCCTCGAGGCAGGTGCCCGCGGCTACATCCTGAAGAATGCGCTCGAACTGGATTTGGTCAGCGCCGTAAAGCGCGTCGCCGAAGGCCATCTGGTGCTCGATCCGCAACTCGCCAAGCCGGCAGCCCTCAAGGGCGAGCGCGACAGCGGGCTAACCGCGCGCGAGCTGGAAATTTTGCGGCACATCGTGGCAGGCAAATCAAACAAGGAGATTGCCGCCGAGTTAGGACTGAGCGCGAACACCGTGGGGGTGCACCGCGCGAACATCATGGACACGCTCGGAATTCATAAGACGGCGGAACTCGTGGTTTACGCCATTCGCAACGGATTGGTGACCCTGACTTGAAGCGCCGTGAATTCTTGTCGGGCACCGCAAGTGCCGGGCTCCTCGGTTTGGCTTTTCCTCGGCTCTCGCACGCCACTGCCGTCGCACCGGCGTTTCGCTTCGCGGACGCCACCCAGCACGCGGGCATTCAGTTCCAGCACAACAGCGGCGCGTACGGCGGCAAATTGCTTCCGGAGACGCTTGGCTCCGGCTGCGCGTTTCTCGATTACGACGCGGACGGCTGGCAGGACATTTTGTTGATCAACGGGATGGACTGGCCTGGCCACAAACGCCAGCGTTCCACGTTGCGCCTCTACAAAAACAATCGCAATGGCAGGTTCACGGATGTAACCAAAGCCGCCGGTCTGGACGTCGAGATGTACGGAATGGGCGTCGCGGTCGGCGACTACAACAACGACGGCTTCCCGGATATTTTCATCACTTGCGTCGGACAAAACAGGCTATTTCGCAACACCGGCAAAGGAACTTTCCTCGATGTGACGCGCGCAAGCGGCTTGAATGCGCGGCAAGCGTTCAGCACGTCAGCGCTGTGGTTCGACTACGATCGCGACGGCTTGCTCGATCTCTTCGTCTGCAACTATGTGCGCTGGTCACCGGAACACGACGTTTTCTGCAGCCTCGACGGAAAGCACAAATCGTTTTGCACGCCGGAAGCGTATCGCGGCGACACATGCTGGCTGTTTCACAATCGCGGAGATGGAACATTCGAAGACGTCACTGCCACCAGCGGAATCTTCGACAGCAGCTCGAAATCTCTGGGCGTGGCGATGCTCGACTATGACCAGGACGGCTGGCCGGACTTGCTGGTGGCCAACGACACGCAGCCCAATAAGCTCTACAAAAATCTGCGCAACGGCAAATTCAAAGACGTCGCTGTGGAAGCGGGGCTCGCTTTCAGCACCGAAGGTAAAGCGCGGGCCGGCATGGGCGTCGACGTCGCGGACTTCGAGAATTCTGGCAACCCGGGAATCGCTATCACGAATTTCGATAACGAGATGATTGGGCTGTATCGGGCCGTCCGCACCGGAACATACGACGATATTTCGATTGCTGCCGGCGTAGGCTTGCCGTCGAAAAATACGTTGGGCTTCGGCTGCGCATTTCTCGATGTGGACCTCGATGGCTCGCTCGATCTCGCGGTCGCCAACGGGCACATTGAGGAAACCGTCCGCAATATTCACGGCAATGTTGGTTACGCCCAACCGCCACAGCTTTTTTTGAATCTGGGCGGAGGAAAATTCGAAGATTTCGCGGCCAATGTGAACGGCGGATTTGCTGAGCCCAAGGTCGGCCGCGGTCTGGCGTACGGTGACTATGATCGCGACGGAGATCTGGACATCCTGCTAACCACAAACAATGGTCCCGCTTATCTCTATCGCAATGAGAACATTGTCAGAAATCACAGCATCCGCTTTCATCTGCGAGGAACGAAGTCAAATCGCGATGCTATCGGCGCGCTCGTTCGGATTTTCGACCGCGGGAAGACCCAAAGCCGTGTCGTGAAGGGTGGCTCGAGCTACCTTTCGCAATCGGAATTGCCGCTGACCTTTGGCCTGGGACAGCGCCCGACCATCGAGCGCGCAGAGATCGAATGGCCAAGCGGCGCCAAGGAAGAGTTCAAGAATCTCGATGCTGGCCGCAGCTATCAAATCACTGAAGGAAAAGGACTTAAGGCCAACACCGGTTTCTAGTGTTTTCGGGTTATTGCAGGGCTTTCGTCTAGGCGATATATAACGCGCACATTGCTTCCAGATAGGCTTTCTCCCTAGCGCCCACCCGGAGGCACCCCAAGCACTCGCGGCCGGATGTGCACCCATCCGGCCGCACTTTTTGTGGTAGCGTCGAGGCGCTCGAAACTGGAGACACGCGGGATGGAACGTTGGCGCTTGCGAAGCTTGTTGGCTCTCGTGGCAAGCGCCATTTATTTGTACGGCTTTCCCTCCGCCACGATCAGTTACCAAGTCCTTGTTCTCTTTCACCTGGCTGTCGGCATCCTGCTGACCGTTTTGCTGCTTCCCTTTCTTTTCCGGTTACTGCGAGTGGATGCTCCGCTCGCGCGCGCCGGATGGGTGTTCTTGGCTGCGGGCGCGGTGCTCGGCATCGTGTTGATCTTCATTGGCACACTGCACCGCCTGAAGCCGTGGCTCTACGCGCATATCGTCTTTTGCGTCATCGGCTCTCTGTTCGTCGCGACGGCGTGGTTAGCTTCGCGTGGATGGTTGGGCACCACAACAACACAGCGCGTATTTCGATTTGCAGGACTAGTCCTTGCCACTGCGGCGATTTCGGCGGGAGCCTGGTGGTCGCGCGAAGTCCCGTGGAGGAACGCCAATCGCATCGTGAACCCGCAAATGCCCGCGGCTTCCATGGACGGC
>WNFQ01000368.1_pt2 | contig 43119 bp, 38 predicted proteins | sample 5400171 | NCBI WGS metagenome assembly WNFQ01 (sample SAMN13153356, study PRJNA577476) | soil metagenome | isolation source: 20 cm soil under Madrone tree | place: USA:California | collected 2016-06-14
TGACACCGGCGTCGACGGCTTTGTGCAGAGCTGCCAGCGCATCTTCGTCGGAGACCTGGCCCCATGCGCCGCCGATTGCCCAGGCGCCAAAGCTGATGTCTGCAACCTTCCAACCGGTCCGACCGAGTGGGCGGTAGTTCATTGTTGATGTTTCCTTGCAAGGCGATCTTAGTTTCAGGCTCACGCGTGGCGAGGCCGCCAAGAGAGTATAAACAGTGCTTCCGATGGCGACGTCGGAATTTTCACGCGAATCTCATGGAGGCGTGTGCATGGCCGTCGCTCTTTGACTGTAAAATCAGATGGCAATCGAACTGATGGCGGGGCAACGAGGGGTCTTTCGCACTGTGGAGTGATTGATGAAAGACAAGGTCGTACTCGTAACGGGGGCCAATGGCGGCCTCGGTACCCCCGTAACGGAAGCGTTTCTCGACGCCGCTGCGACCGTGATCGGCAGCGCCCGGAAGATACAGCAATCCGATTTCAATCATCCTAACTTTGTTGCTATTCCGGCTGAGATTTCGACGCGTGAGGGCGCAAAGGTTCTGGTGGACCAAGTTGTGGCACGCTTCGGAAAGCTGGATATTCTGGTTCACACCGTAGGCGGTTTTGCGGGCGGGCGATCGATTGTGGAAACTGATGACGTCACTTTCCAGCGCATGCTCGATCTGAATCTGAACAGCGTGTTCCATACGCTGCGCGCGGCCGTCCCTGCCCTCCGGCAGACAGGGAATGGCCGCATCATTACGATTGGGAGCCGGGCTGCGGTCGATCCCGGGCCGAAAGTCGGCGCCTATAGTGCATCCAAGGCCGCCATGGTTTCGCTGATTCGGACCGCTGCCCTGGAAAACAAAGACGCGGGCCTGACCGCGAACGTGATTCTGCCCGGCACGATGGACACGCCGGCGAACCGCCAAGCCATGCCGGCCGCGGATTTCGCGAAGTGGGTTCGCCCAGCGACGGTTGCGAGCCTGATTATCTGGCTGGCTAGAGACGCAGGCAGAGATGTCAACGGCGCGGTCATTCCGGTGTACGGAAGCGATCTTTGAGACTTGCGTCAAAGCGTGCGAGCCGGGCGTTGTTGCCGCAATGAAGGGTTCGTTCGAGATGAAGTTGGAATCGCCCGCGAGTTATCGAGCCAACCCCAAGCGGAAACCGTCAAGGGATTCATTTCACCGGATTGCCGAGAATCGGGGTCTTCGGTACAGGCTTGTTCGGTATCTCTTCGTGAGGGTCGATGCGGTTAGAAATTTGTCACGGTCTTTGGCCGAGCTTTTGCCACGGGAACGGCCGGCGCGTTTGTCCTATTGTGCGTTCCTGAGGTTGCGACTAACAGCGGCTGTGGTTGTCGCATGGGCCGAAGTGCGTGCACCTCTTCCACCAGTAGGCGCAGCACTTCCGCAACGCTCCAGGCTTGCGCAATGCATCCGGCGGGCCGGTGCGGGGGGTCACTATCGAAGATCTCTGAGATGTGGCCAAGGCCAGCGTCTGCGAGATGATTCTTCAGTGGAGCAAGCCACTCGGCTGCTTGGCGGCGCGCCTGATCACTGCCTCCATTGATCTTTATATAGGCTGTGAGGAATGGTCCCATCAACCACGGCCAAACGGTCCCTTGGTGATAGGCACTGTCCCGCTCGACGGGACCACCCATGTGGAGGCCCCGGTACTGCGGATCGGTTGGCGACAGGCTGCGAAGACCGTAGGGCGTCAGCAAATGCTCTCGGACTTTTTCGGTTACGCCGCGGGCTCGTTCCGGAGAAAGCATGGTGTACGGCAGGCTTACCGCGAGAATCTGATTGGGCCGGATCGCAGGGTCGGGTGATGTGCCATCCACGACATCGAATAGGCAACCGGTATTCTCGTTCCAGAAGACGCGGTTGAAACTCCAACTGGCCACCGCCGACATGGTGCGATAGCCCTTCTCAGCGGCCACATCCCCGAAGGTGCGAGCCATAGTTTCCATGACGCAAAGGGCGTTGTACCAGAGGGCCTCAACCTCCACCGGCTTGCCTCGGCGGGGCGTTACTATCCAGTCGCCGACTTTGGCATCCATCCAAGTGAGTTGTACGCCGGCCTCGCCGGAGGTCAGCAGACCGCTGGGATCTACTTTGATTCCGTACCGCGTTCCGCGAACGTGCCAGGAGATAATGTCGGCGAAGACAGCGTAGAGTTCATCGCGGACAAAATCTATGTCTCCGGTGCAAGCGAGGTAGGCACGGGCTGCCTCGAAAAACCACAGCGTGGCATCAACGGTGTTGTATTCGGGAGTCTCACCGGCATCCGGAAAACGGTTCGGCAACATGCCTTGGTTCACATGTTGCGCGAAGGTGCGCAGAATGCTGCGAGCCACCTCATGTTTGCCGGTCGTCAATGTGAGACCGGGCAAGGCGATCATGGTGTCGCGCCCCCAATCGCTGAACCAGTGGTACCCGGCAATCACTGTTTTCTGACCTCCCCGGGAGACAATGTATTGGTGTGCGGCACTGGTCAACTCCTGCACGAAGCTGTCTTTTACCGGAGAGGCTGCGACGACTTCGCGGCGGCGTGCGATCTCCGCTTGTCGATAATCGGCGACTCGGGAAACGTCGCGTGGCTCTGTGGATGCAATAATCGAAGCCGGCTGGCGCGTCTGCAAGTCGAAACTGAGAACGAGAGGATTGAAAAGGTCTTCAGAAAAGTCCAACCCCCGCTCCCGCTCCATGTCATATTCCAAATGGCGGTACCACTCACCAGTCCGGCCGAGTTCGACAGCATTATGGGCCAAGTGCAGGGACGGCATGCCCTGGTAGGGATTGACGGTGGCCAATCCGGGGCGTTCCTCGACTGCCGGGTTGATGGCTCCATTTTCGTGAGTAGTGTTGTGGTAGTCGCGGAACGCGATCAAGGGCCGGATCTCGAGCCGCAGATTCTTCGGCGATCCGGAATGATTGTTCTTCTTCAGTTCGTAGTGGACGACCGTGCTGTTCTCGCCCTGAATCGCGAAGACGGTCTTTTCGATCTCAACTCCCTCCATCTTGTAGGTGAAAATCGGAAATGGGTCGAGGCGAAAGTTCTTCAGATATCGGTAGCCCTGTGGATGAACGATCCCGGGGTATCGGTTGGCGGACAGATGAAAGCGCTGCCGGTCGATCAACAGCGTTTCTTCGAATTTGGAGAGGAGGACCTTCCGTCCGACGGGCGGTTTGGTGGCGGCTACCAGCAGGCCGTGATATCTGCGAGTATTGAGGCCGACGATGGTCGAGGACGCGAAGCCACCCAGGCCATTGGTTTCGAGGAACTCACGATGTAAAGCAGCGTCGAGGTTAGCGCACGTTTCCTCGCCAAATTGGATCATGACTTCTTCTTCCTTGCCATTGGCGCCACGGCTGCTGGGGCCTGATCCCGCACGGGCGTCGGCAACTCGGCCACATGCGCGCTGTTCGGCTTGTCCGAAAACGTACCCATGGCTCTCAATTTTTAGTCTTCTTATGAATTCAGTCTGCCGCTACCCTGGACCTGGGAGAATGGGTCTTGGTAGGTTCGCGCGATTCGCCGCTCTGTTGCATTAGCTTGGTGACCACACCTGTCCACCCGGTCTGATGGCTGGCGCCAAGGCCTGCTCCGGAATCCCCGTGGAAGTACTCGTGAAACAGCACCAGGTCGCGCCAATGCGGGTCGGTCTGAAACTCCTCGAGATCCCCAAGCACAGGGCGGCGGCCGGCCTCATCCCGCAAGAAAATGCTAGTTAAGCGGCGCGACAATTCTCCCGCTACTTCCCAGAGCGTCATCATCTCTCCCGAGCCCGTGGGAAACTCCACCTTGAAGTCGTTCCCGAGATAGTGGTGAAACTTCTGGAGCGACTCCACCAACAGGTAGTTCACCGGAAACCAGATGGGACCTCGCCAGTTCGAATTGCCGCCGAATAATCCGGTGCATGATTCGCCGGGCTCATAGTCCACGCGGTGCTCCATCCCGTCAACATCCAGCCTGTATGGCTGGTCGCGATGGAATTGGGACAATGCGCGAATCCCAAAAGGCGAAAGAAACTCGCGCTCATCCAACATGTACTTGAGAATGCAGCGGAGTTGCTCCTGGCCGGCAATCGACAAGAGTCTTCGATCGCCGATGCCTTCGGTTTTCATGCACGCCAAATTCTTCGTGAGATCAGGACGATTCTCAACGAACCATTCCAGGCGCCGCTTGAAGTCGGGCAGCCTATTCAGTGCATCAGGCTCCAGGGTCTCCACTGCGAATAGTGGAATCAGGCCGACCATGGAGCGAATCTTCATGGGAAACTGGTTCCCATCCGGCAGCTTCAGCACGTCGTAGAAGAAACCGTCTTCCTCATTCCACAAGCCTATGCTGTCGTGGCCACGATGGCTCATGGCATTCGCGATGTAGATAAAGTGTTCCCAGAACTTGCTGGCGACATCTTCGTAACAAGGTTCTTCGGCCGCCAACTCGAGCGCGATGGCCAACAGGTTCAGCGTGTACATCGCCATCCAACTGGTTCCGTCGGATTGCTCGATGTATCCGCCTGTCGGTAAAGGAGCGCTGCGATCGAAGACTCCAATATTGTCCAGGCCCAGAAATCCACCCTGGAAGATGTTCATGCCCTCCGCATCCTTGCGGTTCACCCACCAGGTGAAGTTCAACATCAGCTTGTGGAAGACACGCTGCAGAAAGGCCCGGTCGCCCTTGCCGGTTCTCTTCTTGTCAATCTTGTAGACCCGCCAGGCCGCCCAGGCGTGGACGGGAGGATTCACGTCGCCAAGTGCCCACTCATACGCGGGAATTTGCCCGTTGGGATGCATATACCACTCACGCAGCATCAACGTGAGCTGCTCTTTGGCGAAGTCGGAGTCCACGAGCGCGAGCGGAATGCAGTGGAACGCGAGGTCCCACGCGGCGTACCACGGGTACTCCCACTTGTCGGGCATGGAGATCACGTCTGCGTTGTAGAGGTGTGTCCACTCGCGGTTGCGTCCTCTGCGACGTTCGGCGGGTGGGGGAGGATGGCCCGGGTCCCCGTGCAACCAGTCCTTGATCACGTAGTGATAGAACTGCTTGGACCAGAGCATCCCGGCAAAACCTTGCCGCATGACGTTCTGCGCATCCGCAGAAAGATCCTGCGGAATGATCGTGTCATAAAACTCGTCCGCTTCGCGTCGGCGCAACGCAAATGTCTTATCGAAAGCGGCGAAAGCGTTCTGACCTGTGAAGTCGGAATTGGCCAGCCGTAGGCGGACAACGACGGTCTCGCCGGCACCAAGCGTGAGCTCGTAATGCGCTGCTGCTTTCGTTCCTGCAAGGGTCGGATTCACGGCTTCTTTCACACCGTGCACGATATAGTCGTTGATGCCGTCCTTGACGTACGGAGTGCGGTTCTCCACTCCGAATAGCCGCCGGGCATTGGTCTCGTTCTCAGTAAACAGGAGCTCCGGCGAACCTTCGCAATGCAGCCACCGATTGCCCGGCTGATCATGATTCAGCTCGATCACAGGATTAGAGCCCATTTTCGACTGGTGCAATTCGGGACGCCGCCCGCGCCCTCCCCAAGACCAGGTATTGCGAAACCAGACAGTGGGCAGCAGGCGAAGATCTGCGCCCTCCGGGCCACGGTTGGTGACCGCGATTTTGATCAGGATGTCTTCGGTGTCAGCCTTCGCGTATTCCACGAATACGTCGAAGTATCGATTCTCGTGAAAGACTCCGGTATCGAGCAGTTCGTACTCCGGCTCACTTTTGCTGCGACGTCGATTTTCGTCCCGCAGCTGGCTGTAGGGAAATTCGGCCTGCGGATACTTGTAGAGATACTTCATGTAGGAATGCGTGGGCGTCGAATCGAGGTAAAAATAGTATTCCTTTACGTCCTCGCCGTGATTGCCTTCGTTTCCTGTCAACCCGAAAATACGTTCTTTCAGGATAGGATCGCGCTCATTCCAGAGCGCCAAGGCGAAACACATCATCTGACGGCGATCGCAGATGCCAGCCAGCCCGTCTTCGTTCCAGCGATAGGCGCGCGATCGGGCCTGGTCGTGCGAGAAATACTCCCACGCATTCCCATACGGACTGTAATCTTCGCGGACTGTACCCCAGGCGCGCTCACTGAAGTAAGGCCCCCACCGCTTCCAGTGTTTCCTGCGGGCTCTGGATTCTGATAGTCGGATTTCTTCTTGCGTCATACCAATTCTCCGTTTTCCTCTCAGACATCCATAGTAAATTGGCCGGCTCCCGCCGGTCTCCTTGGTCCAGAGCCGAAAGGGCTAAAACCGCACTGATCGTAGGTACTCCAGGTCTGCTTCGCTTTCCGTAAGAGAACAGGGCTGCTTATGTTACAGCTCCAAGCTTAGGAAGTGTGGCACGAACTGAAGAAGGAGAGCGGGGCCCTTCGGATATTCAGTGCCGAACCACTAGTTGGCAAGACGTGTGCGCAACACCTCAAGGACCCGCGCCACTTGCTTTAGGTCCGCTGTACGCGGGATGTCTTCGAACGTAGTCGCCAAGGCAAATGTTTCATCGGACCCGGGATTTGCCAGTGCCTCAGGGAAATCTGCCCCATTCGATGGATCGCTGCCGAGGAAGCTGGCGGGAAGGGCAAGTCCCCTCAGTCGCTGCCTGGAATCCGTAGCGACGGCGGTAGTGACCGCTGGCCCCACAATGGCGGCGCACCTGGTTGGCCGCGGCCATGCCGGATTTGAGTTTTACAGCGACCTTTGGATCGGCCCCTTTGAACCTTCCGGAACACCCTATTCGCCAGTGGAAGAACTCGCGACGATCCTGAAGCGAGCCGGACTGCGAGTCGTTCCCCTCCAGGATGCGCGCGGAGCGCAATGGGCGAAACGGGTGTTCAATGCCGCCCTCAATCCCGTGGGCGCGCTCACTCGCCTTCACCACGGGGCCGCAACCCGATTTCCGCCCACGAGCGATTTGTACGAGGGGTTGCTCCGGGAAGGAGAATCAGGGGCTCGGGCGATGGGTATATCGTTGCACGGTGATCCTCGGCAGATGGTCGCAGAGGGCGCCAACGCGCCCGGCAAAAGAAATGTGAGCATGCTGATGGACGTCCTGGCGACGCCAGCAAACCGAAGTAGAGTTTGTGAACGGAGCGATCGCGGACTGGGGAGAGAAGTTGGGAGTTCCAGTCCCATCGAATCGTGCCATCTGGCGACTCATGAAGGGTCTGGAGCATTCCTGGACCGATCCGTCGTGAGGTGCATCATCGAATCCCGAAGACGCCGCTGTGCAAATTCGCTTGCACTGTGATATTTTGCGCCTCTGTCGGGAACGATCCGGAGTCGTTCGAAGGCTAGGGTATCCAGGAGGGTTCATGTCGACCATCGACACGAAAAGCAGTCTGGATGCGGTAGTGCGCGACTACCCGTTTCCGAACATTCATATCGGCGCCTCAGAACAAGAGTCTCCCTGGGTCCCTTTCAAGGGAAACACCACATTTATTCGTCACTTGGCTTTCGACGTGCGCAGCAACATGTACGCCAACGTGTTGTGGGTGAAACAGGGCGGCATGCTGGGCCGGCATAAGCATCGCGGACCATCTCTACTTTCTCGCTGATGGATTAGCGTACCCATGCCCACCTCCCTGCGTACTCAAGTCGGAATCGTCGGAGCCGGACCGGCGGGCCTCGTACTGTCGCACCTGTTGTATTTGCAGGGGATTGAATCCTTTGTAATCGAGAATCGCAGCCGCCAGTACGTGGAGGAACGCGTGCGTGCCGGCGTGCTTGAGCAGGGGACCGTGGACTTGCTCTCCGAGATGGGTGTGGGCGCACGCATGAAGCGCGAAGGTCTGGTGCATTACGGGATTGAGTTGCGTTTTAACGGAAAGGGTCATCGCATTGATTTTCAGGACCTCACGGGCGGCAGGGGAATCACGATCTATTCCCAACATGAGGTCGTAAAGGACCTGACCAATGCGCGCTTTGCCTCCGGTGGTCAGATCTTTTTTGAGGTTGAGGATGTCAGTGTGCACGATCTCACCAGCCGTACTCCGAAAATCCGATATCGCAAAGACGGGCAAGACTATGAACTGACTTGCGATTTCATCGCCGGATGCGACGGATTCCACGGCATCTGCCGTCCCAGTATTCCGGAAGGCGTGCTGACCACTTACGAGCGCGTTTACCCGTTTGGATGGTTAGGCATCCTGGCGGAGGCGCCGCCTTCGTCTGACGAATTGATCTACACCTACCATGATCGGGGCTTCGCGTTGCTCAGCATGCGGACCCCACAAATCAGCCGCCTCTACGTGCAATGCGATCCCGAGGAAGATATCTCTCGGTGGCCCGATGAAAAAATCTGGCGAGAACTTGAGACTCGACTGGCCTGCAGTGGCTGGAAACTTACGAAGGGACCCATTCTGCAAAAGGGTGTGACCGGGATGCGCAGCTTTGTGGTCGAGCCAATGCGCTACGGCCGCCTGTTCCTCGCGGGCGATTCCGCCCACATCGTTCCGCCGACTGGTGCCAAGGGACTCAACTTGGCGGTTGCGGACGTGCGCGTGCTTTCCCGGGCCCTTAAAGACTTCTATACCACCGGCCGGTCTGACCGGTTGGATAAGTACTCCGAAGTCTGCCTACGGCGCGTCTGGAAGGTACAGCGCTTCTCCTGGTGGATGACCTCGATGCTGCACCGTTTCCCCGGGGAGAATCCTTTTGATCATCGCCGTCAATTGGCGGAACTGGATTATGTAACAAGCTCGCGAGCGGCTTCTCAGAGCTTGGCGGAAAATTATGTGGGCCTGCCCATGGACTGCTGAAGGTGCCGGGGTAATCTCGCTCGGTCAGTGACGATCCCTTTGTTCTCGTTCCAGAATCATCCGGTCAAACGCGGCCGGTAGGCTCTCGCAGCGCGAATATGGGCCCGGCTTGTAGGCGCGAGATCTGATTCCGGCCTGCGAGAGCTCGGAGATCCGCCAGTCCTCACGGTTCGTCACGTCCCAGAACTCAACCGCATCCGATCCCACGAAGTCGCTCTTAGCCATCTCTTCAGGCGGGAAGTGCCACTCGCATATGACATCCGTGCGATCGACAGCCCGCGGCCACAGGGTATGCGTCATCACGTAGTCGGGGTGCATGCTTAGGAACAGGTTGGGGAAAACCGCGTAGTAGTAAACCTTTTTTCGGTCCTCGTCGATCAACCCGGGCAGGTAGTCACGTCGACGTTTGCCATCAACGCTCATCGTCTCGGCGCCACCCTGAAATTTCATCGAACCGCCAATATAGGATGGATGGGGCGAATCATTGTTGCCCGAGAGATAGTCGGTGATCGCGCTGAGCGCTGGATGCAGGACGGGACAATGCAGGCACTCGTTATAGTTCAGCACGATCAGCTTCCAGTTTGCTTTGACCGTGTATTCCATCCGCTGGTAGAGGCGTAGATCGGCCATTCTCCAGTTGGCGAATTTCTGCGGGAGGTCGGATAACTGAGTTGCCAGCGGAGCCGCCCGGTCGCTCAGATTTATAAAAATGTTTCCATCCCACGTGTCGGCATGCACACGATTCAAGCCATAATCTTCCCGGCAGAAGCCCTCGTGCATGTGGGGGGCGCCCATAAGACGACCGTCCAGGCCATAAGTCCAGCCGTGATACTCGCACTGGATACGCCGGGCAAAGTGGCCTTCACTCTGCGCACAGATCCGTGTACCACGATGACGGCAAACATTGAAAAAGGCTCGCACAGAACCATCGTCGTCGCGAGTGAGGATTATGCTTTCCCCGGCTATTTCGCGCAGGAAGTAGTCGCCTGGATTCTGGATCTGATCCGCACGTCCCGCGCCAATCCATGTCTGGCAGAAGAAGCGCTCAACCTCATCCTTGAACAGGTCAGAATCGGTGTAATACCTCGCGGGCAGCGTCGTCGAGACCCGTTCTGCTAGTGGGTTCATGGTTTTCATCCCGGCAAGATTCTACGCGATTCCTCAATTTTCGAGACCTTTCACTCTACCTCGAAGTACGGTGATTGAGGCTTTCGGCAGGGTGAAGGTCTGCGGGTTGGCCGTGATGGTTGTTCCGACTGCAGGGCCGTCCGGGTCAGCGTGGCTGCTCAGGCCCTCGCTCTTCCAAACATATTGCTCACTACCAAAGGTCACCATCCTGACAGACCCGGAAAACCCCGTGCGTTTGCCGACGAGGTCATCGAATGAAACCCGCACGGAATGAGAGTCCGACTCATCCCGGTTGACCAGAAGCAAGGACCAGTTCCCATCCGGACGATGAAGGGCGTAGGAAGTCACCAGCGCATTTCCGGCATCATCTTTCAAATTTACAGAAGACGGAAACATCTGGTGCATGCCCGAGCGGTGCTGGGCCCACTCGTTGTTGATCAACTGAGCGGCAAAGTAAAGGGAAGTGTAGCCGGTAATGTTGTAGTCCGGATCAGTTACGAAGTTCGACCAACTTGCCCAACCCAGACAGCTGTCCTGCACCGGCTGCGGTTGAATCGGTGAGTGATAGAAAGCAGCACCGCCACCTTCAATAAAAGACCCGACATTGTCCGCGAGCCACACCGCCGCAAAGATCGTACTCATCGGTCCCGTAAGTCCGGCCGCGAGATGATTCTCCGTGACCATCAACGGAACATCTTTTGGGACGCCGTCGTTTCGCCACACCTGCAGAATGTGTTTCATCAACTCAGGTTCCATGTACAACGACTTCCATGTGATGGTGCAGGGCTCGAAGGGATAGTGTTCGAACGAAACAAAAGCCAGATCGGCGAGGTGGCCGTGCCCTTTCAGGTAGCTGACGAAGCGTCCCATCCACGACGTGCGGCCCTGCGCGTCGGGCCATACTCGGATGTCTTCGTTCACACCTTCAAAGATCGGTCCGCCGAGCTTCAACTTCGGATCGACCTTATGAAGAGCGTTTGCCCATTGAATGTAGAGCGCGCCATAATCTTCCGGCATGGCGTGTTTGCCGTCCGGTTCCTCTCCCATTTCGATATAGGAGATCGGATAGCCTCGCTTCTCGATGTAGGCGATCTGGGCAGCTGAATCCTCAGGCGTGCCATACAGCATGGTCACCGGAATCATCGCGGGCAGATTGTTCGTGACTCCGCTGGTGAAGAATAGGTCGAAGCCGCTGTGCTGGTAGGCTCCCGTGGCATTCACGTCCGCCTCGGAATGCCAGGGATCGATCGATGATGAAGTATAGGTTGGCTGCTTATCTGCCGTGGCATCCTGGGCCACGTCCGTAAAGATCCCATTCGCATCCACGGTACCCGCGTGGATCTCCTGAATGGCGTAGCCAACGCAGTTGCGGACGTCGTCTGACCCATGCAGATCGCACGTGTTCGAAGATTCGGTCATTAGCACGCGTAAGAACTGGGCAGAGACTGCAGCGTCCGAAAGCTTGAGCGTGATCGTGCCCCCCTGTGCGCCTTTCACCGAACCGTACGGAAACACCTTCCATTCCCCCTCCGGCCCACGATCAAAGTCGAGGGCGTCCTTCCCCACCCAATACTCAACCTGGTAAGTCCTGGCATAAGGAGTCGCCCACCCGATGCGCACGGCGTTCGCAGATTTCGGGGAGCGCAGGTCCACGACCACCCACTGCGGATGAAGCGAGTCGCTTTCCCCGGTGAATTTGCTGGTCAGGTACGGATTGCTCTTCCAGTAAATAAGATTCGGACCTTGCACCGGCCGGTCGCCACTGGTCGAAAAGCCGCGATGCGGCAGAGCGTATGCCATGATGTACCGCACGGGTTCTTTGAGTTCGCTGCTGCCCGTAAAGTATCCGCTCTTGTGAACCGGATCACTCCAGCTTCCGTTCTCCGTCCAATGCCAGGCGGCCATGCGAAGTTCGGTGTTGTTGCGATAAGTGATCGGGCCCCAACCTGCCGACAGCGACTCCTGCACGATGTGCGGAGAGTAGACCTTGTCGATGCCTGTGCGCGAGAGCACATCAATCGAACTGCCGAGCGCGCGATCGGGGTCGAACGAGTTCAGTACATGCGCCGGGTTGGCATCCACCCGCACAATGGCGGTTGGTGTTGATGTGCTCGCGCTTCCCGCTTGGGCCGAAGCGCATGGCGCGCAGAGCAATGCCATGGACTGGGCGAGGCAAACGAGAATGAGCCAGCACGCGTACTTGTGAACTGGGACCCTCAATGTCGAATGGTGGGCCATGTCTGGGAATAAAACGTTTTAATAGTAATCTATTGGTATCCGCTCAGACTAGCGGTACACTGCTGCGGCATTCCCTTCGTCAACTTCGTGCATTTTTCCAAGTCGGAGTCTGAAGCATGTTCCGTCGTCTTTTTTTCGCGCTCTTCTTGTTTATTCTAGTCGTCCCTGCGTTTTGTGATGAAGGAGGTCCACCCACCCTGGCAGTGGGTGCGGCCGCTCCAGATTTTTGTCTGCCGGGGATTGACGGCCAAAATCACTGCCTGAAGGACTACGCCGCCAGTAAGGTTCTGGTGCTGGCCTTCACTTGCAACCACTGTCCGACGGCGCAACTCTACGAGGGCCGAATCAAACAGCTTGCGGAGGATTACCGTGACCGCGGTGTGGGCCTGGTCGCGATCGAACCCAATAATCCCGCCGCCGTTCGCCTGGATGAAATGGGCTACACGGATGTTGGCGACTCCTTCGAGGACATGAAGGTCCGTGCCGCCTACCGTCATTTCAACTTTCCCTATCTATACGACGGAGAAACCCAGAAGGTCGCCCGCGCGTATGGTCCAACGGCGACCCCGCATCTCTTCATTCTCGATGCAGAACGAAAGCTTCGTTATGAAGGGCGCGTCGACAACAATCCGCGCGAGCCGCTGGTGAAAATGCGCGATGCGCGTAATGCGCTCGACGCGCTTCTTGCCGGGAAGCCAGTTGCGGTTGCCAAGACACCCTCGGTCGGTTGTTCGACGAAATGGATCTATAAAGAAGAGGGAAGCAAACAGGAACTGGCCGAGATCGAGAGTCGACCTGTCAGCGTCAAACCGGCCAGTGCCGATGACCTCAAGGCTCTCCGCAAGAATTCCACCGGGAAACTTGTGCTGGTCAACTTCTGGGCAACCTGGTGTGGACCCTGCTTCAAAGAGTTGCCCGAGCTCGAGACCATGTATCGAATGTACGGCCACCGCGCCTTCGATCTGGTGACCGTGAGTATCAACTATCCCGATGAACAGCCGGGTGTTCTGGCGGCGCTTCAGAAACAGCACGCAACCAGTAAGAACCTGCTGCTAGGCTCGACGGATATCTACCCCTTGATGGCGGCCTTTGATTCGGAGTGGAACGCAGCCGTCCCCTACAGCATGTTGATTCGGCCTGACGGAACGGTAGCCTACAAAATCCAGGGCTCGATCAATCCGCTCGAACTCCGCCGGCTGATCATCGCGAATCTCGCGGATGACGACTACCTCGGCCATCAGGCCTACTGGCGTACCGCTCCCGAGAATCAGGACATTGGAGTAAAGCCCTGAGCACAGTGCTCGTCGCAGCCGGGTAGGTGCGCGACAGTAGCTGTAAGGGGCCAGCTCAGTTGAGCCGACATTGAACGGACGGATATGAAAGAGCTGCAAATCATCCCGACTGAGGCCGCTTCCAAGCCGTTCTTCACGCGTCGGGAAATCTTCCAAAGAGTTCTCGGGGCTTTGGGCGCCGCGCTCGCAGGTGCACAGTTTGCCGAGGCGCATCCGATTCACAAGCACTTGTCGGGCCCGGAGGGCCTTCTGGATGCCGCCGAGAAGGTTGCCGGCGACTGGTCGCCGGCGGTCCTCAATGCTCACCAGAATGAGACTCTCATCATTCTGTCCACGCGCATTGTTCCCGGCTCAACCGAAGCCCAAGTGAACCGTCTGATCGACCTGCTTCTCACGGTGGAGACAGGAGAAAATCGGCAATACTTCGTGGCTGCGATCGCGGCCTTCGATGCTGAGTCGCAGAAGCGCTTTGCTCGACCTTTCAAGTCGCTTGACGCGATGCAACAAGATGAACTTGTGAACGTCTGCTCGACTGGAAAATCGGCGAAGGTCGTGAGCGACCGCGATTCTTCAACCGACGCAGATGACAGGGCGCCGATTCCAAGCGCAACTCTCCGCGATCACTTCGAGAATTTGAAGGGATGGATCGTGGGAGCTTATTACTCGTCGGAACCCGGCTTGCGTGAGTTGGGGTGGACCGACGACAACTATTTCGATGCTTTACCGGAGTGCACGCATCCGGAAGGGCATCGCTGAACCTGAGTGATAGTTGTTTCTTATCATGCTAGGCCGGGGCCAAGTGGGCGACATTAAAGATCAATCGTTCGATGTATTAGTAGTGGGCTCAGGAGCCTCTGGCGGTTGGGCCTGCAAACGGCTGGCCGAGGCCGGACTGAAAGTCGCTTTGCTTGAGGCTGGACGTCCACAGTCCTCCAGCAACTTCACTGAGCACAAGCCTCCGTTTGAACTCAAGTATCACAACCTCGCACCGGAAATTGTTCGTAAAACCCGGCCCATCCAGTCCGAGTTCGAGATTTGCACCGAATACAACTACGAGTGGTTCTGCAACGATCTCGAAGAGCCCTACACCACTCCAGCCGATAAGCCCTTTCATTGGCTAGGGCGCCTTCGCATGACGGGCGGGCGCACCAACGTGTGGGGACGAGTGTCGTTGCGATTCAGTGAATTCGATTTGAAGGCTGCCAGTCAAGACGGCCATGGAGAAAATTGGCCACTCAGCTACAAAGACCTCGAGCCCTACTACGACCTGGTTGAGGAATATGTCGGCATTTGTGGACAGGCCGAAGGTCTTGCCGAACTGCCGGATGGAAAATTCCAGCCGCCCATGCCTCTTACCTGTCAGGAGGTTCTCCTTCGCAATCGTGCAAAGGAAAAATTGGGTTGGACAGTCACGCCCACGCGATCGGCCAATCTCACCCGTCCTCTGAAAGGCCGGTCGGCCTGCCACTACTGCGGTCCCTGCGAGCGTGGCTGCCAGTCGCGTTCCTATTTCAATTCCGCGTTTACCACGGTGGCCGATGCCCTGAAGTCGGGTAACTGCACTCTGATTTCCAATGCAATGGTCCACCAAGTCCTGATGGACACCGGCAGTAATCGGGCGCGAGGAGTGTCTTACGTCGATCGCAACACGAGGGAAACTCGCGAAGTTTTTGGCCGAGTCGTGATCCTGTGCGCCCAGGCGCAGGAATCCGTCCGCATTCTTCTGAACTCCGTTAGCCGCCAACATCCGGCGGGACTGGCGAACTCCAGCGGCGTGTTGGGACACTATCTGACCGCGCACATTCGGAGCGGAGGTGGCAGCGGAGAACTCCCGACCTTGGGCGCGCAACCGACGTTGGGGGGACCCCGTCGTCCGGTCGGTTTCTACGTGCCCCGCTTCCGTAATACCTTCAATGGGCCTCGCTCCAAGAATTTCTTACGAGGATACGGATTTGAAGGCGACACAGACTTGAGGTTCAATTTTGCCGCGCCCGGTTTCGGAGAAGCATTCAAGAAAGCATTGCGCGAGCCGCAGGTGCAGGTGAATGTTCTAGGTTTCGGCGAAGTTCTGCCGCGCTGGGAGAACTACGTGGAGATCGACAAGGGCGTGGTCGATCACTTTGGAATTCCAGTGCTCAAAATTCACATGTCCAACGGCGCGAACGAAGAGGCCATGATCAAAGATATGGGAGAAAGTGCCGGGCAGTTACTGGAGGCTGCCGGCGCGAGAAATATTCGCACCTTCGCGAATCCGTCCGCGCCCCGGTGGGCTGTCCACGAAGCCGGGATTGCACGTATGGGCGAGGACCCCAAGAAGTCGGTCTTGAATCAATTCCAACAGACCCACGACGTTAAGAACCTGTTTGTAATGGATGCCGCTGGCTTCACTTCCAACCCTTGCCAGAATCCGACGCTGACCATCATGGCTCTGTGTGTGCGCTCCTGCGATCAACTGATGGACACCATGAAACGCGGTGATATCTGAGGTCTTCCAGAAGGGATCGTAAGGGTAGATGGTTACGGAGTTGCGCTCGACTTGGAGTCCGCGGGTAGGAGAAGTCTGACAACTCAGAATGCCGGAAAAAATCCCTGCCAGGGGGAATGAACCGCCCCTCTCAGCCTAGGCCCACTGCCTGCGTCCAGGAGTCGACTTCTTCTTGAAGGCATGGTATCCCCGCGCGGTAAGGCGAATCACGCCACGAACTTCCTCCTCCACGTAGCCCTCATTCCTGAGCTCGGCCACGGTCTGGCGCGCAACCGAAGAGGCCACCGTGGGTTGGGGTAAGTGTACGAACTGGCCAGGATCTTCCTCGTAGTACTCCGCCAGCCTAACAAGGATGTCACTACAAAGCGCGTTTTCGAGCATTGAGCACTCCGCCATAAGGGGCATGCTAAGGGCTTAGGCGGGATGGCGGAATGGCCCTTCCGGGGAGGGTCGTGGTTACTTAGGTTCATGTCCCGGTAAGGCGGCGTTTCCCGAGCTTTCAGAGGGTCAATTCATAAAGGCTTGCCTCAAACGGAGTTAGACGCCCCCAGCACAGACTCCGGCAACATTTCATCGCGCAGCAGTCCCCACTCTGGTTCATGTGAATTGAGCAGACTGCTGGTTTCGGGTTATCTTTTCGAATCACAGAGAGTCCTCGACGCGAGGGATACACTTCGTGCGCTGAACTGAGTCGCTCGGCCATTTCGGGGAACCAGGCTAACCAGAGAGAGGAAACGAGCCATGAATTCGAAGGGCAAGCTGGCGATTGGAATACTGACTGCTGTAGCGATGTTCCTTCTGACATTCGTGCTTCCAAGGGGAGGGCCGCTGCAGGATGCGGCATTGGCACAGTTTCCGTTAACGGTCGGGGTGTGGGCGATTTTCGTTCTGTTGTTTGTAAAGTTGAAATGACTAGGAAATTCTCTCACCGGAGCAAGAGGGTCCTTCTTTAGGAATACGGTGCCGACCTTAGGAAAACATCGGCGGACCTCAAGGGGCGTACATGACCATAGGTTGGGTTGTATTGCTCATCCTCGTCGGATTATCAAGAGATTATCTGCACTACGATCGCTTAGGTTTGTTAGAATCTCCGACGAGGGGGGATTTAAATGGCTAACTTAGAAAAGGCTGTGGTTGCTTTGGTGGCGGAACAGAGAAGTCTGCAGAGTAAGTTGAGTCGGGTAGAGGCGGCGATCTCGGCGCTTCGGCAAGTCGGTCACAATGGGCGCGGCGGTGCGGTACGGCCGAAGCGGGTATTGTCCGTGGCAGCACGCAGGCGAATTGCGGCTGCTCAACGGGCGCGTTGGGCCAAGTACAAGGCGCAGAAGAAAGCTGCTTAGTTCGCCCTGTTTGTTCTTGTCGTAGACTTAAATTTAGAAACCGCCAGTCCGAAGTTCTCTTCAGGGTAGAGGACGCCAGGACTGGCGGTTTCGTCTTGGAGGACGGAAGCAAGAACCTCATGAGGAGTGGATTGGCTTTCTTAGTCGTATGTAGGACAATCCCGATTCCATGCTGCGCTACCTCTGGATAATTCTTGTACTTGCAGGTGCTGGCCTCCGAACGAGATTTCTGGTCGCGGCCACAAGATCGGGAACTCCTTCAGGAGCATCTGACGCACGCAGCCAAGGTGAAGGTCGGGGTTCTGAAAAGGGGCGACCCATTTTGTGCATTTGGATCGGCCTGTCCATGGCCGACACACAATGGTGAGCGAAGTCGCGGATTTTCTGAGCGAACGCTGAGTTCTAACAGCGTCCTCATGCAAGCTCGAAACAGATTGTAGGATCACGGAAACAAATTGGAGAAGTAAGAGTTGGTCGTCGTGGTGATGGGGGTTACGGGATCGGGGAAGACCACCGTGGGAAACATGCTGGCCGCGCAGTTGGGCTGGGAGTTTGCCGACGCCGACCAATTCCATCCTGCAGCGAACATAGAAAAGATGGCCAGAGGCATCGCATTGACTGACGCCGATCGCGAGCCCTGGCTTACGTCTCTGCATGACGCCATCGTGAAATGGCTCGCCGATGGAAAAGGTCTGGTGCTGGCCTGTTCGGCGCTGAAGCGGTCGTACCGCCAGAAGTTGGGCATTGGCGGGTATGTGCGGCTGGTTTACTTGAAAGGAAGTTACGACCTGATGGCTGCGAGACTGCGCGAGCGTCATGGTCACTTCGCGACCGAGGCGATCCTGGCTGACCAGTTCGCAGCGCTCGAAGAGCCGTGCGAAGCGATTGTGGTGTCCGTTCAGGCTTCTCCACAACAAATGGTTTCGGAGATCCGAAGACGGCTTGGCTTGGGGTAGTCGCGCTTGCTTGGATTGCTGAATTGGTCTCCCAAGGACAAGGGGCGAGCGAATGCGATTCTCTCCAGCATCGAGAGTCGGACCCTGATATAAATCCGAAGTCCACTGCGTGTAAGCCCTGAGATCGGAGAACCCTGGGTGCAGGAACCCTTCCAGACGAGAGCATCGGGACCCGATCGGCCGCCAGACATTTCTCACCCCAACCTCGAATCTACTGTTGTCGCAAAGCTCAGCTGGCGGCTCGTGCCGTTTCTGTTCGTCTTGTACATCGTGGCCTATCTTGACCGTATCAACGTAGGGTTCGCGGCGCTCGAGATGCAGCAGCAACTCCATTTCAACGATGCCGTATATGGGCTGGGCGCAGGGATGTTTTTTGCGGGGTACTTTTTCTTTCAGGTGCCCAGCAATCTGGTGTTGCAAAGGGTCGGAGCGAAGCGGTGGATCGCGGTCCTCATGATCACATGGGGAGTTATTTCCTCGTCCATGCTTGTTGTTACGTCGCCCAGAAGTTTTTATGTCATCCGTTTTCTGCTGGGAGCCGCGGAAGCGGGATTTTATCCAGGCGTCATCCTTTATCTGAGGAACTGGTTCCCGGTTTCGGCGCGAGCGCGCACGGTGGCACGCTTCATGGCGGCGGCACCGCTGTCCGGAGTAATCGGCGGACCGATATCGGGTGCATTATTGAACTGGCATGGTCGCGCGGGGCTAGCGGGGTGGCAGTGGCTGTTTCTGATGGAGGGTTTGCCGGCAATCCTGCTGGGAGTAGTTGCGCTAACCTACCTGACGAATCGTCCCGAGGACGCATTGTGGTTGACGAATGACCAGCGTGGCTGGTTACTCGATCGCCTCGAGAGGGAAGCGGGTGGCCTGCCAGGCGCGGAGGGGCAACCCTTTATTGCGTTCCGAACTGCGGCGATCTGGGCGTTGGCATTTGTCTACTTCGGTCTGAACACAGTGTCGTACGGAGTCAGCATGTGGCTCCCCAACCTGATCCATAGCGTTTCAGGTGTAAGTAACGTTGTGATCGGGCTACTTTCTGCGATCCCATATTTGGCAGCCGTAATTGTGATGATCTGGGTGGGAGTCCACTCAGACCGGTCCGGGGAGCGCCGCTGGCACACGGCACTACCTGCGTTCGCGGGAGCAGTTGCCCTGGGAGTGGCAGCGTACTCGAATTCGCTGGCGGTATCGATTGCTGCGATCAGTGTGGCCGTGCTCGGCGTGTTTTCCATGGTGGCGCCTTTCTGGACAATGCCGACCACACTGCTGCGTGGCGTCTCAGTCGCGGTCGGGATTGCTCTCATCAATTCCGTGGGAAACCTGGGCGGGTTTTTTGGTCCTTACATTATCGGATGGATGCGAAACGTGACCGGGAACTTCCGGGGAGGATTACTCGTGGTGGGCACGGTTCTGGCTATGAGTGGGCTGGTGGTGTTGCGTGTGAAGTATTCGCCGCCAGATTGAGTTTCCTCGTATAAGCGTGTGACGGTTGTGGTCTGATCCTATGGCTGCCATTCTCCACGAGCGCTCGCGCAGAAACGTGTTGAGGGCATTACCGAGCAACCCGTAGCCCACGGCTTCGCTCGGCCAAGCAGGAGCAGGCGGTGGGCTGAATTTCCTGGGTCGTTTATCGCCCCAATGTGGTATGGGACTTAAGAACTTAAGTCCCGGAGGTTTACCAAGCTGAGACGGATCGGGGGCGTCCGGGTTACACTTCGTCCTTTCGGGGTTATTGTTTACAATAGATGTTTTTGGCCTCGTTTTAGGAGGCCTCCTGTCAGAGGCCCGCACGTCGGGACTTATACGAATTGGATCAACCGAGGCACAATTCCGGCCTGCCGGGTCCCACCCGGGGCGTGTACTGGCGCGTCGAGGGCAGTTTGCTCGATCTGACTACCGTCCAGCCGGTGGCCTTTTTCACCTGGAATGCGCAAACCTTCGTGGCTCGGATGGTGCGGCGCGGCCTCGTCTTCCTGATGGCGGCCCTGCGACCCTTTTTGTATGCGGCGCACCGGGTATTTGCCACGCGAGTCGTCCACAGCGTATTGCGCGGCGTGAGTCGCGATCGGCTGGATCTGCTGGGCGATGAGTACTTCCAGTACAAGCTCAAGCCTTTCTTGAAGCCGGACGGGGTCGCGCGATTAAAGCAAGTTCAAGCGTCCGGTGCGGATATCGTTCTGGTCAGCCAAGGTCTCGATCACGTGATGGTTCCACTGGCTCGATATCTGGGCGTGAAGTGGGTGCTCGCGAACCGCCTGGAGTTCCGGGATCGGGTCGCTACCGGTAGATTGCTGAGTCCGGTCATCCGGCCGCGTGGCCTGTTTGCCCGCATCACAGGAGCGGGGCCGGATGGGCAGCGGGACAGGCAGCGACTGGTACGGGAACTGGATTTGCCGAGCGTCCAGGCGCTTGAGTCGGGAATCAATCCAGCCGAGCGGCGATCGCAGCTCGTGACTCGCCCGGTTGTTTATTTCGACGATCATCGTCAGACGCGCCCACTTTCGGTGCGAGCGGTCCTGGCAGGGAAGCACGTGATGTTGATTGGCGTGACCGGATTTATTGGCAAGGTGTGGCTGGCGAACATGCTGATGGATCTGCCGGAGGTTGCCCGGATTTATCTTCTGATCCGGCGGCAGAAATCGAATCCGGCCGTTAACCGCTTCGAGAAGATGGTGGAGGAGTCGCCCGTCTTCGATCCCCTTTTCGCAAGATATGGCTCCGGATTACCGCGATTTCTGCTCGACAAAGTCGAAGTGGTGGAGGGGGATGTCACCGCACAGGGATTGGGCCTGGCCCCCGAGATAGGCGGCCGCCTGCGGCGCGATTTGGACATCATTATCAACAGTTCCGGTTTGACGGATTTCAATCCCGACCTGCGCGATGCCTTGGCCACGAACGTGGATGCCACGATCAACGTTCTGGAGTTTGTGCGCTCATCCGACCACTGCGGTCTGCTGCACCTGTCAACCTGCTACGTTGCCGGAGCGCGCGATGGCCGGGTAAGCGAGAAGCTGCGTCCGAACTACACGCCCGCGGGGGGCCCCGATTTCGATGCCGAGCGCGAATGGAAATCACTCCATGAGTTTGTGGCTCAGGCGGAAGCCAAAGCCGAAAGCGCGGAAGTTACTGCAGAACTGCAGCGGCAGGCGCTCGACAAGGAGCACGCCGCGAAAGATCTTCAGGGTGCGGCTCTGGAAAATCAGATCCGCAAGAATCGCATCCGCTGGTTGCGGGATACCCTCACCGAAGCAGGAGCGAAGCGCGCGCTGGAGTTGGGCTGGCCCAATACTTACACCCTGACCAAGAGCCTGGCGGAGTCGCTGATCAGCAAGCGCGGTGCGGGACTCCCCGTGGCGATCGTGCGGCCAGCCATCGTCGAGACTTCGGTCCAGAAACCGTTCACAGGATGGAATGAAGGGATCAATACTTCAGCTTCGTTGTCCTACTTGTTAGGGACGAACTTCCGGCAATTGCCATCCAATGAGAGAAAACGGTTGGATATCATTCCTGTGGATTCGGTTTGCAAGGGCATGACTCTGATTGTTGCAGCCGTGATCGAACGGCGTAACGACGCGGTGTATCAGCTGGCGACATCGGTGACGAATCCCTGCGATATGGGGCGTTCGATCGAGCTGACTTCTCTCGCTCATCGCAAGCACTATCGCGCACAGGAAGGCCTGGAATCGTGGCTCCGGTTGCGTATGGACGCGATTCCTGTTTCAAAGACGCGCTACAACCGGATGTCCGCGCCGGCGCAGAAGGCGATCGTAAAGTCGATCCAGCGGATCATGGCTGCGTTGTCTTTAAAGAAGACGCCACTCGCGCGGGCGGAACGCAATCTTGAGAAGGTGGAAAAGCTGGTTGGCTTGTTTGAGCCATTCATCCTGCACAACGAGCATGATTTTGTGGCAGATAACGTGGAGAAACTATCGTACGCGCTGACGCCGGAGGAGCGCGAAACGTTTGGTTACGACACCCGATCGCTTGATTGGTGGACGTACTGGATCGACATTCACATCCCAGCCCTCCGGCGCTGGACGTACCCGCTCATTGAAGGCCGTCCGCTCGAGGTTCGGCCGCCTCGGACCTTCCCGGTGACCGAGGAGCCGGCGAATGACGTGGCCGTCAAGACAGGGACCAACGGAGTCACGTGGCGATATTCCTAACCGGTTCGACGGGCTACATTGGCGCGCACGTGGCGGCCAACCTTCTGGATGCACACGGGGCCGCGTTGAACGTGCTGGTCCGCGCCAAGAGCCCCGAAGAAGCGGCGGTGCGGCTGTGGAATGGGCTGCAGTTGCACATGGATTTCCCGCGCTTCTATGAGCATCTGCAAACTCGTATTCGCATCTTCCGCGGAGATATTACCGAACCCCAGTTTTGCTTGAACCGGGACGATTACGACCGACTCATTCATACGACCGACTCCGTAGTGCATTGCGCGGCTTCCCTGAATCGGAAGTCCGAAAAGAGCTGCTTGAACGTCAACCTGCGCGGAACGCTGGAGGTCGTGCAGTTGGCGCGGCGGTCGCACTATTACCACGGTCTGCGGCGCTTCAGCAACGTGAGCACGGTGGCCGTGGCGGGGAAGCGTCACAACGAAGTTGTGACCGAAGACCGGTCGATTGAATGGGACCGCTCAGACTACGACCCGTACGCGCGGACCAAGAAATTTTGCGAACACATGATACGAGAGCTGCTGTCGGATGTGCCGACCACGATGTTCCGGCCTAGCATCGTGCTGGGTGACAGTCGATACGCCGACACCACCCAATTCGACATGGTCAGAGCATTCGTGTTTCTGGCGAGCTTGAAAGCATTACCGTTTCGCCCCAGCGACAAGATTGATATCGTGAATGTGGATTTCGTGGCGGACGCCATCGCAACTCTGCACCAGAAGCCAGAACCGCAGTACGACACCTATCACCTCTCCTCGGGAACCGGTTCGCAGACATTCCGCGAGCTCACTCGGGCACTGGCCGCGGCGCAGCAGCAACGCGCGCCTATCTTCCTCCCGTTTCTGGAAAAGCCTTTTGCAGCTACCGTAAATACGATCGCTACTCGAAAGGGGTCAATGGCTTACGGGGCATCGCTAATGAAAGTGTTTATGCCCTACCTGGTGTGGAACACCGTGTTTGATAACGCCCGCGTGACGGCAGAATTAGGCAAGACGCCAGTGCCGTTTTCTAAGTACAGCTATTCGCTTCTGAAATTCAGCCGCGACAATAACTTCACGTATCACTTTAAGCCTTGGCCGACCAGCACCGCGGCCGGAGGTTCGGCCGCATGATGGACTTCGTGTTGGAGGCATGGGTCAGCGGCATCATTGAGTCGAAGCGCATCGGCTGGATGATGGGCGGGGGAAAAGCGTGGCAGCCCGGCGAGAGGCTCAAACTATTGTTCGCCGGCTACAACGGCACGCGGAATATGGGCTCGGATGTGCGTGTGGAGGAGATGCTGCGACAAGTTCAGCACATCCTGGGTGCCGAACGCGTCGATTGCAGCGTGATGACGCAGAGTTTTGAACGATCGCACAGCTACTTCCAGGGAACAAAGCAAGTACTGCTGCCGCAGATTTTTCCTCCATTCCTTGCCGACGAAGTGCCGAAACACCACGGTGTCGTTGCTTGCGAAGGTTCCATGTTCAAGAGCAAGTTCGCCAATGCGTTGACGACGATGATGATTGGCTCCTTGGGTATCGCATCGGCGCAGAACAAACTCTCCGTGGGCTACGGCGCCGAGGCCGGACACATGGATCCTCTGATCGCCAGAATGTGTGGCCGATTCTGCAAAGATTCACTGATCATTACGCGCAACGAAGAGTCGCGCACCATTTTGCGCGAGTTGGGCGTGCCTACGGAACTGGGTACCGATACCGCCTGGACCTTCGAACCCTTGCCTTCGGACTACGGCCAAGGCGTTCTTCGCCAGGTCGGATGGGATGGGACGTCGCGTGTTTTGGTAGTTTGTCCGATTAATCCCTTTGAGTGGCCCGTGAAGGCATCGGTCGGCAAGCTGGTCGCGCGCAATCTCACCGGAGCCTACAAAGACAGCCATTACCGTTCCGTGTATTTTCACAATTCCGGTCCGGAGGCAGATCGGGCTTACGAGCAGTACTTGACCGCCATCGCTAACGCGGTTGCGGCTTTTCGGAAGAAGCGGAACGTGTTCGTGATCCTGGTGGCCACCGAGCGGCTGGATGCACGTCCTGCACGCAAGATCGCGGAGAAGTTGGGCGGCGTTCCCGTCCTCAGCTCCGGCGAGTACGACATGTATCAGGTGGTGAGCATCCTGCGAGCCTGCCACCTGATGGCGTCGTCGCGCTATCACGGGATTGTTACCTCCATGCCGGGACTGGTGCCGTCGGCGGGCATCACCATGGATGAGCGCATCCGAAACCTGATGCGAGAGCGCGGGCATCAGGATTTGCTGATGAGTGTGGACGACGCGGATCTGGAAGCGCGCTTATTGGCCGCCCTGGACAGGTTGTACGCCGACGGCGAGTCCGTCGCAGCAGGTATTGCAAAGACGGTGGTGAGGAATTTGAAATTAATGGCGCGGATGGGGGTTCACTTCGAAGAAGAAGTGCAGCGGCGCTATCCCGAGTTTTCCACGCGCACCGGAGAGTGGAGCTGGGAAGATTACCTGCCACCCATGAGCAAGAATTTGCGCCAGCTGATCGAGCGGTACGAGGCCCCGGCGGAAGTTCCCGTTGCCGCGAACTAAGGACTTGCCGATCCGGTTGTTTCTGAATGAGCTTTCTCACTGACATTTTCGCAACCCTCGAGCGCACCGAGGAGACGCCTGTGCTCCAGGAAATTCGCGACGGGAGAATTAACTGCATCACCGGCCGGGAGTTGCTGGAACAAGTTGCACGGGCCCGTGCGTTTCTTGCGGCCCGCGGTTTGAAGAAAGGCGATCGCTGCGCACTTTACGCCGCGAATGGCATTCGCTGGCTGGCGATGGATCTGGCCGCCATGGCAGAGTGCCTGATTGTCGTGCCGCTGTATGCGCGGCAGGCTCCGGGGGAGCTGATAGCGATGATGAAGGATTGTGCGCCCGCGCTCATTTGCTGTGGTGATTCAGCACTACGCGACGGGATCACGCAACAGTGGCCGGGAGCTCCGACCCAGGCCCTGTTCGACGACATTTTCGCCGCTTCGCCAGCCGCAACCACCCAACCGGTACTGTCGGACGCAGATCCGGTGACCATCATTTACACCTCGGGCACATCCGGCGAAGCCAAAGGGGTGGTACTGAACGCAGGCAACATCGCACACATGCTGGCGTGCATCGATGGGCGACTTGATCTGCTCATGGATGGAAAGAAACAACAGGACCAGGTTTTTCACTACCTGCCGTTCGTCTTCGCCGGATCGTGGATGTTGCTGATGACTTCTCTGTTGCGGGGAAGTCGGGTCACCTTGAACACGGATCTTGCGAAGATTGCACAGGAGATGCGCACCGCCGCGCCAGACTATTTCCTCAATGTCCCGGCCTTGCTGGAGCGCATGCGGCGGGCGGTTGATGAACAACTTTGGAAGGCGGGCGGTTTTGTGCAGGGTATCTATAGCCGCGCCAAGGGAGCGTGGACCCGGAAGCATGAAGGCGCCCCCAGAGTGCTCGATGCGATGTGGCTTTCCCTGGCGAACTCCGCCATCTTTCCCACTATCCGCAAAAAGATGATTGGGGGAAACCTCCGGGCGTTGATTTGCGGTTCGGCGCCCTTGAGCCTGGAGACCCAGCTATTCTTCATGATGCTCGGGATTCCTGTCCTGCAGAGTTACGGTCTAACAGAAACGACGGCCATTTGTACACTGGACGATCCTTATCACTATAAAGCGGGACGAGTAGGACCTGCGATCGCGGGAATCGAGATGAAGCTGGGCGAGAACGACGAAATCGTCGCACGTGGCCCGAATATTTTTTCTGGGTACTGGAATCGTCCGCAGGAAACCGCAAAGGCGCTGCGCGATGGCTGGTTTCATACCGGCGATCAGGGTGAGGTGGACAGCTCGGGAAATTGGCGGATCGTGGGTCGCATCAAGAATCTGATCATTCTCGGTTCAGGTCACAACGTCGCTCCTGAACCGATTGAGGAGAAGGTGCTGGAAAAATTGCCTGGCGCATCACAAGTGGTTCTCGTGGGAAACGGCAGGGGATATCTTTCCGCGATCATAACCGGCAACGTCACGTCGGAGCAGGCGCAGGCGGCAGTAGACGCCGTCAATCCGCAGCTTCCGCACTACAAGCAAATGCGCGCCTTTCATGTGCGGAGCGAACCGTTCACCATCGAGAATGGTCTGCTCACCGCGAACGGCAAGCTCCGGCGGGATCTCATTGCGCAGACTCTGCGCGGGCAGATCGAGGACATGTATCGGGTGAAGGTTGCGGTGTAGGAACCGTCGTTGGTCGTTCGCTGTTGGTCGTTGGCCGTTGAGAAGCAGCGCGAGGGCACCGGGCGGGTTAAAGGATAAAAAGAGCATGAACGATTTTCAGGGACGAGCGATGTCGTGGGTTTTGAACGAAGGCGTCATTGAGTTGGCGCTTCATCGTTCGCCCTGCAATGAGATCGGCCTGCTCGCACTCGAGGAACTGGAAAAGTTTTCCGATGCGCTCGACGCGCTGGCCCGTGATGCCCATGCCCTGATCGTACATAGCACTTTGCAGCCTGGTTTCTGCGCAGGCGCGGATCTGCGGGAGTTGTACTTTCGATCGCAGGAGATGGAGAAGGCACGAGCGGTCGAAGGCGTGCGCGAATTTCTGGAGCGCATCCATCGAGTGTTGAACAATATCGATGCGGCGCCACTTACCACGATCGCGGCAGTTCATGGCGTTACCTTCGGCGGAGGATTTGAATTGGCGCTGGTTTGTGACCTGATCATTGCGGATAAGATGGCGCGGTTTTGTTTTCCCGAGTTGCGGCTGGGATTGATCCCGGGCTTTGGTGGGATTCCCCGCCTTAAGCGCGATCTCGGAAACGGTGTGGTGCGCGATCTTCTGCTCACTGGGCGCAGCTTTAATGCGACCAAGGCGCAAGGGGTAGGACTGATCAGCCAGGTGGCGGCGGAGGGAGAAGCGCTACGGGTAGCCCGGGTGACGGCGGCACAGTTGGGCAAGTTCGACCGGCGCACGGCGATCGCGGCCAAGAAGTTCATCAAGCCCATTCCGTATCATGAGTTGAAGCAGGAAATTGATTTGTTCTGTCAGTTGTTTGTGGAGCCCGCGGTGGAAATAGGCTTGCGCAGGTTTGTAGAGAGCACGGACGCGCAACCCTATCTGCCCTGAGTCCGAGACCGTCAACTCGTCATCGAAGAACGAAGATATGCTTACGCAAGAGCAAACTTTGGAAGAAATTCTGAATCTCGCGGCCAAGCACTTCAAGGTTGGCCGCGAAAAACTCACGCCCGACGACGACTTCTTCAAGACGCTGGGCATCGACAGCCTGCAGGCCCTCGACCTTTTAACCCGGCTGGAAAACCACTTTCACGTGGAACTGCCCGATTACGAACTGCAGGGAGTGTCGGACTTCCGGACGCTGGCTGGGCGCATTCAGGCGCGACTGTGAAAATAACGACAGCACCAACCACGCGGGGACGGCGTCACGAACGACGGCGGAATGGGAAAACCAGGATCGACCGTCGATTGCTCTCCGCGGGTAACAGGTTGGTTAACAGCGCGCTTCTCTGTGGTTCCGTCTCTCCGTGGTGAAATAGTTCTTCATGCTCGATCTGCGCCAATATCCGTCTTTGGGGGCTGCCCTGCGCGATGCGCTGGATCATTGGCCCAATGAGACCTGCCTGATCGAAGCCGACCGCGACCGCGAAAAGACCCGCCTGACCTACTCCGACTTTAAGGAATTAGCCCGTCCTCTTACGCGCGCCCTGCAGGATGCGGATTACCGGGAAGGCGACCGGGGCGCGATCATCATGACCAACCAGTCGAAATGGCTGGTTTCGGCTTATGCAATTTTATTTTGTGGCGGCGTGCTGGTCCCGCTGGACTACAAGCTGACCGCGGAAGAGCATCTGCAACTGCTGGCGCACTCCAAGGCGAAGTTCCTGATTGTCGAGTATTACCTGTGGCGCGCCATTATGCAGTCTCCTGAGTTCAAGAATCATGGCGTGAAGACCGTGCTGGTGACCGAAGCCCCCCTACGGGCGGATCTGGGCGGCGCGTATCGCTGGGAAGATTTTCACCGCAAAGGTGATCCGATCTTCATTGACCGCCAGCGCGACGATGTTGCCTGCATCGTGTATTCCTCGGGTACCGGGGGCCGTTCCAAGGGATGCGTGCTCACTCACGAGAATTATCTCGAGCAGTGCGCGTCGCTCACCGCGGGGTATCCGTTCTGGCCGGGCGTGCGTTACCTCACTTGCGTGGTGCACCTGCGGACGCTGCGTCCTGAGTATGTGCGCGATGCATTCATCCGCTATCGCATCACCTACATGAGCCTCGTGCCCATGGTTCTGAAGAACCTGGAGAAGGGGTTGCGAGCCAAGTTCGATGAATTGCCGCGCGCACAACGTTTTGTTCTCGACCGCATGACCGCCTTGAACAAACTGCTCACCCGCAGGCGCTCGAACATCAAACTCAGCCGCGCTCTGCTCGGACAGGTGCACAAGGCGTTCGGCGGACAGTTGCTGGCGTTTTTCACCGGGGGAGCGTTCATGGAGCCCTCGACGCTGCAATTCTTCTACGATCTCGGAATTCCCGTGGCCAATGGGTACGGGCTTACCGAGGCGGGCACGGCGCTCACGTTGAATGACTTCAAACCATTTCGCGCGGACACCGTGGGCAGGCCTCTCCCCGGGGTGCAACTGCGTGTGCTGAGTCCCGATTCCGAAGGCATCGGTGAGGTCGCTGTGCACAGCAGTACCGTCATGTCGCACTACCTGGATGATCCGGAACTGACCGCCGAAACGATTGTCGACGGTTGGCTGCTCACGGGCGATCTAGGGCGGTTTGACTACACGGGCCACCTGCAGCTTTTTGGGCGCAAGAAGAACATGATCGTCACCGAGGGCGGAAAGAATATCTACCCGGAGGATATCGAGACGGTCTTTGACGGCTTGCCCGTGAAGGAGTACTGCGTGTTCGCGGCGAACTTCGTGTGGCCGGTTCGCCAGCTCGGAAATGAAATGCTGTTCCTGGTGCTGCGCTTGGAACCGGACCAGCAATGCGACGCGGCGTTGCTTGAGGACGTCAGCACACGCAACCGGCGCCTGCCCGAGTTCAAGCGCATTGCAGGCTGTTTGATTTGGGACAAGGATTTTCCTCGCACCGCTTCTCTTAAGATCAAGCGCACAGTCCTCGCCGAAGCGATCGGCAAAACTGCGGATCGTGCGTCCATCCTCCAACTGTGAACCAAACTTACTTGGCGGTGGTGAATCCAGCGGCCGGAGGCGGGCGTTGCCGCAAGCTGGTCGGGCCAGCGCTGGAGCGCCTGCGCGCAGGTGGACTAAAACTCGAAATTGTCGAGACGTCTAAGCCGGGCGAGGCCATACAGCTTGCGCGTGAGCACTATGCCCGAGGATGCCGGCGCTTTCTGGCGGTCGGTGGCGACGGCACCTCATACGAAATCGTGAACGGGCTTTTTCCGGAAGCCGGCCATAGCGAAGCCCCGGTGTTGGGATTCCTCCCTCTGGGGACAGGCAATTCCTTTTTGCGCGATTTTACGGATCGGGGCGTGGAAGGTGCCATGGAGGCGTTGCTCGCGCAACGCACGCGCGCCTGTGATGTCCTGCGCATGGCGCACAAAGATGGCGTCATCCACTACATCAACTTGCTGAGCGTGGGTTTCGCGGCGGACGTCAATGCGACACGCTGCCGGAGTTTTGCCGGATGGGGCGAGCCGGGCTACTTTCTTTCAATATTCTTGCGCCTAGCACAACTCCGGAGGCGGCCCTTTCCGTTACGAGTGGACGAAATGGCTGAGATTGACCGTCGTCGATGCCTATTTCTTACCTTCAACAACAGCAAGTTCACGGGCGGCACGATGATGATCGCTCCCAACGCACAGGCGGACGACGGACTGATCGAGTACGTCCGCTGGGGTCCAATCGGACGGCTTGGCCTCATCCGCAATCTCTCCACCCTGTACGATGGGACACATGTAAATCATCCACTCGCGGAGCGGCGGCCGGCGCGGCAGATCGAGTTTGATTTGGACGGTCCCGTCGATGTGATGGTTGATGGGGAGGCTCTAACTTTGCACCTCCGGAAGCTGGACGTGCTGCCTTCGGCCCTGCGCGTCGTGGTATAAAAACTTTTATGCCCCAACAGCGACGCAGAGAACGGAAGGCCGAGGAAGAAGAGGAGCCCCAGAAAGATCCAGCGTTTCGGCGCAAACTGATCATTGGGGCCGTGATTGTGCTGGTGTTGGGCGGCGCCTATTATGTGGCGTATCACCAGCATGCGCACAAGTATGACGAATTCGCGCGCTGCCTGACCCGAAAGGGCGTCAAAATGTATGGGGCATACTGGTGTCCCCACTGCACGGAGCAGAAGGAATTGTTTGGCGCGTCGTTCAAGCATGCGCCCTACGTCGAGTGCGGCGTGCCCGGCACCACGGCGAAGTTGAGCGATGCCTGCGCGGATGCTGCGATCAAGCATTTTCCCACTTGGCAGTTTCCGCCCGTGGGAGATCGCGTGGAGGGCGTCATTCCCTTGCAGGATTTGAGTTTCCGGACGGGATGTCCGCTTCAATGAGCCGGGCAGCGCGGCGCCTTTACCTGGTGATCGCGATTCTGGCTGTCTTGGGGATCGCAGTGTCTTCGCTGTCCCTGGACCTTCATTACCGCAAGTCGAAAACGTCGTTCTGCGATTTCGGAGAGTCGTTTAACTGCGATCTTGTGAATCGGAGTGAGTATTCGACGGTTGCGGGTGTCCCTGTGGCGCTGATTGGCGTTCTGGGCTACGTGGCCCTCCTGGCATTTGCGACCTTTTATCGTGACAAAGCGGAAACCCCGGGCATTTTGCTCGTAGGTTCGTCGGGCGGTCTGGGATTTGCGCTGTATCTCACGTACGTGGAGAATTACATTCTTTTTGCCTGGTGCACTCTGTGTCTAAGTTCGCTGGCTGTGATTTTCGCGATCACTGTGTTGTCGGTTTTGTTATTTTGGCGGTCCATACGGCGTGTCACTCCTGAACCAGAGTAAGAAGCGTGGAGCGACACTGACGCCCCTCGTTGCTCCAAAGCAACTCTGGTCTTGAGTCGTTGTCGCGTTCGCGCTGTCACTTACCCATGGAAGAGACGTCTCCCGAACAGCAATTCTCCACTAACCTGGGCGCAGAGGAAGCAGTCTCACCGGTTGGCACACTACGACTGCACGAATTCTCCAGCCGCATCTTTCACAACAAGCGCATGCTGCGAGTCTGGGTGCCGCCCGGGTACGATCTGCCGCAAAACTCGGGAAGGCGTTATCCGGTCTTCTATCTGAACGATGGGCAGAATCTGTTCGAGAGCGCGACCTCATTTACTGGCGTGGAGTGGGCAGTGGATGAGACTGCGTCCCGCATGATTGCACTTGGTGTGATCCCGCCGATGGTCTTTGTGGGAATCGACAATGCGCGTAACGAGCGTCTCAAGGAATACATACCGTATCGTTCGCTGAGCCCACTGGTCCTGCGACCGCTGGGTCTCAAGTACCCAGACTTTCTGCTGAAGGAAGTGATGCCATTCGTGGGCCAGCGCTACCGAATTGCCAAGGGGCCTGAGAGCACCGCGTTAGGGGGATCGTCGCTGGGGGGATTGATCTCTCTGTATGTAGCGATCGCAGCTGCGGGTGTGTTTGGCCGACTGTTGGTGGAGAGTCCGTCACTCTGGGTAGCGAACCAGCAAATTCTGCGGGACGCTCGCAAATTCCGAAATTGGCCGGAGAAGCTCGTTCTCGGAGTGGGTACGCGCGAGTCGGGGCGCGAAGACAAGGATCGGCAGACGGTGGAGAATGTGCGCGAACTGGAGAGGATCCTGCGGCGCGCTGGATTGGATCAGCAACGACTGGCTGTGGAAGTGGCCGAAGGTGTGACCCACAGCGAAGGTGCCTGGGCATCCCGCTTTCCCGGAGCGCTGACCTTCCTTTTCGGGAAACCGGACTCAGCGGCAGGCACTGTGGACCCGTACGAGGCATCCCTCGATTGACGCTGTACCAGCCACAGCAACGTAGCCATAGCCGGGACGGAGAGCTGCACATGGGTCCATCGCGTCACGGGAACAGTCAAAGGCAGGGCATAGCAAAGATAGAGCAGGATTCCCACGGTTGCTGCCTGCCGTTGCTCGCGATGAGCGCCGGCCCAGTCCGCAAGCAGTAGAAACGCCGGAGCGAGAATCACCAGGTCGTAGACGGTGAGATGGGGTGACACCAGAACGGTGGCCAGCAGCAATGCGGCATAACGCAGGGTGAGCGGTGCCGGTGTTTTCCAGCAGCGCACCGTGAGTCCCAGCGCGGTGACCGCCGTAGCGACATAGAAGGCGAAGGCGAGCGAGGGCCATGGTATAAGCATAGCCCAGAATGCACGCAAAGAATGCATATGGTAAGGGCGAGGTTCGAGCAAAGAGTAAATGCTGCCTGCATGAAAGAGATGGTAGGCGTAGTCCTTCATGACTGCGCTGCCGTAGTAAAACTGTCCCACTAGCAGCTGTGCACTCGCCGTCATGACCATCCCTGCGATAACTCTCCACTGACGCGTCAACAGAAAGACCAAAACTGCGGCCAGGGCGAGCTGCGGCTTGAAGATCAGGCACCCCATGGCCAGTCCTGCCGAGAAACATCTTTGCGAGCGCAGCGCGAGGTAAGCTAGGGCGAAACAAACCAGTGCGAGCGCTGAGTTTTGTCCCCACACGATGAGATGGACGAATGGCGGGGAGGCTGCCGTGACAATGAGTGTCGTCCCGGGTAGTGACTGCAACGTCGGGCAAGTCTTCCAGATGGCATAACAGCACACAGCATAGAGGGCGGCGCTTGCAGCCAGCCAGACCGTCAGCGCCCAAGCGTAGGGCAAGGTCGCAAGGGGGGCAAACACCAGCGAGACTTGCGGGCCGTATAGCGGGACGTACACCAAGTGACCGGCGTCTGGCACGCGCTGCAAAGCCAGGGCCGATTCCGCTTGCATGTTGTAAAGGTCGGCCCCGTCATGCTCGAGGGCCAGTGCTCCCAAGGTGTAGAAGTGAAGGAAGTCCGTGCCCTTCAAGAGACCGTTACGGTCCTGAAGGCCCGGAGTCGCAAATATCCAGGCGTAGACCGACCACAGGACGAGTCCGACCAGCAAACCGTGAGCTCGAAGGCGGCGGGGCGTAAGCCACGTCCGCAGTTGCGGGGTTGGGTTGTGCATGGGCAGGGAAAGAGATTCTACCCGCAAAGCTCATGTTTGGGGATGTCGGTTGACTCCCTCCGGATGGAGATCGGATGTTCGCCTTCACAGCTGCAGGAAGACGCTTAGCAGGTGCCTTCGCGGGAGGTCGGATTGAGAAGTAAGCTCGGGAGTCGCTATCGGCTTGAGCACCCGAATAATTTCCTAGCATCGCCCACAGCGCCATAATTCACGCGCATCCCCACCGAAGTCGGTTCGGGGTTACCAGAGTGGCTTGCGGTCGTTGTCGCGCAACGGCACTCGTCCTTGCCGCGTTTGATCTTCCGGGCAAAGATTGTGTCAACCCCTTCGAACTTCACCTTCACGCCACACGACAGTAACTTCGCGGACATCGCCCATCCAGAACACTAACTCGTTTTGCGTGACGAACTTCGTCAGCGCGAGATGAACCTCAATGACCGTCCCGTCCGATTTCTTCAGCATCAGTTGGGATCCCAATCCGCGGCTGACTGGACATTGGCGATCCTTGACCTCTTCCACCGTGCCTTTGAAGGTCGCCTCGGTCGCCTTGTCGTATTTGGGGATCGGTTCACCCACCGGCTTCTGCCAGGCAGCGGTCGACAGGGTCGCCAGAAGCACCGCCGAGATCACAAGCAACCCGCGCCAGGTTTTCATGTTCCGTGCGCGAAACGGTTCACCGAGGTGTCGGGCTTCCGGGACTCAGAAGATAAGAAAAATAGCTACAGCCACGACCTCAAGCGGTTGGCGGATGCCTACATCACTCTTCCGCTTTCCGAATTTCCATGTGTGTGATCAGGCCGTCTCGAAGCGAGTAGATGTGCTGCACCATCTGGTCGGAAAGCAGTTTGCCGCTATTGTCATGGACGACCTGGTGAACATCCACGCGGATGCGGCCATCCCCTTCGGTTTTGAAATTTACCGGCGCAACGTTGGATTGGACTAAAGCAAACTGCCGTGTCCAATAGCCTCGAACCGCGTCCCGGCCATGCTCGCGTCCACCCTCCATGCCGTTCGGCCAATCGACGTCCGGGTGCAGCTGCGTCAGTACGGTCTCGATCTCTCGCCGGTTGAACGCGGCGTATATCTTCAGCAAGAGTTCTGTTTCCGTTGACATGCACCGATCCCTCGGCCTACTTCATCGCCGGCTCGTTATCTTTGACGAGCTTGTCGAGGATACCGTTGGCAACTTCGATCAGTTCGGGGTCGACCTTGCGATTGGTGGAAATGGCATCCGCCAGCGGGACACTGACGATTTTGTTGCCGCGTAGAGCCGCCATTTGTCCCCACTCCCCGCGGTGAACCATGTCAATGGCGCCGAGCCCGTAGCGGGTGGCCAGCACGCGATCGAACGAGCTCGGCGAACCTCCACGCTGGATGTGTCCCAGCACTACCGAGCGCGTCTCAAACCCGGTCCTCTTCTCGATTTCTCTAGCGAGGATATTGCCGATGCCGCCCAGGCGCAGGTGGCCGAACTCATCTTTGCCGATGTCCTGCACAATGGGAGCGCCTTCGTGCATCTGGATGTCGCCGGCAAACTTGGCCCCTTCCGCGGCAACCACGATGCTGAAGTAACGGCCGCGCGCGTGTCGCTGCTTGATGAGTTCTGCCACTTTATCGATGTCGAACGGCACTTCCGGAATCAGGATGACGTCGGCGCCGCCCGCTACGCCGCTGTACACCGCGATCCAGCCCGAGTCGCGTCCCATGACTTCGACTACGATCACGCGGTTGTGCGCCTCGGCGGTAGTGTGCACGCGGTCGATGGCGCTTGTGGCCACGTTGACCGCGGTGTCGAAACCGAAGGTGAAATCGGTGCCGGCGAGATCGTTGTCGATCGTCTTGGGAACCCCAATGACTTTCACACCGTTTTGGAACAGCTTCTGGGCAACCGAAAGGGTGTCGTCGCCGCCGATTGCGATGAGGGCTTCGCAGCCGTGCTTCTTCAGAATTTCCGCACAACGCTGCAAGCCATCAGCCCGCTTGGCCGGATTGGTGCGCGAAGTGCGAAGGATGGTGCCGCCCCGCGGCAAAATCCCGCCTACCGACTCGAGGTCGAGCGACATAACTTTGTCTTCCAGCACACCGCGCCAGCCTTCCAGAAAGCCGACAAACTCGTCCTGGTAGTGAAAGATACCTTTGCGCACCACGCCTCGAATGACCGCATTCAATCCGGGACAATCGCCGCCGCCGGTTAACATCCCGATCTTCATCGCATGCTCCTTCAGGTGGGTATGAAATCTACCGCTCGGTCCGTTTTCGGTGTGGCGGATGCGTCCGTTTTCCAGAGCGACTCTGGGAAGAACAGCCGCAACCTGAAACCTTGGGCGGAACTATCAAGATTACCAGTTAATTGCCGAGCCAGTCTTGGGTGAAGAAAATCGTTATTCTGCGACCCTCCAATCGCTATTGCAAATCGGACCCTACCGGACGCCCGGTCATTTCTGGCCGGGGCGCCACCCTCTTAGGCTGAGTGCTCCCGGTGTTTGCCCGCTCGCTTGCGAATTGCAACCTCGGCTCAGATTCGCCACAATACTGCCACTAAGCCGATGGCAGCCGGCTCTACTCCTAATTCCCGGGGTCCGATTCTCATGTCCAAACCCGTAGGTGCCGTGGTCTGGGTAGCATTGGCCGCGGCTGGTGCTCTCTCCCTGGCCACCATCGCGATTCATCGCGGGGAACCGTTGAGTGCGATGTGGTTGGTGGTGGCAGCAATATGCAGTTACGCCTTGGGATATCGCTTCTACAGCAAGTTCATCGCGGCCAAGGTGCTGGCTCTGGATTCTCTTCGCGCCACGCCAGCCGAGCGCTTGGAAAACGGTCGCGATTTTGTCCGCACCAACAAGTGGGTGGTCTTCGGACATCATTTTGCGGCAATCGCCGGGCCGGGCCCATTAGTCGGGCCCGTTCTCGCGGCACAGTTTGGATACCTTCCCGGTACCTTATGGATTCTGGTGGGCGCGGTGTTCGGCGGCTGTGTGCAGGATTTCGTAATTCTGCTGTTCTCGGTCCGGCGCGACGGGAAGTCGCTCACCGAGATGGCTAAGGATGAGATCGGGCGCGTCGGCGGATTCGTAGCGTACGTGGCCGTCATCAGCATCATCGTTATATTGCTGGGAGTCTGTGCACTGATCGTCGTGAATGCGCTGAAAGCAAGTCCGTGGGGCACGTTCACGATTGCCATGACTATTCCTATCGCCCTCCTCATGGGCGTATACCTGCGGGGGCTGCGTCCGGGCAAGGTGCTGGAGAGTTCAATCCTTGGCTTCGCACTGGTGCTGCTGGCGATCTGGGGAGGGCAGTGGGTTTCCCAGAGTCCGACCATCGGCAGGTACTTCACGCTGACGGCACCCACGCTGGCCATTCTGATCATCCTCTATGGATTCGCTGCGTCGGCGTTGCCCGTGTGGCTGCTGCTAGCTCCGCGCGACTACCTCAGCACGTTCGTGAAGTTGGGCACGATCGCCATGCTCGCCCTGGGAATCGTCGCACTACGTCCCACCCTGCACATGCCGCCACTCACCCGATTCATCGACGGCACCGGTCCCGTTTTCGCCGGGAATGTGTTTCCGTTTGCGTTCATCACGATTGCCTGTGGTGCCATCAGCGGCTTTCATTCTCTGATTTCAAGTGGGACAACGCCCAAGCTGATTTCGCGCGAGACAGAAACTCGCATGGTTGGCTACGGAGCGATGCTCGCCGAATCGATGGTAGCGATCATGGCAACCATCGCTGCTTGTGTTCTGCAGCCGGGGACCTATTTTGCGATCAACAGCCCGGCGGGGATCGTGGGTCAAACTCCGGAAGCAGCAGCGGGCGTGATCTCGGGCTGGGGCTTTCCCGTGACTGCAATGGACATGCATGGGCTGGCGCAAGCAGTGGGCGAGCAAACCTTGTTCAACCGCACCGGCGGCGCTCCCGCGTTCGCGGTCGGTATGGCGCATATTTTCTCGCACTCCATTGGCGGACAGGGGCTGATGGCAATCTGGTATCACTTCGCCATCATGTTTGAGGCGTTGTTTATCCTGACGGTCCTCGATGCCGGCACCCGCGTAGGCCGTTTCATGCTGCAGGACGCGCTCGGGCACGTGTGGAAGCCACTGGGCCGCACGAGTTGGTATCCCAGCATCCTGTCCACCAGCGCGCTGATTGTGCTCGCGTGGGGCTATTTTCTGTGGCAGGGAGTCAAGGACCCATTAGGCGGGATCAATTCTCTGTGGCCCCTGTTCGGAATCGCGAATCAATCGTTGGCGATTGTGGCGCTATGCGTGGCCACCACCATCATCGTTAAGATGGGACGTGCTCGCTATGCGGCAGTAACACTCACGCCTCTGACCTGGTTGGCTGCGGTAACTTTCACCGCGTCGTACCACAAGATCTTCGATCCCAACCCACGTGTCGGGTTTCTGGCGCACGCACAGCAGTTGGCCGCGGGACCCAACGCCCCTACCACGGCGCGACTGATCTTCAATGACCGGCTCGATGCAATGGTGACGGGAGTTCTGATCGTGCTGGTCGGCGTGATCGTGCTGGAATCGGCTCTCGGATGGGCGCGAGTTTTGAGTGGACGGGCCGAGGCCCGCGTCCGCGAGGCGCCGTTTGTGACGACCCGATTCGCTACCGAGGAGCAGGGATGACAAACGCCGACTTTACCAACCAAGTCCGACGCGTGCTCGGAATCGTCCGCGCAACCTTGGGCGAAATCTTCGAGGAGTCGGCGTATGCCCGCTTTCTCGATCGGCACGGGTTGACATCGTCTCGCGAGGCCTACGCTCTGTTCCTTCGTGAGAGCGAGGCGAGTCGAGGTCGACGGGTGCGCTGTTGCTGAGGTCAAATGCAGCTCAACCTAGAGAGGGGCGGAGCGGTGCAGGAGTACGAACCTGCTCGAGAATAGTCGGTGACGGCGCCGGACGAGTAGACTTGGCGTGCATGCGGGTTCTCGGAATCGATTGTGGCACCGAATATACCGGCTACGGCATCGTAGAACTGGCGCCTGCCGGGAAACTGGTTTGCCTGACCAGCGGCGCGATCAAGCTTTCCCCGCGTGAGCCCCTTCCGTTGCGTTTGAACCGAATCTACGATCGGCTGGCCGAATTGATCCAGCGGCATCGGCCCGAACAAGTTGCCATCGAGGATGTGTTCTACGCGGTAAATGTGAAGTCAGCGCTGAAGCTCGGCCAGGTACGCGGGGTCGCGATGCTGGCGGCAGCGGCTGCGGGACTGCAGGTGGCGGAGTATGCGCCCCTTTCCATCAAATCCGCTGTCGTGGGATACGGCAAAGCCGAGAAGCAGCAAGTGCAGCAAATGGTGACCCGGCTGTTGGAACTACAGCGGCCTCCGGAGCCGATGGACGCTTCCGATGCCCTCGCGATTGCCATCTGTCATTTACACACGACGGCGACGCTGCAGCGCCAAGGTGCACTAGGCTGACCGAACACGTCAGACGTGACTTTTCGGGACCGATGGCCTCCCCGTTTTTTGCACTTAGGCCGTAGAATCGTCTCAGTTTCCTATGATCCCGCTTCCCCGGTCGGTTCGATCAGCTTTATCTCGGGCGCCTTCGTTTCTGCTGTCAGGTCTGCTCTTTCTGACCTGGCCAGCGCCTGCGCAAACCTCAACCCCTACAACCGCCACGGTCGGCTTCTCGCTCGATTTTCCCCAGTCCATCCCCGATCACTATGCGGTGACGGTAGCTTCGGATGGACACGCCAGCTACGATTCGACCGGCAAGGTGACCCTGGACGCCGATCCGGGAGACCCTTTCCATCTGGATTTCACCGTTTCTCCCGGAACGCGCGAGCGGATCTTTACCCTTGCGGCCAAGGCAAAGTATTTCGAAGGCAAGGTGGACTCTGGCAAGCGCAATATCGCCTCAACCGGCGACAAGACGCTGACGTTCAAAGATGGAACGCGCAACACGAAGGCCGCCTACAATTATTCTCCGGTTCCGGCCGTGCAGGAACTCACCGCGCTCTTCCAGAATCTTTCCACTACCCTCGAGTTTGGACGCCGGCTCGACTACTACTATCGCTACCAGAAGCTGGCCCTTGAGGAGGAACTCAAGCGCATGGAGCAGATGGTGAAAGAGAAGAACATGGAAGAGGTGCAGGCGGTCGCGCCGATTCTGCAACGGATTATGGCGGACGCCTCGGTGATCAACGTGACCCGGGCCCGGGCGCAACGCTTGTTGAATGGAAGTGGTGTGGCCGCCAGCCGGTAAACCGGCGGAACAAGCTTAGGCCGAGACAGGCTTGGCCGACGAACCGCAGAACGCGGAGTCTCGGTACACAAAAGGCTCAGGATCATAAGCTTAGGCCTCTGAGTGGGCGTCTTGCGGCACCCAATTTGGTAGGTAACCGCACTGAACTCAGGATTTTGGAGGGGCGGACAGGACGGACCGGTGGCCGGAAGTTATTGGCAAGTTGACAACTCGACAATCCAAATCGTGATCTAATCAGATGCACGGCAGAGAGTGAGAGTCTTCTCGGGAGACCCATATGTCGAAGCGAAGCTTGGGCACGTCGATCGTTCTCGTTGTAATCCTGGCGCTCGGGTTGGCCGCGCTACCCGCATTGGCGGACTCGCAGGTGCGGATCGTCCGACTTAGCAACGTCGAAGGCACGGTCAAGGTAGACCGCAACACCGGACAAGGTTACGAAAACGCGTTCCTCAACATGCCGATGGTTGAGGGCATGAAGCTGGCGACCAAAGACGATGGCCGCGCAGAAATTGAGTTTGAAGACGGCAGCACTTTGCGCATCACGCCCAAGAGTACGCTGGAATTCACTGCGCTTGCGTTGCGCGACTCCGGCAGCCGCGTTTCCACGCTGACGCTCCGCACCGGACAGGCGTACGTCAACTACCTGGCCAAGCAGAAGGACGATCAATTTACTTTGGCCTTGGGCAGCGAGACCGTACCTCTTACCCGCCCCGTGCATTTCCGTCTGGATGTCGACGCGTCCGATGCGGTCGTCGCGGTGTTCAAAGGTGATCTGCAGGTGCAAAGTCCATCCGGCACCGTCGACCTGTCGAAGAACAACTCGGCAACCTTCGATCTTCTGGCCGGCGACAAATCCACGGTCGCGAAGAACATCGAAGAAGATCCTTTCGATGCCTGGGACAAACAGCAAACCAAGTACCAGCAGGCATACGCAAGCAAGCGTTCCAACAACAACTATCCGTATAGCTACGGCGTCAGCGACCTGAACTACTCCGGCAGCTACTCCAATATTCCAGGCTACGGCATGATGTGGCAGCCCTACTTCACCGGCGTGGGCTGGAGCCCATTTGCCGACGGTGCCTGGATGTTCTATCCCGGCTTCGGCTACACCTGGGTCTCTGCTTATCCATGGGGCTGGATGCCGTATCGCTACGGAAGTTGGGCATTCGTTCCGGGGTATGGCTGGATGTGGGCCCCCGGCGGGTTTGGCAGCGGCTGGTATACGGTGCCGCAATTGACGAATCCGCCCAACCGTTTCCCGGCGCCACGGCCTCCGCAGCAGGGGAGCGCGACGGTTGTGGTCGGCCACCCGGTTGTGACGGCTGGAGGGCCTCCGCGCCGCGTGCTGGTGCAGAACGGCACGGCTGGACTGGGTATTCCGCGAGGTACGGTCAACAACCTGGGCAAGGTGTCGCACGAGGTGCAGCGCAGTGGATTCGCCACGGTGCGCACAGCATCTCCTTCGCGCACCATGAGCTCACCGGTCTACGGATCAGGTGCGTCAGGCGGGAATCACGGGAGCGCTGGCGGAAGTCACGGGAGCACTGGCGGAAGTCACGGGAGCACTGGCGGAAGTCATGTCAGCAGCGGGAGCAGTGGTGGCGGACACATGAGCAGCGGCGGAGGCGCTCGGATGGGCGGATCTTCGGGCGGCGGACATTCCGCGCCACCTAGCCGGCCACGGTAAACTCCAGCCAGCAGAAGAGATGATAAAGGGCGACCTTCAGGTCGCCCTTGCTTTTTCGCTAGTTTTTGCTTCGTGTGCCTTCGTGTTCTTGATGGTTGTTCTGGCCGGCCGTTACTACAACACCGCGACTCCCGCATATCCAACCACCATCTTGCGATCTCCCGAGACGTCCCCGGAGGTCGCGTAGCGGATGAGCTCCGCACGCGTGGCGCCCAGCCGCTTGGCTGCGGTGAGCATGGCGACCGTGGGTCCAAAGCCGCACATGCTGATGTCCTCGTTCATAACCACGTCGTAGAGCCCACGCGGATTCAACGCAAGAATCTGCTCAATTGCCTTGTGGTCCTTGACCCGCGTGACCTGGTCCGATTCGTAGTGATTCATGTCGCTCGAGGCCACGACCAGGACACGATCCTTCTGCGCTGCCACGACTTGAGCGATCGCTGTTCCCAGGCCTTCGAGCGATTCGAACTCCCGCGTGCCAATTGCAATCGGAACGAAGTGGAATTGCGGGCGCTTCGTCTGCAGGAACGGCAACTGGACCTCGATGGCGTGCTCGGCACGATGCGCATCCGAATCGTCGGTCAAGAGCGAAAACTCAGCGAGCAAGCTGGCTGCGAGTTCGCTATCAATCGCCACCGTGCCGAGCGGAGTTTCCCACGCGCCCTCCATCATGATCGAGAGGGGCGGTCCGAAGCCGGTATGATTCGGGCAGAGCAGGAGGCAGCGTTCGGGCACCTCGAGTCTCGCATAGACTGACCCGGCCACATGCCCGGAATACATGTAACCCGCATGCGGAACCACGCACCCGAGGGCGTCAAGAGGTTCGGCTGTGGGACTGAGGTAGGAGCGGATATCCGCCGCGAGAGAGCTCGCGTTGCGGGGATAGAACTGTCCGGCGACGGCCGGATGACGAACAGTGGTCGTGCCCATGAGGGACCTCCTCTCGGAAGCAGGGCTACTTGCCTGGGTGGGACAGGTTACCGTTGCCGGAGGCCAGTGCCCGGAAGATCGCGGCCTTTTTCTCGAGGGGCAGGGCCTCGGCGCGAACCGCAGGTTTCACTCCAGCTGCCTGCAGCGCCGCGCGCAGGGACTTTTCGCCATACTGCAATTTCAGATTGTTCCACAACGTCTTGCGTTTCTGTCCAAAAGAAAGCTTTAGAAACTTGACGAATTCCTCTTCCGGGACACCCAGGGTATCGAGCTTGGGCGACATCGTGAGACGCACCACTGAGGAATGCACCTTGGGCGGAGGCGCAAATGCACCCGGCGGAAGCGTGAAGAGCTTCTCTACTTTGGCATAAAGCTGTGCTGTAGCTGACAGCAGCCCATAGTCGCGGCTGCCCGGGGCGGCGGACAATCGGTCAGCAACTTCCTTCTGCACCATAATGACGAGAGTGTCGAACGACTGGCGGAAGGAGAACAGATGCAGCAGGATGTCGGAGGTGATGTAGTACGGGAGATTGCCCACCACGCGCACCGCTTCCGGAGTATGAACCAGGCCGGGTCGCGAGGAACCGGGTTTCGGCCCGAACAAGGTGCCGAAGTCGATTGCGAGCACATCGCCCTCGATGATCTCAACATTCGGATAAAGCGCAAACTTCATCCGCAGTTGCGCCGCGAGCACACGATCCAGTTCGATGGCAATCAGGCGCCGGGTGCGTTTGGCTAGCAAGGCCGTGAGCATTCCCCGG
>WNFQ01000136.1_pt1 | contig 42960 bp, 37 predicted proteins | sample 5400171 | NCBI WGS metagenome assembly WNFQ01 (sample SAMN13153356, study PRJNA577476) | soil metagenome | isolation source: 20 cm soil under Madrone tree | place: USA:California | collected 2016-06-14
CGATTGAATCGATGAGCTAACGCACGATTTACCGGTGCCTAACACCGCTATTCAAACTTGTCTTCCTTACGTCGTTCTCGAAATGAACGAAAGAACTCGGATCGCTTTCGCATCTCTTCTACGATTCGAATCTTTTCGGAAAAAGGTAGGGCTCGTTGGCGGGCACGAAAACGTTCTTTCCGTTGAAGAAAATCTTTAAGAAGTTCGTCACGATCCATATGAACCAGAAAATCTATTCCATTTATCCGTCAGCTCAAACTTCTTCACCAAACCGTCAAATAATCCCCGGTTAAAATCTGGAATTTCTAAAAGTCTCTCCAGCCGTACGTGCTCTTTACTGCGGCCCACCGACAACGCCTCTGCGGCAAGATACTCTGCACGCACCACAGAAACCGTTGAATCCGCATATAATTTAGCGCGAACCGACGTATCCAAAGCTTCTTGTTTTAATTCGGAAGTCACCGCTACGAATTGTATAGGCCAATCCCCGACGCGGACGTATCCATCTGAAGTAACTTCTTGATACCCTCTCGAAACGAGAAAATCAAAAAGCGGTCCAAGTACGTCGATTCTCCCTTCTGGAAATTCTATGATAAAATCAGCGTCCCGAGTATCGAAAGGCTCGATGTAACACATGGCTCCGATCGCCCCGGCTAGCGCGTATTTTTGCATAATCCCTTCTTTTATCATTTCTTCAACTACGACGAAGCTTTCTTTTAGACTGTCCCCCGGATTAATAAACCGCACCTCTTGTAAACGCCGGTTAACTTCGTTGATGATCTTCTTATCCAAAGACATACTGACCGCCTAACGGATAACGTGAGGTATTGTTAATTGCTATACGTCCAAAAACAACCGCTCCAGCTCATTCACAATTTAGCACTCTTCATTCACGAGTCATAACCGATTACCTCGGGTGTTTCGTTTCGTTCGACAACGAGTTATCTTTATCTATATCATCTCCAACAAGCTTCGAATCTTCCCTGAAGTTTTCGTAATGATAGCCTGCTGGGAGCGGGGCGGCCGCTGTAGAGAGGCCGAAAGCGCGGCTACCAACGCTAGGACACACTCTACGAGAGAGAAACCATATACAACGAAGTCTGCACGAGTGTAACGATAAGAATCCCGCGGATTATCCCAATCGTAATCTCTATCGGCAAACTCAAAGGCGTGAACGATCATTGTCACGATCGCCCAGATACCGGCGACGTTGAGCGCGAAATTAGCCAATTTTTCCAAGGCAATTAGGGATCTATGCATAACTAGCTAGTAGGGGGTAGCGAGCAGTTGCTTAGTTGCTTATCAACATTTTCAATCTCTTCTAGCGTCATACACTGTCTCGCTTATACATTTCGCGAGTTTTTCGGAATGAAAGATGCATTTCGCTTCTTCTTTGGATCGGAGCCGAGTCTCGATTACCCGTCCATGATCTGGGTGAGGGTGATTCCAGGAAGACTCCGCTAGAGCAAGCTGTCCGTTCGGGAAACTGGACTTCCTTAAAAAAGCAAAGATCGATTCCAAAAAAACGATCCGCCATCCAAGAGCCGTTGGCTCGATTATAAGAGAATAACCTCAAGAGTAGAACCTCGAAATAGAATTCCATCGCCTAAGTAGCAGTAATAAATCGTGAGCCGGTGGACAAACAGACGTGAAGAAATCGCACGTCAATTAGGTGAATGGGCGAACAGAATTCGTGGGAGCGAAGCGGCTGCGGAACAAAGAAGAAGCATTGGCTTAATGACTCTTTGAGCTGATGGTCGTTTTCCCGTTTTTCTGCGGTTATTTCGTCGCCAGTTGGCGACAATCGTAGCCGAAATGTAAGGTGCGTGAGGAAGCAGGAAAAAGAGTGGTACGCAATTGTCATACGGCGACATCCGGAAAGTATTTTGGTCGTTGACCGATCTCTCATTACGCGCTTGGACAACCGTACGAATGATGTTTCCAGAAATCGGCCTGGAACAATTAGCTTTTAGAACTCTCCCGGAAAAAGAATGCGATGCAGTATAAAACAATCGCAAAGGTTTTGGGAAAGTAAGGTACTTCATGCCTGAACTAAATGGAATAGTAATCTAGGTGCATCTCAACCGTCGCTCTAGACCTATATCTTCCGATCCTCATGCTTTGGAGAAAAGTTCAGGAACTACGTTTCTCGATGCGACTGTGATAGGAGTACATGGAGATAGAGAGTTGCTGTATCTTGAAACACCCGATCAAGATGAAGCTTTAGTGGTTATTCCGTGTTCGCCCAAATACGAATACCCGCGTAAGGGTGACCGCGTTAAACTCGAGTTGCGCTTGGAATTGAGGCCAGTACGGAGCTGGCGAACGTTCATCATCCGCTTTCCTGGCGATGGCCTGGATCGAGAGAACATTCACGATATCACGGATTACGATTCATGATTCGTCAGCCAAAAAAACGAGAAAGAATGCCGATGGATACGAGCTTTAATGCGAGATTGGATTGAGGAAGAACGGGAAAAAGAATTCGAGACATCTCTTTCCTCTTTCGGCAATGTTGGAATTACTAATCAAACAAAGAAAACGCCTCCCAGCGTGGTGGGGTTATAAAGAAAAACGGGGCACCACCCGGATGCCCGGCATTCCATTGTATGACGATTCTACTTAGTTAGAACGAGCGTCAGGGACGAATCTCCCAGTATTTCGCTGCGTCTTCCCGACGAACGATATCGAGATAATCCCTTTCGATTATTTCGATGGATGTGTTCCCTTCAAGCGCAGTCTTACCCTTCGACTGGTAATGTGCTACGTGCATCGAAATAAACGTGTTTCGACCGGCATTATCGGGAAGCGTAATTCCGGCTTTTGCCGCAGCCTTCAACATTCGGTCCCTGGTAGCTACGTCGCTCGGGCGTCCTTTAATCTTCGAAAATCGGTTCGTCGCCGTAGCGCGAACCAGAAGTGAGCCAGAGGCTTTAACGTGCGGCCTAAGCCAATCGATGACGTTGTCCGCAAGCGTAACGGGATAGCGCTTTTGATTCTTTCCTTTGTATCGCGGAACGATTGCCCGCTTTTCGTCATACTTAATATCCGACCAGTCTAGCCTCTCTATTGTAGATGTCCGGATACCGCAAAAATAAGAGAGCGTCAAAAACGGGATAACCTCCGGATCGGCAGCGCGGAAAAGCTTCTCGGTATCCTCAACCGAAAGTATGCCTATCTCTCCGTTCTCTTCAGTTACTCGTTCGCGGAACTTTTTGACCTCCGAAACCGGATTAACCGAAGTGTAGCCGAAGTCTTTGGCAAGCGAGAAAACCTGAGCCGCGTAGCCGCGATGCTTATTGCGAGTTTTGACGGCTAGCGGAAGTGAGAGGAGCCATTCGCGAACTTGATCCTTCGTAATCTCGGAGACGGTCTGATTGCCGAATTTAAGCTCCAGCTTATTGAGAGTCTCGCGGAGCGTCTTAGCGTGCCGGTCGGAAACCTCATTAGCTTTTTCGCGTCGGACGAACTCTTCCCGGACTCGGCTAGCGAGCGTTGAGAACGGAACCGATACCGCGGTGCGGTTCAGATGTTCTAAATAATGACGAACCGCATCCATTATCGTTTTCCGGTGCGGACGGAGAAGTTCCGCCGCTCGAAAAGCTTCCAGCCGTGATTCTGAGTCCAGGTTTAGCTTAGAGCCATAGGCTTCGCGTTCTTGATTACGGTCGGCGCAATTGGCTTTAGCTTCTTTCTCCGTCGCGAACCAATACTGCCTGCGCTTACCATCTACGTACCCCCAAACCCGGTATTCCTTACCGGCAAAAGGTTTTGACTTCTTCCACTGGAATCCGACGGGTTTGGTTTTCGCCATTCTTTCTAGGATATCGACCGATCTTCCTGGAAATAAAGTTAAAAAAGAACGTTATGAACCCGCATCTACCGCTGAAAAATTCCGGGACTCCCTTTAACGTTATTTAACATAATAGGCCGTTTTTCGGAGAGTTGACGGGCGACTCGCAGCCAGTTCTCCCTAGGAGAGAGGGAAAATGGGAGAGGCGGGGGCGGGAATCGAACCCGCGAATAGAGGTTTTGCAGACCTCGGCCTTACCACTTGGCTACCCCGCCGAATGCGAATCGGAACTGTCGTTCGGAATCAAACGCTGTCAACCGCGGCCCTTCGGGAATGGCCAATAGCTGATACCCGATAGCCAATTCGCCGAATATTGGCTATTGGCTATTGGCTATCGGCTATTCGCGAGGGCAAGCAGTTCCGCTAACCGCTGCGTTTTGATGCCGAACTGTTCTTGGAACGCTTTTGCGCGCTGCAGAAGCTCCGGTCGATCCGAATTTTTTGCTGATCTGGTCGCGATCATCAAGAGGTTTCTTGCGGTATGCTCCGGGTCGACAAATTCTTGGAGACGCGTGGTGTAACCGTATGCTTCCAAGTACAAACAACGAAGCGCATCGGTCACTGCTTCAGTCATCCGATCGAGCTGAATTCCATAGCGGAACAGTGGTTCTATGCCAGACGGCGATCGCAACTGCGGACGCAGCTCATGCTGGCAACAAGGCGAAACCACGATCCAGGCGCATCCAGCTTGGATTCCGCGAAAAATCGCTTCATCGGTGGCTGTATCACACGCGTGCAAGGCTACTAGGAAATCGATCTGTTCCAAAGCAACGCCCGAAATCTCACCCGGCCGAAATTCTATGCCGGCATAATGCAGATCTCGAACAATCGCATTGGCGTCGTTGATCAAAGTGGCTCTTCGTTCGATCCCGGTGGTTCGCACATCTAGTCCTCGTTCCTGGAGGTAACGATGTAATGCGAAGGTCAAATATCCTTTGCCGCAGCCCATGTCCACGATTCGAACTCGGTCGCCGGCGCGCAACGACTGGAGCAGTGGCGCCACATTTTCGACGAACTGATGTACCTGCCGATATTTGTCTCCCGCGTGGGCGCGAGGCTTGCCTTGGGCATCGAGGATGCCGAGGCGTTCCAAGAAACTCTCGTCCTGCAACAATCGTTGCTTTGGCCGATCGTGATCAAGCGGTTGGATGGATTCCTGGGAATCCGAAAAACTCTCGGCTGAGCGATGCAATCGAGGTTTTCCGCGGCGATTGAAGAGCAGTTGAGAACGTTGCTCCGATGTGAATAGAGAAGCAGTGAGACACGCTTCCCCCAGCCAGGAGCGGATTAGCTTAAGGGCATCGGCCACTGGATAGTTCTTGGTGACATCGTTGGTCGGATAACGATGCACCAAGCTGAGTCGTTGCCCATCATTGAGTTGGACTAGGCGCACGTAAACGTGTTCGGCTCCGGATAATTCATCGCGAAGCTTTCCCAGGGTAAGTTTTCTGAAATTTCCCGTCGCGATACTCTCTTCGAACTCTTTGAGAAATTGATTTACTGCGTTCACATCGGCATCACATCTTCAAATGATCTCGACCGGGCACTCGGGTAGCGCTTGCAAAAAGGCGCGACCGTAAGTTTTGGCAAGAATTCGATTATCGAGAATAACGACCATTCCGGTGTCAGTCTTTGTTCGAATAAGGCGGCCGACTCCCTGGCGCAGCTTCAGTACTGCTTCGGGCAGAGAGTACTCGGAGAAGGGATCCCCGCCGTTTGCTTCGATGTATTCCAGCCGGGCCTCGATCAGCGGGTGATCTGGAACCGCGAACGGTAAACGAGTAATAATAACGTTTGAGAGCGCTTCTCCGGGAACGTCCACGCCGGTCCAAAAACTGTCGGTTCCAAACAGGACGCCGTCCTTTGCGCTCTTGAATTCGTTCAGCATGCGAGTGCGAGAAAGACCCTGTCCTTGGGCAAAAAAACTGTACCGCTGACGGAGCCGGGTTTCCATCCGCTCCGCAAGGTTGGAGAGCGTTTTGTAACTGGTAAACAAGACAAAGGCGCGACCTTCACTTCGTTCCAGAAAATGCCAGATCCAATGCTCGAGTGCTTCCTCATACCGGCGGTCGCGCGGATCGGGCATTTTCTTTACGACGAAGAGCTTCATCTGGCGTTCAAAGTCGAATGGGCTCCCGATCTGCAGCGCTTCCACCTCCATTGCTCCAACTCGATTCCGAAAATACGAAAGGTCCGGACTCCCGACCGAAAGAGTGGCGCTGGTCATGATGCAAAGACGCTCTTCTGCGAACAACAAACGCTGCAAAGCAGCAGACATATCTACTGGAGCCGCGTTGAGTGAAAGGTATTGTCCAGTCCTTCCGGTGCGTTCAACCCAATATACGTGGTTTTCCGGCGTCTGGCGGAGGAAGTCGCCAATTCCGAATCGAGCATCTCGAATGCGCCGACCGATATCTTGGAGCTCGCTTTTGAGCCGATCGTCATCCGTCGCCTTCACGCTGGAAATGATAGCGGTTTGCACTCGAGCGAGAGCCATACTGATCGTGTCGGGCACCAGCTCTGGTTGGCGAACGCGAAACTCACGTCCCTTTTGAAAGCTGACCGCCCCCTCCACCTGATCAAAAAAGCGGTTCGCCGTTTCAAGCGCTTCCGCCGTTTCCTTTACCGCCTCGCCTTCGCGAAGCAGCGTAAAGAGGCCTTTCTGAGTCTTTGGGTTATAGAGCCGGTGCAACGCTTGGCGCAACCCATACTGCGAGATTCCGATTCCGATTTGGCGAGCCGCCACCGACTCGAGGGTGTGCGCCTCATCGAACACTACGAAGTCATGCGGAAACAGATACCCGGCGGTACGACTTTCCAGGTCACCGACGCTCTCCAGTGCCACGAAGAACAGCGTGTGATTCACGACCACGATATCGGCTGTCAACAATTGCTTTCGCGCGTTTTGATAAAAGCAACGTCCGTCGGCTCCGCAGCTTTTCGGAGTACAGATGTGGGGCTCGCTGCAGATCTGCAGCCAGAGTTCCGAATCGGGCTCGACTTCGAGGTCGCTCAAGGTCCCCTCCGTTGTTCTCTGGCTCCAGGCTTTGATCCGCAGCAATTCCTCCCGGTCAGTCGAAGTGAAAAGGTCTTCGCCACCCTGAAGGGCGCGATCGAGGCGACTCGGGCAGAGATAATTTTGTCGCCCTTTGAGCAGAGCTGCCTCGAATGGTTCTTTGATCGCTTTCCTGGCAGCTGGAATGTCCTTATGCAGAAGCTGCTCCTGGAGATTGATAGTGTGGGTGGAGATGATTGCCTTACGCCGATTTTCCAGAGCAAATAGAATCGAGGGAACGAGGTAGGCCAACGATTTGCCGACTCCCGTACCTGCTTCGACCACCAACGAACGAGCCTCACTCAAAGCTTGAGCAACCGCCGATGCCATTTGCTGTTGCTGCGGCCGGTACTCAAATGTTTCTTCGGTCGCAAAAGGACCGGTTTTTCCGAAAATGGTCCGTACCGACTCGGTCAAGTCATTATCAAAATCGTCCTTTAGCGCGATCACTTGGGAGAGTGTAGTTGAAGGGGGAGCGGGAATCTAGAAGCCAGAATTTAGAATTTGGAATCTAGAAGCCGGGAGACGGCAGCCAACGCTGGTATCGCCGGGAACGAATTGAAAAGCCGACAACAAGTCTTTTGGCCGGTTTCCTTCCTCCACACAAAACAAGCTAGTATGGGTTAGTCGATAATAAAGGCAGGAGGGGTTGTCAACGCTTGCGCCGAGGCGAACATTTGAAGAATTGCGGACTGCGGATCGCGGAATTCCGCGCTGTCGGCGTTCCCGGCGATACCGGCGTTATTTCCGGCGTTATTCCCGGCACTGGACTCCCGATCTGCCTTGTTTATCTTGGCGCGTGTTCGGAATCTTTGATCGTTATCTTCTCAAAAGCTTTTTGGTTCCTTTCTCTTATGCGCTCTTTGGGATGCTTGGGATTTGGCTGGTTTATGATCTGGGTGTCAACGGCCCCAATTTTGTAGATGCTCATATTCCGGCTAATCTCATCGCCCTTTTTTACCTCGTTCAGTCCCCCTTCATGATAGTGAACTTTCTGCCGCTGTGTGTCTTACTCGGTCTTTTGTATGTGCTGACTCGCATGTCGCGGCGCAACGAAATCATCTCAATGCTGAGTGCAGGGCGAAGTGTGCCGCGGGTACTTTGGCCACTTTTTCTGATCGGAATACTCCTGACCGGACTTGCCACTTACCTTAATTTCGAACTCGCGCCCAAGGGGTACTACGCCAACAACTACATGATCGATGAGATTTCCAAAGGTCACTCCAAGACCACGCTGCTTGATGGCCATATTTTTGTGAATCGGCCCGAGCATCGGATCTGGTTCGTTCAGCACCTCAATACCAAGAGCCAGGACATGAAGGGTATTGAGGTTACGCAACAGGACTCCAAGGAGACGATTGTTGCAATTACTTACGCTGATTCGGCTTCGCACAATCGTTCGAATGGCGCTTGGATCTTTTACAACGGCAAGGTTTCTCAGATCGACCCGGACGGTAATGTGACCGACGAAGAATTTTTCGACCGAAAGGAGGTTACGGGCTGGAATGAAACCCCGTGGCAGATCGGGAGCTCGGCTTTGAAAGGAAAGATGATGACCGTTCCCGAGCTGCGACAGTATCTGAGGATCAACGCAGATTTTCCGGCGACAGCGTTGGCCGATTATAAATCTCAGTTCTGGTATCGCTTTGCCCTGCCCTGGAACTCGTTGGTCGTAATCTTGGTGGCCAGTCCGATGTGTGTAGTGTTTTCTCGACGCGGTGCTCTCGGAGGGGTTGCCGGCGGGCTGTTATTGTTTATTGCGCTTTTCGCGGCCGGTAATATCTGCATGGCCCTCGGGGCGGGCGCAAGAATTCCCCCGATTGCCGCGGCCTGGATTCCCATCGCCCTATTTTTCACCGTTGGCGTGTTTCTCATCTTTCTACGTTCTACCAATCGGCCGATCCCGTTCTTGGGGTAAGCGGAACGGGCTCGGCTGAGCCTCGCCCGATGACAAATGACAAATGACAAATGACAAAAAGAGCGACGTCGTATCGTGCTTTTTTTCATTCGCCGTTTGTCATCTGTTATGGGCGTTCGGGTCAGTTGAGCCCAGCGCCACCCTGCGCTGGTGCAGAACCTTGAACGCTGTGCCGGCGCCGGCCGGATCCAAAACGAAACGTGTCGCAGCGTTGTCTCGCTCGAGAGCTTCCGGATACCATCTTTCGATAAAGTCTCGTTGGGTGACATAGGCGATCTCGTCAAAACCGAGCGTATGACCCCAGGAGCGTAAATCGTCGAAATTCACGTCAGCGGTCAGGTCCTGGCGTCCAGGTCGCCGATAGATCTCCATTCCTTCGAGTCGCTGATGTTGAAAAAAAGCGCGGAGAGTTCCGCTTCGTTTACCGCGATAAATCTCAGCGGCAGAACCACCGTAATCGATCGTGAGAAGGGTGCCTTTCCGTAGTGAAGAAGAAAGCTCCTTTAGCCAGGAGTGATAGCTTTCGTGAATCTCCACGCTTTGCCCAATCGCGAAGGTTGGAGATGACGCACTGCTTTCAGGATAGGTCTGAGCTGGTATGGTGCGTTCCTGCCATCGGCCTTCCTGCAACTCAATCCAGATCTCATCCCAGCCTGATTCAGTTCGGACAAATCGGCGGCACGGAAACGCATCGACTAATTCGTTCGAGAAAAGGATTGCTACACCACCCGCGCCGCTAAGCGCTTCTGTTACCGACTTAAACTGTTTGATCCGATGTGAGGGCAGGTTTCGGGCGCCCACATCAACGATGTAATAACGAATATTTTCCCATGGTCGAAATCGCCGCAGAATAGTATGCGCGAGTCGGCCGGTTCCCGGCCCTATTTCTATTATTGTTAGATTAGGTGATCGCAGTGCCTTGGCTTCAGCGCGAATCCAACGGGCGACTGCTCGTCCAAGCGAATCGTCTAATGTAGCAGCGGTCGAGAAATCACCACGGTCACCGATTGTTTGCATCTGGGCCGAGTAATAGCCGTGGATTGGGTCGAAGAGCGCCAATTCCATGAACCGGTCAAAGCGGATCTTGCCGCCTTCTTTTTGAACCGCTTCCGCCAGCAAACTTGGCATATAAATAAGGAATCCAGAGAGGCGAAGACCGCGTCACGAGCTTCGGTACACAATCAGAGAACCACACCCCAACGCTCCCACAGTCCGACGCTCCATCGCTGTAACGCTCCATCACTCACCAAATTTCTGATGAAAGTCTGCGCTGTCCGTGAGACGAGTCACAAACCCGGTCAATAGTTGGATACAACGCTCTACATCTTGTAGATCGATTGTCTCCACGGTCGAATGCATGTACCGCATCGGGATGGAAATGAGGGCGCTAGGAATGCCACGTTTCGATTGGAAGATCAGATCGGTATCGGTGCCCGTTGTGCGAGAGGATGCTTCGTGTTGAATCGGAATCTCCAGTTCTTTCGCAACGGCGATCAGACGCTCGACTAGTAAAGGATGGTTGGAAGTACCGTGAGTCAGGGAAGGGCCCGCTCCCAATTTCACTGATCCGTGTTTGTTGCGGTCGATACCCGGGGAATCAGTGGCGTGAGTGACGTCGAGAATGATAGCCACACTAGGCTCGAGGCGAAACGCGGCCATACGCGCGCCAAAACCGCCGATCTCTTCCTGAACCGCATTAAGACCGTAGACCGTGGCTCCGCACCTGGCCGGCAGGGAGGAAAGATTGGCGAAAACTTGGCCGATGACGAAGCCGCCGATGCGATTATCGATGGCGCGTCCAACAATCTTCCCCGGTACCAATTCTTCAGCAGAATCGGTGTACACCGCCGGATGACCCGGGCGAATCCCCCGTTCTTCCACTTGTTTTCGAGAATTAGCACCGATGTCTACGTAAAGCTGGTGTATCTCCGGGACCTTATCGTCATCTTTGTCGCGAAGGTGAATCGCGGTGTTTCCGATCACACCAAGCACCGGCCCTTTGCTACCCAGGATCTTGATCCGTTTACCCCGAGCGATTGCTCGATCACTCCCACCGATACGGGTGAAATAGATGAACCCTTCGTCGGTGATGTTTTGAACCATAAAACCGATTTCGTCCGCGTGGGCTTCCAACATTACCGTAAGCGATTCCTCTTCTCCCTTCAGGGTTGCCCAGGCATTTCCATACGCGTCATTATCGACCGCATCGCTGAATCGACTCAGATAGTTTAACCAGACTTTCTGGCCTTCAGCTTCAAACCCGGTCGGACTTGGAGTGTTGAGCAAATGGAAGAGGAATTGAAGTGCTTCGCTATTCATGATTGAGGAGAGACCACTTTATCCAGAATAGCCGCAAAAGAATGCAAAGATCGCAAAAACCGCGCAAGAGTTCTTTTGCGGCTACTCATTCGCGATTCCGTCTTCGCTCCAGAAAGAGCCGGCCTTCTTTGCGACGGCAGAACTGGTCCTGAGGTAAATTCGTTTTCGCTGGTTTCTCGCGCTCAATTAACGCTCGCACTGCCTCGATCTCTTCAAATCCGACGTCTGCAACTTTGAGGTGGTTTAACCAACAGTGAATGACTCTTCGTTGAAGGGCTACGGGAAGCCCGCCGATCTCGCGGACCGAAATCGATTCGTTCTCCCAGATCCTTGGGGTAATGTCTGCCAACAGCTTCTCTTCTTCTCGGGCGACCTGGCTAAGCCGAAACAAATTATGCTTCACTGGACGTCCAAGGATGGTTTCGATTTCCGGAATTAATAGGTTCCGAATGCGATTCCTGGTATGCCGCGACTCGGCATTAGTGGCGTCTTCGCGGAATAGCAGGCGGTTTCGTTTCGCAAATTCTCGCAACTCCACTTTCCACACGCTCAGCAAAGGCCGCACGATTGACAGCAATTGTCCGTCCACTTGAAGAGTGGTGTCCAATTCGATCGCAGCGTTTCCCAATGACCCGGTGCCGCGAAGAATATTGAAAAGAAACGTCTCGACCAAATCATCGGCATGATGGGCCAGGAAAATGCGATTCGTTTTAAATTCTTTAGCCGCATCGCAAAAAAGACGATGCCGAGCTAGCCGGGCCGCTGTTTCAATTGAACTCTTCTTTGGCCAGGTTTTAATCGTCTTAGAAAAACAGGGAAGCTTCAGCCGCATCGCTAGACGCTCCACGAACTCTGCATCCTCGCGACTGGCTGATCCGCGAAGGTCATGGTTGAGATGACAAACCACCAGTCCAGAAAAACCGAGCTGCTGCAACAGTTCCAGCAGCACACGAGAATCAAGTCCGCCGGAGATTCCAATGAGATAGTTATGATCCCGCGGATAGGCGGCTAACGCTTCGCGGACAGAGTTCATCCAGGGAAAAAGTTCGCGTTTGTCGGCAGTCGCCATTACTCAATATTGGAAATAGTAATGCCGGATGGGAACGCCGACAACGCCGGGGAGAAGGTGATTGGTGAATGGTGAAGGCGCGGTGTCGTCACTCAGACTCTCAAAGGGCAGCACAGCGACGCTCTTTCCCGGCATGGCGGTGACCACGCCACTCACCGATGGTTGCTGCGCCCTCTGGTTCCGAGTTGTGAACACTCAAACTGCTGTCGCTATTACGATAGCTGCGGCAACCAGACTCACTCCACCGAACCAAAACACTCGCTTCGATAATGCCAACTGTTTCGGTTGAGTTTTTCTATCCGGAATAATCGCCGTCGCGGCCGGGAGAGGGGCTGGCTCACCGGCCGGCAGCTGTTTCACCCGCTCGGCCAAAACGTCGAGGTGCTTCTGCAAGGGTGGATCGACTGCGTTAAGCCACTGAACCGTCTGCAGGAAATAACCGAGGCTATGATTGGGAATCGCCGCTTCACAGCGGAAAGGAATGACTGCCAAATTAAGCGAAAACGCTTTGGCAACTTCACGCTGGACGTGCTCCGAGTCATTGGCGTTGGCGGAGACTACAAGGATAAAGGCGCGGCATTTTTCGGTGCCGTGCATAATCGCTTCGGTCCACTTGGATCCGGGTTCGATATCACGAGGAGCGATCCAGCATTTGATTCCCTCGGACTCGAGCTGATGGCAAATCGCGTCTGCTATCGCCTTGTCCTTGGTGGAATGGCTGATAAAGACCTTAGGCTGCATGGCATCTCCTGCAGTATCAGCGTTTAGTCGATTTAGGCGCTAAACGCGAGGAGAAGGATTGATGGAACGCTGATAACGTCGGGAACGCCGACAGCGCCAAACGCCGACGCCAGGATCCCCTCCTGCCGAACTTACGTTCCAGCGCGACCGCTACTGGCGATCTCTTGCCGTCCTACGTATGAAAAACCGCGAAAGGCAAGTTGCCCAGGCTCTGGAGCGGAATCTGGTCAGCGCCTTTTTTGAATATACGCTTGCCGAACAGGTCTTGCATTTCGGGCAGCGATTCATCGATCAGCAGTTGGGTGTCACCCCAATCCAGGGATTCACCCGGTTGACCGAGTTTCGTGGTTAGACGCGGTACGATGACCAATACCGATTTTTCTTCGAGCCGGCGATGAAAGGCGACGCAGCAATCTTTCTTGCTTCCGGTCGCGTAGAGCGAGGAATAGATGCCAGATTGGAAAAGCCTCGGCTCCCGTTGGCGGAGCTGTAATAGAAGACGGATAATTGCGAGTTTGATCAAGCCATCTTTCCATTCCTTGATCAAAGAGGAAATGTCACTCTCTTCGATTCGGGCCAGACCCATTTCGCGAGCGGCATAATCGACCGGGTCTCGGTTGTCCGGATCTACGAGCCGCAAATCCCACAGTTCCGACCCCTGATAGAAATCGGGGACCCCTGGGCAGGTCAATTTGAGAATTGTTTGAGTGAGCGAATTGAGCATTCCGTGCCAGGCAACTTTCTCGGCCGCCGGGAGTAAAGAAGAACAGAGTGGACCCTGTGGTTTCAAAGTCTCTTCGACGTAATGCCTGACGGCGTTCTCCCAGTCTTCGTTTGGTTGAATCCAACTACTGTTCACCTTCGCTTCTTTGATCGCTTTCAGCATATAGCGCTGAATACGCGAGACGTACGCATCGTGTTCTTGGGCTTGGTCAACCGGCCATGTCCCCAGCAGGGTCTGATAGTAGAGATATTCCTCGTTGGCGCTTGGAGCCGTCTCGCCCTCCAGATCAGTTCGAGCGTGGGAGGTCAATTTGCGCCATCTCTTCAGCCAGGTCTCCCATTCGCCCGGTAATTCGCTGAGCACGGCAATGCGTGCCCGCACATCCTCGCTTCGCTTGGTGTCGTGCGTTGTCAGCGTAAGAAAGGTATGGGGAGTCTCCGCGAAGCGAAGTCGATTGCGCTCATGGAAATGCTCAGTCGAGATTCCAAATTGTTTCGGATTACCGCCGACTTCGTTCAATGCGGTCAAACGGTTGAAGATGTAAAACGCGGTGTCTTCCAGCCCTTTCGCCATGATCGGTCCGGTGCACTTCTGGAATTTGTAAACAAAATCTAGTTGCAGTGATCGAAAAGTCGGATCAACGCCCTCAAACGGCTCGAGCAGCAGAACACTGCGAAGGAAATCGAAAATGGAAGCGTCGATCGCGGCGTTTCGTCGCTTGGCGGCTCGAACCGCCCGAAGAATAACCAGCCGATCGGTTTCCGAGACACCGTTTTCGGCATCGATATAGGTCCGGTAAACCGGAAAACAAGCGATTAACTCTCGGACGACACCGCTGAGGGAATCGAGAGTAAAATCGCGATGCATGCGGTCCCGTTCCGCCAACCCACTCAGAAGATGTCCCAAAGACTCTACGTCGCTGGACAAAGTGACATCCATCACCAGTTTCTTCTTCTCGTACATTAACGATTCGAAGTGGACGTAGCGGTCGATAAAATCCCGATAGATCCGCGAGAAACGATCCGCATGGCTGGCGTCCACGAGTAGTTGGGTGACGTCCGATGCGAAATCGTAACCGGTAGTGCCGTGTACTGGCCAATCGGTGCGCAATCTTTCTTCTTCGGAAAGGATTTTTTCTACGATCAGATAGAAGCGCTTATCCGGATTTTCCGGTTCACCGTCGGCGTCGAAATCAGAAAGTGAACGGCGTTGCAGCGCTTCTAAGTATTCTTTGGGATCATGCAGTCCATCAATGTGATCGATGCGAACGCCGGTGACGGTGCCATCGTTCATCATTTGGAAGAGCCATTGATGGATCGTCGCAAAGACCTTTGGATTCTCGACCCGAATTGCGGCCAACTCATTCACATCGAAAAATCGCCGATAATTGATTTCCTCGGCAGCGACTCGCCAGTAGCTAAGTCGATAGGCTTGCGCGCTCAACAACTCGTGCAAGTCGTCGAAAGATCGCGGATGGCCGACTCGGCCTTCGAGGTGATTGAGAGCTCCTTCGATCCCGTCACCGACCTGAGGGAACTCGGCACAAAGCCGAGCGATCCGCCGCTTAACAACTTCCTTTTCGCGGGCGCGCTCACGCACTTTGTCCTCGGTCGTGTCCGAGCGCGGCGGCAGATGTTCCAGCGAAGAAAGAATGCTTTCCAATTCGAAATACATGTCTTCGTCGCTGTACCGCCCTAATTTATCGAGCGTGATCCGGAGAATTTGTGGATAAGTGCGCGGGTTGATTGGGAAGACAAAATCGTAATAGGTGACAAAAAAAGCGCCATCGCGAAACTCCAGATGAAACTCACCGCGTTCCAGGACCTTCCCGTACTGATCGCCCAGGACCGGAAGCAAAACTTTGTTACGCAGGTTCTCTTTGATCGGATCCCAATCGATATCAAAGAACGGCGCGTAGGCTGAGCTCGGGCCATTTTCGAGAACATCCATCCACCATTCATTGCTCGGGTCAATGATGCCCATATGGTTGGGAACAAAATCGGTGATGTGACCCAAACCGTGCTCTTTGAGCTTGGTCGTAAAACCGGCAAAATCTTCGAGCGTACCGATCGCTGGATTCAATTCATTGTGATTGGTCACATCATACCCGTGAGCGCTGTCCGAGCGTGAACGATAAAAAGGCGAGCTATAGATGTCACTGATACCCAGTTGATCCAGGTAAGGGATGATTTCGCTAGCTTGGTTTAACGTGAAATTCCGATTGAGTTGCAATCGGTAGGTCGCTGTTGGAATGCGTGGTTGAGATGCCATTTTCGCTTACGGCTGTGGTCGGAATTCGCCTTCCTCTAAGAAGACGATCGCCTCGGGTTGAATGAGCGAAAACTCTTTTTTGTGGGGGTCGTACAAACCGGGTTGTTCGCCTCCGTAGATTGGCTGGTTCGAGGACAGCGCAAATTGCCAGCCGGCTCGTTTACGCGGGCGCAGAACCGCGGTGTCCGCGTCGATGGTGGTTTGGGCAGGGACTAGCTGGATCAGGACCAGTACGCCGGCGTTGCCGGCCGTGTTGTGGTAGCGTAGCGCAATCGTAAACGGAGCGGCTAGCTCAACTTGCCAAGTGCCTCGCCGACGTTCTGTCAATTTTGTCCGGCGGAATCGAATCAGATCATGATAGAGATTTAAGAGCCGGACGTGTTCCGGGTTGTCCAGGTCCTGCCAGGTTAGCTTTGATTTGAAAAACGTCTGGTCTGCTTGCGGATCAGGAATTTTCCGCCGGCTCTGGGGATCACGAAACGCGGAGAATTGTTCGAACTCTTTTCTTCTTCCTTCCGTGACGTTGTGCCCGAGTTGGGGCTCATGGTCGGTGAAATAATTGAATGGTGATGAACAGCCCCATTCCTGACCCATAAAAAGCATCGGCGTGTATGGCGACAAGAGCAGTAAGGCCGACGCGGCGCGGTAAGCTTCCGGACTGATAACCTGGTGGAGCCGATCCCCGAACGCTCGATTACCCACTTGGTCGTGGTTCGAAATGCAATGCACGAAATGCTGCGGCGGGATATCTGCACCAGGGGTGCCACGTGGGATCCCATCTTTTTGAATTTGGCCAGTGAAAAGCCAACCTTCCCGCATCGTCCGCAGCAATTCCTCCGGTGTACCTTGGAAGTATCCAAGATAGCCTTCTTTTTCGCCGGTCATCTGCACGCGAACCACATGGTGGAAATCATCGGCCCAAACCGCGTCGCAACCATATCCACCTTTTTCACGGGAAGTCACGATTCGACGGTCATTGCGCGGATCCTCACAGATGATCCAGCCGCCGCGCTTCTGCGTTTCCTCGGTAATCTCTTGGATCAGATGTTTGGCGGAATCATCCGGGATAGCCTGGGTAGCGTCTAAGCGAAAGCCGTCAAAATGAAATTCCTCGAGCCAGTAGATCGCGTTTTCAACAAAGAGCCGGCGGACCACCCCGGAATCGTCTGCATCAAAATTGAATGCGGCACCCCAAGGGGTATCGTGTTTGGCGTTGAAGTAGTTGGGCGAGTAATCGCCGAGATAATTTCCGTCTGGGCCAAGGTGGTTGTAGACAGCGTCCAGCACAACTGCCAGTCCGGCTTGATGCGCAGAATTAATGAAATGACGGAGATCATCAGGTGTACCATACGAATGGCAAGGAGCGTAGAGATTCACGCCATCGTAACCCCAGTTCCTTTTTCCTGGAAAATCTGCAATCGGCATTAGCTCGATGATGGTTACTCCGAGCCGGACCAGATGTTCAAAATGATCGATCACGGCCCGGTAAGCGCCTTGCGGCGTGAACGTCCCGACGTGCAATTCGTAGATCACCCAATCGTCGATGTCGGGCCGACGCCGTCCGCTATCGGTCCAACGAAAAGTCCAAGGATCGGTGATCTGGGAAGGACCATGTACGCCTTGCGGCTGAAATCGAGAGGCAGGATCAGGCAACAGGCGACCGTCGAGGCGGTATTTGTAGAGCATGCCGGCCGAAGCTTCCGGATTTTCTACGTGATAGTACCCCTCAGCGTCCTTGCTCATCGGAAGCTCCTGCGATGGAGTGCCGGAGTCATCCATCATGACCAACTCGACCCTCGATTTGCCGCTGGCCCAAGTCCGGAACGAAACGCCGGTCCCGATCAACTCGGCGCCTTGGGAGTAAGCTCTTTTTTTCATCTTCCGTCTTTCAGGTTTCCCGTTTGGTCGGAGTTTTGGAAGGTATCCTTCCTTCGCGCGTGCTCTTCGATTCTTCGTGTGCAAATGGCTCTTCGCCCTCGGAGAGTCTCAGCAGACGGAGACTGCGTTCGGTCAATTCAATCTCCTCACCGGCCGGAGTGATTTCGATTTGCGCCAAAAATCCGGTCGGCACCGTCGTATCGATCACGGTCTGCCATCGAATTTCGTCGCGTCCCGGCAAGATAAAAGTCAATGGTTCGAAATGAGCATTCATCAAAAGTAAATAGGTGTCGTCATGGATTGGCTCGCCCTCACGATCGCGCACATCTCGAGTCGATCCACTGACGAGCATACCGAGGCACTTGGAGAACCCGTTTGTCCAATCTGATTCCTTCATTTCGGCCCCGTGGGGACTCAGCCAGGTAATATCCTTCACATCTGACCCGCGAATTCTTTTCCCGCCAAAATATTTGGTCCGGCGAAAGACGGAATGGCTCCGGCGGAATCCGGCAAGTTCGCGAGTGAACTCAAAGAGTGCCTCCTGTTCCGGGGTCCAGTCCCAATTGAACCAAGATATCTCGTTGTCTTGGCAATAGGCGTTGTTGTTGCCCTGCTGCGTTCGACCAAACTCGTCGCCACCAGTAATCATCGGCACACCCTGCGACAGGAAGAGCGTCACTAAGAAATTTCGTTTCTGACGCTCTCGCAGGTTCTTAACTTCTTGATCGTCAGTCGGCCCTTCGGTGCCGCAGTTCCATGAATTGTTATTATTATCGCCATCCTGGTTTCCCTCGCCGTTCGCTTCATTGTGTTTCTCGTTATAGCTCACGAGGTCGTTGAGCGTAAAGCCGTCGTGGGAGGTGACGAAATTGATGCTGGCATAGGGCCTTTTACCTTGGTGCTCGTACAGGTCCGGACTTCCGGTGATGCGGTATCCGAGCTCAGCAAGGGTGCCATCGTCTCCTTTCCAGTAGCGACGCACGCAATCGCGATATTTGCCATTCCACTCGGACCAGGGAACTGGAAACCCGCCTACCATGTATCCTCCTTCTCCCACGTCCCATGGCTCACTGATGAGCTTGACCTGAGATAAAAGCGGGTCCTGCAGCAGGATGTCGAAAAACGCCGAATTACGGGAGAAGAGATGATCTTCGCGTCCCAGGGTCGTGGCGAGATCGAAACGAAACCCGTCCACGTGCATGTCGTTCACCCAATAGCGTAGGCTGTCCATGATGAGTTGCAAAACCCGAGGGTTTTGCGTATTTGCCGTATTCCCGCACCCGGTATAATCCATATAGTACCGTCGGTTGCCACTCACCAGGCGGTAGTAGGCCGCGTTGTCGATGCCTTTAAAACAGAGGGCTGGGCCGAGGTGGTTGCCTTCGGCGGTGTGGTTGTAGACGACGTCGAGAATTACTTCGATCCCTGCTCGATGGAGCTCTCTCACCATCGATTTGAACTCGTTTACCTGTTCACCGGTGACTCCTCCGCTGGCATAGCTACTTTCCGGCGCGAAATACCCGAGGGTGTTATATCCCCAGTAATTTGAGACTCCCCGGTCTAGCAGAAAGCCGTCATCACAATGTTCGTGGATCGGCAGCAATTCGACTGCCGTTATCCCCAGCCTTTTCAAATAATCGATGGCCGCCGGTGAGCAGATCCCGGAGTAGCTGCCGCGGATTTCTTTTGGGACTATCTCCCAAAGCTTGGTGAATCCGGCGACGTGCACCTCGTAAATGACCGAATCCGCGAGCGGGATGCGAAGGGGTTGGTCATCCTTCCAGTCAAACGCCGGATCAACCACGACACATTTCGGCATCAGAGCCACATTGTCCTGGTAGTCGCGTTTCAGATCTTCAGCGGGACCGCCCAGGGGGTAGGCGAACATTTCCGGTCCCCAAAGTACTTTTCCCGCAATTGCTCGGGCGTATGGATCGATAACGACTTTGGAGGCATTAAATCGGTGACCTTCCTGCGGTGCGTACGGCCCGTACACTCGATAGCCGTAGAGTTGGCCAGGCTGAGCATCCGGCAGAAACAGATGCCAGACATGGTCGGTCTTTTCTCGAAAACGGATTCGGACGTTCTCCCGGTCCGCTTCCGGCTCATCGAAGAGGCAAAGATCGATTCCCGTCGCGTTTTCAGAGTAGATAGCGAAGTTGACACCGGTCCCAGTCCATGTCGCTCCCAAGGGATAAGGTAACCCCGTCCATACCCGCATCTTATTCATACTCACCGTACCCGTACGATGGAGTGGGGGCTTGTCGATAGGAAAAGCTTGCCGGGGACAAATCGCTAGCCAAGTAGGTAGAAGCCGCTTTAGTCACAAATACCTTATCATGGATAAGACCGACGGACCAAAGCTCGTGGAAGGCAAGATGCGGGAGGCGGGGATCAGCGCAGCCGCCATCGATGCTTTTCTCTTTCAATATCGTAAACTGCTTGAGCGCGACACCGGATTGATTCCCGAGGATTCGATTTCGACCATAGAACAGCTCCCTCGCCCGGATGATGTACCGGCATCCGGTTTTCCCAGCGAGTTATTGGCTGCGACCGTTATCTGCAAACTGAACGGTGGCCTGGGAACCAGCATGGGTCTGGAAGGCGCAAAGAGCCTGCTAGCCGTTCGTCCGGGGATCACATTTTTGGATGTAATCGTTCGCCAATTTCTGCAAACGCGTTCCGAACATTCGGCCGGGCTGGGACTCTATTTCATGAACAGCTTCAACACGAGCGCCGCAACCAAGGCCGCGCTGACCCATTATCCGGAGCTGGGCGATCCGGCGGCGATGGAGCTTCTGCAGAGCAAGGCGCCCAAGATCAATGCAAAGACCCTGCTGCCGACAAGCTGGCCGAGAAATCCGCAATTGGAATGGTGTCCTCCGGGACACGGAGACATCTACCCTTCGCTGCTTGGTTCAGGTCTTCTCAAATCGTTGCTGAGCAACGGCAAGAAGTTTCTCTTCGTTTCGAATTCCGACAATCTCGGCGCCACGCTTGATCTACGGATTTTGCATTACTTTGCAGATTCTGGAGCGCCATTCCTGATGGAAGTGACTCGAAGAACCGCAGCCGATCGCAAGGGGGGGCATCTGGCCAAAAGGAACCGGGATGGGCGTCTCCTCTTGCGTGAATCTGCGCAATGTCGAGAGGAAGATGAGAGTGCTTTTCAGGATATCAAGCGGCACCGTTTCTTTAACACCAACAATCTCTGGATTCGACTCGATGCCCTTCGCGATGCGCTCGCCGTTTGCAATGGCTTTATTCCGCTGCCGATGATTCGGAACCAAAAGAATATCGATCCTCGGGATAAGACTTCGCCAAAGGTCTATCAACTTGAGACTGCGATGGGAGCTGCAATCGAATGCTTTGCTGGCGCGGGAGCGATCGAAGTTCCTCGATCGCGGTTTGCACCGGTCAAAACGACCGGAGATCTCCTGGCGGTACGCTCCGATGCCTACGAGCTAGATTCTCAATGGCGTTTGACGGTTCGGCCAGAGCGCCACGGACATCCGCCGATCATCCGTTTATCCGACGAATATAAATTAGTGGATCGCCTTGAGAAACTCATTGAGGACGGAGTCCCTTCTTTGGTTCGTTGCCATTCGCTCAAAATTCAAGGGCCCTGGAAATTCCCCGCCGGCGTCGAAGTGGGAGGGGACGTTGCTTTCGTGAATCATAGTGCTGAAACCCGTTGGATCGAGCCCGGCAAATACGCTGATTGCGAGGTGGAGTAGTTGTTTGGCGGATCACCGTTGCGCGCATGATCGAGGAACTGGAACCCGGATCTCGGAAGTCGTTACTCGCAACTGGGAATTCTTTGCGTGCTCTGGAGCTATTTCGGTTAGCCTTCATTTGCTATCTGCTCTTTGCTATTGGTCATTCGATTCGACTCCTATGGCCCCGATCATTGATTGCCATATCCACATGTATCCACTCGAAGTGTTCGCGAATCCGATCGCTTGGGGCGTTGCTCGCGGTGAGCCGTGGTGGACTGAATCGGTAGCACCGGCGAAGCGTGCAACGATACAGGGATGGGCGGACATTCCCCGGCTGATCGCTGATATGGATCGAGCCGGCATCGAGCGTTGTGTCATGCTTGGCTGGTATTGGGAGCAGCAATCAACCTGTAACGAACAAAACGGCTGGTTTATTGAATGGGTTCGCGAACGTCCGGATCGTTTGTCGGCATTTGCAGCCGTTCAGCCAGCGGCGGGACAGGAGGCGCTCGACGCTTTGCAGCGTGCTTTGGATGTTGGTTTGTGCGGGATTGGTGAGATCCTACCCCAAGCGCAAGGATTCATGTTCGATGATCCGTATTGGGAGCGGGTCGTCGGAATCGCTATCGAACGAAATTTGCCGATTAATCTCCACGTAACCGATCCTCTCACAGTGAACGAAGCGGTGACAATGCCGACACCGTTGCCAAGCTACTTACGGCTAGCGCAGCGATTTCCGGACGCCAAATTCATCTTCGCCCATTGGGGTGGCGGGATTCCGTTCTATGAATTGAACCCGCGGGTCCGACCATATCTGAAAAATGTCTGGTATGACACCGCGGCTTCTCCACTGCTTTATGATGCGCGGGTTTTTCGCCAAGTCATCGATTTGATCGGTGCTGATCGAATTCTGTTCGGATCGGATTATCCGTTGCTGCTCTATCCCCGGAAAATAAGAGAGCCGGCGTTTGATCGGTTTCTGGAAGAGATTGCTGGTGCCGGACTCACTGCCGAAGAAAAGGAGAAAATCCTGGGAGCCAACTTTCACCGCTTAGTGGAGAGAGGTTAAAGGCGCTCACGCTTCGGACTTGTATTCAGGCTGCGATCCGTGTCTACAGGCGAACGAAATCGAGCAGGAATTGGAACCAAAGGTAAAGCATCCCACGCCAAGTGTAGCGGACTTGCTTTGCGCCAACCGGTTTTAGGAGACCGGATCTCACGTTGTGATCGATCTGAGCTCTAAGATCTTGTTCCAAAAGTCCGCGTGACTCTTCCGGGCTAACCGGAAGAATATCGCCGTCAAGAAGTCTCCCTTTTTTCAGCAGAGAGCGATGGGCCTCGCACATTTCGTGCGTAGTCATAGTTGCCCGGACGCGACGGACTCGGGTCTTAGGGGTGAATTTGAGCGAGTACGCAAACGGATAGTTCCAAGTGACGAAGAGCTGGCCGTCGCGAGAGCGCGTCATCAAACTGACGTAGTAAAAAGCCAGTTCTCGTTGATTCACCAAACACACGGCGGCTTGGACATTGTCAGAGGGACGATGGAAGAGTCGCAAGAACTGCTCTTGTACTTCTGAGTCATAACCGACATCTTCGGCCAGCTGAAAATCCTCTTTTTCCATTTCGTCAGTCAGATCTTCCAAAAGAGGAAAGAGTTCAGCACGGGGCGGCGTTTTCTCGCGAAAAGAGCGATCGAGCGGCAGGCGCATCCGGCGGATTCGGGTGAGAATCTCCAGCCAAGGTAAAAGGAACCACAAAGAGACGGCGGCGAATCCCAGTGCCCAACTTCCAGTTGGCCAGTATCCGATCAGAAAAGAAGCCGATAAAAAACAGGTGACGCTCAGTCGCTGGCAAATTGGGTTGTGGTAGGAGCGGAATGCCGCACCTAACACGACGACTCCGAGCACGAGCAAAAATGAAGAAAACATCTTAGAAAAACAAGAGGGCAAAAAGGAGGTTAAGGTAATATTTGGTGGTGTTGAAGAAATTCTTCGAGCTCTTCGGGACCAAAATCCGCCAGTATTAGATCACGGAAAGCAAGAGTGGGAGCATAGGTCTGTCCGGAAAGCCGTTTCATCTCGGCGAATGCAGAGCGATCACTGATCACATCCAGCAACTCATAGGTGTAACCATGTTCCCGCAGATAATTTTCTGCTTTTCGGCACCACGCACAACCGGGCTTTACGTACAAAATCAATTGGTTGGAAACCATTAGCGCTGATCGGTAATTTGTTTGGAGAGGATATAAAGGACGAGATAACCTGCTTGCGCAAGTGCTTCTGATCCGAGATGATCTCCGGTGTCATCCGCTGTATTCAAAATCGGCGAATTAGCATCAAACAGTGCCAGCGCAGGAATGCCGGTCTCCTGGAAAGGGACATGATCTAGCAGAAGAGGACGGCTGCCAGGTTCCAGTTTTATATCGAGCGCTTGCGCGGCGCTCCGGAACTGGTCAATCAGTCCGGAATCGGAATTTGGCGGGTAAGCAAGAGTCGCATTGCGCTCTCCGAGGTTTTCTAGCGAGATGGCGGCACGCACATCCTTGGTGTGTTGATTGATGCGTAGCGCTTGCGTGTAAAATCGGCTGCCAAAAAGCCCATCATTTGGGCCGAGCTGGTGAAATGGCATATGACCGTCTAAAAAAAGCAATTCGATATGGGATGCTAACCGTGGATCAATCGCCAGGGTCCGGGCGATCTCAATGAGAATCGCAGTGTTAGCTGCGCCGTCAGTAGCTCCTACATCGCTAGCGATTCCCAGATCTATCGTATCGAAATGCGCGACGACGATCAGCCGCGGAGGAATCACCGGAAGCCGGGCAGAGTGAGCGATCAGACTGCAAAACTCGATCTGGCGGCCAGCCGGGCTTTGCTCAGAAAATCGTTGCTCCTCGGCTTGCCATCCGGAACGCTTGAGTTCCCCGATCATGTAAGGACGCAGCTGGTTTAGCGGTTCGGTTCCCGAAATTCTCTGGCCGAAACGAAGGATTGCCCGTGCGGTATCAAGAGCGCGTTCGCCATTGAAATCGTTCCAAATTGCTTTTCGACGGGGAGGCAAGGGTGGCGTTGGCGACGAGGGCGTCTGACCGGCACCAGGAGATTGATTCGACGTTTCAGTCTCGGGTTTCTTTTCGCATGAACAAAGAAACAAGATGATAACCGCAAAGAGCAAGAAAGACGAGAACGGTCCCGGATGCGCCAGCAACAGATTTCCGGGCTCGATTTCTCGGTACATGCTGGAAGGTCCCCGGGCGGCCGGCAGCTGCCGGACGCACCGTCCGATATCGAGGGCAAGTTTGCCGCCAAGAATGTTGCTGCATGCTCGGCGCCGATACGCAGAGAAAGGCCGCATGATTCGGCGTCACTCAGCCTTCACACCGAAAAGCGCGAGGATGCGTTCAAGGTCGTCGTTGCCGTAATATTGAATCTCGATTCGGCCTCGTTTTTCCTGATGATGAATAGTTACATGCGTGGCTAGTTTTTCCCGTAGGCGGTTTTCTAGTCGAGTCACCGCATGGTCGAGCGTTGGCTTCGAAGGAGGAGCGGGACGGACTCCGGCTTTGCCGCTCGGAGCTAAGCCATGGCGCGCGAGCTGATCGGCCACAAGTTTTTCGATCGTTCTGACCGTTGCATTCTGGCGGATCGCCCGCTCGGCCAGCAGCAGTTGTTCCTGCGCGCTTTCCAAAGTAAGTAAGACCTTGGCGTGACCCACACTTAGCCGGTTTTGCGAAATGTAGCTTTGGACTTCATGAGGCAAATCGAGCAACCGCAGCGAGTTGGCAACGACCGACCGACTTTTGCCGACCCGATGGGCAATATCTTCCTGCCTAAGCGAGAACTCTTGCGCTAACCGACGGTAGGCTTGGGCTTCTTCGATTGGATTGAGGTCCTCCCGCTGCAGGTTTTCAATCAGCGCCAATTCCAGCACGTCCTGATCGGACGCGTTTCGAATGATGACCGGTGCTTCGTGCAAACCGAGCTGGGTCGCGGCCCGCCAGCGACGTTCACCCGCGATCAATTCGCATTTGCCATTAACCCGGCGAACGATCAGCGGTTGGATAATCCCGTGTTCCCGGATCGAATCGACTAATTCCTGGAGCTGATCGGACCGAAAGTTTTTACGCGGCTGCAGCGGACTAGGGACTATTTCTTCCAACGCGATTCTTTCCACGCGATCGCCTGGTTCGAGACTTGGCGGCTTTGGAGTATTGATGAGTGCGCCGAGTCCTTTGCCGAGAACGACCTTTGCCATAGAATCTGCATGCTACCAGGGTGAAGACCAATAGCAAATAGCCAATCGCAGATTTCGGCTATTTGCCGTTGGCTATTTCCCTCGGACGATGCTTCTAGCGTAGGGTGAACATTTGGCGTGATCCGAAAGCCCGGATCGTGTTAACCGCAAATTTTCTTTTGGTTGTCGGCGCGAGCCTCACGTTTATGGCGATCCCCTGGTTGCTGATCCAGCAGGAGCACGGCAAGGCTATTCTTGGTTACACCAATTCCATCATCACGCTGATCATTTTGTTCCTACTGCCCTACCTAGGTAAATTGGTCGACCGCAACTCCAGGAAGGCGGTTGTTCTGATCTTTTTGGCTCTCGGATTCGCTGTGAATGTTCTGATGATCGCGGCCATACTATTGCGCGGGCGCGTGGAAGTCTGGGAACTGCTTACAGTTTTCTGCTACGGCTCGCTCGGCGCAAGCGTCTACTATCCAGCGCAGTTCGCTCTGAATCAGGAAATCTTTGCTCACAATCAATATGAACAGTTGAGCGGAGCGATCGAAATTCAATGGCAGGCGGCGTCGATGATCGCCGGAGCGGCAGGCGCATTTCTGATATCGCGCGTGCCACTCTGGTCCATTCTGTCGATCGATGCGGCAACGTACGCGGCGAGCTTTTGCCTGATCATACGTTTGGCTTACTCACGTAGTAGCAACTTTGCTGCACCCGCTACCTCTGCGCTGAAAATGATGGGGGAGGGCGTTTCCTACCTCCAACAGCGGCCTCGACTTTCGATTGTGATGTTGGCGAGCTTCCTGCCTTTTCTGGCGTTAATGGTTGCGAATTACCTCTCGCCGATTTTCGTCCGGGACACATTAGGAATGGGTTCGGAAGTGTATGCGGCGGGAGAAGTCAGCTATGCGGTTGGCGCTGTGGTCGCAGGGTTGAGTGTACCTTTCATTAACGGGAAGATCGGTTTGGTTCCGACACTTCTTTTCACTATCGGATTGTACACGATTGCCGTCGCGCTGAATCCGATTTTGCCAGTAGCTGGTGTTTTCCTTGTCTCGTTCCTGCTGCAAGGGTGGGGTAATGCCGGTTCGCGCGTTGCTCGGAGCATCCTGGTTTTAAAGACCGTTCCGAATGAGATTATTGGGCGTGTCAATCTACTTTATGGCGCGATTGAACGGCTGCTTCGAGCGGCTCTGCTCGCGCTCGTCACCTATCTGCTTAAGGATTGGGGACCAAACGTCTCGTATTTCATTTTGGCAGGCGTCTGCCTGGTCGGATGGCTTCTGGTCGCAGCTTGCCGCAACGTTCGCACCCACAAGGTCGAACCTGCTTCGGTGCCTCTCATATGATTTTTGACGAGCTCATCTGGATTGACGATTTGTCCCCTCGATCTGCTGCTCTCAACATGGCGATTGACGAGGCGCTGCTCATGCAGCCATCAACCACCGCCATATTTCACAGCTATCAATGGAAGTCTCGCAGCGTTTCTTTCGGTTACTTTTTAAAATGGGAACAGGTCAAAAGGCAATATCCGGATCGGGACTTGGTTCGACGTTGGACCGGCGGAGGAGCAGTAGAGCATGGCGAAGATTTCACCTATTCCTTAATTCTCGTGGGCGCAGAAAAATCGCTTCGGGCGCAGGCCTTGTATGAGGCGCTTCACTTGAGCATAGCCGAAACCTTTCGTGAATATGGAAAACCGGTCGCGCTATCGAACGGCATGAACGACGGTCTATCGATGAATTGTTTCGATCGACCAGTTAAGCACGACGTGACTCATGGGGGTGCGAAGATTGCGGGGGCAGCAATCCGACGTCTGCGCGATCGGTTGCTCTTGCAGGGCAGTATCCAGCGAACCGATTTATGGCCGGATTTAGGAGCCCGGTTGGCACTAAAACTGAGCGCGGTTGTTCGAACGCAGCAGATTTTGCCCGATATAATCGATATTGCCACGCGTATCGCGAACGAAAAATATGGAACGGACGCCTGGACTTGTAAATTTTAGTGATTAGACACAGTGCACCAGGCTCGAGCCTACTTTGGTTCTGATTCTTCCGATTTAATCCATGAATGACGCATTCTTCCGTAATCGTCTTTTTGCCGATGTGGGCGCGGATACACTGCGATCCGTCGCGATTCGGGAGATGGATTTTAAGGCTGGCGAGCTGATTGTTCGAGAGGGAGCACCTGGAGATTCGTTACTTTTGGTCGGTACCGGCCGGGTACAGATCTCTAAAGCGGGCCGGCAGGGACAGGAAGAAGTACTCTCGATCCTCGAACCAAACGATTTTTTTGGCGAGTTCGCAATTCTGGATCACGGTCCTCGCTCTGCTACCGCCATTGCGTTACAGCCGAGCTTGATCGGGGAAATCGATCGATCGGCTTTAGATTTGCTGATGGAGAGCGCCCCCAGAGTTCTCCCAATCAATTTCACCAAAGTCGTGGTAGAGCGGCTGCGGTCAACGAATGCGCGTTTCATTGACGAGTTGTTACGCACGGAAAGGCTTACGTTACTTGGGACGATGCTCAGTTCGATCGTTCATGATTTGAAAAATCCGATGGCTGCGATCGTCTCTTCGGTGAGCTATCTCCAACAGAAAACGTCAGACGAATTCACCAAGAGTGCCGCTGGGATCATTAGAGGTGCGGCTGATCGCATGATGCTGTTAACGGAGGAACTGCTCGATTTTGCACGTGGCACTACGCGCCTCCGGCCAACCTGGACGACGGCGGATCGAATTCTGGAGCTCCTCAATCGTGAAATTTTGGAGCAGATACGGCTCTGTCCCATTGATATCAAAATTGAGGTTGGAACTTCGGACCAGTTCTTGATCGACGAGGGACGAATGACTCGTTGTTTAGCGAACATTATCGAGAATGCGCGGGAGGCGCTGAAGGATCGCGGAGAGATCTCCCTTACCTTCGCTCCGCGGGAAGAAGGACTTTTGATCTCGGTTGCCGATAATGGACCGGGAATCCCGGAACAAATCCGCGGCCAGGTGTTTGAACCATTTGTGACCTATCAGAAACGAACCGGCACGGGACTCGGTCTTTCGATCGCCAAGTCGTGTGTCGAAGCGCACGGAGGAAAAATCTGGTTCGACACCGGCAGCGGAACCGGAACGACATTTTACGTCTGGCTTCCGCGCGCCTACAGCGCTATGACAAATAACAAATGACAAATGACAAAAAAGAGCCGGATTCAACCGGTTTCTTTGTCATTTGTCATCTGTCATTTGTCATCGGGCGAGGCTTAGCCGAGCCCGTGGGTTTCAATCCTGGGAAAGACGGGTGACGGAGTGCCAACTCGGTGTCCGTCAACTAACACACCCCACGTGAAACCGGTTTCGTTCTTCGCATTCAGCTGGCGCAAGATAGAAGTGCTGGCACTTGGAATAATCGGGCTCATGCACTGAGCTAGTAGCCGAGCGGATTCGGCCAACGTATATAGAACCGAATCGAGCAGGTCGCTTGCGGCCGGATCCTTGGCCAATTTCCATGGAGCTTTCTGTTCGACCAGAGCATTCGCAGCAGCAACCAATTCCCACACCTTTTCGAGCGCAGCGTGTGGTTGGAACTGCTCAAAGGCTTCCCGATATTTCTCGATCATGGAGCGGGCGATCGCCTCTAGCCGCTCCAGGTCAGCGTCGATCACGTTCGCTTTTCGCAGAGTCCCGGATCGATACCGCTGAGCCATATTAATGGTGCGGTTCACCAAGTTACCAAGATCGTTGGCGAGATCGGTGTTATAGCGCAAGGCTAGCCGTGCCTCACTGAAGTCAGCATCCTGACCGGTGATGATGTCGCGCATGAGGTAATAGCGTAGCGCATCGGCTCCGTATTTTTCGGTTAGGAGCAGAGGATCAACGACGTTGCCGAGGCTTTTGCTCATCTTCGCGCCGCTGACATTCCACCAGCCATGCACCAGCAGGCGAGGCATCTGGCGATCGGAAAATCCCATCGCGTGCAGCATGATTGGCCAATAGATACCATGGGCCGGAACCATGATGTCCTTCCCGATGATGTGGGCCTGACAAGGCCACAGCTCCGCGAAGTCAGGTAGTCCTCCTCCCGCTTCGGCGAGGTAACCGGCGAACGTAACGTAGTTAAGCAGCGCGTCGAACCAAACGTAGGTCACGTATTCCGGATCGAATGGAAATTCGATTCCCCAAGAAAGCCTTTCTCTCGGACGGGAAACGCAGAGGTCCCCGGCGATCCGATCGATCGCGTTCAAAAGCTCCAGCCGGCGAAATTCTGGAATCACGAAGTCCGAACGCCCCTGCACGAACTGCTTCAGCCATGCTTTGTGCTTAGCGAGTCGGAAATACCAATTTTCCTCTTCTAACAAAATCACTTCACCCCATTCCGGTCCGAATTCACCCTCGGAATCCCGGTCTTTATCGGTGAGAAATTGTTCCTGACGGATGCTGTAGTAGCCGGAGTATTTTTCCTTGTACAGTTCTCCCTTCTCAAACAAGGCCTGCAGGACATTCTGCACCGCACGCTTGTGCCGTGGATCGGTGGTAGCAGCCCAACCGTCATATTGAATTGATAGTTTATCCCAAAGATCGAGAAATGAGTCGGTGACTCTTTGCGCAAACTGAAACGGCGCAATACCTTCACGTTGGGCTGCCTGTTGGACCTTCTGACCATGTTGGTCCACTCCCGTGAGAAAAAACGCTGGCTGGCCGGCGACCCGACGATACCGAGTAATTACATCAGCTAACACCTTCTCGTACGCATGACCGATGTGCGGTGCAGCGTTGGTGTAATCGATGGCGGTGGTGACGAAATATTTTGCTGGATTCACGGCTCAGAATTCCCAATGGCGTTCAAGATTTGGGTTCCGGCGCAATTTTTCCGCCCCAGGAAAGAATTCGCGCTTTCGCCCCAGCTGCCTCTGCCTCTTTGATCTGATTGTTGCGAACGTAGAGCAAGGAAAGACTCGACCAGGCCAGTTGATCATTCGGATGTAGTTCGACGGCTTTCTTTCCCGCGTCGATGGCGGTAGTAAAGTCTCCGTTTTTCATGAGCGCCATGCCCAGCGCGTGCCAGCCATCAAAGAATTCGGGCTCGATTTCCACGCATTGGCGATACTTCTCGATTGCACCAGGTAGTTCGCCAACTGCCAGGTCGGCGTTGGCGTCATCGAATAACTGCTCGACGGACTGCGGGATCTCTTCCATCAGAATCGCTTCGTACTACACTGGTTCCAATTCTTGTTTTTTGCGAGGATTCTCCCTCTGTTGGACAAGTCGACGTGCATGAGTCTCCAGCCACCTCTCACTTCTCACTAATCACTTCGGCTGCGGCATGCCGCGCTGTTACCTTCTCTTTAAAAAGAGAAACTCACACCAGATACTATGCCACAAAGCTCAGCTGTTTTGGAAGCCAGTAGCCGGAGAGCCCCCAGCTTTTTGAGTCGTGACGCGCAACCATTCTCTAAAGATTTGTCCGGCAAAATAATCGTTGAAGGCGGCGTAATGCTCCTTTTTATCCGCCTGGTATTTGTTTTCATCGATCGGCTCTTTGCTATCCAGGTGGACTAGCAGCCCGTCTTCGCTCTCAAAAAGTACACCGGATACTTGTCCCGGTTGAAGTTCTACCTGGTTCATGCGCAACGCGACGAAGACAGGATTCTTCATGTCCGGTTTTCCCATCATCGCAAACGGTTCAGCAGTCTCGACCTTCAGACCGGCTTTCTGCGCTGCATCAGCAAATGTTGCTCCGCCTTTAATGGCCTCTTCGATTTGACCACGGATTTGCTGACCTTTGGTTATAATTGCTTCCTGGACCTTGCCCTTTTTGATGCCGGTTACGATCTGGTCTTTCGCTTCTTCTAATGTCAGCGGACGGCTTGGCTGCAACTCAACCAGCCGGATGACGTAAAATCCGTCCTTGGCTTGGACCTCGTCGAGAGGTTGATCTTTAGTTAGACTCTGTGCCTGTCGCACAACGTCGGGCAACGTCATGATCACCGGATCAGGCTTGTTTGCTTCGAAAAATCCGGTTTGCTGGACTTTCAAACCTTTCGCCTGGGCGACCTGATCGAATTGGTCCGGATGATCCCCAAGCGGCTGGACGAAAGCTTCAGCTTGTTCAGCCAAAGTCTTGAGCGCAGCCTGTTTTTGTTGGTCGCCCAATTTCGTTTGTTCGTCGGTGAGCGCAAACCCCACAAACTCGATCTTTCTCTTCTCCGGTGTCTGTAGTTGGGCAGCGTGCTCTTTATAGTAGCTTTGCACGTCCTGATCGGAGACTGTGATGTCTTTTTGAAAGTCAGCGCTGCTCAACCGGACAAATGAGCAACGAAGGAGCTGGTTTTGTTGCTCGTAAGTTTGACGGTAAAGGGCCTCCGGAAGCGGAGATGACCCGCGAATAATGGCAGAGATTTTTTGGAAGCGCAGATTGTCGGCTACCACATTATCGAGGTCAGCCGCAGTCATGCCATTTTTCTTCAAGAGGTCGACGATTTGTTGATACTTCGATGCATCAAACTGGTTGTCGGTCTGAAACCCCGCTAAACGGCGTTCCGCGTTCCGGATCTCTTCTGCGGATGGATCCATTTGAAGACGCTTCGATTCGTCTCGAATCAGCAAGATATTCCAAGCAAAAATCTCGGACTGTTGCTCTCGAGACCCCTGCGAACCGGCTAACTGTTGCAGTAATTCGGAAAATTGGAGAAGGTAAGCGATCTGGGCAGACCGATCTACTTTGGTAAGTTCTTCCACCGTGATAGATCTGCCGTTCATCTTGCCGATTACTGCTTGAGGGGTGCCTCGCGTCCGGGTCGGGTTCATGAACCAGACGAACGAAATGATCGTCAGAGCCGTGACGATAATCAGCAGACTTCGCTGCCGTTTGCGAATAGTTTCCAGCATATGAGGAGGAGGAAGTTGGACATGGAAAGGGCATTTTTCAATGAAAATAGCCCCTGAGAATAACGCCGGTAGCGGCGACTGTGCGAGCAAAAGTCAGTCGCGTACCAAAAACGAGCACGCCAAATCAGGGACCTTATAGGGACAGTCGCCGCTGCCAATCACCAGCTGCCGATTTCGGCGCTACCTTCAGGCGGCTACGGCAAATTGGTCGACCGTATCAGACAAAAAATCTCCGATCTCCAGCATCGCTAGTGTGTACTTGTTGAACGAAACATCTTTGAGTTCTTGCTTGGCATCTGCAACCAACTGCTTAGTCGTTTCGACGGCGCGGCGGAGACAACCGCGGGTAGTCACATCGTTCTGCATCTCAGCTAGTTCATCTGGATCGCTGCGCAACAGAACTTCATTAAATTGGTGGTATTGCTCTTGGTCAGCCGTCTCCAAGAGATAAATCATGGGAAGGGTAAGCTTCCCTTTTCGCAGATCGGAGCCCAGGGTTTTCCCCGCGGTCTCTTCTGATCCGGCCAAATCCAGGCAATCATCGTAAATCTGGTAAGCAGTTCCAAGCTTGAGACCGTATGTCTTAAATGCGGTAATAACGTCGGGACTCGCACCGCTGATCAACGCGCCGAGCTCGCCGGCGGCGGCAAAGAGAGACGCAGTTTTCATCTCAATAATTTGCAGGTACTCCGCAACGGTCAGGTTGAGGTCGTAACGCCGTTGCGTCTGGATGATTTCCCCAGAACAGACGTCTTTGGCGGCGTGCGCGATACGCCGGCAAATTTCAATGTTCGGAAAGCTGGCCGCGAGCTTGAGGGCATGAGCAAAAAGGCAATCGCCCAATAAAACGGCCAAGCTATTGCCCCATTTAGCACTAGCGGTCGGCTGCTCGCGGCGGAGGTCGGCGCTGTCCATAATATCGTCATGAACTAACGACGCCAGATGGACCAGCTCGAGAATCACGGCCAAATCGATGTGGCCTGGGCAAATATCGCCCGCGGCTCCACCGGATAAGAGAGCCAGGGCCGGGCGCAGCCGTTTGCCGCTACTGCCACAAGCGTAAGCGACATAGCCCTCGATGGCCGGATCGAAAGAGCGCGCTTGTTCGCGAATCCGCTCTTCGACCGCATAGAGGTGCGGGTTAATCAGCTCGATGGCATGCTGCATTTTCCGGGAAGCGAGACTCCGGAGAGCCGACTTTGTGAAAACTTTCACAAGGGCAGGCTACGGTTGCGGATTTCGGTAGTCAATTGGCCGATCACAGGTTTGGCTCCAGCATAGGTTAGGCTTTCTCAATAGTTGTACGCAATACCTTGGTGTCAGACTCCAGTGGATTAAGTGAATCAGTATGTCCTTTCGCTGTCGCCAAAAAGAGATCACCCGGGCCAAAATAGCGACCGGTAAATTCTACTCTACCGCTTACGCATTGAAACACGGCAAATTGCGGTTGGTTGTGAGCTGCACGCGATTTGGTTAGAGACCAACGTTCTACGTGGAAATACTGGCAGGACACGATAACCTCGTCGATAGCTTCGCCCAGTGAAGGCTCGAAATCGGAAAAGTCGATACTTGCCAGGCAAGGCTCGATATGCAGTTCCCGCGGTTTTCCGTCTAATCCCACCCGGTTCCAATCAAAAACCCGATAGGTAGTGTCGCTGTTCTGTTGGATTTCGAAAATCAGATTACCGGCATCGATTGCGTGAATGCGACCGCTCGGGATGAAGATGAAACTGTCTGGTCGCGTTGGGATGCGGTGAACGAGATCGGCGACGGAGCCGTCGGCCAAAGCTGCTTTGAATTGTTCTTTGGAGGTACCGTCTTTGAGGCCGACATAAACGCCGGCGTCCGGAGCGGTTTGCACAAAATACCAGATCTCGGTTTTGGGGTCGCCCTGCAGTGCTTCGGCAACGGTCAACGGCGGGTGGACTTGAACCGAGAGGGGTTCCGTCGCATCTAAAATCTTGATCAAGATTGGGAATCGTTCGCCCAAGAACCAATCGCCAAACAGTTCATCGCGGTGCTCGCTCCAAAGTTGATGCAGCGACCTACCTTCATATGGGCCCCGATCGACCACACTTTGTTCACCGGGACGGTCGACCAATTCCCATGACTCGCCGATTGGCGTGTTAGCTGGCAATGGACGTCCAAAAACTTCGCTCAATTTCCGGCCACCCCAAACCCGAGGTTGATACAATGGGGTGAAAGTCAAGCAATGTGCCATTTTCTTAGAAAGTTGAGGTAGCCACCACTCCTGTTTGGAGCAAAATCGGTTTCCATGCAAACGAGATTGAAAGCCGGGGGCAAGGAACTACACTAGGCGAAATGGCGAAGCCCCGTCGGCATAACGCTTGGAACGAAGTATTCGGATTGATCGCGCTGGGCATTGGCACCGTTCTTTTTCTCGCGCTCATCTCCTACGACCCTAGAGATGTACCGTCCTGGTTCCAGATCAGTTATGTAAGTCCATCGAACGATCCTACGCAGAACTTTATCGGTCCGACTGGCGCAATCGTGGCCGGTGTTCTCTACTTTGCGCTGGGCGCGGCGGCCTATCTCGTTGCCTGTGTATTTCTGGGTTTTGGCGGAGCAAAACTGTTTTTGCCCGGTTTCCGAATTTTCAAGCGGCTGCCTTGGGCGGCGCTTTTCGTACTCACTGGCGCAGCGCTTGCGCAGATACAACCGTGGTTTCTTCACAATTGGGAACAGAAGATAAAGGTAGAAGGTCCGGGCGGGTTTGCCGGGAAATGGATTGGGAATCTTTTTTTGCAGAACGTTTTGGGCCAGACTGGATCGGTCATCGCTCTCTTGGTGATCTATCTCATCAGCTTGATTTGGCTGACCGGTATTCGACCAATCCTCATCATCAAACAGACAGTATTGGGGATACGAGGCTTGGTGCGAAAGATGAGGGAAGAAAACGAGCGCAAAAAATTGGCGGCAGCGGATCAGCGCCAGCGCTTGGAAGCTAATCAAAAGAAGATAGAGCGCGAGATTCGCCGGCAGGAGCGCATGCTCAAGAAGCAGGGTGTGGTACCGACGAGCGACCAAGGGGAGGAGGCGGAGCCTCGAGAGACCAAGATTATCGATAGCCTTGCTAGCGTACCAGCCCACGGTAAATCGACCACCAACGAACCGACCAAGCCGAGCCGGGCAGCGGCGAAACCCAATAAAATCAAAGATTATCAACTCCCTCCAGTGACCCTATTGGATGAGGTCGAGCTTGAGAATCGGAGAGCGACTGATCCGAACGAGTTGAAGCAGATCCAAGGGGTCTTGGTTGACACATTGAAGCAGTTCAACATCGAGGTGAGTCCCGGCGATATTACGCGAGGACCGACCATCACGCGGTATGAGGTTTATCCGGCGCGGGGGGTTCGCGTCGACAAAATCAGCAGTCTGGAAAGGGACTTAGCCCGCGCGACCCGGGCCGAGAGAATTAACATTCTTGCTCCAATTCCTGGCAAGGACACCGTTGGAATCGAGATTGCGAATACGAAGAAAGTAAAGGTTACGTTACGGGAGATCCTCGAGTCGGAGGAGTGGACTCGAACTCCCATGCGTATTCCGATTGTGTTGGGGAAGGATGTGTACGGGAAAATCGTCCTGGGAGATCTGGCCCAAATGCCGCATTGCCTGGTTGCTGGAACAACTGGAAGTGGCAAAAGCGTCTGCATAAATGCCATAATTGCCAGTATCCTCTTCCGGTTTAAGCCGGACGACCTCCGTTTTGTGATGATTGACCCCAAGGTGGTCGAAATGCAGATGTACAATGCGCTGCCCCATTTAATAATGCCGGTGGTGACCGATCCTAAAAAGGTCTTGCTCGCTCTTCGGTGGGTGATCCAGAGAATGGAGGAGCGATATCGGATATTCGCTCAATCAGGGGTGAGAAATATCACCGCGTTTAACGGGCGTCCAAAGTCCAGGTCGGTGAAGGAAATTGAGCATTCCGCGCGATCAATGGAGATGGACGACACGTCGAGTGGCGGTGGTCGGGACGATGAGTTGGTCATTCCAGAAAAGTTGCCGCACATCGTGGTTATTATCGACGAGTTGGCGGACCTGATGCAGACGGCGCCGGCGGACGTCGAGAATGCCATCGCGCGAATTACGCAAATGGCGCGGGCGGCCGGTATTCATATGATCGTTGCAACGCAGACGCCGCGAGCCGACATCATTACCGGGGTGATTAAGGCAAATATCCCAACGCGTATTGCGTTTCAGGTTGCATCCAGCTTGGATAGCCGAGTTGTCCTGGACGAGAACGGCGCGGAACGGCTTTTGGGCCAAGGCGACATGTTCTATCGGCCGCCAGGGACTTCGCGTTTGGTGCGGTCACAGGGTGTCCTGGTCACCGACGAGGAAATACGTGAACTAGTAGAGTTCGTCTCTGCGCAAGGAGCCCCGACTTTTGATCCGGTTGTGCAGACTCAGCTCGAGGCGCCCGCTTCGGCCGAGGATGACGTGAGTGATGAGGATGCCGAGCTGGTCAATAAGTGTTTGGAGATCATTCGCCAGGAAAAGAGGGCTTCAACCTCGATGTTACAGCGCCGTTTGCGCCTCGGTTATACCAGGGCCGCACGCATAGTTGACATTCTGGAGCAGAGAGGCATTTTGGGCCCTGGCGATGGGGCCAGGCCGAGGCAGATCTTGGTCAATCTAGATGCCTTAACCCCAGATTCTGGGGTTGATCAAGGTGCCTTCTAGGGGGTAACGATTGCTTTGTAATTGGTCTGAGTATTTCCGGTAAGATGGTTGAGACTGTTGGGAGGAGGCTGCAGAAGGCCCGACAAGCCAAAAGCTTGAGCGTCGACGAGGTTGCGGCAGCGACGAAGATTCGCCCGGAACGAATTGTTGATCTCGAGGGAGGCGATCTATCGCATTTCCCCAGTCTGGTCTACGCACGCAGTTTTCTGGTTAAGTACGCTAAATACTTGGGCATCGATATTCAGGACGACCTCGAACAGATTCAAGTAGGTACCACAGTCGGGCTCGGCGAGTACCACTATTTGCGGGCTACGCCGCCGCCGAAATACCAGCCCGAGCCACGCCGGCGCGGGCCGAGTGGATTCAAGTTGCCAACCGTGTTGCTAGCGCTCCTGGCGCTTATCATCCTTATTGGAGTGCCGGTCATTGCTTTTCTGGCCATCAATCTTTCACGGCTAAACGGAGGCGCTCCTTCGGCGGATCAAACCGTGACCGAGACCCCTTCGCCGGATGTAAGAGAAAAGCCTTCGCAGCTGGCCGGCACGGGTGAGCTAACCAAAGAGCCGGTGAACTCAATTGCGCCTACCGCAACTGCCGGTGTTTCTGTGGTCGAGGCTAGTCCGTCTCCGTCCGCTGCAGAAGAACCGAACGTGCAAGTTCGAAGAGCACTTCCGGTGACGCCCGCTGAAGACGTCGCTCAAGGGAGCCCATCTCCGTCGGCGAGCGCGACTGCCGTGGAAACCCTCGAGATCAGGGTTCGGGAACGCACCTGGCTGCGGGTGACGAAAGACAAACAAAACGGCGAACCGATTTACAACGATTTCATCAGCCCGCGCAGCCCTCCTATCGTTGTACAGGGGACGCGGTTTTGGTTGAAATTACCGGATAAGAACGCACTGGAACTTAGAAAGAACGGCCAGGCGGTGGCTGGTCCGGACAACACCATTGTGATCGAGTAAGGTGGGCTGTTTATGTCGTCTTCTACTCCAGTTGCAGCGTCACAGGTACTCGGTCTGGGTCGGCCGGTGAAAGTCGGGATGATCAGCTTAGGCTGCGCCAAGAACCTGGTCGACGCAGAGATCATGCTCGGTGATATCCGACGGCGGGGTATGGAAATTACTAGTTCCGCCGAAGATGCGGACGTACTGATTGTCAATACGTGCGCATTCATCGATTCGGCCAAAGAAGAATCGATTGATGCAATTTTGGAGGCGCATCAACAACGCGGTCTGCGCAAGCGGAGGCACCAAAAGCTGTTGGTGAGCGGATGCATGTCGCAGCGGTTCTCCGCTGAATTAGCTTCGGAGCTTCCGGAGGTTGATGCTTTTCTTGGTTTGGACCAAATCGGCGAAGCCGGTTCAATCGTGGAACGCGTCTTAGACCGGAAAAAAGAAGAGAAGCCGCTCAACCTAGTTACGGCAAAGTCGAAATTCATTCCAGATTTCGACACCCCTCGTTTTCGACTTACACCGAACCATTACGCGTACGTAAAGATCGCAGAGGGTTGCAATCACCCGTGCAGTTTTTGTGTTATCCCGCAGATGCGTGGGCGGCATCGTAGCCGTTCTATCGAATCGGTGGAGGCGGAAATTCGCCACCTGGCGGCAGAAGGGGTGAAGGAATTCAATTTAATCAGCCAAGATACAACCTATTTCGGAATGGACCGATGGGCGGAAAAGGCGAGTCCGCGTCAGCCGGTTGATTCCGCGCGCGGTCAAAGTCTGATTCATCTTTTAGAGCGTTTAGAGGGAGTACCGGGAGACTTCTGGGTCCGGCTGCTCTACACGCACCCCGCGCATTGGAGTCCGGAACTGATCGGAGCAATCGCGGCCAATAGGAAAGTAGCCAGATACATTGATATGCCGCTCCAGCATATTCATGAGGACATGCTTCGTTTGATGCGGCGAGAAACATCGCGCGAACACATTGAGGATCTCGTCGCCGCGATCCGGGAAGGTATTCCAGGAGTGAGCTTGCGAACGACCTTTATCGTCGGTTTTCCGGGTGAGACAGATGAACATTTTCGGACGCTTCTCGATTTTATCGACCGGGCGCGCTTTGAACGATTGGGAGTCTTTATGTACTCGCAGGAGGAGGGTTCTCGTGCCGCTAAGATGCCGAATCAGATAGCCAACGAGGTGAAACAAGCGCGATTTCAGGAGGCGATGGAGCTGCAGCAAAAAATCGCGCGGGAGCATTCGTTGGCCAAACTGAATGCCGAGCTCAAGGTGCTGGTTGAACAGCCGCTCGTCGGGCGAACCGAAGGAGATGCGCCAGAGGTGGATACCCGAGTTCTGTTAGAAAGTCCTGGACCAGTCGGCGAATTTGCCACGGTTCGAATTATCGGTGCGCAGGTATACGATCTCCGCGGGGAGATAGTTCGGTGAGTGAGGCGCCAGCCTGAAAGTTGGCGCCTCGAGTCTGCCCGAATCGGGTTATGTGCCCGGAGTAGGAGTTGCCTGTGGCTCGGGAGTAGCGGTGGGGACCGGGGTGGCGCTCGGTGTCGGAGTTGAGGCCGGCGTTCCGCTTGGACTTGGTGAAGCTGATGGCGAAGCCTTTGGGTGACGGTGACGCTTCCTGATCGGAGTTGCACCAGCTTTTTCAATCGTCTTTCCGGTATTTTCGATCCCTTTCCCGACAGTTCGCGCGGCAGCTTTTGTGCCTTTCTTGACCGTTTCTCCGGTTTCGGTGGCTGTCTTTTTGACGGTTTTTCCGGTTTTCTCCACCGGACCTTGGTCTTGCGCCCAGACGAGCCCTAAAGGTAAACCTAGCGCCGCTAGGATGATAAACGTGAGTTTTCTCATAAGAAAAGTTCCTTTTTCACTTTAACAGATCGATTCTTGGAGGTCGCGCGGACGCAATTTGCTATGGCTATCTGCGGTTTGTCATACCGTTTGGCGGCAGCCGAAAGGTTTGGTTTGCACCGATCGGTTGGCGCGCGATATTTGGGCGACGTAGAAACTTCTAAAGGAGTGACCAAGGTTCCATTTTTCGATTTGCGAAGACAATATCTGCCCTTGCGAGAGGATATCCTTTCCGGAATCGCGGCATTATGTGACCAGCAAAACTTCATTCTGGGGACCCAAGTCGAAGAGCTCGAGCAAAAGATAGCCGCCTTAGTGGGGACTACTTGTGGGATCGGTACTTCGTCTGGAACTGACGCCCAGCTCATGATTCTGATGTCGTTGGGTATTGGCCCCGGCGACGCAGTGTTGACGACCCCGTTTACTTTTTTTTCAACGGCCGGCTGCATTGCTCGCGTCGGAGCAACGCCGATCTTTATTGACATTGATCCAGACTCTTTCGCTCTATCGCCCGCGCGACTTGAGGAATTTCTGGTGAAGCGTTGTGTATCGACGTCGACGGGGCTTAAAACGAATGATGGAAAGCGGATTTGTGCAGTAATCCCGGTACACCTCTTCGGTCTCGGTGCCGACATGCTTTCGATTATCGAGGTTGCCGCGCACTGGAATCTGCCGGTAATTGAAGATGCGGCTCAGGCCATCGGCGCGAGGTATCCCACTCGCGACGGGGTACGGAGCGCAGGGGGAGTCGGGTTGGCCGGTTTTTCTAGTTTCTATCCAACCAAGAACCTCGGCGCTTTCGGCGATGCGGGCATGGTGGTGACCAACGATTCTGCGCTGGCCCAAAGCCTTCGTGTCATACGAAATCACGGTATGGCCCCAAAATATTTTCACCGCCAAATCGGCGGAAATTTTCGGTTAGATGCGTTGCAGGCCGTGGTTCTGCTAAAAAAATTGCCGCATCTAGGCGCTTGGTCGCAACGCCGATGGGAGATCGCCCAAGAGTATCGTGCAGCGCTGGCGGACCTAAGTCCGGATCTCCTGCTGCCGGTAGAACCGTACCTAGAGAGCTGCGGATCGGCCGGGCACATTTTTCATCAATTTGTCATACGCACTAAACATCGCGATGCGCTCCGAGCGAACTTGCAGGGAATCGGAATCGGTACTGAGATTTATTATCCGCTCGCGTTGCATCAGCAAGATTGCTTCCGAGATCTCGGTTATCGAGAGGGCGAATTTCCCGAAGCGGAACGCGCAGCCAAAGAGTGCCTGGCGTTGCCGATTTTTCCAGAGCTGACCCGAGAGGAGATCGGTCTAGTGACTGGAGCAATCCATACTTTTTTTGAGAATAAGCATGTTTGATATCAGCGAAAAGCCGAAGTTGGTCGAGAAAGCATTCTTGGTCGGAGTGTTTCAGACTTTGGCGGAGAAAGAAGAATCAGCGAGTCTCTTGGATGAGTTAGCGGCGTTGGTGGAAACACTGGCGATTCCCGTCGCGAAAAAGCAGCTTGTCCGAGTACCGGAGCCGAGCTCGCGCTACTTCGTCGGATCAGGTAAAGCGGAGGAAATAGCCGCTCATGCCCATGAACTGGGAGCAGATCTCATCGTATTTGACAATGAGCTCCAGCCCGCCCAGCAGCGGAACTGGGAGACTCTGGCCGAGGTCGCTGTGATTGATCGGCAGGAGGTTATTTTGGATATCTTCGCACAACGCGCCCAGACGAAAGAAGCGCGACTCCAGGTCGATCTTGCTCGGTTGGAGTATTCATTGCCTCGACTGACCCGGGCCTGGGGACACCTGAGTCGACAGGCAGGTGGCCTCGGAGCCAAGGGCGAAGGCGAAACTCAGCTCGAAACCGACCGCCGACTCGTACGCAAACAAATTGACCGGCTGAAGGTGGAGTTGGAACGGGTGCGGTCCCGGCGAGCGACGCAGAGAAAACAGCGTCAACGATTGCCATTGCCGCATGCGGCGATCGTGGGGTACACGAATGCGGGCAAATCTTCTCTTTTGCGCCGTCTGACTGGAGCGGAGGTATTGGTGGAGGATAAGCTTTTTGCTACTCTGGATCCGAAGACCCGGCGGATTGATCTGGATGGCGGTCAAAACCTGTTATTAACCGACACCGTAGGTTTCGTTCGCAATCTGCCGCACCGACTAGTGGAATCCTTCAAAGCAACGTTGGAAGAGGCAACACTCGCTGATTTTTTGATCCATGTGCTCGATGCAAGCCATCCGAGAGTCTACGAATTTCATGCAACCACTATGCGCGTTCTAGAAGAGCTAGGCGCTGACACCAAGCGAGTAGTCACCTTGCTCAACAAAGTCGATCGCCTGGAGGATTCCAGTTCCCTGCATGCTTTACGGTTGCACTTTCCCGATGCGGTTTTTGGCTCTGCGAATACTGGACAAGGGATGGGAGAGTTACTCCAATTATGTGGAGAGATGCTCCGGGATTGGGTCACAAAGGTAGAACTCGCGCTTCCACTTTCGCGGACAGAACTGCTTTCGCTATTGCACCGGACAAGCCGGGTTCTCAGTCTAACCTACGACGACCGGCACGCGAACGTGGTGGCGATGGTTTCGCCAAAGGTATTCGCTCGCGTCGAGCCCTTCCTGATACGGCGAGAGCCGGAATTCCAAACCGCCTAGCCCGCTTTTTGCACCAGATGGTGGTTTGTGCTGAGGCGGGACACGTGAGGGGTTGATGGCTAAGAGTTTTGCCGAAAAGCGGGCTAAATGATGCCGCAGGAGCGGCATCGGAAGACACCCCGCCCAAGCCACCATTGT